>Ga0210410_10000504_pt1 | contig 43424 bp, 37 predicted proteins | sample IncBWC4MmetaG_FD_161058 | JGI IMG/M metagenome (GOLD analysis project Ga0210410, IMG submission 161058) | Forest soil microbial communities from Barre Woods Harvard Forest LTER site, Petersham, Massachusetts, United States - Inc-BW-C-4-M | ecosystem: Environmental > Terrestrial > Soil >...
CTGGCGCTGGGCGTTTCGCTGGTGCCGTTCCTGACCCGCATCGAGTTGCTGAAGTACTCGGCGTTGCTGGCCCTGTTTTTTCTGTTCGTCCAGGCTTACAGGACACGCGGCCAATGGAGGAGATTTGTCTGGTTCTTGTTGAACCTTGGATTCGCTGTGTCGCTGTTCGCCATCCTGCAGCACTTTACGTTCAACGGAAAACTCTATTGGCTGCGCGAGCTGCAGTACGGCGGGATTCCCTTCGGCCCCTACGTCAACCGCAATCATTTCGCGGGCCTGATGGAGCTGCTCATCCCGCCAGGACTGGCCGTACAAATCCTGGGCGCGGAGCGCCGCGATCAATTGCCGCTGGTGGCGCTTTTCACGTTGCTGCCGGTCGGCGCATTGTTTTTGTCCGCCTCGCGCGGCGGCATAATCAGCTTCGTGGCTGAGGTCTGCTTCCTCGCGATCGTGATTGCCATTCGCAGGCGGGAGAAAAAGGTGCTGCCCGCGGCCGCGATGATTTTGATTCTGGGAACGATCCTGGTTTCGTGGCTGGGAATCGGCAGGGCGCTGGACCGGTTCGCCACCTATAAGAAACTCGAGAGCAGCGAAGGCCGGCGCGTGGAAATGTTCCATGACACATTGCGAATTTTCCGGGATTACCGGGTCCTGGGAACCGGTGTGGGCACGCTGCAAGAGGTGTTTCCGCTCTACGAATCCGAATACGGCGGACTGGTGGTCAATCACAGCCACAACGACTATGCCGAGGCGCTCGCCGAGAGCGGCGTCATTGGCGGGCTTTGCGGGCTGGCGTTCCTGTTGCTGCTTTTTTTGACCTGCTGGAAAATTCTCAGTACGGACGGAGACGCTCAAAGTTTTGCCTACCATGCCGGCGCGCTGGTGGCGTGCTTGGGGCTGCTTGTCCATGCCGGAGTAGACTTCAATTTTCATATTCCTTCCAACGCGCTCATTTTCCTTCTTCAGTCCGCGCTGGCAACGTCCGTCTTCCCAGCTTTGCCTCTGCCGCGACGGCATTAAGGATTTTTTTGCTTTCGCCTATGTAAGGAGTTGTCGAAACGGATCTTGATGAAGAAGCTTGAACAAAGTTTCACTTTGGCGCAGGACTGGCAAATCATCTCAGGCGAGGACCGGAGCAACGGCCCGATTCAGGAAGGTGTACCTTTCCGGAACAAATTTTGTTTCCGCCAACAAATACAGTTGACACCTAGAAAGAGCCTGTATAATGGCCAACGCGTGGGGGAGTACAAAATTTGAGGAACCGAAGATCGCGGGGCGCGTCGCGCCCGGCTCTTTATTTGCCTGGTCGTGCGGCTTTACTCCTTCTTCTAGCTGTTTCGTCGGCTCACTCTCAACAGCAAAAAGCGCCGCCGGCGCCTTCCGGGCAGGCTTCCAAGCCCACGAACGTAGTCGTGTCCGAAACCAACGAGCGCATCGCGCAACTTGCGATGGCTTCGGACGTGAAGCAGGGCGACTACCTCATCGGCAGCGGAGACCTGTTGGGCGTCGACGTTTTTGACGTTCCGGAGCTTTCGCGCGACGTTCGCGTCAACGAAACGGGATTCATTTCCTTGCCACTGATGCCTTCCAAGATCAAGGCCGGCGGGCTGACGCCTTACCAACTGCAGGACAAGCTCGCCGAATTGTTGCAGACCAACGGTCTCGTATCGACGCCGCAGGTCAGCGTGTCCCTGAAAGAACAGCACAGCCAGCCGATTACAGTGATCGGCGCAGTCAGAACTCCGATGGTGATTCAGGCGCTGCGCAAGACGACGTTGCTCCAGGCGCTGTCGCAGGCCGGTGGCATCGCCGAAGACGCGGGGAGCACTGTGATTGTCACACGCATTTCCCCGGAGCCAGCGAATTCCCCGGACGCGGCAGACGCTCCACCGCAGGTGCCTTCGCAGACGTTCACGATCAACATGGCCGATCTTCTCGAATCCGGTGATTCGCGTTTTGACATCCCTCTTGTCGGGGGCGACGTTGTCACGGTCCCGCGCGCCGGCATTATTTATGTCGTGGGCGCCGTGCTAAGACCCGGCGCTTTCCTGCTGCAGAATGATCTGGACCACATGACCATGTTGAAGATGCTGTCTCTCGCAGGAGGGACGACAAATACAGCAAAAGCGAAGAAAACGGTCATTCTCCGAAAAAATCCTGATACCGGGCAACGAGACCAGGTCCCGGTCGATCTAAGCAAAATCATGCACCTGAAATCGCAGGACATTCAATTGGAAGCGAATGACATTCTCTTTGTCCCCGATAGCAATGGTTTGAAGGCTTTGCATCGAGCGGGTGATATAGGGATCGCTCTGACGACAGGACTAAGCCTGGTCGCAGCCGGAAAGATCTAATCGGGATCGCTCGAGTCGATTGAACCTGATTTCGTGCAGCTTGTAGGGAGCATATGGACGAAAGTAACAACCTAATTCCTCGAGATCGCTCCAACGGCACTCCCGCCGACTCAATCCAGCATCGCTCGCCGTTTCTCGCTCTGGACCTCATGCCGCGCGAAGCGCACCTTCTGGACTATCTGATCGTTTTGCGAAAGCATCAGTGGCTGATCGCTTTTTTTCTTCTTGCCGTCGTCTCGATTGTGACGATCGCGACCTTCCGGATGCAGCCCATCTACGAAGCAACGGCGAGAGTAGAAATCGATCGCGAAGTTTCCAGCGCTTTTCATTTTAGCGCAGCAGATCAGGATGACGCGTATTTCGATCTCGAGGACTACATTGTCACCCAATCGAAGATCCTTCAGAGTGAAACACTGGCGGCCGAAACCGTGAAGTCCATGGGTCTTGATCGCCTGCCCGAATTTGGCGGAAGTCCGGGGAGGACCGAGAAACCCGCCCTCCCGGGTAGCGATGCCAGCTTGATGCGTCCACCTGGGGTCGGTGCTCTTCTTGCCGGATTGAGCGTGAAACGCGTGCCGAATGCCCGCCTGCTCGACGTCACATTTGAGACGACCAACCCCGTTCTTGCAGCCCGTGTTGTTAATGGCCATCTGAATAACTTCATCGAACAGAATTTCCGCAGCCGCTTCGACGCCGCCACCCAAGCCTCGAACTGGATGGCCGGCCAGTTAAACGAAATGAAGATCAAGGTCGAAAATGCCGAGGACGCGCGCCTAGAATACGAGCGAGAAAACCAGATTTGGACCATCGACGAAAAGAGTGACATCAGCACGGAAAAGCTGGGCGAGCTTGAAAAACAGTTGACCGCCGCGGAATCCGAACGGATCAATAAGGAAGCCGTTTACGAACTCGCGCAGTCCGGCAATTATGACGCGATTGCTGCCGTGCGGGAGAGCGCCGTCATCCAAGATATTTTGAAGCAGCAGACGGCTCTGAGTGCGCAGTACACCGACGCCGTCAACCAATATGGGCCGAAGTACCCTAAGGTTATGCGCATTCAGGCGCAGCTCAAAGACCTCGATGACTTAATCCAGCGCGAGAAATTAAATATTGGCAATCAGGTGGAAGCCGATTATCGCGGCGCGCGGCAACGGGAGATCCTTTTGAAGGGAGCTCTCGACGAGCAAAAGGCCCAGGTCAACCAGATGGCCGAGAAACTCGTCCAATACAACATTCTCAAGCGGGAAGCGGACGCCAACAAACAGCTCTACGACGGCATGCTCCAGAAATTGAAAGAGGCCGGCATTAACGCCGGACTTCGTTCCTCTAATATCCGGATTGTCGACCCGGCCCTGATCCCTGGCGGACCTTCCCGCCCGAACAAGACCCGAAACATGCTGTTGAGCATTGTAGTCGGTCTCCTCGGGGGCATCGGCCTGGCGCTTCTGCGCGAGTACCTCGATAACACCGTGAAGACTCCGGATGATATTGAGTCGCTCGCGCGCTTGCCGTCGCTCGCCGTGGTTCCCGCGCTGACCAACTCCACCGGTAAGCGCCGCGGCCGGTTCTCCAAATTTTTGAAATCCTCGGTGGTGACGTCGCGCGAAGGCCGCGCGGAGCTGATTTCCCACAACATGCCGCAGTCGCAGATGTCTGAGGCGTTTCGCGCGTTGCGCACTTCCTTGCTTCTGTCACAGGCGGACCATCCGCCGCAGGTCATCTTGATGACCAGTGCGCTGCCCCGCGAGGGAAAAACGACGGCCGCGGTGAATCTGGCTGTTACGCTCGCTCAACTTGGCGACAAGACCTTACTCGTCGACGCTGATTTGCGCAAGCCGGGAATCAATCGAGCCTTGAGCCTTGTGGACGGAAAGCACGCGGGCTTGAGTTCGTATCTTGCCGGCGTCTCCCCACTGGATCTAATTACCGTGCCGCATCCCGCGATTACGAATCTCGAAGCGATTCCGACCGGGCCGATTCCCCCCAATCCGGCTGACTTGCTTTCTTCGAGGCGACTGACGGAGCTGATTGCCGAGCTCCGGACCCGGTACAAGTTCGTCGTGATCGATTCTCCTCCCATTATGGCTGCGACTGACGCTGTGATTCTTTCCGTGCTGGTGGATGGTGTGCTGATGGTGGTACGCAGCGGAGAAACACCCAAAGAGGCCTTCACGCGCACTCGTGATCTGTTGATGGGAGTAAAGTGCCGCATGCTCGGGGTTGTGCTGAACGCCGTCGACGCCAGCTCGCCCGACTATTACTACTCCTATCGGTATTACCCCTATTCGTACGGCGGCTACGGTCGAGAGGAAGACACCAGAAAATCACGAAAGGCCCGCCGCGCGGAGACGGAATCGCAGTTGGGCCAGGACTAGGCTCTCAGGAGGACCTCGTTGGTTTACCTCATCACAGGTGGCGCGGGATTTATCGGATCTCACCTTGCCGAGCGTCTGCTCGAGCGCGGCGACCAAGTTCTCCTGATGGACAATCTTTCCACGGGAAGCATGGAAAATATCCGGCACCTCAAGAAATATGACCGGATGCACTACTTTCTCGAGCCGCTTGAGAACCGCCCGCTGCTGGCGGAGCTTGTCGACGAGGCCGACGTCATCTTCCATCTGGCAGCCGCGGTAGGGGTCAAACTGATCGTGGAAAGCCCGGTGCGGACGATTGAAACGAACGTCAACGGCACGCAAATGGTTCTGGAGGCGGCATGCAGAAAACGAAAGCTTGTGTTTGCCGCCTCAACTTCTGAAGTGTACGGCAAAAATACCAATATTCCATTTCACGAAGACGCTGACCTCGTGCTGGGCCCAACCACCAAGGGCCGCTGGAGCTATGCAGCGTCCAAAGCGCTCGATGAATTTCTCGCCCTCTCTTACTGGAAAGAAAAGCGGCTGCCCGTGGTAATTGCGCGGCTCTTCAACACCATTGGACCCAGGCAAACGGGACGTTACGGCATGGTGCTTCCGAACTTTGTGCGGCAGGCACTCGATGGCGCGCCGATTACAGTCTATGGCACGGGGCAGCAATCCCGTTGCTTTTGTGATGTGGGCGACGCGGTGGAAGCTCTCCTGCGTCTGGCAGCGACGGACAGGGCGGTCGGTGAAGTCGTTAACGTGGGCAACGACGAAGAGGTCACAATCGAGGATCTTGCCAAGCGCGTAAGGGAGCGGACGCACAGTTCATCGAAGATCGAGTACATTCCCTACGATCAAGCGTACGAGCCCGGCTTTGAGGACATGTTCCGCCGTGTGCCTTGTCTTGATAAGCTCCAGCGGATGACGGGCTTTCGGCCCTCGACGCCGCTGCCGGAAATCATTGATCGAGTGGCCGGCTACCTTAGCCGGAAAAAAGAATTCTTTGAAGTGCAGCGGGTGGTAGCCAATACGGCTGCCTGAATTTCATTCAGAACCCGCGCGAAAAACAGGCGGATCTCGAAAAGCCGGACGTGATTTCCTTCCCGGCCCCCTTCGGATGGGCATCGGAAGCTATGAGCGAGCGCAAGCATGAGCGGAATGAGGACCGATGAAGCGCTTCGTGACGCACCGATTGCCCTGGGCGGTCCCGACTCGCGAATGGCGGCGCTGGGCTCCAAAATCTTCGCGGTGAACGAAAAGCTGCTCCTCCTTTTGTTTCTCCTGACCCTTCCTCTTGCGAATCCCTGGGTGCGCGGCGACGGCGTTGGCTACTATGCCTACCTGCGCTCCGCCTTGATCGATCACGACTTGCGATTTGAAAATGACTACCTGCAGGCGAATAAGTCCTTCGTTCTTTCCAAGGTCGATGCTCAGGGAAAGCTTCTCCCGCGCCTATACACGAAGACGGGTTATGTGGAGAATCACTTCACGGTGGGTCCCGCGATTTTGTGGGCGCCCGTCATGATCGTCGTTCACGAAGCCGTGGTGATTGCATCGCATCTTGGCGCGCATGTTGCGCCGGATGGATACTCGCGTCCCTATCGGCTGGCGATGGCGTGCACCACCGCGTTTTACGGCTTCTTGTCGCTCTTTCTAGCGTTTCAAATTGCGCGGAAATATTTTGAGCAGCAGTGGGCCCTTCTCGCAACGGTCGGAATCTGGATGGCCAGTTCGCTGCCGATTTACATGTATTTCAATCCCTCGTGGTCGCACACGCATTCGGCATTTGCGGTAGCACTGTTTCTCTGGTATTGGGACCGAACGCGAGGCGCGCGGACTACGGCACAATGGGCCATTCTGGGATTGACGGCCGGCCTGATGGGAAATGTCTACTACCCAAACGCCATCCTGCTGATTTTTCCGACTCTCGAAGTTGGACACCTTTTGCTCTCGAATCGAAGCGAGCGTGATCGGCCCATGATCCCGCTGCGAAAGTTGACGCTGGGCTTTGGTTTATTTCTCGGAGTATTCGCTTCGTCGCTTCTTCCCACTTTCGTTACTCGGCAGATCATCTACGGGAGTCCGTTCGAAACCGGCTACCCTCCGATCTGGACCTGGCATTGGACTTCTCCTGCGTTTCTCCAAGTCCTGTTTTCCTCCGATCACGGCATGTTTAGCTGGACGCCAGTTCTGTTTCTTGCCGCTGCTGGGCTCCCATTTCTGATCAAACGCGATCATTTGCTGGGCAAGGGCGCGCTGCTCACATTTCTGGCGTACTACTACTTCATTGCCAGCTATCACGATTGGGACGGGCTTTCCAGCTTCGGCAACCGTTTTTTTGTTTCTCTTACGCCTATGTTCATTCTGGGCTTGGCGGCGCTGCTCGCCTCGTTTTCAAGGTGGCTCGGCAGGCCGTCGCGCGCCCTCGCGGTTGCGTGTCCGGTGATCGGCCTGCTCATCGTGTGGAATGCAGGCTTTATCTTTCAATGGGGCACGCACATGATTCCCGCGCGCGGTCCGATTTCCTGGAGCTCGATGGTTCGCCAGCAAATCTACGATGTGCCGCTGCGCATCACGCACGGCGTCGAAACTTACTTCATCCGCCGGGGTGAAATGATGCAGCATATCGAGCAGCAGGACATCGAGCAGCAGCAACTTGGACAGAAAACTGGGGATCAGTGATTCCGATGGAGGAGGCCACCCAAATTCAGGCGGCGCTTGTCGAGCCTCGAGAAGCTCCGGTGGTGCGCATCGAGGCGTGTCGCCGCTGGCTTGCGCTCGACCTGGGAGAGCTTTGGGCTTACCGCGATCTGATCTATTTTTTTGTGTGGCGCGACATCAAAGTCCGCTACAAACAGACGGTGATTGGCGCCGCGTGGGCGGTTCTCCAACCGGTGCTCACGATGCTCGTGTTTAGTTTGTTCTTCGGGAAGCTCGCCAGGATTCCGTCCCAGGGATTGCCGTACCCCATTTTCTACTACTGCGCGCTCCTGCCCTGGACGTACTTCGCTACCGCCATGCAGGGCGCGACGAACGTGGTCGTCGACCAGCAGCGCATGATCACCAAGATTTATTTTCCGCGCGTCGCTCTGCCCATCGCTTCGGTCCTGTCGGGGCTTCTGGATTTCGCCATTTCGTTCGTGGTTCTCCTCGTCTTGATGGCCTGGTATCGGATCGTGCCTACGGCCGGGGCCGTCCTGTGGTTGCCCGTGTTAACGGCGCTCGCCGTCCTGACGGCCATGGGCGTGGGCTTGTGGCTCTCGGCCCTCAACGCCATGTACCGCGACGTGCGCTACGTCGTCCCGTTTTTAGTTCAGTTCTGGATGTTTGCCTCTCCGGTCGCCTATCCGAGTTCGCTGGTCCCGGAAAAGTGGCGTTGGCTCTATGGGCTGAATCCCATGGCCGGCGTCATCGAAGGCTTTCGCTGGACGCTCACCGGACGCGGCGAACCGCCAAGCATCCTGCTGGTGGGATCCTCGCTGGCCGTGGTTTTCTTGGTTCTGAGCGGGCTGGTCTACTACCACGCTGTGGAAGGTACGATCGCAGATGTCGTTTGAACCTCAAGCGAGGTGGCCATCGATATGGGCTTCTGGGTCAAACCCTACGGGCGGTGGACGTGCGCGACAGCAGCGCGCGCGAGCGCTTTGGGAACTGCAGAATTGAAGGAATGCAAATAGACTTCAAAAGTCGCGTACCAGAGCTCGACGGGCTTCGCGGTTTCGCGATCCTGACTGTCATTGTGGGTCACAGCATAAGCTTGCCTGCACCGCGCGTTGTTGAGCGCATTGTAACAGCGGCCCTGTCACTCAGCTGGACCGGGGTGGATCTATTTTTCGTCCTTTCCGGATTCTTGATTGGAGGGATCCTCCTCGACGCGCGTGGGGCGGGCAATTATTTTCAAGTTTTTTATGCTAGACGTTTCTTCAGAATTTTTCCGATCTATTACATCTGGCTGGTCCTCTATGTCCTTCTACTCACGTTTGGCCGGTCGTTCCTGCGAGCCCATATGGCTTCGGGAATTGTGCCGACTCTCGGCTTTGAGACCTGGAGCCACTTCCTCTATCTTCAGAATTTCGTCGCTGGCGGTTATGTCGCGATCGCTGATTGGTGCGTGGGCGTCACTTGGTCGTTGGCCGTGGAAGAACAATATTACTTGATCGCGCCGGTGGCCGTGCGCTTTCTGAATCGCCGGACGCTCGCGTGGGCCTTAGTCGGAGCAGTCTTGCTCGTGCCTCTGATCCGGTTGTTTGTTCGCTCCGAATTTGTACACGGCCCGGATTTGGGTTACACGCTGATGTTTTGCAGGGCTGATGCCCTCGCGCTCGGCATGCTCGCCGCGCTTGCCGTTCGCGAAGAAAATTGGAAAAGGAAAATTCTGGTGAACCTCAAAACAGTGAAGATCGCTTCTGGAATTCTTGCAGTGGGCATGATCGGGATATGGATTTGGGCCAGCAATCCCCGATTGCTTCCGGCGCAAAGCTTCGGGTATACGTGGATCGCTTTCTTCTATGTCAGCATACTTCTGCTGGCGATTACCTCGCCGGCCGGTCTCGTGGCTAGGCTCAGCAGAGCGGCTTGGCTTCGCGAGCTTGGCCGCGTGTCGTATTGCATGTATCTCATTCATAGGCCGGTTCAAATCGGGCTGTCCATGCTCATCATGCACCGCCCACCTGCGCTTTTCAATTTCGTTGATATCGCGGTACTCATCGGAGGACTGGCACTCACGTACGGAATCGCTCGAGTTTCGTGGGTGCTGCTCGAGCATCCACTGCTTACGATTGGGCACCGCTGGTCATACGGCGAGCAGGCGGCTATTCTTTCTCCAGCTTTGGGGCTCGGTCCGAATGCGTAGACCGCCGAGCGAATGTACTCGCCTCAGGCCCGGATACGGAACGGTGTCCAACGTCGGACATGTCCTTGAAGGAAATGCGAAGGAATTGCAGTGCAAGCCATGAGTAATGTTGCCATCCAGATCGATTCGCTGGGCAAACGCTACCGTATTGGTCCGCGCCAGCGGTACTACACCGTTCGCGACCGGTTTACGGACGCAGTGGCTGCTTCGGCGCGCTGGTTCAACTCGAATGGCGCGGGAGCTTCCAAGGACGAACCAAGATATTTCTGGGCTCTTCGCGACGTTTCTTTGGAATTGAAAGAGGGCGAAGTGCTCGGTTTGATTGGCCGCAACGGCGCGGGCAAGACTACGCTACTGAAGATTCTCTCACGCGTCACTCAACCCACGGAAGGCTCAGCGGAAATCCGCGGGCGCGTCGGTAGCTTGCTTGAGGTGGGAACGGGGTTCCATCCGGAATTGACGGGTCGCGAGAATACGTATTTGAATGGTGCGATCCTGGGCATGGGCAAAAAGGAAATCGCGAGAAAGTTTGATGAAATCGTTGCATTCGCCGAGGTCGCCGATTTCATTGATGAACCCCTGAAGCACTACAGCACGGGAATGCAAATGCGGCTCGCCTTCGCAATTGCCGCACATTTTGAGCCGCAGATCCTGCTGGTGGACGAAGTTCTGGCCGTAGGTGACATCACGTTTCAGAAGAAATGCCTCGGCAAGATGAGCGAAGTGGCCCAGGCCGGACGGACCATCATACTTGTCAGCCATCAGATGAATCAGATCCGCCGTCTTTGTGAAAAAGTGGTCTGGATGGACGGCGGCAGGATCCGGAAAATTGGACCGACGGCGGAAACCGCGAGTGCTTACGAGGCGGCCATGACGTCACGAGGTGCGAATAGTGACGTGGATCGCAGCGCGAAGGCACGCTTCCTCCAGTGGGAAATTGTGGATCCGGCAGGCGCGTCTCCGCACATGTTGTCCTCACTGGATCCTGTAACGGTGCGAATTACATTGGAGGTCAGCCAACCCCTGCGGCATGGCCATCATGGAATTGCTCTCTTCGACCGGGACCGGCAATTGATCTGGGCCTGGGCAAAAGACGATATTCGCTTGGAACCGGGAATTCACGCCCTGACCTATGGTTTTCCGATGCTTCCCCTTCGGCCGGGTCCTTACTTTTGGCAAGCTAGTCTTTGGGAAGATAAGGAGGCATTGGAGATATGGGATTTCATGCCGGAAATGAATATAGCGACCCCGGTCCACCAGCACTCACGGGACGAGTGGAATGGCATACTAAATTTCCCATGCGAATTTTCGATACGGAATAATGACAGCCATGGGGCAACTACAATCCGTTCTTGATCAAGGGAGCTTCGTACGGCGGTTACTCTCGGCGACTTTCGGCGAGCAGCGGTCCGACATTTGGATCGGCGCCGTGGATTGCATATTCCGTCGCCAGTCGACTACCGGGTTCGGCGGACCTCTGAACGGCTCTGCTGCGCGCCTGGCCGTCTTCGAGGAGTTGAGGCGGCGTTGCTCTTTTGAGGCAGTCGTCGAGACCGGGACCTACCGGGGCGAGACTACGATTTTCTTTGCAACGGCCGGATGCCCGGTCTATTCCAGTGAAGTAAACCCGCGGTATCTGGGCTACGCTCGAGCGCGGCTCTGGTCCCGGTCCAACGTACATATTTGCCTGGGGGACAGCAGACAGTTCCTCCGGCGACTGATCCAAGATTCGGGTGTGCCGAAAGACAGGGTGTTTTTCTACCTGGACGCCCACTGGCACGATGACCTTCCGCTTCAGGAGGAAGTCGGCTTGATTTTCCGTCATTGGAAGCGCCCAGTCGTAATGGTTGACGATTTTCAGGTGCCCGATGATCCCGGCTATCAATTTGATGATTACGGCGAGGGAAAGAAACTGTCGCTGGAGTATTTGGATTCTGTCGCCGACGTCGGGTTCATCCCGTTTTTCCCTTCGCTGCCGTCGTCCGAGGAGATCGGCGTAAAACGCGGCTGGGTAGTCCTGGCCGCCGATGGCTTCTGCATCGCTCAACTACGCGCAGTCGCTCAACTCCGCGAATGGCGCAGTCGGAAGGATTGACTTCTAACGTTCTGAATAACGCCACCAAGTGAGGTCAAGGCTAGAAGGGTCTCATATGAAACGCGCACTCATCACAGGAATCACCGGGCAAGACGGCTCTTATCTCGCGGAGCTGTTGCTTTCCAAAGGCTACGGGTTCATGGCATCATCCGGCGCGCCAGCACGTTCAACACGGCGCGCATCGACCACATCTACCAGGACCCGAACCACCCGAACGCGAAACTCTTTCTGCATTACGGCGACCTGTCCAGCACCGAATGGGTCATGAATCTAATCTACAGTTACACTCCGGACGAGCTGTATCACCTGGCGGCGCAGAGCCACGTCCGCGTGAGCTTCGACATTCCGGAGTATACCGGCGATATCACCGGGCTGGGCACGACTCGTCTGCTCGAAGCGATCCGTCGCGCTGGCTGCAAGACGCGCTTCTACCAGGCCTCCAGCTCGGAGATGTTCGGCTCGGCTCCGCCTCCCCAAAGCGAGACCACGCCGTTTGAACCGCGCAGTCCGTACGCCGTCGCCAAGGTGTACGCCTACTGGATGGCGCGGATCTACCGCGAGGGGTACAAGCTCCTTGCGAGCAACGGAATCCTGTTCAATCATGAAAGCCCGCGGCGCGGCGAAACTTTTGTCACTCGAAAAATTACGCGAGCCGTTGCGGCGATTTTAGCGGGCAAGCAGGACGCACTCCTGCTCGGGAATCTCGAGGCGCGCCGCGACTGGGGATACGCCCCCGAATACGTGGAAGCGATCTGGGAAATGTTGCAGCGCGATACCGCGGAGGACATCGTCATCGGCACGGGTGAAGCGCATTCCGTGCGCGAATTCCTGGAAGAGGCGTTCAGTTACGCGGGGCTCGACTGGCGGAAGTATGTAAAATCCTCCGAGCGGCACATGCGGCCCCTCGAGGTGGATTGCCTGATTGCGGATACGCGGAAGGCGCAGGAAAAGCTAGGCTGGCAAACTCGCATCGGATTCGCCGAACTGGTGGCGATCATGGTGGACGCGGACATGGAAGCGGCCGGACTTGTCTCGCCGGGGCGGGGTAAGGCGATACTCGAAAAGAAATTTAGCCGCTGGAATCATTGGCAAGATTCGGTGCTGCGCGTGATGGCTGCGCGCGAGGGACAGGCTTCACAGAGCTGAGAGGTGCAGGGATGAGGTTCTGGGATAGCAGGCGTGTGGTGGTGAGCGGCGGCCAGGGTTTCTTGGGCTCCTTCGTCGTTGAGAAGCTGCGGGCGGAGGGCTGCCGGGACATCATCGCTCCGCGCAGCCGGGAATACGATCTGCGAGAAAAGTCCGAGGCGCTTCGGCTCTACCAGGATGCCCGGCCGGACATTTTCATTCACCTTGCCGCGGTCGTCGGGGGAATTTACGCGAACCGGAAAAATCCAGGCAGATTTTTCTACGAAAATGCGGTGATGGGGCTCAACGCGATCGAAGCGGGGCGGATTGCGGGAGTTGAAAAATTCGTTTGCGCCGGCACGATCTGCTCCTATCCAAAATTTACTCCCGTCCCATTCCGCGAAGAGAATTTCTGGAACGGCTATCCCGAGGAAACGAATGCACCTTACGGGCTGGCCAAGAAAATGCTCCTCGTGCAGTTGCAAGCCTACCGTGATCAGTACGGATTCAACGGTATTTATCTGACTCCGGTCAATTTGTACGGCCCGCGCGACAACTTCGATCTGGAAAGCTCCCATGTAATTCCCGCGCTGATCCGAAAATGCCTGGAAACCAAGCAAGCGCGGGCGCCGGAAATTGCAGCGTGGGGAACGGGCAACGCGACGCGCGAGTTTCTATACGTGGAGGATGCGGCGGAGGCGATCGTCACCGCGGCGGAAAAATACACCAAGCCGGAGTTTGTGAATTTAGGTTCGGGTGAAGAGATCAGTATTCGCGATCTTGTGGAGATGATTTGTTCGCTGGCGGGTTTTGAAGGAACCGTCCGTTGGGATTCGACAAAGCCCGACGGGCAGCCTCGGCGGTGCCTCGATACTTCGCGGGCGCTGGCGGAGTTTGGCTGGCGAGCAAGGACGTCTCTCCGCGAAGGCCTGCGGAAAACGATGGAATGGTTTCAGGAAGAGGCCGAAAGCAAATCGCGCACTAGCGCGGTTTGAGTCATGAAGGTCCCACGTCGAGTGGAGACAGGGCTGGAATGAAACTCTGGAACATCCTGGTGACGGGGAGCAGCGGCCTGATCGGCTCGGAAGCCGTCGAATATTTCGACCGGCAGGGCCACAACGTCACCGGTGTGGACAACAACATGCGCCGCGTGTTCTTCGGCCCTCAGGGAGACACGCTTTGGAACCTCGAGCGGCTGAAGAACGCCACTCGGCACTTCAAACACTTGTCTCTCGATATTCGCGATCGCGACGCGGTGATGACGCTCTTTCGCGAGAATCGCTTCGACTTGATCATCCATTGCGCGGCGCAACCCTCGCACGACAAGGCGGCTGAAATCGCGTTCCTCGATTTTGAAGTAAACGCAGCGGGCACCGTGAATCTGCTCGAAGCCGCGCGGCAGCACCGCCGCGATTCCGCTTTCATTTTTATGAGCACCAACAAAGTCTATGGCGACGCGCCCAACGAGAAGCCGCTCACCGAGACGCCGACGCGCTACGACTATTCCAATCCCGCCGATTACGAAGGAATCGATGAAAGCTGCCGCATCGACCGCACGACGCATTCGCTCTTCGGCACGTCCAAGGTCGCGGCGGACATCTACGCGCAGGAATATGGCCGCTATTTTCAAATGCCGGTGGGAATTTTCCGTGGCGGTTGCCTCACTGGGCCTTCGCACTCGGGCGTCGAGCTGCACGGATTTCTTTCCTACTTGCTGAAAGTGGCGCTGTCCGGCAAGGCCTACACAGTCTTTGGCTACAAGGGAAAACAGGTCCGCGACAACATCCACAGTTTCGATGTGGTGCGCGCTTTCGAGGAATTCGCGCGCAACCCGCGCCCCGGCGAAGTCTACAACCTCGGCGGCGGCCGCGCCAACAGCATCTCAATGCTCGAAGCCATCACGCGAATCGAGGCGCTCACCGGACGGAAGATCAACTGGACGTACTCGAACCAGGCTCGCAAAGGCGACCACATCTGCTACATTTCCAACCTGACCAATCTCAAGAGCCATTATCCCGGCTGGAGCGTGACGCGCAGTCTCGACTCGATTCTCGAAGAAATGGTGGCTGCGGAGCGGGAGCACGCTCAAAAGGCCGGAGTCTGACTGAAGGCGATGATTACATTTTTCTCTACGCCGAAACCATTTCGCGGCCACATCGGCATCATTCAGCGGAACGCCATTCAGAGCTGGAAGCTCACGCATCCGGACGCGGAAGTGATTTTGTTCGGCAATGAAGAAGGCGCAGCCGAGGTGGCGTCCGGGCTGGGCGCGCGGCACGAACCGGAAGTGGACCGGAACTCCCACGGCACGCCGTTGCTCTCAAGCCTGTTCGAACGCGCCGCTCGCCTCGCCCGTCACAACCGGCTCTGCTTCTTGAATGCGGATATTCTCCTCACCGATGATTTTCTCGCCGCCTCCACGCGACTAAGCCAGTTGCAGGAGCGTTCCTTGATGGGCGGCCGCCGCTGCGACCTCGGTATCAAAGAGCCCCTGGACTTTTCAAGACCGGATTGGCGCGAATCGGTCCGTGCCCTGGCCCGTGAACGAGGCAAGCTTCGGCCGCCGCAATGGATCGATTATTTCGTCTTTCCGCGAGACTTGCTGCGCGGGCAAGTGCCAGATTTCGCGGTCGGCAGGCCGGGATACGACAACTGGCTCCTCTGGAAGGTCCGCGCGATGGGCGTTCCAGTCGTCGACGCGACGGAAGTTGTGCTGGCGATCCATCAAAACCACGACTACTCGCATCACCAGGGCGGGGAAAATACATTCTGGAACGGCGCCGAAGCCCAGCAGAATTACGCCCTGCTCGGAACGCACTTTGCCACGATCGATAACGCGACGCATCGCCTCACCGCAAATGGACTGCGCCCGAACTATTATCATTGGGTCGCGCTGGCGAAGCGGAAGGGGTTGGGCGTACGCAATGCCGCTTGGTTCAGCCTGCTCGACCTGACGCGACCACTGCGCCGCCGCCTTCGCCTGCGCGAGCGGCACAGCCCCGAACCGCCGAGATAAATCAGCGCCACCGAAAGACATTTAGCTGACTCTCTCAGGTGAGTATCCGTTTGAAAAGTTCCAATGCCTCGGCTCGAAGAGAATTGCATTGCGTCCGCCTAGTCGACCCGGTAGATCCTCTGATCCTCGCGTTCGAATACCAGCGTAAGGCCCGGCGGATGGTCCGGCAGATGGAAGGACTCGCCCTTCGGCCGACGGTCGAACACGTGGGTCACCTGCAACGCAGGCAACTGCGCCATCACGTCAGGCACAGTATCGGCGCTCGGGACCGAGCGCTCGCCCCACACGCCGAAGGGTTTGACATAGGGCTTGTCGACAAAGAACGGCGCGACGCCCGGGTCCAGAATGAGAACTTTTTTGACCGACGGCTCGTCGTTGATGAAATCGAAGCCGGCGGCGCACGCCGTCTCCGCGTGCCACCGCTTTGCTTCATAGGAGCTTGACAGCGCGGCGTGCACGTCCTCGGATCTCTCCGGAAAGATCATCCACCACCCGTAGAGTATTGAGATGCCCACTGCCGCTGCGGCCAGGACCCGCGCGTTGCGCGATACCGAACCAGCCACATACTGCCAGCCAATGACGCCGAACAACGCCGAGATGACGAAGATATTGATCGCATAGCGCGACTCCTGGGCCGTCAAGAACCAGGAGACGGACTCCAGCGCGGCGAACAACAGCAGTCCCTTGGCGAACGCGCCAAGCCTCTGAGCGAATAGGGCAAACGGCCCCAGCGCGAGGGGGACAAGCCCGATCCCGCCAGCTCCTCGAAAGACGGCGGTGTGGTAGGTCACATTAAGCGGAAGCAGAAAAAAAGCCGTCACGCCCCGCCCCATGCCGCCGCCGGTATCCCGAACTTCCTTCACGAGGGCCTGGATGACGTTCGGGATCGGGTGCGTGAGAGGGAAAAAACGAAGCAGCGCCGGCGGGGGCGGATAGAGGGGACATTCGTACAAGATCCAGTTCCGCAGGTAAAACGGCGAAGCAATCACAATTGCCGCGACGCACGCCGCCGCCGCTGATTTAAAAGTCAGCCACGCCGGACGGTGGCGGGTCCCGAGGGCGATCAAAATCGCGCATAAGACAAGCACCGGAAAGGCCAAGATTCCGGTGTATTTCGTACCCATGGCGAAGCCGCAGAAAAACCCAAATAAGACGTACTCCGCTCTCCTCTCAGCGTCAAACGCGACGCGCGCGGCCGCGAGAAGGAAGCTCGCGAACAGCGCGTCCAAAAAGCCGCTATAGATTCCGTGGTACACCGCAGGCATCGATGCAATCAGCGCGGCCACCCACCATGCCCCGGAAGGATCGAGGCCCAGCCGGATTGCCAGGCTCGCGGCGATCAAGAGAATCGTCGCCAGGCTGACCACCGAAAAGAACTGAGGGGCGCGCGCTCCCCCGAACGCCATCAGCGCGCCATATTGCGTCTCGACGACAGCCGGGAAATAGGTCGTGACCTCATCGGGGACAGGGCGAATGATTCCTTCGCGCAACCAAACCTTGGGTCCAAGGTAGTGGTATGAGATCGAGTCATTATTCATATCCCCGGTGGGAAAGGCCAAACCGCCGACTGCCGTCAGCAGGACAACGCCAAAGACAATGGCGGCGGGAATCGCTGAACCTCGGAGATTTTTGGGAGCCGGCCAGCCCACCGGAGTTCCCCGCCCCTGAGACACAAATCCAATGAACACGCCCAAGAACAAGACCGACAAGATGGCGAGACGAGAGAACCGGACTTGGCCTACACAGAACAGAATCGTTCCGAGAAGTCCGAAGCCTGAAAGAAATCTAAGGACGAATCGATCGAGCTCGGAAAATGCCTTTGGGATCAGATGAACGAACAGGCTCCCAAAACCCAGAGCCGCGCCAACAACAAAGAAATTCGCAAGGATCGGCAGGATCACTCTCATACAGGATGCCGGTGAATCAATTGGCTGAAAATCCCCTGTGCGGCACGCGACCCAAGCACCCGGATGAGGAAGAACGTGAGAATCGTCAGGAAAATCCAGAGCTCCACCAGGCGCTGCCACAGCAGCTTCGTAAAACTGCGGGGCGGCCTCCTGTCACCGTTTGTGGACTTCTCTGCGATACGTTCCGCGGGTCTCTGCATATGTTCCGTGGTTTTTTCCATCCGAGGATACGGCGTTCGCGCAAGATAGGCAAGGCAACCGGACCGCGCATTCGGGCCCGGATTTCTACATTGAACGCCAGGAATGGGAGTGCTATATGTTGTTGGCCTCCGGCGGAGTCACGGAAACGGCATCTCACGGAAAGAGCGCATTGAACAAGCCCAAAGTCATCGTGGTGATGCCAGCGTACAACGCGGCGAAAACGCTCAAGATCACCTACCAGCATATCCCCCATCAGGATGTCGATCAGATCATCTTGGTCGATGACGGGAGCACGGACAAGACCCTCGAGATAGCGCGGGAACTGGAGATCACCTCCTTCGTTCACACGCGCAATTTCGGCTACGGAGCGAACCAGAAAACCTGCTACACCGAGGCGCTCAAAGAGGGCGCGGACATTGTGGTGATGCTCCACCCGGACTACCAATACGATCCGACCCTTCTGCCCGAAGTGATCGCTCCCATCAAAGCGGGCGAAGCCGATATCGTCCTCGGTTCCCGTTTCTTGAAGGCGAACGCGCTCCAGCAGGGCATGCCATGGTGGAAATTCCTGGGAAACCGCTTTCTCACCAAAATCGAGAACTGGATCCTGGGCTTGAGTCTGGCTGAGTATCACACGGGCTATCGCGCGTATTGCAGGCGAGTACTGGAGGAGATTCCGTTTTCACTCAATTCCGATAAGTTTGTGTTCGATCAGGAATTTCTTGTGCAGGCGGCCCACCTGGGATTCCGGATCAAGGAAGTCCCCGTCCCGACAAAATACTTTCCGGAAGCCTCGAACGCGAGTTTCGTGGACAGCACGATTTATGGCCTCAACATTCTGCTTCTACTTGGTCGTTACGTCATGCACCGAGCCGCACTCGTTTCGCAGCGCCAGTTTCAATCCTTCCGATCCAGATACCGAAGGGTGCAGTGATTTTTTTTGAGGCGGTAAGATGCAGGAAATGCGCGGCACAAGGACTAGTGTTGACCCGAGGACGTGGATTCGAACGGTGAGAAGCTAGAATTTGCATCGAAGGTTATTCTAACAGGTGTTAAGTCTTGCACCTTTCCGTGTGCCACCGCCATGTTGGAAATGTTAGAGTTCTAATGGAACGCTTGTAGTAGGTTAGCGTACGGTGCGTCATAAGGATAGGATTGTACCCATTCAGACTATGCAGCAGGCGAAGATCAAGGTAGATACTCGTCCCGGCCAGGTGCAGCAGTTTTCATCCTTGGCCGAACTCAAACGCGCCAGCCGTTGGCTGAACGAATATTCGAAGAACGTGACTTCACAGGGAGGGGAGGACGGCATCGTAGAAAAGGCGCTAAGCGTTCTACCCGAACGCGATCGTTGGTGCGTTGAATTTGGTGCTTGGGATGGCAAGCATTTGAGCAATACGTTTGATTTGGTCGACAGCAAGGGCTACAACGTAGCGCTCATTGAGGGCGATCCAGCGAAGTACAAAGAACTGTGGATCTCCTACCCGCACAAGGATCGAGCCGTTTTTGCGAATGCATTCGTCGGCTGGTCCGAAGACGATGGCTTAGACCAGATTTTGGGCAAGTATCCGGTCCCGCGAGCCTTTGATCTTCTATCCGTGGACGTTGATGGAAACGACTACCATATTTGGAGGGCGACAAAGTCGTTTCAGCCAAAGTTGGTGTTAATCGAGTACAACCCTTCGATCGTGAACGCCGTGGAGTTTGTGCAGCCGGCGGAAGCCAGCTGTAATCAGGGCAGCAGTCCATCCTCAATTGTGAAATTGGGTAGGGAAAAAGGCTACGAACTGATTGCCGTTACCAAACACAATCTCTTGTTTGTTCAACGCGAGCATTATCCGCTTTTCGGGATACCCGACAACTCTCTTGAAGTCATGCGCGACGAAGAACCAAACTATGTGTTCTTCGGGTACGACGGAACCGTTTTCTTGCAAGGTAGCTGCTGCCCCGAATGGCACCCAGGCTGGCGGCTATCAGCTCGAGAGATCCAGCTGTTGCCTGGGATTTTGCGGACGTATCCGCCCAACTACACGTCTGCTCAGAAGCAGTTGTTGCGGGCCCTTTTCATGCTGAAATATCCGGGTGAGGGCTTCAAGAGAATGAGAAGTTACTTCAGAAGAAATTTGAAAGCTTGAGTTCGCCGCAGTTCAGACGCGGCCACTGCGAACACGTTCTGCCGCGACGTCAATGCGAACTACGGCATCGGGAGGCGCGTAGCATGGCGTCGCGGACGTGGGTTGCCGGGACGGCTCAATGAGGCCGATAGGCGTAGATCAGAATGTCTTGGAAGGCTCTTCGCTGAAAAGGGCGGGCGCTCGGGGCATGAATTTGATAGCCAAATCCATTCTCCTCCAAAAGGCCCAGAAGGCGCGCCATCCGGTTCTCTTGATCGTGGAGATGGTGGTGATATTCGAGCACAAGCTGTTTGATCTCCGGCAACTTGCCTGCCTGCGCCAGCTCTTCCAAAACGGCCAATTCCGTCCCCTCAATGTCCATTTTCACAAGGTCCACGGGTCCGTTAACAAAAGAGGACAGACGCAGCGCCTGCACTTTTCTGCATGCCGTAGCCTTGCTCGACGCGCCGGACACTCGGTGCTCGAAAGTGCTCATGACTAGCGAGCCGGGTTGGGAGGGGTCGGAGAAAAAATCAGTCTCGCCTTCTTCGCCGCACAACGCCGCGTTGTGCATTTCGACATGATTCCAACGGTTGGCCGCAACATTGCGCTGCAGCGCTTGGAAAGCTACGTCATCCGGCTCGAAGGCCACGATCCGGCAATCTGGCGATATGGTTTTGAAATAAAGAACACTCATGCCGATGTTGCTGCCGCAGTCCAAGATCAGGGGAGAAGGAGAATCGAAAGCAAACCGATATTCGCGACGGACAACAATCTCGATATACAGGCTCAAGAACGAGGCGTAGTCGAGCGTCTGCATGGTCACTCCGCCGATCTGCGCCCGGCGAGGAGACATCCGCGGAAAGACCCCTGCGAAGGCCAGCCGAGTGAGAATCTTCAGATACGTCCGGCACACCGCGCCGCGACCTTCAGCTGGTGGGATGCGCCAAATGGCGTACAAATTGGATGGAAGCTGCGTCAGATTGTTTTTCAAACTCCCCAGACAGGGGGACTTCAGCCAGGCTCTCCGGCCTTCAGAGGGTGCTGCCATTTCGTCGACGGGATCTCCAATGCCGCGCACTATTCGATTTTCGTACTCCCGTTGAGGAGGCACAGCATCGGCGTTGCCAACGCGTGGCGTGGCGAATATAGCATGGGTGCGCTCGAGGAAACCAGCTGGCGCGTCGCTGCACGCAGCGCAATTCTTCCGGCGAGGACGAATTGAACTGGTCCGGCTTTGGGGTCATAGAGAGGCTTTGATGAATATCCTGATGCTGATTCGCCACAGCCAACTCCCGTTTTACGAATATGGATATCTTGTGACATTCGCAAAGCGTGGCGACCGCTTGATGTATGTGCCTGAAGATATGCCCATGGGGGCAACCCTGCCTGAAATCCTCTCGACATGCCCCGTGCGGCCTACTCTAATCATTGGGCCGGAGTGGGGGAGCTTTCCTTTGCCGGAAGGTTTGACCGAAGTGGATATTCCAACCTTGCTGCTCCAGCAAGATACGTATGCGTACACACATCGACGGATCCGCTGGTCCGCGTTGTTTGACTACGTTGTGTTGTTCCACGCAGGTTTCGAGGAGCAATTCCGCGCGGCGGGTCATTCCCGGGTCTTGACCATGCCATGGGCCATCCTTGCAGAGCGACATCAAGGGGCGGAGCAAGAGCGCATCTATGACATAGGGTGGGTTGGCCGGGCGGGGCCGGTAGCCGGCGCTGAATTTTACCAGGACCGCCAGAGAATATTGGACCTTCTCCGGAAACACTTCCGTACGAATGCGTATTGGGAACGCCAGCGCGTTATGACTGAACAGGAAAAGATTGACATTTATTGCCAATCAAAAGTGGTGGTCAACGTCTGTCGAGACGATCACCCTTTCGAAGCCAATGAGCGCATGTTCGAAACACTGGCCGCGGGCGCGCTTCTGATAGTTCGACACCGCAATGAACTCAGCGATCTGGGTTTTGAAGAGGGAGTCCATTTCTTGTCCTATCGGGACGAGTCGGAAATTGTTGCTTTAGTGCAAGAGTATCTCTCCGATGAAACTGCCCGCAGGCGAATCGCCGATGCAGGGCGAGAGAAAGTGCTTCGCGAGCACACCTATGACGTGCGCGTTGCGAAGATTGAGCGATTACTGAAAGAGGACGCAGGACGGTTGTGGGCCCCGGCGCGAAGCTGGCCGAAACATCGAGTGCGCCTTACCTATCTAGACTCTTACGCCGCTTTTGGGCATCTGATTCTGGCTCGTCGCCAGTGGACCAAGATCGCCCGGAAGAGTTTGGGAGGTGCGGTGGCGGGCGCGGCACTCATTGCGGGATCCTGGTCCCGGCCCTGGAGACGAGCGTTCCACTTTTAGGGGAAGTGATTTATGGCAGAAGCTCTAGTTAGCGTGCTGATTGACACTTACAATCACGAGCGCTTCATTGAGCGCGCGATCACCAGCGTTCTTGAACAGGATATGTCGATGGACGAGGTTGAAATTCTGGTCGTGGACGACGGTTCGACGGATCGCACGCCACAAATCGTTCGGCAGTTTGAACCGCGGGTGCGTCACCTGCGAAAGCCCAACGGAGGACAGGCCTCAGCGTTCAATTTGGGCTTTGCCCATGCGAGCGGGCAGATCATAGCCATGCTGGATGGGGATGATTGGTGGGAGAAGGAAAAGCTGCGCCTTGTTGTAAATGCGTTTCGGGAAAACCCTGCAATCGGCGCGATCGGAAACGCACTCAATGAGGTCGATGCGGATGGGAAGCTTCTATCGGCAATTGCCCCAGATCATCCCCATCCCTTCTTTTTGCGGTCACTGAAGGAAGGAATCCAGTTCAGTGCCCTGATGACCTACATGGGAACCAGCCGCCTAGCGTTGCGCAGGACGGTCCTCGAAAAAATGTTGCCGGTCCCGGAGGACCTGGTGATCGAGGCGGATGAATATCTGGCCACGCTTGCGGTAGCCATTTCCGGAGGGCTTGTTCTCGGACAGCACCTGACGAACTACCGCTACCATCCTGGCAATCTCTACCAGTTTGGTAGGTTCAGTTTGGAAAAGGCGCGCCGAAAGTCTAAAGTACTTCAGTGCCTGGCGCGTGAGTTGCCGGTGAGGCTTCAGGCGCTCGGCGTCGCTCCTGAAACTGCGGCGGCGATCTTGAAACCGCGCGCGGTGGAAGCGGAGCGGCTGCGTCTTACGGTCGAAGGGGGCGCGCCGTGGGAAACCTTTCGCGCTGAGCGTCAGGCGGCCCGCCTCGCTTACAATGATTTTTCGTTCGGGTACCGGCTATTCCATTCCATGGTGCTTGCCCTGACTCTCGTGCTTCCTCCAAAGTGGTTCTACCGAATTCGAAACTGGTACGCCGATCGCCAATTGCACCGGTTCCGTGAGGTCATCGGCAAGCCTACTCTGGCGGACACCTTCGTTCCGGGCAAAGCCGCAAGATGAGCGGGCGCGGGAACAGCGACGATCTCGCGAGGATTGGAAGGGCAGCTTCAATAACGCATTTTGAGTCGCCGGAGTTCAAAAGCGCAACGTGATCAGCCTTGGACTCAACTATTCGCAAACGCATGACTCCTCGGCGTGCATCGCGTGCGATGGCGAATTGCTCTTCGCGGTTGCCGAAGAACGTATCAGCCGGGTTAAACATGACCCTAGCTTTCCGCACAACGCCATCCGGGCTTGTCTGCAGTTCGCCAAAGTCACGCCGGACCAGCTCGATTTCGTCTGTCAGGGATGGCCTCCGCCCGCAAGAGGTTTTGTGACGGACTTGAAGTGTTTTGCGAGCGGGCAATACCCGATCACGTATCTGAACGTCTTGAACTCCGCAAGGATGTTCGCCAGCATGGCGCACCAAAATGGCGGGTTCAAATCCTTCATGCGCCATTTTGGACCGACGCGCGCGCAAATGCGGTTTGTCGATCACCATCTGGCCCACGCGATCAGCGCCTATTCCTATTCTGGATTCGATCGGGCCGCCGTCGTGGTGATGGACGGCCGCGGGGCTTGGGAAGCCAGCTCCATTTGGTATGGACACGATGGGAGGCTCGACCACGTGACTACGATTCCGTGGCCAAATTCTCTGGGGCTGTTCTACGCGCAATTCACGCAATATCTCGGATTCGTTCCGAATAGCGATGAATGGAAAGTGATGGGCCTCGCGCCCTACGGAAATCCCGGAGTGAATCTCGGCGAGTTCATTGCGGCAAACCACGAAATGTATCAAGTGAATGCGCCGCTCTTGTTTGAACGCCACAATGGCGTCTCGGCTATCGCAAAGCGGCTAGGCCCCGAGCGAACGCCCGAAAGCGAGATCGACGACAGTTTCAAAAACATTGCGTTTGCCGTGCAGGACGCGTGCGAAGTTGCCATGCTTGCGCTGGTGAAGGTGGCCACCGAGAAAACCGGGTGCCGCAACGTGTGCCTCGCCGGCGGCGTTGCGCTCAACTCGAAAGCAAATGGGAAAATCCAGGCGTCCGGCAGCGTCGACAAGATTTTCGTTCAGCCAGCGGCTTCCGACGATGGCGTGGCGCTGGGCGCCGTCTTCGCGCCCTACCTGGACGGTGGCGGCCGGTTGCCGATGAAGCCGATGCGGCACGCGTACCTTGGCCCGGAATTCTTCGACGACGAGATTGAAAAATCCCTGCGGACCTACAAGCTGCGCGCCGCAAAACTCAGCGACATCGCGGCAACCACCGCCGAACTTCTCGCCAGAGGCAAAATTATCGGCTGGTTTCAAGGACGGATGGAGTTTGGCCCGCGCGCCCTCGGTCACCGTTCGATCCTCGCCGACCCGCGCGATCCTGAAATGAACGCCAAGGTGAACAACGCCGTAAAATTCCGCGAGTGGTGGCGTCCGTTCGCGCCTTCGATGCTGAAAGAAGTCGCGGGCGAATATCTCGAGCACGCCTGCGATTCTCCCTTCATGATTCTGACGAATCCGGTGCGCTCGGAAAAACGCAACGTGATTCCGTCCGTCACACACGTCGACGGCAGCGCGCGGCCCCAGACAGTGGAAAGAGAAATCAATCCGCTCTACTGGAACCTGATCAACGAATTCGGCAAGCGCACGGGCGTCCCGGTTCTGATGAACACGTCGTTCAACCTGCGCGGCGAAGCGATCGTGAATACGCCCACCGACGCGATCCGCACATTTTTCAGCTCCGGCATGGACGCTCTCATCATCGGCTCTTTCCTGGTGGAAAAATGAGTGAAAAACCTATGATTCTGCTCCTTGGAAGGCGGGACCAGCCCACCGACGGCGTCCTTGATTACTGCCAGATGCTACGCGACGCCGGCACCCAGCGCGAGCCGTCCTTTGAGCTCGTTTCGGTTCCTTGGGCAGAAAGAGGGTGGCGCGGTCCGCACCCAACTGAGCGGAGGCGGCAGTATCGTGGCGGGGACGCCGGGTTCTACCGCAGGTCACGACGCTGGCGTGATCCTATCGCCGTTTTACTTTGGACGCTCTGCGATGCACGTAGCGCGCGCCTCCGTGTTGAATCTGTTTTTCCGACCTCCGACAACGGGAATATTGTCGGACGCAGGTTGATCTGCGGGCAACTTTAGCTTCCGGGGTAGCTCTTTGAAAATCGATGGTGTGGTTATCTCGTGTTATCGACTGGATATGGAGATGACGCGGATCTGCGTGGCCAGCATTCGTTTTTGGTATCCAGACATTGCGATTTGGCTTTTGAAGGACAGGAGCTATAAGGACTTCAATACTCGCGAGATTGAGCGACACTGGGATGTTCGCGAATATCCAATTGAGACTAAGAACCTTGGCTGGGGGTTCGGAAAACTAGAGGTTATTACCGAACTGCCTTCACGGCGCGTTTTACTGCTTGATTCGGACACGGCATTCAGCGGACGGGTAATAGACGAACTCGAATGCTTTGAGGAAGATCTGATCGTGGAGAGCAAGGATTACGTGACAATTGATCAGATCGAAACGCAATTCTTCTCCTTGGAAAAGCTTCATAAGGTTGACTCGTCTTACAGTTTCCCTGGATTTGGATTCAATACGGGTGAACTGGTTGTTAGTACAGGAGTGATTACGAAACAGGATTTTGATGGTCTCGTTGATTGGAATACGAGGCAGGTCAAATACCCAGAGGTGTTTAGATTGGCCGAGCAAGGAGTCCTTAACTATGTAGTGCATCGCAAGATGCAGGGAGGGCGGCTGACTGTCCGCCGTCACCCGTTCATGATGTGGCCTGGAGACGTTGAGAATGCGAATGATATCCGAGTCGAGCATTTAACACCAGACAGCCAGCACCGCTACGTCATCCATTGGGCGGGCATGCGTTGGGGGAAGCTCCCCCAAGAAATGCCGAGGCAGGATATCCTTTTGCATTTTGAAAAGCTCTACTATCAGCGAATCTCTTTGGGGAATATTCGCCGATACTGGCGTCGAGCCGTTTTTCGGTTTCGGCGCGGAATCGTTAGTCCTCTCAAGGCCCTGGCTAGGACATCTCTTGCTCTGTTGACAAGACTCGTCAGTTCGCGTCTTAAGTCTAGAGAAGTTTAAGTGCTCTCCGCTGCAACAGGGCAACATTCTTAGGCATGACCTGGTTGCCAGACCGAAAACACACCGGCAGCGGCCGAGCACTGCGTTTTCGGTCTCACAATGCGGGGGAGAGATTTCTGCCGAACTTCTCTCCAGCTCAAAGTCATTGAGGGTTCCAGTGGAGAATGGAGTTCGGCGATCCTGATGAGCACTTCCTTCAACCTGCGTGGCGAGGTCATCGTGAACACGCCCACCGACGCGATTCGCACCTTTTTTAGCTCCGGGATGGACGCTCTCGTCATTGGCTCTTTCGTGGTGGAAAAATGAGCGCCGGCAAGGCGGTCTTGCTGCTCGGAAGGCGCGACGAACCCACCGACGGCGTAGTCGACTATTGCGAGATGCTGCGCGGAGCCGCCGCGCGGCGCGGCCTTTCCTTCGAGCTGGCCCGAGTTGCTTGGGCGGAGAAAGGCTGGGGAGACTCGCTGGCCGAATTACGCAAGCAAGCGGAAGCCTGGCGCGATCGCTGGGTGTTTCTCCAGTTTACGACGCTGTCTTGGTCGCGGCGCGGCTTTCCTCTGCGCGCGCCGCGCGTTTTGAGGCTTCTCCGGCAATCCGACGTTCGCACGGGCGTCGTGTTTCACGATTTTTTCGCGCTGCCCGGCAAAGGAATCGTTGGCACGGCTCGAGAATTGTGCCAGGCCCGCGTGTTTCGTCAACTCTACGCTCTTTCCGATCTGGCCATCTTCACGGTTCCGGTCAGCAAAGTTGGCTGGCTTCCGCTGCGCCGCGACAACGCTATATTTGTTCCTGTCGGTTCGAACTTCCATGAAGCGGACTGCGCGACAAAAATCTATTCTCCGGCGCCGGCGAAGGCGCCCACGATCGCAGTGTTTGGGTTTACAGGCGGCGACCGAGGCGATGTGGAACTGAGTGACATCGAGTACGCAGTGAAATGTGCCCATTCGAATGGCGCACCGTTGCGTTTGGCGGCAATCGGGCGGGGATGCGAAGTTTTCGAAACGAAGCTACGTCAGGCGTTTGCCGGTACCGGCGTTGAAGTCTCAGTGCCCGGGTTGATGCCTGCCGCTGATCTCGCTTGCACTTTGGCCCGGGCAACGGTTTTGTTGTGTGTGCGCGGGCAGGTGTCCACCAGGCGCGGCAGCGCAATCGCCGGAATTGCTTGCGGCCTCCCGATCGTTGGCTATCGCGGAGACGAAACAGGATTTCCGATAACCGAAGCTGGCGTATTGCTGGTGAGCCAGGGCGACCGGGAGGGGTTGGCTCAAGCGCTGAGCGCTGTTCTGAGCGACGAGAAGCTATATGCGGAGCTCAGGCAGCGCAGCAAGACGGCTACGCAGAAATATTTCTCCTGGGACGCCATTGCGTCCGAATTCACTACCGCGCTTTCGGCCCGATAGAAGACGTGTTCAACTCCCAACTGCCCTCGCTTGAGACTGAAACCGCCCCGAAGGGCTACAGAAGTTCCATCGCTACTTGCGTGTAATAGTCCCCGGCCGCCCCCAAAGCTTTGCACTTGCGGCCGAACGCGGAACAGTAGTCGTTGAAAGCGCGCCACTCGTGAAGCGGGTTGGCGAATTCATCAAAAATGAGAATTGTGCCAGGCTGCAAAAGGGGATCGAGAGTTGCTAACGTATAAAGCGTGGATGAAAACAGGTCCCCGTCGTTATGAATCACCAGTCTTGAGCGAGGAGTGAAATCTCGCAGGAATGGACGCAAGGTTTCGTTGAACCAACCCTTCACAAAACGAATGCGAGGATCGCTGGTTTGAGGCACGACGCCGCCGACCGACATCTCTCCTTTTTTTGACTCTCCCGTAACGCTTACCCAATCCTCGGGAATTCCCTCGAAGGAATCGAAACCGATGAAGCGGCTGTCAGGGTGAGAATTCAGGCTGCTCCATTTGAACAGCGAGTCCCCGTAGCGAACGCCAAACTCGAGATAGTCGATCGGTTCTGCCGCCAACTTTTTCGACTGAAGTTCCCCATAGAGGTCGAATCTATTTTGAAAATATGGAAACGGCTGATTTGCCTTCAGCCATTGATGTAGCTGCGAGTTGCCGCCCAGGGCGTTCAAAAACTCAGCCTGGTTCCTGAACATGGCCCACGCCAGGCGCTTTCTTCGGGATTCGCTCATGAGCAATAAGAGCTTCTTCATCATTCCTCCGTATCAACAAGAATGCGGAGCGGTCGATCCGCCACGGAAAATTTGTGGTGGACCTGCGCTGTCCATACTCCCGGTGGTTCAGCTTCACAGGCGTTTCTTCTTAAGCCGTTTGAACCGCTCGCATCAGATCCCGCTCCACGAGCCTACCGAATAGCTCAATTTGTGCGGAAGAAAAGGCCGGCTTGAGGACGGCCCTTACGTTTTGCTTCGTTCGCGACGCATCCCGAGATGAGAATAAGACCAGCCCATGTGGATTCGCGTGAACCGCGTAGCTTAGCATCAGGCCGGAGATCGTTTCTTCAGTTGAACAATCGACGCCGAGTTGGCTCGACCAGTCGGCCGCCAATTCGTGGTGAGCCTTTAGAGACGCGACGACCGATCGATACCTCGCTGCCAGCGATCCGTGATTGACGACCAGGAGGGGGCGAATGTCTTGCAGTTTTTCCCTGTTCCGGCTTAGCGCGCTGTTCTCGAATTGAACGACATCGCAGAGTTCCGGGTTGACTTGCAATGCGCGCAAAACACTTTCGATCCTCGTACCGACGCCAAAATAACGAATGACTCCTGCCTTGACCCTGTCTGCGAGGAATCCGACGAGCTCATCCACCGAACTATCGGAAGGCTCGTAGTCATGCAACAGGAAGATATCGACGTAATCCGTTCCGAGTTCGCGAAGACTCGTTTCAAGGCTGGACCGGGCCTCTTCTACGCTGAATCGGCCTCTCTTGACGAGCGCCCGCGCACGGCGTTGCAGAATGCCGCGCGCGGAGGGCATCAGGCGGACCAGGCGCCGCCCGGCCCGCATGGCATATTGCAGAGCATTCGTGCGCGGAGGCGGCTCAATGCCGAATTTGGTGGTAATCGTCACCTCGGCGCGCCGAGTCTTCACGAAAGCGCCCAGCAATGCTTCGGCTTCTCCGTATCCATAAAAGCGGGCAACGTCGAAGTGACGCACTCCGGCGTCGTACGCTGTCCCGAGCAATTCAAGAGCATTCTTTTTGCCTACGCTCGCCAGGGAACTACACCCAAACCCTATGGCCGGAATTGGTAGGCCGGTGCCCGCCACGACGATCCTGCTCATTTGTTTTCCTTGCCGGTTGCCTCACATGCCGCCGTTCCGAATTCGGGCCCTCGTATCAGACGCAAATCTCTTTCAACCGATCCGCGATCCGCACGCACAGCGCCAGCATGGTGAGGGTAGGATTCGAGCGAGCGCTTGTTGGAAACACCGCCGAACTCCCAACGAACAGGTTCGATACGCCGTGCACTTGGCACTGTGAGTCCACAACGCCGCGGCGCGGGTCCTCGTGCATGCGGGCCGTGCCCATGTGATGCGCGGAATCGTGCGCCCGATGAGTCCATGCCGTCGGGTCCTTAAGGAACTCGATCTGCTTCCGATCAAATTCGCCCAGGCCGAGGCGCTCAAACTCGCGCGCCAGGATCGACACATATTCATACAACGTCCTGCGCTCGAGCTCGCCCAGCCGCCAGTCGAGCGCAACCCGTGGCATGCCCAGGCGATCTTTCGACGTACTCAGCCTCACTCGGCTCTCCGGATTCGGCGCCATCTCGCATTGCGCGCCGAAAAGGATCGGTCCTTGACTCGGAGTAGCTGCTCGCTTCCGCACCTGAAGACGGTAGACTAGGCGAAGTATTTCACCTGGACTCGCCAAGCTTCTCGCGACCAGATGCCCCAACTCCGTGGTACTCGGCAAGCTTCTGCCAATGACTGCCCTGAAGAGCTTTTTCATTGCCGCAATGCCGGAATCCGCCGCCGGCTCGAACACCACGATGCCGTGAATGCTCAACAACTGTTTTTCGATTTGCGCGCCGTGTGTGAGCGTCACCAGCGGCGCATGCTTTAACCCATCAACGAAGAACGATTCAAAGATATCCTGAAGCTGCGCGCGCCTGGCCGGCCGAAGCTCGCCGAAATTCATGTGGATGTGTTCCTGAAAATACCGACCCAGCTGATCGTGTTGATTCCCCACTCCGCAGCATTGGACTTGCGTGGACGCAAGCATCAGGCGCGCGGTTTCAATTCCGCCGCAACAAACGACGTAGAGCCGCGCCGTTACGACCCCATTCTTGCCGGCTAGAGTTTTGAACTCGATCTTCTCAATCGTGCTGGCAGCCTCACTGGTGACAATGGCCGTGGCGTTCGAGTGCAACAGAATCGTGATGTTTGGGGCGGCTCGGAGATCTTCGCGGTAGGCGGTCCCGAAATTCGGCTTGGGACTCCAGCGCGAGCATTCCACGCGAAGTTTGGCCGGGTCGAACGCAGGCGGCTCAATCCCAAACGAGGCACAGAGCCTCTCAATAGGGATCGAAGCGCCCAAGTTAAGGATCCGCTCGGCCCGGTCGTAGTAGGGATTGAGGGCTTCGCGCGAAATCGGCCATCCGCTGTACGGCACCCAGCTTCGCTCCTGAAAATCGAATGAGTCGAAGCGCAGCGCTTGCCCTCCCCACAGCGAAGTTGTGCCGCCCAGGATTCGCGCGCGTCCATCGTGAATGCTGGCGTGGGGCAAACCGATCACGTCGCTCTCAAAAAGTTTTTGAGAGTCCGGCTCGGGGTCGAACCCGCCGCCCTCCAGGACGACGATCTTCCGTTGGGTTCCTAAAAATTCTCTGGCAATCGCTATGCCGGCGGCTCCGGCTCCGATGATACAGATGTCAGCCGCGACGGAACTTCCGTCAGCAAATTGATTGAAATCCTCGATCATTCCATGTGGAACTGCGGTCGCCGGGCAGTTCGGTGAACAGTATACACTGCGCTGCCCACCGTCTCGGAGGTTCGCCGGTCTCCGCCCGAACGAGCGCAGCAATCTGAACAAGAGAGTGGGCGATTTTTGCCACGCGAGGCGTTGTCCCGATCCAAACTCGGCCAGCACAAGGCGCCGAGAAGCAAGGCGGCGTTCAGACGAAGCAAAGTCAGGCCGGCGTCCCGCGCAAGCAAGATCAGGTGGCGCTCTCCAAGGTGCGCCATGCTGGCCAGCGCGCGATACGGCAGCCAGGCGATGGCAATCAAGAGGATCCCGCCCAGCGCCCGCGATTTTACATCTGAGGTCACCTTTCGGAATTCGGCATGAAGGATCTAAGATTAGAACCGCTACTTGATGTTGTGTCGGTTAGAAAATCGGAGTTGGCCCGATGTGGAGAGCGAGCTCAGATCCGACGAGAAATCCACGTCAAATAATATATTCTACCTGAGCTACGTTCTCGTGATGTACAAGATGGCGCCGCATCAGTTGGAAGCCCTACGAGCTATCTGGGACCATTTGGATCTAGAACACGAATTTAGGAGTCGTCAATTGGATTATTTCATTACGCGGAGTTCTCAGATTGCTACTGTATCCTCCGGAGTGAACTGGCTCACGCTGATATATCAAAATTCAGATTGGCGCGTGTTTAGGGTGAACGCACACTGACGAAAGCGCACGGCATCCATTGCGCTGAACCTTGCCATCCGGCGCGGCGTGTCAATAAACGCTTGAGTTTCTGTTGGTCCAGTGGGTTGTAAGTGAACCCGGCGTGGTCGCTTTGTGAGAATCAGAGAACTTGAAGAGTTTCGTTCGCACGTCGTCACGAGAGATTCGTGGCCAGAGGAACTGGCGCTTAGTTGGATCGGGCTTATGCACCCGTTGTTTGCATCTCCAGTGAGCGTGGGTTGGGCAACAGCGGTCGCCTATTTTAGTTGTCGGAGCCGCCTTTTCTGGAATTCAGGAAACGCTTTTCTCATAAGCAGAGCTCGCCCAACGTGCCGGGCCTTCTGCTTCGGCCAAAAGAGTTTCGAATCAACGACTATAGTTGCAGAATCACGTTTGGACTTCCCAATCCCCATGTGGGGTGGCATACTAGCTGCGATCAAAATAAATGCAACTCACGACCTTAGGCTCTGTTAAGGGCAAGCGCCAAATTACAGGCGCCGTTTTGGGCCTACTTGTTCTCGCGACGATTTGGGAGTTGGCGAGTTGGATTGTCGCCGGCTCGAACCAGATGTTGATCATGTTCGGGCTGAGTGTTGTGGTCCTGGCGCTGGTCGTTCACATCCTGAACGATTGGCGCAGCGGCGTTCTTCTGTTTTTACTATGGCTCTTGTTTGAGGACCTCGCCCGCAAATATCTCGGCAACAGCATGACGGTGTACTTTGCGAAGGATTTCATAGTTGGCGTCGCCTATCTCTCCTTCTACTTCGCCAAGCACCGGAAAGAGGTGGAGTTCTTCAATCCGCCATTCCTCATACCTCTCGGCATTTTCGTTGCGCTGGCGGTGGTCCAAATCTTCAATCCTAACTCGCCCAATATCTTGTATGGCATTCTTGGGGTGAAGCTCTACTTCTACTACGTTCCCTTGATGTACCTCGGCTACGCTATGCTGAGTACTCCAGCGGATTTGGAGCGCCTCCTCAAAGTCAGCTTAATTGGTGGGATCGTTGTCTCAGGCTTGGGGGTCGCGCAATCTGTGTTGGGAGTCAGTTTCTTGACTCCGACCGACACTGCGTCCGAGCTTTATGGGCTCTCCCATCTGACGCGCTATTCCCCGATTACTCACGAGGTGGCTTTTGCGCCCAGTTCGGTATTCGTGAGCGCGGGTCGATTTTCCTTTTATCTGGTCCTGCTGTGGACCCTAGCCCTGGGAGCCTTGGGCTATTTGTTGCTTAGCCGGCGTCTAGCCGTCAAGTACGGCTATCTCGGCTTGGGCGTGATCACTGTTGCCGTCATGACCAGCGGTACGCGCGGTCCATTTGTGTTTGCGCTTGGCAGTTCTTTTGTGATGACAGCCGCATTCCTCTGGGGCGCCCCCTGGCGCTGGGGCCAGGGGCACCGAATGGTGAAGGCGCTCCGTAGGGGCTTCATGTTTGGCGGCCTGGCCCTGATTCTGATGACCCAGGTGTTCCCAAAAGTGATCGGCGGGAACTGGGCTTTTGTGTCCGAAACACTGTCCGTTAGCGGCGAGGGTTCCGAACTTGCAAACCGGGCTTGGGATTATCCTATCCGGAATCTCATTGGCGCTTTCGGCGACAATTGGATCTTTGGCACCGGAACAGGAACGAATTCGCTGGGAATGCAATACGTCGCACGATTGTTAAACACGCCAATCCCTGGAATCGGCATCGAAAGTGGTTTTGGCGCATTAGACGTGGAGATGGGCATCCTGGGTCCCGTACTCTGGATCGTATGGGTAAGCATCCTATTGTGGCAGGGATGGAAAATTGTTCGCAATCTTCGCGCGACCGTCTATTTCCCGATCGGCTTCGCGATTTGGTGGTATGCCGTAGAAGGCTTGGTCCTGCTGATGTACTTCGGGATGCAGGCCTACCAAGACTACGTAAACAATGCCTACTTGTGGCTCCTGATCGGCGTGCTCTATCGCCTCCCGAAACTGGCCGAGATGCCTCAACCGGTTCCCATTCCTAAGCATTTGCGCGGAGTGCCCAGCTGGCGGCTCGCGCTGATTGGAAAGTAACGGGCGCGTGGGACATCGTGAGAATCGTGACGGCTCTCCGCGTCACGACCAATGACGGCGTCGCTTTGCTGATTCTAATTCCGCATCTCTTTTATACACTGAATATAAAGCGACCACGGGACACGCGGATTTGGGCGGTCGAGAAGTTGCAGGGGCCAACTTACGAGGAATAGCGGCAGAGCCAACGCAGCTCCGTAGCTGCTCAAAAGAGGCTGAATGACATTTGATATCTTCACGAGAAGGGGAGAGCCGAACCCCGCGGTCTGGACGATCCGAAATCCCGCCGGCTCAAGGAGCTCTCGGTACGTCTCGAGCGTGTATCCATCGCGAACGTGCCAGCCCGCCGATTCGTCCGTACAGACGCAGCCCTTGTTCCCCGGATGCTCCGAATAGGGGCAGCAGACGTGCAAGATTCCGCCCTCCCGAAGCATTCCAGAGCGGCAAAGGCCAGGGCAGCGACCGAGGCGCCACCGGCGCAAGCCTGCCCTTTACTGGTGATGCTTTTCGAGTCTGTGACTCGCCGTATTTCCAGCAGTTAGCGACTCTCGTCATAGCTCGCTGAGACTGGATGACACGCAGAGTGGCAACTCCAACACAGCGTTGTGAGATTCTCCTCAGTATCATTGCCTTGCCGACTCCGCCATTGAATGTGGTGGACCTGAAGGTCTTCCATGCGTCCGCAGTGCTGACATCGCCAGCCATCACGTTCTAGAACTCTCTGGCAGAGTTCGCGATAGGCCGTGGGATCAAGTCTTAAGCGAGAGTTCATTTGACTGATGCGGATTCAAGTCGTCGCCTCTTGGACGATTTGCAGGACCTCAATCCTCTGAGGTTGTGGGAGACTGAGAACCAATCGAATGATCGCGGGCACAAGAGCGTTTTGATTTCTGGCCTCCAGATTCACTCCTGCCAGAAAATCTGCGCAGATCATTTCCAAGCAGTAACCTCGCGACTTGTCGCTCCCAAGCATTAGACCCGCTGTTTCGAGCGCCTGCTCGATCACCGGAAGTTGGCTCTTGTAAGCCTTGAAATAGAGGATCTCCCACGGTTCGGTTTCCTTCCCGGTCAAATGCTTCGAGACCTCCCGTTTGAATTCTTCCTTGGGAAGTTCGCGCGCTTTGTGCAACCAGGTTGCACTATCGAACCTCTGGCCGTCCCGCCGTGCCACCTTAGCTAATTCCGTCGCCTTCGCCCAGCCCACCTGCTGTAGTTCGACCCTGTGAACGCGAGGCAACTGCTCATGGACCGCCATCAGGTAGTACGCCTTACGCCTGGACTCTGGAAATTTCCGTTCCAGAAATTCATCGAATGAACGGACGTTGTCCACCCTCCAGTACCGCCCGGCCCGCACCTCGCACAGGTATCGGCCAAGCTCGACGAACTTCGAATCGCGCTCCTGTTCCGTTGCCCTCTCCCAAGCCAAGATCTGCTCGATCTTCGAGAGCACAAAGACGGCGCGGCGGCGATTGAGCTTCGGAGCCATCAAAGGCCTTCCGTTAGTCGTCAAGCACGTCAAGCCAATCAAGGTCGGCGGCTCCTGGTTGACGAATGAGTTTGGTTCCGACCAGTGATTCGTTCCCGAGGCACAGTCCGAGATGCGCGCAGCTGACGCACCCGCTCTGCGGGAAACGGATCCCAGGGTGCGAAGGAAATTGGGCGGTTTCGATTTGCCGAGCGGTCGTTTCGACCAACTGGCCAAACTCCTGACGCTGCTCTTCCGTGACCGACGCCAAAAGGTATTGAATCTCTGGGACGCGTTTCCTCACGAACGCCACAATCGCAACATCAGAGATGTCTGTGATCCAGGAGTAGCACACGAGCTGAAGATCAAGCGATGTTAGCCCTTCGGGTTGATCTGGGTAACGGGCACTCGTAGTCTTCCATTCCAGCAAACGCCGCGTGTCGTCCAGTTGCCCAAGAGCATCGACATAGGCAACGAATTCGTTGCCATTTGAGAGACTGCGGACAATTTTCTTTTGCATGTTGAGTTTGGGCTGGCGAATCCGACTTCGATTGTCCCTGGCGAACTGCTCAAGCAACGCGATACCCTGCCGAAGCACGCGCTCCCAGTCATCTCCGTGGGAGTACTCAAGTGGGACGTCTCGGTATGTCCCCCACTCCCTGAACAACACTGCTCCAGGATCCTCGCGCTCGAAGAGTGCCGCTAGGGCCTTTTCGAAACAGCGGCCAAAGCACAGCGCTGCCCGAGAATCCCTTTCTCTCCAGCCGTCGAGATAGCGGTAGCGATAGCTTTTCGGGCAGCGAAGGAATTGGGAAATCTGCGAGTAGCTAAATGTCACGGGACACCGTCCGGCTTCTCACTGTCGGAACTGATAGTTCTTCCCACTCACTTGCCGGGGCAAACCCGCTGAGATTGAGAAAGGTTCGCCGATTGAGCGTTGTATGAGAGATCCGGACGACTCCTCGTAGACCAAGAAGAGCCTTCTCGTCGACTTCATCGCGGCCCATGAGATCTTGGTCGTAGCCAAAATCCCTTAGGAACCACCGGAGTTTCCATAAAGCTTTCGGAGAGCAATAGAGTCGGCCAGTGAAGAAGTGGCCCTCATGTTCAGTCGGTTCCAGGACTGCGAATCGCAGGACGTAAAAGGGTCTTTGCTGATGCCACCGGAAGAAAGCTCGATCGACACGGACGAGGAAAGAGCCCTCCAAGCTGTCATCACGTCTCTGCTGTTCACCATGCAAACCCTGAATTTGGCGTTTCATGGTGCGACCTCCTGCGACTTGGCGTAGCTGTTGAGCTGACAGATCAGTCCGTCGCGATCCTTGGCCGCGCGCTCGGCCAGATCGTTGATGAATGCTTCGACCATGTCCCGGCTGGCTTCTCGGAGCGTGGCAGTTCCGCAGTAATGCGCGGCGTACAACTTGACGAGATTTGCGTCCAGCTTGTACTGGCGGATCAGAAGGCAGAGGCGATCGCGAAGGCGAGGCTGACCGTTCTGGTGACCGCTATTTCCGTTCGCGGGAGTCTTTCGCTGATCGGATGAGGAGGAATTGCTCGATCTAGGGGACCAGCCCAATTCCTCGACCGAGCAGAGGCCGATGCCGTAGGCTTTGCGGAGGGCACGGTTGACGGCGCGAGTCTCGGCAACACGCATCTCGGCGCCGTGGACCAAGGATGAGACGTTGGTCGGGTCGGCGTCTCCATAACCGACGAAACCTCTCGAACCAAATGGTGATTTGTAGACGACAGCCTTGAACACCCAACGGTTTGCGCCTGGTTCGCACAATCGAGTCTGAACAGTTGTACTGATACCCAGACAGCGATTGCGTAACGCCATACGAAGTAGGCCGCTGTGCGTGATGTACCAACGACCATCCAAGAGCTGGAGATCGCCAAGCGCTACTAGCAGCGCATGCTCTTGGCTCAACGTCCTAAGACTCGAGATAGCGGCTTTAGGAATATTTCCCCATATCGTCCGGGCGATACGGACATTTGTTCTTGCGATGGTTGCCCTATTCTTCATAGCCTATTCCTCGTTCGTTCTAATTAACACCATGCATTGTATTGTATGGTATTTACACGCATCCTGTCAAAGATTTTCCCTGGCCAAAGCCATACATTTAAATACAATGTGATCCGCTATGAAAAAGGACGCTGCTCTTTCTTTCCGCATTCCCGGACGTTTGAAAGCAGAGCTCGAGAAGGTGGCTCTAAGTGAAGGCCGCAGTCTTGCGCAGGTGTGTGAGGCATTGCTGGCTGGCGGACTTGAGATCTACAAGAAGGAAGGCCCGAAATACCTCCAGCGCCTTCTCTCACGCCAGTAGAGGAAAGGATCCTAGGAGCAGACCAATCCCAACATACGAATATTGTCGAGTTCCAATTGAGGGCGAGAAAGGAATCTTCAGTCGACGAATTCAAAGAAAGGACAGATACGAAATGGATCTCTCAACGAGGGAATTGACTGACTAGCGCTCAGGATTCGAGCTCGACTTCCTGCCGGACGCGCGCCCTGATGAAATCTCCGTGCTTGCCTGCCTCCCGCAAAATCCGTGCACTGCTTGTGAATGACGCATCTCCTGACCGTTTGGTGCGCTGGCAGGGGTTGTCTGGTCTCACTCTGCGCTTCTGCATCGCCGCTACGGCCGCAACAGCGCTCGCCTGGCTGTCGCGGAAGTATTGTGAAGAGAGATTTCTACGTCGCTCCGTTCTCGTGTCGATGACTACTGCTGATGCTCCAGATCGAGACGTCTGCTGACGCAGTTCTGGTTCGCCCGAACTGCACCTTTGATCACGACTATCCGCGTTGCAATTTGTCGCTCCCGAATTCTAGGCTTCTACTCGTCATTCCACCCGGGCGCTGGCGTCAAACATAGCTCGCTTTGACGGTGAACACGGCCGCCTTCCTTCGCTTCGACTTCTATCGCGGGGCCAGGTTTCTGTTTAGTGTCGACTGTTGGCAAGCGACGAAATCCTATTTGACCGCGACAGAGATCCGGGATCACCTCCTGCCGTATTTCGGCGGAGGTGTAGACCAAACAAGCACTTTGAATAAATTATGTCTTATCTTGCTCAAAAAAAAGTTGTGCTAGGGTTGTAATAGGCGCCAGCTGGAGGCGCGTTTGCTGGACAGATTATGAAAAACGTGAAGAACTCATCGGGTGTCGCAGAGTTGCTTGAAATCGCTGCTCGGATCGAACGGCTCGCGCAGGCTTCGGGGAGCCAGAGACCTGCCGCATCTGGACGACTGGCTCGCGATCCGCACGATGTTGAGGCGTTTTGGGGAGCCGCGAAGAGAACGTAACGCTGACCTTCACACCGAACGAGGAAGGCTTTAGCGAATATTGTTGGTCAAGAGCGGCCGTTGGCTTCCAATCCGATATTTTCTACGACCGAGGTGCGTGCCACATGTCAACTCAGCTTCGAGTGCAGCGGAACGTTCTCAAAGAATTGGAGTTCGATCTGGCGGAAGCCGAAATGTTCGAAACAGGGGGCATAACATTTCCTAACGGTTATTGCATAGAGCTTGTCAAAGATGAGGATGGATCATTGACCTTTGTGGATTCAAAGAGCAAAGAATTCCAAGAGAGTATCGACTTTGACGAGCGAGAGTATGTTCCACCGATCCTCGCGGCTTCGTTGTTGGAGGCGCTGACGTTACCGAGGAAACGCGGCGATTGCGGTTCGACCCCGGAATTGTTTTTGCAGGTATGTAATATTTTCTTCAGTTATGGCCTTTCCGAGGCTGCAGCACAAGCGTCCACTTTTTTTACCTTCGCGAGTTGGTTTTCGGACGTTCTTCCCATAGCCCCGTGCTTAGTGCTCATCGGTGGGGAATCAGAGGCAGGCGTTTTGCTTCAACTTCTGAGTTGTGTTGTCCGTCACGCGTTGCCGCTCGCGGAGATCAACGTGGCGACTTTCGACCATCTTCCCATGCACGTGCAGCCGACAATGCTGATCGGCCATCTCCGCGCCTCAACGTGGGGATTGCTTTCGGCGTCGAACCGTCCCCACGCGTATGTCCTGAGAAAAAACGGGCTGACGGACCGCTACTGTGCGAAGGCCGCGTATGCTGGGTTAACTTCATATAAGATCGAAGGCGACGACATATTGAAAGTGAACTGCGCTCTGTGTGGCGCGAAGCGACCCGCCATTAATGACGCAACACTTAACAAGATCGCCTCCCAATTCCAACCGCAACTTCTGGATTACCGCCTCAAGCATGCCGCACGTGTGCGCGACGCGGAGTTCGACGCGAAGACGCTCCCAACCCCGCTTAGAACCTTGGCGCGAGCTTTGGGTTCGTGCATCGTTGACGCACCCGAGTTACAGGTCGGCGTCGTTCGCTTGCTCCATAGCCACGGAGATGAGCTGCTTGAGAACCGCCTGTTTGATCCAAACAGTGTGGCGGTCGAAGCCCTCTTCGCCCTCTGCCACGGCGAGAATGCGACCACCCGTGTCGGTGTGAGCGAGATTGCTGCCAAAGTTAGCTCGATCATCGCAGAACGGGGCGAAACCATTGCAGTCGAGCCCAGGAGTATCGGTAGCCGTCTACGGCTCCTTGGCTTCCGTCCTAAGCGTGACAGCAAGGGCTTTGCGATCCATCTGACGCCCGATGTCCGAGGCCTGATTCACAGCCTGGCGCGCATCCACGAAATTGAAGGTCTTGAGCCAAATGTGCCGGGTTGCTCCCATTGTGCGGGAGCTGTCCACTCAGACCGGGAGGTCCAATCCGCGATCTAGGTGTGTACGTATGTATGTTGTGCACATTGTGTATGATATTTCAGCCTGTCGCGGACGCCTCTCGGAGCGGAGCACCGAGCTAACGCGGCACACGCTTGCGTCTTGATCTGATCTCCCGAATCGCCATCTCCCCCAGCTTTACACCAGTCCAAGCGAAGATCCCGGCTAGCATCAAAGCGCCCCAGCTATTGATGGTGGCCAAGGGTTTCCACGGAATTCGGCGCCACCAGATCACGGCCCATGTCGCGGAAATCGCTGATAACGCCAACAGAACAACGATGCTCAGCGCTATCCATGCTAGATCTCCTGCGGTGGCCGCCCCCGGCGCGTGTGTCTTCTCGCAGTCACTGACGGCCGCTCGAACCTTATCGCTCACCTCTCGATACCGTCTTTTGAACCACGAGATCATTGGCAAAAATGGAGGAAAGGCGGCACTCAAGATTTCAGCGGTGCGCGCATAAGCGGATTCTACCCTTTGCGCTAGTATCCGGGAACAGAAGAGCGATCAAAAAAACTGCAGGTGGTGCGCGGGGTTCAAACCTAATTGTCTTCGTCTCACGTTTCCAATTTGTAGTGCGTCGCGGCCAGCTTATAGAGCCGCTGCCACAGCGTGCGGTTCATCGTGACGACGATCAGCGACATCACCATCGTCGCCGCCAAAAGGACAGGCAAATTCCCGGCATCCGTCGCGCGGCTGATTGCCGCGCCCAGCCCGTGCACCGAAAGCGTTTCTCCCTGGAAGTGAAAATACTCGGCGACGATGCTGGCGTTCCAAGCGCCTCCCGAAGCCGTCAGCATCCCGGTCACGAGATACGGAAAAATGGCCGGCAGAATTAATCGGCGCCAGCGCTCCCACCGCTGAAATCGAAAGACGCGGGTGGCCTCCTTCAAATCGGTGGGAATTGCCATCGCGCCGGCAATCACGTTGAACAGGATGTACCACTGCGTTCCGAGTAGCATAAGGGTCATCGCGGCGACGCCCATTCCGCCGCCGGCTCGAAGGAGCAGCAGAAGGAGCACCGGAAACAACGCCGTGGCCGGAACGGATGCGGCAACCTGAACGAGAGGCTGGGCGAATCTCGCCACGCGAGGCGTCGTTCCAATCCACACCCCGGCTGGAACCGCCCACAGAGCGCCGAGAAGCAAAGCGGCGTTCACGCGAAGAAACGTCAGGCCGGCGTCCCGCGCGAGCAAAATCAGCTGGGCTCGCCCTAGTTCGGCCATGCTCGCCAGCGCGCGATATGCCAGCCACGCGATCGCAATCAAGACGAGGCCGCCAAACACGCGACCGAACCATTCTCGAACTTCGTTTCGCACGCTGCGCGTTTCCGTGCCTCGCGACGTGCTCCTCGCCGCGAAAGCGAGGGTCACGCGCTCGGAGATCGGTTGCACCGCGGTTCGATAAAACGCGGCGAGAATTCCCGACCGGCGAAGCAGATTCAACACAAACGATTGCGGTGCCACGCCTTCCACCGTTTCAAACTTGAATTTGTCCGACCAGGCGATCGCCGGCCGCCAGACCAGTTGATCGAGGAGAACGATCACCGCGATCATCGCCGCCATGCCCCACAGGATCGCGCGCGTGTCCCCCGCGCCGGCGGCCACCTGCAAATAAGAGCCCAGCCCCGGCAGCCGGAAATCGCGCTGGCCCAAAACGAACATTTCGCACGCCATCAGGAAAAACCAGCCGCCCGCGACCGACATCATCGAATTCCACACCAATCCAATCGCGGCGAACGGCAATTCCAATTCCGAGAATCGCTGCCACCTGCCGAAACGGTAGAGCCGCGCGGCCTCGTCGAGCTCTCGCGGTATGCCTTTCAGCGAAGCATAAAAGCTGAAGGCGATGTTCCACGCCTGGCCCGTAAAAATGAGCAGGATCGACCCGAGCTCGAGGCCCAATTGCCGCCCCGGAAACAATGCGACCATCGCCAGCATCACGCCCGGAAGAAAGCTCAGCACGGGAATCGATTGCAGGATATCGAGCAGCGGCAGCATGATCTTCGCGGCGCGCTCGGATTTCGCCGCGGCCAGTCCGTACGCCAGCGCAAACAAGATCGACAGCAGGTAAGCGATGGTCATCCGCACCAGCGAATACGCCGCGTAAAGCGGCAACGCGCGCGGGCTTGCGGAAATATTCGCCACAGGCGTGAACGGAGCGAACCAGATGCGTCCCGAAGCGAACAGGACATACAAGATCGCGAGCAAGCCGGCAAAAACCGCCGCGTCGGCCGCAAACGAACTCTTCCATCCGGTGCGCTCGGAAATCGCGCGCAAAATGGATTGATAACTAATAGTAGGCTGAATATTCATCGGCTCGGCGTGCGCGGGCCTAAGGCTTGCTCTTGCTCAACCGTCCCGTTGCGGAGTCGTAGTCAAATAGTTCCGCGTACCGGCCCCATTGGATGGCTGTCTCGAGCTGGCGGCGCACTTCATCATCACTGAAGTGCTCGTCGAGCAAATCCTGAAAGAACTCCAGCGGCATTGTGCCGTCTGCCTTGGCTTTCAAAGCCGAATCCATCTGACAGAGCAGCGGCACGTGCGCCAGTAGAGCGTAGCGAACCAATTGCTTTCGTTTTTGAATGTCCGCAGCGGCAACCGCCCGTCCTGCATCGGTGATTTCCGCTTCGCCCTCGGCCACCCTCGCGAATCCGAGAAGCGCGCAAGCTTCCACGATCGGAAGCAAATCGTCCGCTTCGAGCATTAGCTGATGCGAAAGCCGATGGAGATCCTCGCGCCCGCCATGGTCGGCAAGAATTTCAAGAAACCCGGCCATTCCCCCGGCGCGCGCGTGCGGCAACCGGAGATAACGCGGAGGCGTAGGCGTTGTGGCGCCCGCTTGTGTTTCCGTTCGCTTCGTGGCCGGGGGCGCTTCGTGGCTGATGTCGGGCTCGGTCAGAACGCGGTAAATGTGATCGACCAGGGTTTCAAACGGCTCGGACTTGCGGCTGCGCGGCTGCGGCAGCATGATCTCGAAATCCTCGCGAATGTGCGCGGGATTGCTCGCGAGCACAATCACGCGGTCAGCCAGCACAACCGCCTCCTCG
>Ga0210410_10000505_pt1 | contig 43401 bp, 48 predicted proteins | sample IncBWC4MmetaG_FD_161058 | JGI IMG/M metagenome (GOLD analysis project Ga0210410, IMG submission 161058) | Forest soil microbial communities from Barre Woods Harvard Forest LTER site, Petersham, Massachusetts, United States - Inc-BW-C-4-M | ecosystem: Environmental > Terrestrial > Soil >...
CCGCGATGGCCACATGCCTACTGACGGCTGTTTCCACGGTCGGAGCGTCTCGACAAAGGCAGATCGTGCGCTTCGCTGCGTTCGTGGTCGGCGGGTTTCTAATCGGGATAGGCTCGGAGATGTTCATTCTGCCGCACCTCGATTCGATTGCTGGATTCACTATTTTCTTCATATTTGTCATAGCACTCGCCTCTTGGTTCATGACATCAAGTCCGCGATTGTCGTATTTCGGATTTCAGATCGTTGTGGTCTTCACCCTCATCAACCTACAGGAGTTCGCTAGGCAGACGTCGCTCGCAGCGGCAAGGGATCGGGTCGTTGGCGTTGGCTTGGGACTATGCATGATGTGGCTGGTATTTGATCAGCTCTGGAGCGCGCCCGTAGCCCTGGAAATGCAGAGGGCCTTTATTTCGACCTTGCGATTATTGGCCCAATTCGCCCGAGAACCACTCTCGAAAGATCTGACAGTTGCTGCCGAACGCGCCTTTTCGTTGCGCGAAATGATCAATAGCAGTTTCGAAGAAGTGAGAGCGCTCGCCGATGCTGTGCTATTAGAAACAGGCCCTACTCGGAAGCGGGACTTTGTTTTGCGCGGTCGAATCGAACGCTGGCAACCGCAGTTGCGGATGCTTTTCATAATGCGAGTTGCTTTGTGGAGATACCGCGTTCGGGTCTCCGGTTTTGAACTGCCTGCGCCGGTGGCAACGGCGCAACAAGAGTTCGATGAAGCTCTCGCTGATGTCATGGATGGTATGGCCGAACAGTTGGAGGGCAAAACACCGCAGGGGAAAGACGACTTTGAAGATGCATTCGAGGGCCTAGAAAGAACGGTCCGATCGTATCGTTCCGAAGGACCGCAAGGATCGCTTGCACCGGAACTGCAAGCCTTTCTCGCTCTGTCCCGCAGAATCGCAGACCTGACGATTTCCGTGGCACTAGCGGTCGAAAACGCATGAGAACAGATACGAATTCGCGAATGACTGAACAACCAGCGCCGCGTGCCCGGAAATCCCTTCTGGATATTGTCCTCGGCCGTCCGCTAGCCGATGGCGACGATCACGAGCAGGTCGGCCCTGCCGCCGGAATTCCGGTCTTTGGTCTCGATGCACTGAGTTCATCTGCATATGGACCCGAGGCTGCCCTCACTATGCTGCTTGCACTCGGTTCGCTCGGCATCGTGTACTTGCTGCCGATCACGATCACGATTGCGACCCTTCTCGGCATTGTTTACTTCTCCTATCGGCAAACCATCGCAGCATACCCAAAGGGAGGTGGTTCCTATACCGTCGCTTCGGAGAATCTCGGTACCCGAGTGGGTTTAATCGCCGGTGCGGCGCTGATCGTCGATTACATATGGAACGTCGCGGTCGGAATATCCGCCGGTGTCGGTGCGCTGGTCTCCGCCTTGCCCGCGTTGTACCCACACACGCTAGCAGTTTGCCTCGTAATCCTGCTGCTATTGACGGTCACTAATTTACGTGGCATCCGTGAGTGTGGATTGGCATTCATCGTTCCCACCTACGTCTTTGTCGCATGTCTCGGAGGTGTGATCGTCATTGGTTTGATCAAGACGGTGTTGCACGGAGGCCATCCGCTGCCGGTGGCAGCGATTCCAAAGTGCGGACCTGCCATGACAACGGTCAGCCTGTGGCTGCTGGTAAGAGCATTTGCAAACGGGTGCACAGCCATGACGGGTGTCGAAGCCATAAGCAATGGCGTGCCCGTCTTTCGCGAACCGAAGGTGAAGAATGCGCGTAAGACCTTGACCATTATTATCGCGATCCTTATGCTGATGCTCCTCGGAATTGCGTACCTTTGCCGATCTTATGGAATCGGGCCGACTCCGCCGGACCAGGCGGGTTATCAAAGTGTTTTATCGCAACTGACGGGTGCCGTGGGCGGCCGCAACATTGTTTACTACGTCACAATGGGCGCCGTGCTCGGTGTGCTGGCTCTCTCCGCCAACACTTCATTTGCCGACTTTCCACGTGTATGCCGCTTAATCGCGGAAAAGGGGTACCTCCCCTATCCGTTTACGATTCTCGGACGGCGGCTAGTGTTTTCTATCGGCATTTGTGTTCTGGCCTTGCTTTCCGGCTTGCTGCTGATTCTCTTCGGAGGCATCACCGACCGCCTGATTCCGCTGTTCGCCGTCGGCGCATTCTCGGCATTCACGTTGTCTCAGGCGGGCATGGTCATGCACTGGAAGAAAAAAGGGGGTAGGCGTGGCGCACGCCGCAACATGATGATCAATGGTGTGGGTACTGTGGCGACCGGACTGACAACGTGCGTCGTGATTGTCGCGAAGTTCGCTGAAGGCGCATGGATCGCTACCCCTCGCCATTCCTAGCTTGGTCCTGCTGATGTTAGCAATTCACCGTCACTACCAAAAGATTGAGAGCGAGATTGATATTCGATCGCGCGCGCAGCTATCCGGCATCGCGCCACCCGTGGTGGTCGTGCCGATGCAAAGTTGGAGCAGAGTTGCTGAAAAAGCGCTACAGCTTGCGTACACACTTTCGCAGAACGTCCTCGTGCTCCACATTACATCCGAGTACGCAGGTCATACTCAAACCGACAGCGCCTTAATGCAAAAATGGAGCGAGTTCATTGCGCATCCCGCTGCAGAAGCGGTCCTTACTCCTCCGCAATTGGTGGTTTTGCCCTCGCCTTATCGTTTCGTCACCAGTTCGATTGTCGAGTACATCCTTGACCTTGAGCGTATCCACCCAGATCGGCTGATCTCGGTGGTACTTCCGGAGCTGGTGGAGCGGCGGTGGTTCTACGACTTTCTGCACAACCAGCGCGCGACGCTGCTGAAGATCGAGCTCTACATCAAGGGCAATGGGCATATCGTCGTCACTAATGTGCCCTGGTATCTGAGCGCATGACAACGATACGTGGGCAAACCCTTCCAATTGAAACGGAAAGCAGTTTTCTGCGGAACACTCGCTCCACATTCTGATCACGGTGCGAACCAGCTCGCAAGGACGCCGTTGCACCATCGACAAATCCGCGGCTCAGCCTGTCGATGAGCTAGCGATCGGCGGCTATTACCTGGTCAGGAGGGTTCCGCCAAACCCGGCTCTTCAGACAGCTAAGCGGAGTGACGGGTCGAGGATGACCCCGAGAGCGAAATCGAGGCATCGATGTAATGCTCGGCAACATTTCAACGACAGCGATTCCTTCTCGATATCCAAATTCAATCGCACACTATACGTTCTTATTGTCAGAAGTATTCTTTCACTTTATCGAACTTCTTAAACATAGCTTAGAGGCTTTCGCCCCTAAGCTATAGAATTGGCGTCCCCGGCAGGATTCGAACCCGCGTCGGCGCCGTGAAAGAAAAATGGCGTAAAGACTCACGTAGTATTTACAAGGCCCGGGTCGCTCACCAAGGCCCTGAAAGAACCGGAAGAATCCGAACACAGTGTACCGCGAGGTTTGAGCCAAGATTCTAACCAGAAGCTTGACGACCTTGGGGACCAAGCGCAAACACGATTTCGAGCCGTACTGGCAAGAACATTTCATGGCGCCGTTTCAAGCTGTATTCGTCCGCCACGACCATGGCATACACGCGTTTTGCAGAACTCAATTTCTCGTAGTAGACCTTCCACGAAATCCTGCCTTCAGGTGCTTTACCGATGTATTTCGCGGCTAGAAACGCTCCCAAATCTGCGACTTGTAGCAGCGGTACGCCGTTGGAGCCAGTCTTCTCGCCATACAAGCCCTTGCCGATTCGGCTGCGGAACCAGAGGTCCTTGGCGTTCCGCATGCTTGCGATCGTCCGAGATGCGCTCGGGCTGTACTCGTTGTTTTCGACGAAGAAGTCGCGTTGCCCCCAGGTTTCGCCCTCTTCCAGGACCTTCCAAACCTCATCTGGTCCGGGCACGTTGCCCATCGCCTTGCATGCTAGTTCAACCGCTCCACCGAACGGTGCGGCGTACTTGTTGGCGAGGAATTCATTCTGCTTCTTGTTGGGCGCCAGGCTACCGTAGGTCTTCGCGTCGATGCCGTAGCCAACCAGTTCCGTGAGTTTGTCGAGGATTGCGACGCGGTCAGGAATGTCTATGCCCTCAAACTCATTATTGCCCGTAAAGCAGTCCGTCGCATGGAAGGCTGTCACCTGGGGAGGGATACACTTCAACCATTCCGGTTTCAACTTGTCCCAAACGACCCTTTTGCCGACAAAGCCACCGACTGCATAGACCGCGCCGGTCGCATTTTCGCTTTCATCCAAGTAGGACTGAAACAATTCTAGGTTCGCCATAGAATGTGATCATCATGCCAGAGACAGTCGATGGCCAACGAGATATTGACCGCCAGTCGCGATATGCATTGTCCCGACCCGCAGTGCGCGAGAGAGGTTCCAATAGTAAATGCCATCCCGACATTGTTCTGAATGCTTACGCGAAAAGGTCTGATTGCGCAGCACGCGTTTGAGGGTCGCGAAAGTTGCTCAAGCCGACACCGACGAGCCGGTACCGTTGTTCTGGATGCAGGTCTACGCGTTTCTCGCAGCTTCAGCGCTACATCCGTCAATTCCATGAATGAAGCGGGAAAGGAATTTGGCGTATGGCTGCGCGTAAGAATCTTGAACTCGCTTGTCTTCAACTTCAGCACAATCGTGCGGGCTATCCGTGATTCTTCGCGCGACGCCTGCCAAAGCTTTTCTGCCAGACGTCGGATCGTGGCCTCGGTCTCTGCCAGGAGTACATCGCTTTCAAAGGTATCCTCGACAGAGATCGATTGCGTCGGCCGGTCCGGGACGACTTCGTTTTCGTCGATGCCCCTCGCTAGCTCATGCAACCGCAACCCATAGCGGCCGAAAGTCCCTTCGAGCGCCGACAGATCCAGCCGTCTTAAATCCCCCACCGTCTGGATTCCAAGTTTCGCGAGCTTCTCTCCTGTAACTTTGCCCACGCCGGAGAGCCGACCGACCGGCAATGGCAGCAGAAATGTGTCAACGTCCTCAGGCTGGATGACAAAGAGCCCATCTGGCTTACGCCAGTCCGAAGGCAAGCTTAGCCAGGAACTTGTTGGGCGCCACACCGGCAGAGGCGGTCAGGTTCAATTCCTGGCGGATTTGCCCGCGGATCGTGCGCGCGACAAGCGTCACCATCGGTAAGCCCGTCTTGTTCTGGGTGACGTCGAGGTATGCTTCATCGAGCGACAGGGGCTCGATCAGATCTGTGTGACGTTTGAATATCTCGCGAACGCTCTGTGAGACCGCTCGATACCGGGCAAAGTCGGGAGCGACAAAAATTGCGCCGGGACACAAGTGCTCCGCCCGCACCGCTGGCATCGCCGCACGCACTCCGAATGCGCGGGCTTCGTAGGACGCCGCGCAAACGACCGAACGTTTGTCTCGCCAGGCTACGATCACGGGCTTGCCGCGTAATTGCGGATCGTCGCGCTGTTCGACCGAAGCATAGAACGCATCCATATCGACATGGATGATTTTTCGCACAATCAAGTAGTGCTGAAATGATTCAAACGGCCACCTTCTCTCGAAGTCGATGAGGCTCTGGAAAACTCAGGACTGCGCCGTATGGCGTCAGTTCCTCTGTGTCTGAAGCAATCAGTGTTGCGCGATCCTTGGGAAGACTCCCGCCGAACATGCGAGCGATATTGAAAACCGAACGACTCCCACATACCAAACAATGATCATGGGGACTGTCGCTGACGACATCACACTCCGCACACAGAACCGCGTTTCGCAAAGCCACTGCGTTTACACCTTGGCCTGCCTGAGGAGCACCATCTACATGCGAACCCTTCATCACAGGACCTCTCGAAATGATTCTCTTCTGGGCATAGTGACCTGCGACAGCCGCCGCGTCCGTAGATAGAAGGACGGGACCGTGTGCTGGGCGTTGTCGTCTGCCTCTCGAAGATCACAAATCGGCAATCGCAATTAAATTCGCCTTTTATTCGCTACAAATCCTAGCACCTCAAATGTGCTACACGCAATATCTGAAAACATTCCGCCAAACGACTAGCAGCATGGCAGATTTTGGGGAATCGTGCTGGCAGCGATCATTTTATTTGTCAGAATAATGTATCACTGGTCTGACAAACTTCGGTTTACCATATTTGTCAGATTTATGTTACACTGTTCTTACAAATGAGGCTCCCATGCGTGGCCTAGGACTTGATCTCCGAACCGCAATATCTGACCGAATCTCCGCCCAATCCTCCACGGGAGTCTGGACTCCTGTCGACTTTCTCGATCTGGGCTCCCGGGAGGCGGTTGACCAAGCCTTGCACCGTCTCACAGCCTCGAAGGACCTCCGCCGAATCGCCCGCGGACTATACGACAAGCCCGGGACAAATCGTCTGACAGGCAAAACCACTTATCCCGACTATCATCATGTCGTCGATGCCCTCGCACGGCGCGACCAGGTGCGGATGGTCGTCGATGGGATCACGGCGGCAAACGATCTGGGACTCACCGACGCGGTGCCGGCGCGCGCGGTCGTACTCACGGATGCCCGGCTAAAACCTATCAAACTCGGCAACCTGACCATTAAATTTCAGCATGCGGCGCCTAGCCGCCTGCATTGGGCGGGACATCCCGCCATGCGCGTTGTTCAAGCTCTCTATTGGTTGCGTGACCTGCTGCCCCGCGACATGGATCGAATTCGCGCGCGCCTCGTCTCTGTGCTGCAAGATCCAGTTCATGGTTCAGCCATCCGCGATGACCTGCGCCAAGGCCTTCCCGCGCTTCCGGAGTGGATGCAGACCATCGTGCGCGATCTCCTCCGCCGGACCGATGATGCGGGGCAACCTCAAGGCAAACCCAAGGCAGCCAAGCCCAGGAAGAATGCCGCGAGCAAGAAAGTTGGGCAGCCGAATCATCAGCAGGATGACCGTGACGACCAACACAATGAACAGTGCCAAGCACACGACGACCGAAGTACCCACCCCAGAGGGCTGCGATGATCCCCGGATTCGCGACCGTGCTGGCGGCTTCCGCGAATGACCGCCGCGATTTGTTCGTCGGAGCCGGCAACCGGCTCGGAACGGTCCTGCAGAACATCGAAAAGGATTTTTGGGTTTGCTGGACGCTGGATGCTCTTTTCAACGGGATGCAAGCCGGCGGCCCACGGCTGCTATTCAAGGGAGGAACTTCGCTTTCCAAGGCTTACGGATTGATTGCACGCTTCTCCGAAGACATCGACATCACCGTCTTTCGAGAAGACATTGGCCAAGCTGCAACTGTCGAGGAGTTGGAGGCATTGAGTGGTAAGAAACGTGCCGAGCGTCTCGATGCCATACGCGAGGCATGTCAAAACTACATCAATGGGCCATTGTCAGAACAGCTTTCGGAATTGCTTCGGGCCTTATTGGAAAGCGCCGGGCTGACGCCCGAACTTGGCCGCATCGAATCCGACCCTGACGATCCGGATCGACAAAGCCTGCTTCTTTGGTATCCCACTGTCACTGCCGATGGAGCAGATTACGTTCGGCGCGCCGTCAAGATCGAAGCGGGGGCCAAATCAGCCCTTGACCCTCATTCCGCGCGAACGGTAACTCCCTACGTAGCCCAAGATCTCGCTGGCACGGATCTGGTGGTGCCGAACATTACTACGGTTGATCCAGGGCGCACGTTCTGGGACAAAGTTGTTATCCTTCACGGCGTCCGGCGATGGTGGGACCGGCGAGGCGAGCTACGTGGCGGAGGCCAACGGGTTTCGCGGCATTATTATGATGTCCACCGTCTCCTCGCCTCGGAAACCGGGGAAGGCTTCATAATTGACAGAGGCATGGCTGCTGACTGCGTTCAACATGCCCGCATGTTCTTCGACCGGCCAGACTTCGACCTCGCCGCTGCCGCTCCGGGAAGCTACGCCCTGGTACCTCATAACGCTATGCTTGCCAATCTCGAGCAAGACTACAACGCAATGTCCCAGATGATATTCGGCGAGATTCCGGAATTTGGGGCGGTCATCCAGTCCGTCGTAAATCTTGAAGAGCGTTTAAACATATAATGACAGCGCGCGAAGCGACTCTCGGCGTGCCAGCCGCGGGGTTGCAGATGGATGATACGAGTCCGTGTCTCTCCACTGGAGTTTGTGGTGGAGTGCAATGATCGTGATTTTTCTCATGTGTCCTTCGCGCTTCGATCGATGGTTAGTCGCGCATCAGAAACTCCAATATCTCGACGCCATATTTCTCAAAAGCTTCTTGGGTCCCACCAAAATAAACTCGACAGCATCCGTCGTCAGATGTCAGCCTATCGTTGTAAGTCAGCGATCTGCCAAGAGGTTCGGGGGAATCCATCGCCGTGCCCAGGGAATAGTGCATTTCCATTCCAGGCCACTCATAGTGTTGTTGCAAGACATGGGGATCGCAGTGCCAGTTGTCTTTTCCGCCAGGAAACCAGGTCACGATCACAACTCGCCTGGAGGTTCCGTGCAGAGCCAACATCCGATCCACGATGCTGTTGAGGTACAGGTCGCCGAATGAGTAGCCGGCGATCAACAACCGGGGTGACTTGCGAACCGCCCGGCGGAACACGGCTTGGTATTCGTCATAGGGATGAACCGTGAGCTTGTCCGTCTTCCTTAACCCCGTAATCAACGGTCCAATTACGGCTTCGTCATGCGACTGGGCAGTTGGATTGGAACGCCCAAACCAAGTCTGTCGCGCCTCGGCTGATGACCGGTATTTGCAAAGATCGTCATGGTAATCAACGAATCCCTTTTGTTCAGATGTGGGCAGGTACCCGTAGAAAATGCTGCCATGCAGATGGAGGATGTTTGACTCTCGGGATGCCCATAGGCGATGTGGATCAAACCGTGCCCCCTTCGGTGTCGTTGGGAATCCATCTTCAAAGCCGGGATGTACTTGCTCGAGGAGGTTGTCATAGTTCAAGGTGCCTACGTCCCAAACCGCCGCCTTTAGTGCGCGCATCCAAAAGCTGCGGAACCATTGATGGGCTCCGTTCGGCTCGAACCGATTGAGAGATTCTTCCACCTGTTCGGCAACGGCCTCAAGCAGGCTCGTCTTCGCGGCTATAAGCCACATTAAGTCAAACCATCTTCCTTCGACTGGAGTGACAAACGGGGCTAGACGAGGCTTGTATCTTTCGTGGGTACCGGTCTGCCAGCCTGCGCGATATGATTCGAGGCCTTCGAGCACGTGGAATATATCCTCAAAATGACACCGATGCGGTGCTAGGAAGTGGTTTAGTCGTTCCGCAATCTCATCGATGAACCGGACGTCAATCCATTGGCCCGTCGATGGATCGATTACATGCTGAGATTTCTGTCTCGCCGCGTCGGTGATGTCCGCTGTCTTTGGCCCGCCAACCGGAATCGTGGCTCCAGCTCCAAGAAGGCATGTGATCCGTTTTCGTCGGAACCATCGGCAGATCGACGTCATGGTTAGATGATCTTCGATGCCCCAATCAAACACAACCACGCCGGTGAAATAAGGGGAGTCTGGAATGGACAACATTGTCTGCCCTGGTGGTGCTGCCTTTAGTGCGCCCGGTATGCTCAGGTCTTGGCCTCGCCTTCGCCATCTTCTTCAAGTCCGGGATCCGATTCATTCTCGATGCCCGCGACCACCGCAGAGCTTCCGCCACTCTTTCTGTATGTTCCTCTTACAGAGAGTAGTTCTGCATAGCTTGGAGGAAACACGTAGTCCTGGACGAACCAAAGTGCGTTATAGGTGAGCCGGCGACCCACGACAGCGCGTCCATGCTCTTTCACGAACTGGCAGAAGTCGTCGGCATGGATAATTTTGGCTTTTGTTCCCGCAGTCGTGAAAGATCGCGACTTGAGCCAACCCAGGTCAATCCATTTTTGTATTTCGTCAGGCCGTGTGTGCAAGGCCCGCGAGAGTGAAAACTTGGTGAACCATTCCCGTCCTGTCTTGCCCCCCATGCCGAGCCGGTGAAGCATCGAGCGAACGGACCCTGCAGGCCGGCGCAGGATTTTCGCGGCCTCCTCCACTGGCATGGTGGTGATGAGATCCAGAAGGCGCTGTTGCTCAGGCCTTGTCCATTCTCGGTACGCTCGTTTTTCACTTACGCCAAGCTCGCGCAAGAAACGTAAACACGCGTCACGTGGGTTTCCGGAAATGTCAGCAAGCTTGGTGACCAGCATGCGCCGGCCGGTCTCATTATGCTTATGGCTTCTGCGCGTTCGTTCCTTGTACTCCCTGACCAGTTCTCTTGCTTCTTTAGGCCAGCGGAACACGCGGCGCGCATGGCCACCGTTGGCTTCGCCCATACTGCCTTCCGGAGGGTTGGCTCTGGGGAGCAGTTGATTGTCCCAGATCCGTCTACACACACTTGTCTCTACGCCCCCGAAATACCTCCTCTCCTGCTGCAAAGCGCATGCGCCGATCACATTCGGAACACGCTGGGTGACGAAGGTGGCGGGTTAGAATTCACTCACTCCCGAGCCAAGTGGTAGCGGCCAGCGTATCGCCACCGCCAAGCTGCTTGCTAAAACTTTTTTTCCTGCAGGAATTCGTGCAGATGGCTACCTCAGACGGGAATAAATGCCGCATATATCCGGCCCTGCCTAGGGCCGAACCCACCGCGCGCCAACCACTTGACACAGGCGTTGCCCGATTTCGGTCGGTAGGTCCCGGGATTCGGCCAAGGGCGCGGGGAGTCGGGTAGCGAAGCTGAAAGTTTTTTTTGCAAAGAGTGAGCTTTTTTCGCAACTGAAGTGCTGGCATGCGGGTTTAACGCCTAAGAGCAAAGGGACCAGAGGCAACGTGGCCCACATCCTCTGGTCTGTTTGGACGTTCCGCGGTTCTCGATGCTATTTGTGGAATTCGTCGTTCGCAGTTCGCCCACGGGATTTTGGAGAAACCGGGTCGCACACAGCTTCTCATGAGAGTCAAACCATGTTCGGCGAGGATCGCAGAGGATTTGATTGGAAGGAAGTTGCCAGAGTGCTTCGCATGACCAGTACTGCGGCCCGGATTACCTTTTGGCGAGAAATCAAACGCTCAAGGTCGAAAAGTATCGAAGCCCAGGCTCCTGCGACTGTCAACCAGAACGAGACTAACTTGGATACCCTAAAGCCTGGCAAGCCAAGAGCGGCTCGCTCGATCAGTCGGGACTGATGCCTCCAGCAGCTGCCTACACCCACCGCGTTGCCATTTCCAACAGCAGGTTGGTTGCCCTCTCCGAGGGCAACGTAACCTTTCGCTGGCGCGACTCCACCCACGGCAACAAGAAGAGGATCATGACTCTGGCGGTCGAAGAGTTCTTGCGCCGCTTCCTTCTCCACCTGTTGCCACGCGGCTTCGTGCGCATCCGCAACTTCGGATTTCTCGCCAACCGGAGACGAGCGAACTCCTTCCGCTTTGTTTGCGGTTGCTCCAGCCATCCGGTCAGCCACTAGCAGGCGCCACCTCGTCCGCGCTGCCCATTCACTCTCTGTGGCAATGTCCGCTCTGCGGCGGAACCATGCAGATTGTCGAGCGCCTCTCCGCCGCGCAAACTCTTCCTCCGATCTCCGCCTGATCTCAACCGGTGCGCCGCTTGAATCCACATCTCCAGCCTCCAACCTCGCTCGTGGTTCGGCGCGCACACTGGTTCTGTGTCTCGCATTCCTCAGAACGCAGTGTGGCCGTGTGCTCGAGACTCTCCGATGCACCGCCCCATGACCATTCTCGCTGCGGCCCGCTACTGAAACCCAAGCGCTCTGACAGCAACGGCAAACTCGCAAATCATCAAGACCGGCTCATCCACATACAAATCCCATAATCCACCGGGGCGGCTTCCTTCAAGTCGCTGTATCTGAAGCGCCGGTTCACAGCGCGTGGCAACGATAGATCTTCAGTCGTGGGCGCTTCAGATACAGCACTAAGACTTCTGGCCCGGATAACTTCCGGTTTGCCCGTCAACTGGGAGTGATCGCGATAGCTTTCGGATTCGCCGGACAAAGAGATCACGATTCGAAGTTACAGCTTCAACCGTCAGGGAGCGACCGTCTCCGAGGGAATGTGGATATTGTCGCAAGTCTTCAAGGTGCTCACGGGCATTGGCATGGGCGGTGGCCCTGCTTTGTAAGCCTTGCTGAACCGGACGCGAAACAGCCAATAGATCATCAGGGGAAATGGCAGGAGGGCGAGGACGGTCAGGAAGATCGAGCCGCGCAGGAAAACCGGAAAAACTTGCTGCTGACCGAGGAAGAAAGAGCCTGTTGCAATGAAGAGCCCGTAGCACATACGCCACAAATGACGTGTGATACGCTGCCGGCCCGAAATCCCGCCGCGTGCGAGCATTCGGATGTCGCCTCCCGTGGCGAGCAGGAGGATGGCGCCGAAGAAGAAGCTCATGCCGGCTGGGGCCGTAGTCTTATCGACGCCCCCGGGGTTGTGTAGGGTAAAAACGCCCAAGGCGACAGCCGAAATTGCGCCGGTAAGACCGACGAAAAGCGCACTCCAGTCAATTGGACCGGTGCGTTCTCCGCGGCGTCCGGCAAGCCAAGCCGTGCCGATTAGGTAGAAGGTGCCAACGCTGCCAACAATGTTGCCCTGCTGGGATTTCAGGATGGCGAGGAAGAAGGCGCTGGTGGCTAGTGTCAGCATGGAAACGGTGAACACGTTGCCGGACGCTCTGTGAAGCTTACCGCCTTTGCGCACTGCCATCGCGAAAGCGCCGGTGAGTAAGGCGATGCTTCCAGCGAGGATGTGCAGAATCAAGAGCGGGAGTCGCATGCTTCCACGTCCTTTCAGCCCCGGCGATTGCTGCCACGGCCCGAAGAGGCCGCACTCGGCATTCTGAGCAAAAGATTGCGCAGTATATGTAGTGAGCCCCTGTCCCGCAGTGATGGTAGCAGTCAGGACACCCTGCACCCTGTTCAAGATTGCTCACCTTTCATTGAAGCCGAGCAATCAGCGACTCAGAAAATTCAGGAACAGATTAGTACCGATAAACGCCTTGTGTTGATCGGACCGGATCAACTCCCAGATTGTCGGCCAACCGGAAGTTATCCACAAACGCTTTTCTGGGAAATCAATGGTCGGGGGAAACGTAGGACCTCCGCGCAACGCCTGCCGCGCAAGAGGGGATAATAAAAGATCGGCGGTCCGGCCGGGACCGCCATGCTTCGTTAAAAAGCTTGCGAGAACCGACCCTCCAGGAACTCTCCCAGTTTGGCTGTCGCCCTGAATTGCGGGATTGGCTCCAGTTCCTTGAACGCAGAAGTGAACGCGTTGGAGAGACTCCAGATCGTGCGCGGCCGGAACTCCTCGTACTTCGGCTCGAAGTAGAGGTCATGCACGGTGCGAGCTAGGTGTTTTGGAGCCTCCAGCCTGCCCTCAACGAACGCCTCGTAGATCACCACCTTCGCCGTGACATCGGTCAGTTCACTTTTCTGCCAAGCCTCCACCTGTTTGCGCATGGGCTCAAAGTTTCGCTGCATTCGGTCAACGCCCACCGAGATGCAGTCGATGAGCGAGAACGACTTTGAGTGTTTCGCGAGCACTGGCGTGAAGTCCCCCGCGAACGCCATGTTTGAGCACACGAACACGCGATAGCCGCAGGTCATCGCTAAACGCATGCTCTTGTCGTGGGAGTTGCGAAGTCCGATGGAGAACCGGCACCCCTCCATCTCGGTTGCGAGATCGAGAACCCCAAAGGCTTTCATGCCGTCCGGCGAGACTGCGTACTCGTCGTGCACGACTCCGATGTGGCGAAAGCCAAGCGTTTCGATCAATGCTTGCACGATCTCATGGTGCGGGACCGGGCGGTGAGTTTCCGTCGCCGCCGGTGTCGGCACCAGCGCTAGTTCTTCGCGGCCAATGGTTCGGCCGCTGTAGCCAATTAACGTACTTGTTTCTGACATACTACATTCCTCCTTTTGGATTGAATTGCTGCTTCGAATTGCGAAAACTGGGATTACGAGACTGGGATCAAGCGCGCATTGGCCCACTCTCTGATGTGCATCCGCGCATAACCTTGAGGGGAGGTGTTGCAATGGACCTGAACAAAGGACTCAGCGCTTTCTCGAACTTCATCGAAACACTAAGGTTCGAAGACCAACTCAAAAAGGACTCTTTGCAGGACTCTCTGGTTCTGATTCAGCGGGGTGACCGCACCGTCATCCTCGTTGGCGATGACGCCCAGAAGTACAGGGAAATCACGTCGGCCATCTGTTCCGCTGCCAGCGAGCGAAGGCCAGTGAGTAAGCGAGCCGTCAGTGGGTTGCTCGACGATTTCTTTATGAAGATGCTGAGTTCTGGAGACGCTACTCAGAACTCGAGTCTTGGTGCCCAACTCAAGAACGAGGCGCGCACCCTCAAGCAGGCGCTATTTGAGAAACCCAAAAACTGGGAAGTGCAACTCATGGTGGAGGGGCTTTCCCCGAATGGTTTGCCGGTTACCGTCGGACGGGTCGAGTTCCGACATCTCAACCAAACATCGCTCTCCGACCTGAAGCATCGGGTTAAGAGTCTGGTAAGGGATTTGAACGTGAAGAATAGCGACGCCACGGCAGCGCATTTAGAAGGCAACCTCGACGTATTGCGTGAAAAAGTTGTCGGCGTATTGACTGTCAATGCCGTTGACGATGAGGGTGCGATCCTAGCCGCAAAACGCGAGTTGCAGTCTACCCTTGACGCCCTGAACTTCTTTGCCGTGCACGAGAACATGGGAGGGTGGGCATTTCTTCCCGGAGACACCACGCCCCAGCGCGAATTCGTACTCGCCATCTGCGAGGACGGCAGGCTTACCCCGAGCTTTCGGCGGGTCGGACCGGGAGTGCCAATCGCCATCGGCCAGATGAGGAAGCGGAAGGGCTTTTTGAGAGTCTCGGAGATGCTGCGTGGTGAAAATCCGACTAACCTTGAGCAGCGTATCCTTGCGTCGATGCAGTGGGCCGGCCGGGCGCAGATCGAGGCCAGGCGCGAAGAAGCCTTCCTCCTATATGCGATCGCGCTCGAGAGCCTGGTTCTCGCAAGGGACACGAAAACGGAAATATCGCAGCGGTTGGTGATTCGATGCGCCCAATTAGGGGGCGGGCCCACCCTGAATGACAAGAGGTTAGTTGTGGAACAGATTCTGTCTCTATACCAGATCCGCTCAGACATTGTGCATTCGGGAAACTTCCTGGTCCGAGAAGACGAACTCGGTCTAATTCGCACCTACGCGGTTTTGACCCTGTTCCTCATCTTGGACTCCGAGCCATTTTGCTCGATGCGGGAGGTGTGGGAACTAGAGTCGTGGTTTCAGACCCAACTCTTGTCGGGAGGCGTGGCCCGGACTTAGGCGTCCGAGGATGGACTCCCTTGGCAAGAAGACTGCTAGACGAGAGTGTGGTAGCCGCTAATCAAGACTGAAGAGCGAGGCCTGCTCTGGGGCGGTTGACCTGCAGCGCGGCTTTCTGCCGGACGTCGACCCTACGCGTTTCCCAAAGATCAGGAGCGAACCAGAATCGAGAGTTTCGGTCGCTACATCGGCGGCGTCTGATCTGATGGAGACGAGGTCTGGCGACTCCGGTTGGGAGCCGGCACTTGCTGCACAAGTCGCCGGAAAAAGCTTCTGATGCTCGCTGTTCAGTGCCTTCCAGACGGCATCGGCCCTTTCTCCGATGCCGTTGCGTTCAACCAACTCCCGCGCCATCGCCGACAGCATGTCGTCGTCTTCATCGATGCTCTGCAATCCCTCGCCGGCAAACTTGCCTTCCATGGTGAGTGCCACGAGCAGCTTCTTCCCCATGAGGCGCAAACACGATGTCTGCATGGTCCCTTCCGAGCAAAGAAACTTCACGCGCACTAGTCGTCGTTGCCCGATCCGCCAGGACCGGCGGCTGGCTTGCCGCAAGGTATGTAGCGAATATCCAGATTCGTAGAAAATGATGGTCGGAAAGTCCAGCAGATCAAGACCTGTCTCTACCAGCTTGGGATGGCAGATCACCACCTGGACTCCTTCCTTGACTTGCCTCGCGTACCACGCCTCGCGCTTGGAGGTATCAACGCTCGCTCGCAAAACAGCAGTGTGGAGTCCCTCGTTGCTCAGAATTCGTTGCAGCCTGGCTGTGACGTCGTGTTTCTGCGTGTAGACGGCAAACACCTGGCACCGCCGTCCCTCTGCCAGTTCCTTCTTGATCTCTTCGATTAGTTTTCGTTCTTTCGAATAAATCCGGTCCTCGGGAAGGTCACGGGGTTCTGCAATCACGAATCGGACCCTGCGTTTGAGTTCAGGATCGAACTCCGTGCCGTACAGCGTTCCAATTCCGTACGGGTGATCCGGATACAGCAGCAGACTATTGAGCATCGTGCTCAGCACGGATCGATTGCCCCTGTGAGCTTTCAACGCCTGCCGCATGTCCTCTTCGAGTTCGTGGTACGCCTCCCGCATGGGCGCGTCCATCGGCACGCTCAGATAGGCTTCCTCGTATGGCGGCAGTTCCCTTGATATGTCCTCCAGGAACACAAAGGCGCACAGCTGCATCAGGAATTCACCGAACAACAGCGGCGACGCCCCAGGCTTGCGCCGGACTGTGCTTGTGGTTTTCGCCTTGGAGCAGGCGTTGTTGGCCGGTTCGACCTTGGTAATGGTCTCGAGCACGCCGTAATCCTGAATGAACGAACTGCGTCCCGTCGTGCCCCATTCGTAGCCGTGCTCTTTCATTCGTCTCGCTTCGAGACGAAAGAGAGTGTTGAAAAGATCGTCCGCATAGCCGCCGAGGAGTGTGCCGGTCAGCCCGATAATCCGGTCGGTGCAAGAGGCCAGAGTGCCTAGGGCATTCCCCTGAGCGGTATCGCCGGCCAGTTGGTGAATCTCGTCGCAAATCGCATAGTCAAACCACTCCGGCATGTAGCGCCCAATGAACTCAATCGGGGCCATGCGGCGGATCTTGTCCGCGTCCGCCTGCCACAGTGGGCTGTGCAGTAGACGACAAGACTTCTCCCCCCTGCTCTCGATGGTCTCGGAAATCTTGATCTTCTCAAACTCACCCGCCGTCAGTCGGCCATCGTCCACGATCACCGGTTTACCCGTGTCCGAATTCACCACGCAGCCTACGTATGGGCCAGAGCGCGGTACTCGGTAAGCATGGCGCCAGAAGTAACCCAGCTTGGCTCGCTCACGTCCGACGATAAATAGGGATGGTCTCCCGCAGAGCGACAACCAGCGTTTCCGGGAACTCGGCGAATCCTTGCGCAGCCGCAACTCGCTCAACGTGGTATGCAGACCTTCACGCACGATGCGGCCCTGCCTCCACCGCACCTCGTTCACTCCGTGGGATTTGCTCTCATCCCCGCCATTTCGCAAGTCATCAATCAGGAACACGCGCAGCCCCGGCAATGTCAGAAACGCCTCCCGCGCCCATTTTTCGACTAGGTGGGGTGGAACCATCGCTAAGGCAGTGAACGGACTTCTTCGGTGGTGGACATGGATCGCTCCCAGCGAGATCAGTGTCTTGCCGGTGCCGCATTCCGCGACCACCATGGCGGTTCGCGCCTCCTGCCAGCGTTTGGCAGTTCCCATGATGGCAATGGTCTGTGCAGGAAAGGGCTTGCGTAGCAGGTGTTCAATCCGAGGTGAAACGGGATCGTCGAATTGATGAAGTGCCGGATACTCCTGAAGAATGCGCTCTCCCAGAAGGGTCGCGTGGGCGCGCATGTAATCGTAAATGGTGCAAAGTTCGGGCATGGCCATTCCTCAGCGAAGGAGCGCGGAGACTCGAAGACGAGAGTGAAGAGAAAGGAGGGGAACTAACCCGCGACCGAGTACGCAGACTTGGGGAGGCGCACTTCCGCCAGGTACTACGGGGAGAGTTCTGGGACAGATAGGTAACTTCCGAGTAGCCCGTCATCCGACCGGAATCGGGAGAAAGACTCATGACACCGGAAAGGTGGCTACAAACGATTTGACTAATATATCGCCACATGGCAATATAGCCGTATGGCGATTAATGAAATGGACCCACTTAGCCTGACCTTCGGAGCGCTCGCGGACCCCACGCGACGCGCGATCCTCGCTCGCCTAGCGTCGGGAGACGCCGACGTGTCGGAGCTCATGAAGCCATTTGATCTGAGCCAACCGACGATCTCCAAGCACCTTAATGTGCTTGAGCGCGCGGGCCTCGTTATGCGTGGCCGGGATGCACAACGGCGTCCGCGCACGCTCGTTGCGGTTCCGCTAAAGGATATCGCCGACTGGATGGAGCCCTTTCGCCACTTCTGGGAAGAGAAATTTGCCGGGTTGGATGGGTACCTGAAAGAGATGCGAAAGAAGAATACACAAAAGAGGGGGAATCACCGTGGGCGCACGAAGCGATCAGGAGATCACCGATGAATACCGGAACGTTTAAGGTCACTACCCCCACCGACCGCGAGATTTTGCTGACGCGAACCTTCGATGCGCCGCGTGCGGCCGTCTTCGAAGCCTGGACCAAAGCCGAACACGTCAAACATTGGTGGGACCCGAGCGGCGTCCCGCTCTCCACTTGCGAAATCGACCTTCGGCCAAACGGGGAATTCCGGTGGGTCAATGGCGCCCACGGTGCGGAACGCACATTTGCAGGCACCTACCTTGAGATCGCGCCTCCTGAACGGCTCGTGTTCACGGTGAGGATATTTCCATCGCGCCCCGACCCCCTCACAACTCTCCTCTTCAGCGAGGACGGAAGCAAGACAAAGCTCACGATGAAGATTGAGTGCAACTCGATTGAGGATCGGGACTCGTTGCTCCAGATGCGTATTGATGTCGGCACAGGTCGAACCCTGGAGAACCTTGCTGAATACCTCGACCGCGCCGATCTAGCAGCAGAGGCAGGGTGATGCAACGAAGCAGAAGGACCTATGCAAAGCATATCCACAATAGAAGCGAAAGAAAAAGACCCTGTGCAGTCACCAGCGACATTGGCCCGTGTGGGAACAGCGCTGTCTAAGGACGGCACGCCGATCGCATTCGAGCGAATCGGTAACGGCCGACCTGTGATCCTGGTCGATGGAGCGCTCTGCTACCGAGGCATGGGTGAGAGTGGGCAACTGGCGGCACTCCTGGCACCATGCTTCACCGTGTTCACCTACGACCGTCGAGGCCGAGGCGGAAGTAGTGACACGTCGCCCTATGCCGTGGAGCGCGAGATAGAAGACATTGCTGCGCTATTGAGCGAAGCGGGCGGTGCGGCGTATCTCTGGGGCATGTCCTCGGGCGCAGTTCTTGCGCTTGAGGCGACAAATCGCCTCCGAGGGATCAAGAAGTTGGCGTTGTACGAGGCACCCTTCATCGTGGACGACAGCCGTCCCACAACTGAGCGCGATTGGGTCAGGATCGCCGGGGCGGTTGCGGCAAATCGTCGCAGTGAGGCGGTCAAGCTCTTTCTGAAGCTGGTTGGTGTTCCTGCCTTCTTTATCGCCGTGATGCCGCTGATGCCGATGTGGTCGAAGCTTAAAGCCATTGCGCATACGCTGCCCTACGATGGCGCGATAGTAGGAGACAACCAGCGAGGCAAACCTCTGCCGGCCGAACGTTGGGCATCCGTCACAGTACCGGCACTCGTCATGGACGGCGGAAAAAGCCCTGCCTGGATGCGTCGGGGGAACGAGTCGCTCGCGAACATACTGCCGAACGCGCGGCACCAAACGCTCGAAGGGCAGACGCATATGCTGAAACCGAAGGCGCTTGCACCGCTGTTAGTGAAGTTTTTCAATGGTTAGATTGTGAACTTGGGCTGATTGAGTTCAAGGTCCAATCTGGGAAGTAATCCGACAGGATTATGGGCAGATGGTCGGCAAACCGGAAGTTGCGAACTCCGGACGCGCGAATTCTTCAGCGCGTCCAACCCACATCTAAGACGCGTTGCCTGGCCGGAAGATATTTGGTAGATTCACGCTGGGCCAGCGGACCGAGCCTGTGTCCGCTGGAAATCGGATCGCGCCACTCTCCACGCCCCAACTGAGCCAGTCCAGAAACTGTTCCTTCTCGCCTTTGATTAGCACCGGAGCGCATCCAATGCCGAGCGCACAGATAATCGCCTTGTGCGTATCCAGTTCGCCCGCAAACCAGTCAGCCCACTCCGGCACTCCAGGGATTCCATGAATATGCGCAAGAGAAGCCCACATGAATCGGTTGTCTGAAGCTGCCAGCAGGGTTCGTCCCGAACTCGCCGACACGTTGTTGGCAGCAAGTTCCTCCGACAAACCGATCAAATGCCGGAGCGGTTTCTTACGTCCGGCCAACTGTATTGAGCCTTTGAAACACTGCGCGTTTCGTTCAAGACAGACTCGAATCGGCTGCACTCCGGGCCCTTCCACCATGAACCGGTCTCCAAGAAAAATTGCCGCGCTGACGGCCGCAATCTGTGTGTCCCCGCCGATCACTGAAATGAGATGGGCTTTGGCTTGCCTCGGGGGATCTGGTAAGACCTCACCAATGAAGCGGTCGAGTCGTAATCTGATGCTGGTGGTCGTCTTTTCTGTGCTCTTCACATAGGTCAGCCAGCCGAAGCGAAGGTGGGCGTTTTTCATTCGGACTCCTTCTTTTCGTGCGTGAGAACCTGGGTCTTTCCATTGGCAAACACCAGCGTCAGCTCATGCGAGAACCGTTCGCGGTCGTGCAAGATTCTGGTTCCGTCTTCGTCCTCTTCTTCCCAGTGGTCGGTGAATTTCACAGAGCGCCAGTGGGCGATATGACGAGCTTCTCCTTCGCCGAATACTCCGTTCAGCATTCCGGCAGTACAGAGCAGTCCGACATGTCCACCGTGCAGCGGAGTGAGTGGCCGGCCTCTGACATCATTCAGCTTGGGCAGAAGCACACGGCCAGCCTGACGATATGCGGCCGATTCCAATAACAAGTCCTCCACTTCGTCCAATGGAATACCCATATTGGTGAGTACCGCCGACTCCGAGGCAGGAACTTCGTAACCGGCCTCAGCAGTGTCGCCTAGAGGCTCGAGTTCGCTCTTCATTGCCAGCGCTTCGAGGTAGCGCACTCCATCCAACAAGACAGCATCAGGAACTCTGGAGTGTCGTTTGCGGCGCGTTGCCAGCACTACGATCTGCTTGTATTGCAGGCAAGTCGGCTCGGTGAGCCTGAACACGCGCAAATCCGTAAAATGTTCGCTTAGCAGCCTCGCGCATTTCGCCAAGCGCGGCTGCGGAATCACAAATAGCAGTACTCCGCCAGCCTTGAGCCAGCGATAGCAGTGTGCTAGGAAGACCAATTCCAGCCTCTGATTGTTGCTCTCCCCGGATTCCCAATCGTAGGGAGGATTCAGGTAGAGCAAGGACACTGCTTCCGGCTGGCACCGGACATCCATCGCGTTCGCTTGCAGAGTCTCAATTCCCAGTGCTCTCGCTTGCTCTGCCCGATTGGCGTCGATTTCAATGCCGAAGCGATGAATTCTTACGTCGCTAAGCAAATTTGCAAACGCGACTCCATCGCCGACGCAGGGATCAAGTGCAGAAAATCTCTCCGGAAAAGTCAACCAATTCCTTAGTCGCTTGGCCTCGGCAACTGGAAGAGGGAAGAATCCTAGTTTCGTTTGACCATGGGGACGCACGGGTAAACCCCCTCGATGCGAAGATTTTGGGACGTCGCTTTGAGCGTGGAGATGCCGTCACTGGAGGATCGTTGTTTTTATCCTCGTGATGATGCATGTCAGCTGTGGAAAGGCAGGACGGCTGTAGGTCTAGAATCCGTAGGGCCACGGGCAGTTCAATTCGTGTAACCTCGAACAAACCGATTGTTATCGTGTACGGAGATCTCGATGATTCGACGCTTCATCGCCATAACCCTTTTCACCTTGGCGACATTCTCAAGCCAGGCTCAGCCTTCCTTGCCGTCAAGCTTTCAAGCGAAGACGGTTCACAGCCCAGCAGGGGCAGACATTTTTGTGCGCTGGGGAGGAAGCGGGCCCGTAGTCGTACTCATCCACGGGTACGCGGAAAATAGCGATTCGTGGGCTCCTCTGGCAGGAGATCTCATGAAGGACCATACCGTAGTGGTGCCCGACCTCCGCGGCATTGGGCGCTCTTCCAAGCCTGCCGACGGTTACGACAAGAAGACTCAGGCCGGGGATATTCGTGCGGTTGTGACCTCGTTGGGATATGACAAGACATTTGTTGTTGCTCACGACATCGGCAACATGGTCGCGTACGCCTACGCCGCGACGTACCCCGACAAGGTTGAGCGGCTGGTCGTTATGGACGCGCCGATCCCCGGCATCGATCCCTGGAGCGAGATTCTCCAAAATCCTGGAGTCTGGCACTTTAATTTCCATGGACCTGATGCTGAACGATTGGTGGCAGGCCGGGAGCGTATCTACTTCGACAGAATCTGGAATGACTTTACTGGTGATCCGAATAAGCCTGACGAAGCGACGAGGAATTTCTTTGCCGCCACATACGCACAACCAGGTGGAATGCGGGCCGGGTTCGCCCAATTTGCCGCGTTCTCGCAGGATGCGAAGGATAACAAAATCTTCGAACAAACGAAGCTGACTATGCCGGTGTTGGCGGTAGGTGGCGAGAAGTCCTTCGGCCCCCTTCAGGCTGTGATCATGCGTCATGTTGCGATCAACGTGCGGGAGGAAGTCGTCGCAGGTTCAGGCCATTGGCTGATGGAAGAACGGCCGGATTACACGGTGGCGCTGATTCGTAAATTTCTTGATGGCCCCGCGAGCGCCCCTACCCTTGCAAGCAGTGCCAGCCACTCGGCCGAAGAACGCGTTACTCCTGCGGAGTATAAGTTCCCGCAAGTTGGCAATCCGGGTACTGGAAGCTCCGGCATCGGCGGTATCGAGACCGTCGTTCTGAAGGGGAATCCAGAAGAGTCAGGCGTATATACCATCATGCTTCGCGTACCACCACATACACGCATCGCTTCGCACTCCCATCGTGACGACAGGGTTGCGACGGTAATCTCCGGCACATGGCATATCGGCTATGGCGATACTTTTGACGAGGCGAAGCTGAAAGCCCTGCCGCCAGGAAGTTTCTACACGGAACCGCCTTCTCGGAATCATTTTGCCGAGACCGGTGATGAAGCTGTTGTCGTTCAGATTACCGGTTTCGGTCCATCTTCGACCGAGTACGTGGATGCCACGCAGGACCCTCGCAAGACACGCAAGTAAGCGCGGGTCGCCGATAACTGCGGTTTGTACCGACGCTATGCGGCCCGAATTTCCTTGGTTTCGACGGGAAGTCTCGTTTGCAACATTTTCTTTAGGCGGTCCAACCGCTGTTGCTCGGTCTTTTGTTCATGCCGCTGGTGTTGCATGTTGGACTCATGCTGCTTTGATAGGGGAAGCTCGTAACGATTCGCTTCACTGCGATTCATTGATGCCCTCCGCCGGGAATCAAAGTCTAGCTTTACCGTACTCCGGAAGCAAGGCCCACTTCAAGATCACTAATCATTGAAAATGAAGCTTTCCAATTGGGAAACGGATTGCGGCTAGAACCGTGGAATTCGTCAATCAGCATCCGAATGCGTGGGCGGCGATTGCAGAGCGCGTCCACCAACCGATGCAGACCGTCTCGATCTCCTTCGTACCACTCTTCGGGGATATCGGCAGCGCGCCGCCAAATGGTGTGAGCATCCATCTCTTCGGCTCGACTGAGCGCTGGCTCAAACGCCTCCCATCCCATCACACCCTCGTAAACGCAGTTGTTGGCGTATGCGCCTCGCAGGGGAGAGTCCGGGAACGTCCACTCGCCAGCATTGAAGCAGTACCCCTGGTCAATGAAGGTTGCGGCATATCGCTGCCTTCTCCGCACTTTCGAGAAGACTGCCTGCCGTCCATCACTGTTGCACGTCCACTTATCCAGGACAAGGACCCGGGCAAAGTCGCTAAGATTCCGAACAGTGTGCAGCAGCTCATGAGGCAAGTAGTCGAGTGTCATTGCAGGACTCTCCGAGCCCACATATAGCGACCCTAACTGCTTGCCGCTCCGGCACGGAATCTTGGCGCCACCCAGGTTGATTCGGAGGTCTTCCGAGTGTTCGATGAGCCAGTCGGAGACTTCAATCACTCCCACCCGTGGCATCGGTAGCCCCAGGGCCCGACCCAAGTTGGTGGCCAGCATCTCGTTCGCGAGCACTCGGATGTGCTGGGGATTGTTCTGGAACTTAGTCACGTAGCAGGCGCCGTCAGATGCCCTTAGCAAGTGGGCCTGTGCGCCGCCCCGGAGTGGTCGCAAGTGTTGGACCGCGGAGATGCAACTGTTCACAAGCACCTCCTTTGCCTGTTAGTCGACAGCATGTTTGCTGGATAACTACGTAGTGGGAACGCGCGCGTGAGACCGGAGAGGGTGTGTTCAGCAGGCGGATGTCTTGCTTATCGTTAAAGAGCTGCTGCGCACTCCCCATATTCTTTCAGCTTGCGGTAGAGAGTGGTCTTACCGATGCCGAGCAGCTTCGCAGCCATTGACTTATTTCCGTGTAACTGCTCAATCGCTCCGAGGATGGCCTGCTTTTCCAGATCGAAGATGGGTGCAATCCTTCCTTCTGGGCCTCCGTTAAACGCTTGCGCGGCCGCGCCCCGGATGGAACCGGGCAGATCGGCGGTGCCGATCACCGGGCCGGAATTCATGGCACAGCATCGTTCAATGCAGTTTTCCAGTTCGCGGACATTTCCTGGCCAGTCGTAGGCAAGCAGGGCTCTCATGGCCTCGTCACTCAGTTCGTTAGTCTTTCCCGATGCCCGCGAAAGGCGTTCAAGAAAGCTCAGGGCCAGGACCGGAATGTCTTCCCGCCGTTCTCGCAGAGGAGGAATGCGCAGGCTCAAGACATTCAACCGGAAGTACAGGTCGCGGCGGAATGAACCTTGGCCGACAGCCTGTTCCAGATCGCGGTTGGTCGCGGCCAGAATGCGCACGTTAATGGGAATCTGTTTTGTGCTGCCGACCGGCCGAATCTCTTTCTCCTGGAGAGCGCGCAGTAGTTTCGCTTGCAGATCAATGGAAAGCTCGCCTATTTCATCGAGAAAGACCGTCCCGCGCTCTGCGATCGCCAGCAATCCTGGTTTGGATTGCATGGCGCCAGTAAACGCGCCCTTCACATAGCCGAACAGTTCACTCTCGATGAGTGTCGGGACCAGCGAGCCGCAATCCACCGGGACGAAAGGCTTGTCGCGAAACGGGCCGGAATGATGGATGGCGCGGGCAACCATTTCCTTGCCGGTGCCGCTTTCGCCGAGAATCAGCACCGGGTGCGTGCTGTGCGCCGCCTTACCGATCATCCGGTAGAGAAGGTCCATTTCCGGCGCAAGGCCAATGATGTTGCCGAAACCCCGACTGGACTTGATTCTCTCCGCCAACCTGCGGTGTTCGGACTTCACCTGGAGATGCGCGCCGACTCTTTCCAAAAGCAGTTTCAACTCCTGTAACCCGAAGGGCTTCGCGATGTAGTCGTAAGCGCCGAGCTTCATGGCTTGCACGGCCGATGGCACGCTGGCGTTGGCGGTGACGACAATGACCTCGATGTCTGGATGTCGATGTTTGATCTCCCGCACGACGTCGAGCCCGCGTGGGCAAGACAAGTTCAAGTCGAGGAGGACAACATCGACCGTTTGGGAGTCGATCAACCAAAGCGTCTGATCCCAGGATTGAGACGTGCTGGCGCGGTAGCCGAGAGCAGTTGCGGCTTCCCGGCAGGCTTCGCGGACGGCGCGGTCGTCGTCCACGATCAGCACGTTGAGTGATGTTGCGCCTTCACACTGAGGAGGATTGCGGAGAGGAAATATGTTCGGGGCAATTGCGGCAGCCATATGGAAGTACCTCTTGGAACTGAAGATGGGTTATGCGCAGCAAATTTCTGGGGAGTCAGAGTAGCTAGAGCGATTCGAGAGTGAGGGGGAGCGAGCCTGATGGGACTGCGAAGCGATGGCAGGCCGTTCTATCGTGTGCGTTCCGCGGCTCGCTCAATCTCGGCAACGACTTTCTTGAGGGTTTCCATACAGTCGATCTGATCGAGCGAATTGAGTCCCAAGGCGCGAAGAATCGGCACCAGAGGCTCGGGGCCAACTTTGCTCAAAGCAGCCTCCAGCCGCCGGAAGCCCCGTTCAGCCGACTGCATCCGCTCCAAGACCTTCCGCAGAATCTCGGCCTCGAGAACCTCTCTCGGGTCCCAGGCTTTGGCAACCGTCTTCAGCACGCCACGATATAGCCGTCTGCCCAACGGTTCTGCCATTGCCTGGACCTCCCGGACGAGTGCGTCTCGATCTTCGGCGCTTGCATCTCGCTTCTGGTCCGCGATCTGTGTATTGGCATTCTTCGAAGGGACTGCATTAGACAGATTGCTTGCCGTTTCCTGGCCAGGTCTCATGCCTTGTCGCCAGCCTTGCGGAGTCGCCCAGCCAAACAACCGGGGAATGCTCTTAGGCTGTTTACGGTCATTCAAATCAACCCAGGTTCCGGTGAAGTAATAAAGATATCGTCCGAGGCCAAAACAGGAGCAGGCCCGCTTGAAGGACTGAGCTTCCGCCGACGTGCCGGCGTTGTCGTCGTCGGCCCACTCTTCTCCCGTGGCCGAATGCGACCCCAAGCCAAAGATCGTCAGCTCGCAGGTTACCAGCACTTTCGCAACAATCTTCTGGTCTTTGCTTCGTTCGAAATTGGCGCTGGTATGAATGGTGTACTTGCGCGTCCAGCCTGAGGGCGTGAAGAGCGCGTTTAGGCGATCGGTATAGGCTCGCTGGTCGGCATACGGAACCACTTGGCCGCGAACAGGCTGCTGATTCTTGGTAGTATTCATGACCCGCCATTCGATCTGCTCGGGTTCAAAAGGCACTTCCAAAGCTGCCACTACCTCTTTGATCTGCTCCGCTGGAAACTGAAGCACCACGTGCGTGCCCAGCGAGGCAGGCGCCACAGCGGACGTGTCTCCTTCGTGTGCATGGCCATTTGTCGCGCTCACGGTAGAGCCTCCTTTGTCGCTGGCGTTCCGTCGCTCAGGCGCTGGCCATACATCCAACACTGGGGCCTGATCTGCAAGAGCCAATCTTGGGCGGTGGGAATGCGGCCCAAGTCTTCTTTAACATGCTGCTCCCCTACATAGCGGACGGGAACCTGCATCCCTTCACTATTCATGATCGCAACGCCAAAGAGTTCCTCTGCGAGGAAAATGCCCTCAGCATGATGACGCAGGGCTCTGTGACGGAAGTCTGTGTGGAACGCTTTCGATTCATCGAACCAGTTGTGAATCGGAAGATAGTCTTCTGGCTTGCCGCCGAACTTCCTCGCGCTGCTCTCGGCGTGCTTAAGTGGATGTGCCATAGAGCTACACCTCGTACGTCGTGGTCGTGTAATCCTCAAAGCAATCGTTCCGCTCGACCGTCACCTTGCGAGCAGCCACATCGAGGACTACGTCCCCGAACCCACCGCAATCGTTCTCGTATCCGAAGGGGACAAGAGTATCGAAGTGGTCCTGCAGATAAGAGACGTCGTGGTCGACGGGCTCGTGGTAGCCCCACGCATACCCCTCGCTGCCATAGCACTTCACTTCTTCGGTTGTTCCACTGTCGCCGTAGCCATCAAAGTGAGCTGCGACGAACGTGCCGCCCGCCTTTGCGAACTTGTCACACTCGGCAAGTATCGCGGCTTTGGCCGTTTCTTCTTGGGGACTGAGAGCTTCGGTCTTACCTTCATTGTTTGCCATGATCATTCCTCCGCTGGCACACACTCCTAGGAATGAGCCTCATATTTAGTTGATCTGGGATTCCTGCTTTGGCATGGCCTCAGCGGGTTTTCCGACTCCTCGGCCTGCCAGCGCGGATCGTCCCAATCAAAGTAGTCCGGTGCGGATTTCAAGGCATGATCGCAAGGCAGATGCTCTTCCTGCCGTTCGGCGCCACAATAGAGGCAGACATCGGTTGCGGCATTGAATACGTGTTGCTTGAGGTGAGCCATTGCTTTTCCTTGCTTGTCAGTTTTGGACGCGAACGCCCCGGGTCTTCTTTCGGAGACGGTGCCAATACTTGGGATCAACGCGCAACGCTTTTACGCCGGCTAGGCCCGAGAGGCCCACGAAGGCCCCGTGATAAGAGATGGACCCGTACCGAAACAGCCGCGCGAGCAGGGCCAATGCGTGATTAGCCAAGGAGGGATTGACGAACGGCTCCTGCCGGTCGAGAGCTTCCGCCGCACTGCAGCTCGGGAGACCGTCTCCGTCAAGGTCAGCTTGGATGACTTCGGGGAAGAGTTCTGAAACCGTGCGCAGCCGGAGCTTGTGCCGCCTGTTCCTTCGATTCAAAGGTTCTCCCAGAACGAATTGGCCGCTGTCGGAGTTGTTGCCCAGATCCAGCCAGTAATCGACTTCACTCCAATCCTCCGCGCACCTGGCGATCGCAGCTCGGGCCTTCCGAGTGTCGACACATCCGATTACGATGTCTACGCCGTCTAGCCTTCGCTTTGTGTCGAGGTGCTCCGGAATCCCCTGCCAGTCCAGACCCCAAAACAGATTCAGCCGGTTGGCGAGAACGACCGACTTGTAAAGACCGATCTCCGATCGGCTAAAGGGCTGGCGTACACAGTTCGTCGGAGAGATGATGTCCGCATCCAGCAAAGTGACCTGGAGACCTTCCGGATGCCCGTATGCGAGCAATGCTTGATGTAGGTACGGCAGTCCGGCAGCGATTGCGCTTCCGTTGCCGCCGCATCCGACAACGAGCACCCGCACCTTCTGCTTCAGCAACTCAGGATGAACGGGGTGTGTTTCCATGGCTTCATCCGCCGCCTCGTCTCTCGACGAATTCCTGAAGAGTCTGCTTGCTCTCGGCCAGAAAGGTCACCGGAAAGTTGCGCCTCCGTCCTTCGAGGCTCGACCACAAACCGAGGAAGCCTAGAGGATGGCTTGTCAGTCGGATGCCGCCACTCGGATGAGTGAACTCGCTGGCGAAATACGCTTCCTCCCAGCCCGGCAGCGCGCCAACGCTTACCTCTTCCGGAATTCGCATAGAGCCTAAACAGACTCGCCCCTCAGTATCGGTATTCCAGTAAGGAGCGTTTCTCAAAGGTGTAGCGGCCGCTGGCCGGCGATTTTCTGCAAGTGCGCGCACGAACAACTCCCGCCCATGGAGCATGAACACCAAGGCAGGGTGGGGATACATCTTGCCGTTCAGCTTTCTTGTGTCCGCGTTTCCATCGCCGAAGAACAGCAACCGTCGTTGCGCTCGGCTCCACCAGGCGATCAGCTCCGGTGTTCTTGCCAAAACATGATCGGGCAAAATGTCCGCTGCCATACTTGCCCCCAAACCTGTGGCGAGCGTCTCAAGAAAGCCCGTCGTTACCGACTGGCCCGCACACAAGTAGGGCGCCTCATCCGGCCGGCACTTTACCTCGTGCACTGTGGCAAACGCTCTGCTGCCTTCCTGATACAGAAGCACTGCCTGTTTCAGACTGAAGATGCGGTTATCTCCGATCCGCACATGAGCGTTCATGACTGCTCCTCGCGCGTGATCACGCCGTCTTCATTCCCTGGCATCAAATCGATCAACCGGCTCGCCGCGGCCAGCGTCTCACACGCGACGCCCAACGTGCGGAAGGCCCGGCATACGCTGCTGGGGTCAGAAAGCTTGAGAGGAATAATCAGGTTAGGATGGGGCGTCGTCTCCATCGCGGTTTGAGCCTCATCGTCAAAGCATCCCACCACGGCATCGCCCTGCGAGAATGCCGCGAGCAGGCACGGCAGAGGTGGATTGCTGTCCATGAGCTGCTCTCCCATGTCCTCCGTGAACTCCGGCCGTTTGGCCCGTCTCGCAATCGCACGCAGCTCCAGCAGGGCCGTGACAAGCACCTTCACTTCCCGGCTTCGTATCTTCTGGACAAGATCCCTCAGACTTCGGAGACTCAAAGAAGCCTCTTTGAGACATCTTGGCGTGCAGCGTTCAATGTCCGGCACTTCGTACTGTTCGGGGTTCTCTTCGCCCTCGTACCATTCGCGTAGCATATCCACTCGCTCTTCGGCGTCTCGGTAGTCGTAGACCCGTACCCATCGATTGAGTGCCCCGACAAAATACCCGAAGAATGTTGCCGGTAGCCGCGGATGTTTCTTCGTCAGGAGTTCCAAGACTGGGTTCAGAAGCACGAATGCTGCGCCCTCTGGATCGACGATCAAGTAGAGCGTGTCCTGTGGTCCCCGCTCGTCCGAGTAGTCCACCAGCCAGTCGCTGAGAGTGAGTTCCAGATCGAAACGTCGATCAATTGCCGCTCCTCCGTGATCGCCGATCCAACGTTGGAGAGTCAGCAGCAGGAACTTGGTCGCATCTTTTCCGCTTTTCGCCCAATCGTCCACGACCGCGATATCGGACTTGACCAGGATTTCCGCCAACGCGATTACCTCTCGGTCATCAGCGAGGAAACGGCGCTCGGCCGGGATTTCGTCTATTCGCGGTAAGACAACCCCACGCTCGCGCGCCATCAATTGGTGGGCGGTAAGGATCCTGCGGGGGGTAGAAGTGCTCTCCCGCGGTGCCATCGCGAGCATTGCTCGATCGCTTTGGCCAACAGAGCTGAGCAGACCTGCAGTTCCTGACATTGCAAGAACCTCCCGAGTACTGTGTGGCTGCGCGAGTGGCGAGCCTGGGCTAGTTGCTTCAGTTCTCGCAGGATCGCCTGTTTACTCTCGTTTCTGAGACGAATACTTCGCGTCTTTGGAGGCATATGTGGCCACCTCAATTTCGATTACCAGATGCGGTCTGACAAAATCGCTGCGGTGTACTTAGAACTGGATCGAATCGGCAGAAAGAGCGTAGAGTTGCGAGCGGGGAAAGCATCTTAGCTTCAGCCTGTTTTGACTCGAGGGGGTCAAGCCGTCGTCCGCAGCCTTAAATGGTTTCGCTGAGACGGCGGCTTGTTCAATCATGACCTCCCGATGTTCTGGTAGACCCCGTACCGCAGGTTACCCCTTCGTCCCGATTGCTCTCACGAAGCTGTACTGGAGATTTTCCCCCGAAGCCTCCGGCCCGGTGATTGCGGCCGTCGCCAGTTCGGGGTATTGATTGCTGTAGATGGTTTTCACTTCTTCTGGCGTCATTCTCGGATCTGGGTCCGGAAGCTTAACGCCGTTGTACGTGAAGCTACGCGACATCAGTTTTGCGCTAATCATGGCGTAGAGTTTCTCCCTTCTTCTCCGACCGTTTGCGGCGGCGTTTCTGGAACTTGCGGCTGGGCAGCGAACAGGCTCGGCGTCGTCTCGGTCGCGGTGAGCACCGGCGCCGCTGCTTCTTCTTTCTTGTCGGCTGGATCGGGCTTCGGGACCGACGGTGTGGCTTTTGACTTTTGCCGTGCGGCCTTGGCCGCGGCATCCATTTGTGCCTTCGCTTCCGCCAGGGTGTTACCCAGCTCAAGGTGAGAGACGACATAGCTGGCAAGGTGCTTTCCCAGTTCTGCGTCTAGCTCCTCAGCCGACCCCGTATAGCTCAACGGAGTTGTAAGGGCCTCATCCTCGCCTTCCTTCACCCTTGTCGGGATGATGTTCACTTTCAGAGTTGCGTCAACTCTGGCGACTGTGATCAGCAGAGTCCGTTCTTTCAGCAATGGCATGAGTTCGACAAACACGTTACGTTCCTCCTTCAACCTCTGGTGTTCTGTATTGTTGAGATTCGATGGCGACAATTCAGGTAGCGCCGGGACGGGCACGCGATCGCGGGTTTGGGGTGAGTAGGCGGCGTGCGCCCGTCCCTGTCTGTGGCTCTACCGAAAGTGGAGAGGTTTCCACAGATCTCTTGAAGTGCTAAAAGGGAATGTCGTCGTCAACTACCGACGGAACAGACTCCGGAACCGAGTGTTGGCTGGCAGGCTCTTTCCCGGTTTTGTCCCCGTCTTCACGCGAACCGAGCAGGACAATGTCCCGGGCGACAACCTCGGTTCGATATTTCCTTTCGCCGCTTTGCCGGTCTTCCCACGACGATGTTTGTAGCCTGCCTTCAAGGTAGAGCTTCGATCCTTTGCGGACGTACTCTCCCACGATCTCTGCCAAACGCTGCCAAGCCACAACACTGTGCCATTCTGTTCTGTCTTGCCACTGTTCGTTCCTGTCTTTGAATCGTTCGTTCGTGGCGAGACTGACCTTCGCGACAGGAACTCCACTGGCGGTGTACTTCACCTCAGGGTCCTGCCCTACGTTTCCTACTAAGATCACTTTGTTAACGCTTTTCGCCATGTGTCCTCCAACTGCTTTGCTCTGCGAGTAGCCGCTCGTCCGGGGGCTGCAGAACCACACATGCCGGCGGTGTTTATGGCGTATGGAAAAACAAATCAGCCCATCGTTCGCAGGGTCCTACAGCAGAATCTAAATTAGGCGCCTTGCTATTCTTGCTATTCAGGCGAAACATTGTCTCAGACGTCGTCCAGGGAATCATCGCGGAGGACGGCTGAGCACAGGCCGTGGGCGGTGATTGAGCTATGAACACTGTGAACCGATGGATTCTATTCTCGGTGGCTGTGGGAGTTGCCGTACGCGTCGTGACGGTGTATGTGCTTGGACATCAGCCCCATCGGACCATCCGCACAGACGTCGTCCAGGGAATTATCCTGGGCTGTGTTCTGGGTTTCATGACAGCGCAAATTGTCGCGAGGATTGAGACCACGAAGGTCAACGGTTGGATCACCCTTTTCGGATGCGGCGCGCCCGGTAACGGCGTGTTGTTCAGAGCCGCCTGCGCCCTAACATTTCCTGGCCCAGAAAACGTACCGGAAGAGGCCATGTATTGGACGACGAGCAAAGATGGCTCGGGCCACAGACTCGACGGCCGGCACGACTACGTAGTGCATTTTCCGCCGGGCGGCCTTCCGCCTAACGATGCCTTCTGGTCGCTGACGATGGGTGATGCGAAAAATCGCTTTGTGGCGAATCCGATCAATCGATACAGCGTCAGTGATCGGTCCGGCCTTGTGCCGAACGCCGACGGCTCCGTCGACATTTACATTCAGAACACCACTCCCGCAGGTCATGAATCCAACTGGCTGCCCGCGCCGACAGGCAAATTCATACTCTGGCTGCGCGTGTATGTGCCCGGCGCAGCCATTCTCGACGGCAAGTACAAGGTACCGCCGGTAGTCGAAGTGAAGTGCTGACGCATATGGAACACAAGCATTTACTTATAACCGGTTCGTTGATGGTCGTGGGATGGTTCCTGTTCATCAACTTTTGGCCATGTATGATCCTTTACGTGTACAAGAGGGCGATCCTAGTGAAAGGGTTCGGCGATGGTCCCATCCCCGTCAATACGCTCTACACGGAGCCCAAAGCGCTTTTTGCGGATCCCCTCCACCCTCCCGCCTCGGCCTCAAAATTGGCGACTACTGGCGTGAACCGCGACACGCTCCTAACGGTCGGTTGGCTCGATCTCTCGAAAGGACCGCAAGTGCTGCACGTGCCGGACATGAATGGCCGTTATTACAGCGTGCAGTTCACTGACCCGTCGAACAACACTAATTTTGCTTACGTCGGCAAACGCACCACGGGAACGGAGGCCGGCGAATACCTGGTCACCGGTCCGCGCTGGAAAGGGACAGCGCCAGCGGGCGTGGCGAAGATAGTCTGTCCGAACAATTCGGTCCTGCTCATCGGACGAGTCCTCGTGGAAGGAGATGGCGACCTCTCGACCGCCTATAACCTTTCGAAACAGATTGAGCTCACGGCCATGGCAGCTCGCTAGCCGACTAATAGCTCTTCCCGTTCTGACGGGCTTTTCGAAGCGCGGAGCGACGCCGGTCGCCGGACCTTGACTGCTCGCCCACGGCGGAAGTAGTAGCGGGGCTGAAACAGCACCTTTACACCGCGCCAAAGCTCAAGATTAAGAGCAACCACTTGTGCACCCGCACTCCAAGCAGCGATAACAGGAGCCGTTTCTCACCATCAACGAACCGCAGAACTGGCAGGTCGGTGCATCTCCGAGTTCGACGACCTGGCCAAGTGCCTCAATGCTGCTTCGCTCGTGCGGTAGCTCACCTGAACTCTGTCGCTCGAACAGGATTCCTTGCTCGCCCTTGAGGAAACGCAGTCCGAGCCACCGGAATAGATAATCCATCAGGGACTTGGCATAGCCAATCTTCGGATTGCCCGACCAACCACTGGGCTCAAACCGGGTGTGGCTGAACTTGTCGCAGAGGACTTGCAGCGGTACCCCGTACTGCAAGGCCAGGGATACTGCGGTAGCGAACGAATCCATCAGTCCGGAAACGGTCGATCCCTCCTTGGACATCCTGATGAACATTTCGCCGGGGAGGCCGTCTTCGTACAGACCGACAGTGACATATCCCTCCTGCCCGCCCACTGAGAAATGATGGGTTAGGCTGTGCCGTTCGTCCGGAAGGCGTCGCCTCACTGCCGGTGTCCCTCGGGACCCCTCCGGTCTGCTTTCTTCGCTCGACTTCTGTGTTTGCTCTTCGCTGTGCTCAACCGTCGCAACTTCGCTCGTTTCTGACATCGGAACCTCGTCACCTCTCTGCATGAATCAAAACTCGCGCAAATGCACAGCCTCATTTCTCGTTTTCAGTCTTCTCGAACAACACCGCAACGTGATCCTGATAAACAGGCTTCCAGTCCCGTCTCTCGCGCAAGACCGTTGCCAAGGCCGAGTCAACAGGAAGGAGTGCGGCGTTCACGCGATACCTCTCCAAGATGCTGGCCCAGTCCGGGCACGCATCCCACACCCGCAGTCCATCGGCGACGAAGTCGGGGCCGTAGAAATCCGTTCGACCGTCATCGAAGACCGCAATCGAAGGCCAAAGGCGGTAGATCAGATATCCACCCCACTGCCAGCTTGCGTACACCTTCAAATGCGGCCCAAGGTCAGCCTTAGAGACGAAAGTGACCGCGTCGAACGGGAAACGGTTCCGGTCAAATTCAGCGTGGAGATTCTTGGTTTGCCCGGGATATGCCAAGAGCAGAGCGAGCACCACCACCGCAACGCACGGCAGGAGATGCCACCGCCTCCGCGCGTCACTGAACGCGATCATTCGAAGTCCATCTTCTAACTCCGTAAAGCACCCGAAGAGATTGCCGAGCCACTGCGAAGGCCAAAGTGAGGCCGCGTAGTCCAACCATTCCCGCATGGCCAAACCAATGCCCGGCGCTGCAACAACCGCGAAAATCGGAACGTTGCGTGCCGAGAACAATGCCAAGTGTGACCAACTCAGGAGCAGAAGCACATGAACCAGCCGCCCCGTGCTCAGGTGCCAGACTGCCGCCGCGATGGCCAGCACCAGGAACGTCTCGAAATACGCGGCCGTAAACGAATGAAAGTCGATGGATTGAAATTCACCGATGCGCTGAATATAGAACGACGAACCGAGATATTCGGCAACGTGGAGATGCAGGCGATATCCATATGGGTTGACGAGGCTCGCGGCCGCACACGCTCCGGCAGTCAACAAATACTTCCGCGCTCGATCCCATGCATTCTGTCTCGCCCCACGGACTAGTTCCTCGGTCGCCGCTCCAGTCGCATAGGTAACCAGCAAGACGATGCCGACGAAAAACCCTCCGTGCAGATTCACCCAAAGGATTGTGATCGGGGGAAGAGCCCAGAGAGTAGCGAGCCCACACTTCCTCTCGGCCCGGTTCAACACCCAGCAAAACGCCGCGGCGAAGAGGGGAGTTACAAGATGTGGCCGCGCGAGCCAGTGTATGGTGCTCGCCGACATTGCAAGCCCAGTCAGAGTGATCGCGATCAAACGATGCCCGGATTCCTCCCGTGTGCTCCTGTAAACGCAGACCGACGTAGCCCCCAGCACCAACAGACTCGCCAGAACAATTCCGGCCAGGCCGGAACGCTGGTGAACTACCGCCATCAGGACGTCTGAAAGCCACTCCCAAGCAAACCAGGGTTGACCGACCTTAGTGAATGAGAAGAAATCGGTCGCAGGAACGCGCCCGTTCTGCAAGATCCATTCCCCAGTCCTGATATGCCATCCAGTATCGGAATCGGTGAGTAGCCAGCCGACCCCGGTCGTGGACCAAAACAGCACAAGAATTGGCAGCAGGAAAGCCAGATCGGACAGCGATGGCAACAACCAAATCGACGCTTCGAGTGGCCGCTGCGGACCGCCAGAGATCTCCGCTTGTTCCCGAAGGAGACCCATGCGAATAGCTCACTGTCGGACTGCTCTCTCAGGCTCGAGGGAGGCAGGATGGCTCGCCTGCGCTTCGGCAAAGCAACGCGCCGAGCCAGGACTCTGTGATGTGAGAGGCGGATCGCGTTCGACTGACCTCTCCAACCACCGTCGATTGAAAACATGAATTACCAGCGGCGTGCCTGTCGCCGCAGCAAGAAAGGCCCCGCCCGGATTGAGGTGAAGACCACCTCCAAGCACGACGAAAAGGAACAGGAAAAGGCAAACCACCAACGAGCCTTGTTTGATCTTCGCGAGCACAATGACCCTCCGAGGCAAGCGGGACTCTTTGATTCTTTCAACCACTCTTCCACTCTCACCTAGCCGGTCAACGTCTCGGCAGTCTCGCCGCAAACAGCATCTTCGTGATTTGAAGCGTCGGGTCTCGGCTGGGCAACAGGACGGGGCTTTCGCAGGTAGTGGGCGTGGGTGCAGCCCACGCAATTGACGCCTTTGGTCGCGGCGCGAACCAGCGGCAGAAATTTCTCAGGAATCACCATCGCCTCGCCGGCTAGCGAATAGAATGTGGGTACCGCGCTGCCGGCTTGGGCCGTATCTTTCCCGGTCAGATCCAGTTCCACTCGCCCGTGGATTCCCCGGAAAAGAATCTCGAATTCCACGTGCGGCCTCCGCCCGTCCATGACCGCACTCAACACATGCCGCGTGATAAGCAGCTCGTACGTTCGCCCCTTCCGAAGCATGTCCAAACGCACCAGCGCCTCTGATATGACAACTGCGTGCAGGCCGTTCACGGCAATCGTCTCGACTCGATGAAGATATTCAAGTGGCTGGCCATCTTCAGCAGCGAAACTCACGTAGCGACCTACATCGCCGCCGCAGCCGCCCGACTCCAGACCACGTATCACATACCTTCGCGCGAGTTGCTGGTGTTCAACGCTGACGGCGGAGTGAGCAAAGATACCGCGGCCCTTCAGCATCCTCACCGCCCGCCTTGCCAGCGGTAGTCCCGCTGTGCCTGTAAATTTCTGTCTGGCCATGCAGATCCTCTCCTCCTTTTTCTATGCGGTCATCCGGACAGGGATCGGCTTTCCAACCGCTGCCCGGATCATTTCTTTGGTGCAGCCTGCCCAACATTGATAGAAGCGTGGATCAGAGACAAGAATCGCCAGGTTGTCCCGACCCCGGTCGCGCCCTGCGAGAGCGCACGAAGGACACCGTGCGACATAGTTGCGCCCCACGACCCTGGTCTCGCGCACGTAGTCGAGGATGCAGAATCCCCGTCGTCCTCCTCGGGTTTCCTGATCCTTCAGTGGCTCGGGTTCCGATCTCACCTTCGCAAGACTTGGAGGAAGGTTTCTTCCCTCTGTGAACCCGTCCAACTCTGCGTCCGTCAGTTTGCGCAACCGAGTCAGAAATTCGATCTGCGCTTCCAAGCTATAATCAGCGCCGTAAAACCAGAACCGGCGTTTTGCGCCGCGATGGATTCCCAGCGGTCCTCGTATCGCGTTGCCGAAGGCGCCCTCTTGGACCTCGTCATGTTTCGGGAACACCTCGATTCCCTCAGCCAATCCGGATCCCTTCACTGGTACCCCCAGCTTCTGTGCCAAGTCGTAGATATAAATTCGGCACTTTCTCGCGAGGAGCGGAACTGCCAGGAAAATCCAGAGGTGGCCTCCTCGCTTGCTCATCTCAAGTGCCGATTCCACACGATCCTGCGTTAGTTGATACTGAAGTTTGATCAGGTCATCCATCGCGCGGGCGTAATCGGCATCGATGGCGACCCATTTACAGCGCTGGTTGGATGGGTTAACGGCGTACAAGCCAATCGTGATTTTCCCCTCAAGGTGATCGGAAATTGTTTTCTCGTTCAGGAGACGGGCTGCACCCGAACCGCGTTCCGTTGGTCGGTAATAATAATGACGGCCCTTCTCCGGATCAGGCCGGAAGGACTGGACGGTATACGCCCTGCGGTTGACAAACAGATTGATGTACTGGTTCACCAACGCGGGCGTGGCCAGCATTCGTCGTGGCACAATCCACCTCCTTTCCGGCTCCTGTGGTTTGTGCTGTGTGGTAGATATGTCGGGATTGGATTTCTGTCAAACGGCCGCCGCAAACCTTTGGATCACAAGGTGCTAAGCAACCATTTCGGCCTGCCTGCCCGGTTCGAGTAACCAGCCTGCGTCGACCCTCAACAAGGCCGGACGTTCCACCAGACTGAGAAAGTCGTACTCGTGTACCAGGAGGTCAAAATCGCTGACGCTGTATCCGCCGTACTGGTCGTCCTCAAAATCGATCCAGAGCCAGATTCCGTTCCTGCGGTCTAGGACGTAAAAGGCGCCGGACTCTGGATCTCCGAAGACTAAGACAAACAAGAGAACCACCGAGGGGAACTCAATCCATCGAACTGCTTGAGCCTTGTCCGTTGCTGTGAGTAAAGAGTTGACCGCCTCCGCGATCGGTGTGGTGGGCGTGACTCTGATGATTGGTTGAGCTTTCATGCGACCGAACATAGTTCTTCCTCCCTTCCGAACGTCCTGTGTTTGAGCAAATCGAGTGCAGCCACGACTCCGTGATGGTTCTTTCTCCACTGCTAAAATGCTCCCATGAAAATGTTGGGCGGAGCCTGGTCAAAAGGAGATGTGTTGGCTCTTGTTGGCGTTCTAGTGGCCGTTCTGTGCAGGGGCAGAGAGGGGCCTGGTGAGAGTCGCGACCTTCAACATTAACAACATCAATAAGCGGCTGGATAACCTGTTGGCTTGGTTAGCCAAAGCTGAGCCGGACGTGGTTAGTCTCCAGGAGCTCAAGGCGGAGCATGCAGCCTTTCCCGTCAATGCCCTTCGAGCTCTCGGGTACGAAGCAGTTTGGCAAGGGGAGCGTTCCTGGAACGGAGTGGCTATTCTCGCGCGACACCACGTTCCAGTGCTGACTCGCGCAAGCTTGCCGGGAAATCCTGAAGATCACCAAGCCCGCTACATTGAAGCGGCCGTTCAGGGAGTTCTGGTCACTTCCATCTACCTTCCCAATGGGAATCCGCAACCTGGACCGAAATTCAACTACAAGCTGGCCTGGTTTGAGCGCCTCATTGCCCATGCCGCCGAACTCATGGCCAGCGGCGCTCCCGTGGTGTTGGCCGGCGACTACAACGTCGTGCCGACGCCGCAGGATATTTATCCGACTCGATCGTTGGATAACAATGCCTTGATCCAACCTGAAAGCCGACAGGCCTTTGCGCGTTTGCTGGCTCAAGGCTGGACTGACGCCATGCGGAAGCTACATCCGGACGGGCCGCTCTGGACATTCTGGGATTACAAATTTGAACGGTGGCCGAAGGACAAGGGCATGCGACTCGATCACTTTCTGCTCTCGCCGAAGGTGTCGGACCGGCTCGTAGACGGTTGTGTCGACCGATGGGCGCGTGGGCAGGTAAACGCCAGCGACCATGCGCCAACATGGATAATGCTCGATCTTTAGACCAGAGTCGCGTAAATCACGAATTCATAAGCAGCCGGAGGGACAAGAAGTGCTCGGGTGCTTCCCAGAGTTCTCACCTGCTCCCCCAAATGCGTTATGGCACGCCGCCTCAAGGCAGACGTCGTAACCTAGAGGGGTCCCTCCGTATCCCAAAGGTGGTCAGCTGCGTAGTGATAGATATGCATAATCGGCGCGACACGCAAGCTCCTGGTCCCTTCGACGCACGCTATCTGGCGTTCCTTGAAACCATCGCTCAGCTACGTCCCCGCCTGCACCGATACTGTTCGCGCATGACAGGGTCCGTAATGGACGGCGAGGATGTTGTTCAAGATGCCCTATTCGAGGCTTATCGGAAGCTGGACCAGTATGACGACAGCCGTCCTCTCACCCCGTGGCTATTCCGGATTGCGCACAATCGATGCATCGACTTCCTGCGGAGGCGCGGCGTTCGGGTTGAGGCCGAAACTGCCGCTATGAGTCCAGATTCTGTGCTGCCTGGCAATCCTCCTGTCCTTGGTCTCGGTCGAGCGGTTGAACACCTCGTGACGAATCTGCCTCCCAAGGAACGTGCCTGTGTGCTGCTCAAGGATGTTTTCGATTACACGCTCGAAGAAATTGCAGAACTTGTCGGCTCGACTTTGGGCGGCGTCAAGGCCGCGCTCAGCCGGGGTCGGTCGAAATTGGCGGCCTTGCCTGAGCCCGCGACCTCACAGCGAGAAGTGAACCCAGAGTTGTCACGGCTCTTGCATCTCTACGTCGACCGGTTCAACAAGCGCGATTGGGACGGACTCCGCGAACTCGTTAGCGCGGATGCTCGACTCCGCGTTGCCGATCGGTTTGCCGGTCCCATCGACGAATCGCCATATTTCGGGAACTATGAGCGGCAGAGAGTGCCATGGCGACTGACGGTTGCAGAAGTGGACGGCGAGTTGGCCGTTCTCGTGCATCGCCAACACGGGGACGAATGGAAGCCTGATTCTGTTGCTCGACTCGAAGTGATCGATCAGCGCATCGTGCGCATCGTGGACTACGCGCATTGTCCGTGGGTCCTGCCGGCGGCGACCTCGGTCGTCGTGGCCGACCACTCCTAAAGAATTGCTGCTGGGGCACGTATCCTGGATGCCCTCGGAGGCGTAATAGAGAGTGGAAAGGCAATTCAAGTACGAGGAGAGAATATGCAAACGAAAGACGCTATTAAGTTCGCGCTGACCGTTTCGAACGGAGCGGTGCTGGGTGTAATCGATGAGATGAGCGACGCGGCAACGACGTTTCCAACACCGAATGGCGGCTGTCACCCGCTCTGGGTCCTCGGTCACCTCACACTAGTTGAGGGGATGATCCCGGAGATACTTTTCGGAGAGAAGAATCCCGCGGCAGAATGGCAACCGTTTTTCGGTGAGAACTCGAAACCTGTCGCTGATGCCAGCGTGTATCCACCCTTTGCCGAGCTTCGAGAGAAGTATCTGCAATTGCGCGAGCAAAACCTGAAGCTTCTGGAGTCGGTGAGCGAGGTGGACCTCGACAAGCCGACGAAAGCGCCACCCAAGGGACGTGAGCGGGAGTTCGCCACTTACGGGCAGAGCTTCCTCGTGCTGGCCCTGCACCAAACGATGCACCGCGGCAACGTAACCGACGCGCGACGTGCGGCTGGGCGTGTGCTGGCAACATCGGCCGCCAACTAAAGCTCTGCTAGTCCGGGGCCGCTGACGAGTTTAGGCCATGACCTAAGCTCGTCCTTCGGCCTCTTCGAATCACCCTTCGCGACAATTTTGATGGCGTATGTTCGCGTGGTCGCGACGGGTAATGCTGCATGCGAGAGAGTAATTTTTGATAAGGAGATAATCTGAAGTGAAAAAGCTTACGATGAGTCTGGTTTTTCTAGTTGCGACTTTGGATGCGGCCGCGCTGCTGGCGCAGAGTACCAAGTATCCCCCGCTCAGCGAGTATATGATGGCCCGAGATGCTGAAATTGCGCTGGCCAAGAGCGCAGCTCCGGACTACGTTTCCGACCATGCGACCATAAAGGTATTCACGGCGTCCGGATTTCAAACCGCGCACGAGGGGGACAACGGCTTTGTGTGCATGGTCCTGCGCGGGTTTACCGGAGCTCCGACGTTCACTCCGGTCCAAGTCCGGGATTACATTAATTACGACGCGAAAACCCGAGCTCCCATCTGTCTCGACCCACTAGCCGCGCGAACCGTGCTGCCTTACTACGAACTTCGGACGAAACTGGGATTAGAAGCCAAGACAGCCGAGCAAATCGCCGAGGGCGTACAATCCGCTTACGCCAAAGGCGAGATCCCCAAGCGCCCAGAGGTGTGTTTTGCCTACATGTGGTCGGCAGACCAAGTGCTTGGACCGGCGGGCCATTGGCATCCGCACATAATGGTTTACCTTCCCGGCTACGAGACCCTACTTGGCACCAAACACCCCGAAAGCCCTCTTCCATCCATCGGGGACGACGAGGGAACACCGTTTGCCGTGGGGGTTATCCCAGTGGACGACAAGCTGGCCATAAAACCGCAGCCATAACCGTGGAGACGACGCTCGGCTTGCGAAACACAATGGATCTCAGTTGTCGGATGACACGCAACCTCTCCGTAAGCCGGTAGGGGAGGCTTTTGCCGACTATCCACGAGTCTGGGACAGATGTTCCCGCCAAGCCGCGATATCTGTTTTCCATCGAAACCTTGGTTCCGATAGTAATGCTGACGAACATCCAGACGGGGTCGAGGAACTGTTACTGCGGTGAGTCAGCCAACGCTCAGACTGCGACTATACTGCGGGGCATGGGACCTCTTCGTCACTTACTCATTGTTGTGGTGATTGGCGTTGTTTTTCGCTGGCTGCGGGAGAGTTGCGTGTGTCCTTTTATCACCTTGGTGAGGTAATGAAAAAGCGTAACCGGAAGACTGACGGCGAAGGCAAAAATGTTACGAAGCTGCTGGTCGCGATGACCGGCAAAGCGAGCGCAGCGAAAGCTGCGGAAGGCGACAAGCCCGTGTTCGACTACATCGCCAGCTTGTCGCAGCCGCAACGCGGTATCGCGGAGCGTATCGATGGTCTGGCCGCCAAGACTTTGCCGAACCTGCAACGCGCGGTGAAATGGGGGATGGCGTACTACGGAGTGGGCGGAGGCTGGTGCTTTTCGTCCGGTGCTTTCGTCGGGCACGTGAAACTGATGTTCATACGCGGCACGGAGATCAAGCCTGAACCGCCTGTGACGCCGATTGGGATGGGCAAGTCCACACGAGGCGTCGAATTGAAATCTGTGAACGAGCTCGACGAACAGCAAGTAGCCTCGTGGATGAAGCAGGCCTCCGCGAACCCATTTTTCGGGGGAAAGAAACGGAAACAATGACGACGATGTGATAATCCGTTGGAATGGATTCGCTCTTCGGCCAGTTGGCTCCGCATAAGTCGGCTTCTGTCGATGGATCGCCGGATCGCAGAAATTCCTGGATAACGCGCCAACAGGAAGTTAATGGGGCGAACCTTTCCGTCGCGATAAACGACTATGGTCAACCGGCAAGTCGTTGATACTGCTTAGAGTTAGCTGATCGCCCCTCACCTCAAACACACTCCAATGACACCGCAATCACACGGCAATGCCCGGAAAGAGCATGCCCGTCCGCTGCGGCTGTTTCCCCTGCGTCAGCACAGACGCAAGAGGCACTGACGCAGGAGATCCGTTTCGTCTTACTGGTAACGCCAACGTTTCCTGAAGGAAGTCTTTGAACAGGCCAAAGTAGACCGCGCGCTTGCAGTTGAGCTTGTCCGTGACGAAGCCGAGGAGGTCGTGGTTTGGTACAAGGTACAGAAACTGGTGTACCGAGGTTTCCATTTCAATTCTCTGCCGTACGGCGACGTAGTGCCGTGCCGCTTTTGGCGTTCGCTCGTACTCCAATGCGAATTTGC
>Ga0210410_10000506_pt1 | contig 43365 bp, 42 predicted proteins | sample IncBWC4MmetaG_FD_161058 | JGI IMG/M metagenome (GOLD analysis project Ga0210410, IMG submission 161058) | Forest soil microbial communities from Barre Woods Harvard Forest LTER site, Petersham, Massachusetts, United States - Inc-BW-C-4-M | ecosystem: Environmental > Terrestrial > Soil >...
GCAGCGGTGCGGTCATCGGCACCTACGCGGTTGGAAATAATCCGTTCCAGTTTGCCTTCGACGGAACAAACATTTGGGTGGCAAATTTCGGCAGCGCCAGCGTGACCAAGTTGCTGGCCAACACCGGCGCGGTGGTGGGTACCTACGCCGTCGGAACCAGTCCGTGCGGAGTTGCCTTTGACGGGAACAATATTTGGGTGAGCAACGAAAACAGCAACAACGTAACGAAATTGTTGGCCAGCAGCGGCGCGTCAGTAGGCACATATTCCACCGGGCCCGGGCCGCTCGGAATTGCGTTCGATGGAATCAATATTTGGGTGGCGAACCAGGGCAGCAATACCGTGACCAAGCTCCTGGCCAGCAGCGGCGGCGTGGTGGGTACCTACAATGCGGGAGGCAATCCCTACGGCGTTGCCTTCGACGGAACCTATATTTGGGTGACGGATGAAAACAGCAACAACAGCCTCGCTAATGGCGTGACCAAACTGCTGGCCAGCAGTGGCGCGACCATCGGCACGTACGCCGTCGGCAGCGCTCCCCTTGGAATCGCCTTTGATGGAGCCAATATGTGGGTGGCGAACGAAGGCAGCGGCAGCGTGACCATGATTCCGGTCAACTGACGGTGGCTCTGTCTTTATTTCAATTTCGCAAACCACCGCACGCTATAGGAGATCGGCAGCCCGATCACGACCATGTGGACCAGCACCCCGAGAATCAGGTCGTGAAGCGTGTACGGGCCTTTGGCATGAAGGGCGGAAAGCGGCAACACGACCAGGTTCATTACTTCTTCAACTGCGGCGCCAAAGAACAAGCCGCAGACCAGCGGATACTCTCTCAGGAAGGGTAGCCTACGGCTTGCCGCGTAGTACGTTGCTGCCGCTGAGCACGCGATAAAGAAGTGCAGGACGACACCAAGAACGTAAGTGCCGGCGCCTCCTTTGAATGCCTGCGGCCCAAGCAAGCCGCCAGCAATGGCGAGAGGAACGTCCCATCCGAACAGGATGCAGGCTTGAGTAAGATCAAGAGCACCGGCAATCCCACCGCCGACTGCGATTGCCAACAAAGCGTTGCGTTTGCGGGACGGCTCAGCTGAAGAATTTCTAGTCATCCGATTACCCCTCTTCGACTTATGTGTCTGACGTTTGTCATCCGTTACCGTCACCTCGAAGAGTGCAAATCGGGAAAACGAACTGCAATACGAACGGCCACAGCTTGCTTCTGTGCCATCTGCCCTCATATACTCTGAACGTTTGCCCGCCCACTCCGGGGCTTCGCTTCCCGGCGCCGGCCCGCACAGAATTACGATCGGAATCGCCATCATGTTCGCCATCATTCGGAGACAACATATATGAGTACCCTAATCACCGACCCGCACGTGGACAAAGAATCCAACCCGTGGGAATCGCAGCGCGCGCGCTTCGATTTGGCCGCGCAGAAGCTCAACCTTGAGGAGGGCGTGTGGCGGGTGTTGCGCTATCCCAACCGCGAGATCACGGTGTATATCCCGGTGATGATGGACGACGGCCATCTCGAGGTCTTCACCGGCTTTCGGGTGCAGCACTCGATTGCGCGCGGTCCGGGCAAGGGCGGCATTCGCTATGCGCCCGACGTCACGCTCGACGAAGTTCGCGCGCTCGCCAGCTGGATGACCTGGAAGTGCGCGGTGGTCAACATTCCCTTCGGAGGAGCGAAGGGCGGAGTGATTTGCGATCCGCACAAGATGTCGATGGGCGAACTGGAGCGCATGACCCGGCGCTATACCGCCGAATTGATCGAATTCATCGGCCCTGAAAAAGACGTGCCCGCGCCTGACGTAAACACCAATGAACAGACCATGGCGTGGATCATGGACACCTACTCCATGCACATGCGGCAAACGGTTACCGCCGTGGTGACGGGCAAGCCCATCAACATTGGTGGATCGCGCGGACGCCGCGAAGCTACGGGCCGTGGTGTGATGGTGGTGTGTGATGAAGCCTGCCGGAAGCTGGGCCTGAGTCGCGAGAGCAGTCGCGTCATCGTGCAGGGATTCGGTAACGTTGGGTCGAACGCCGCACAGCTCATGCATCAGGCGGGATATAAAGTGATCGGTATCGCCGAAGTCGGCGGCGGGCTGCACAACAAGAATGGCATCGATTTGAAGGCGCTGGTCGACTACCGGCAGAAGAACGGCACGGTGCACGGCTTCCCGGAAGCGGAGAAGGTTGATCCCGCTGAGTTGCTGGTGACCGAGTGTGAAATCCTGATTCCGGCGGCGACTGAAAACGTCATCACCAGCCGCAATGTGAATAAGGTGAAGTGCCGCATTCTGGCCGAGGGCGCGAATGGACCCACGACTTCTGCCGCCGACGACGTTCTCTCCGACAAAGGCGTGTTCGTGATTCCTGACATTCTGGCCAATGCCGGCGGCGTGACCACGTCGTACTTCGAGTGGGTGCAGGATCGCCAGGGATATTTCTGGAAAGAGTCGGTGGTCAACGAGCAGTTGGAGACCATCATGAAATCTTCCTTCGACGATGTCGTGCGCTACGCCGAGACCCACCACGTGAACAATCGCATTGCGGCGTATATGCTGGCCATCGATCGCGTCGCCTATACGATTCGGCAGCGCGGAATTTACGCGTAGGAGAAATTTGTGAGGAGCGCTACGAGACGCCTTATCGCATTTTTGCTGGGGCTAGTGCTGACGGGATCGCTGGCGCACAAACTCGTCGCGGCTCCGGCGTTGCATGCTCCTTCCTTACTGTTCGCGGTTCCAGCATCCGCCGAAGACAAGCTCGACATCAACACGGCGACCAAGGATCAGCTGAAGGCGCTGCCCGGGATTGGCGATGTCTATGCGCAAAAGATTATCGATGGACGTCCGTACCGCACCAAACTCGACCTGGTGCACAGAAAAATTATTTCGCAGGCGATGTACGAAAAGATCCGAGAAGTGATCATCGCCAAGCAGCCGAAGGCGGCGGCCACCGCTCCGGCTGCTCCGAAGTGAGGTGCTGATTCCTCTGTGATACTCAGTGTCCTCTGTTTTTAAAGCCTTTCGCTGACAGCTCCTTGAAACCCGCGTTGCAACCGCGTACTCTAAGCTCCTGCCTATGACTGCCGTCCTTTAATTCCGCGTCCGAGAGTTTCGAGCGAGATCCGCGCAGAAGTGTGCGCGCCGCTCGGTCTGGTGCTGTTCAAATCAGAAAGGAACACTTCAATGGAATTTATGGATAAGGCACTGGCTCGCCGGCTGGAATCGTGTGAAGAGATGCCGCAGGTGTTGTACGCGCGAATATTTCAAAAGACGCGGCCCGGGATTGGAGCCGCAGCGGAAGAAATTTGTGGGGGCCATATGATATTCGCCGGCCTCGGATCGCCGATCGGACGGGCCACTGGCGCTGGCCTCGATCGTCCATTCACGGCGGAAGATGTGGATCGAATCGAACAGTTTTACCGCGAGCGTAGAGCTCCGTCGCAGGTGGACTTGTGCCCCATGCACGATGCGGCGGTATTTGAAATGTTCAAGCAACGCGGATATGCAATCGCGGAGTTGAACAATGTGCTGTACCGGAAGCTGGATGGCGATGAGCAGGTCCCACCTCCGCCGGACGGATGTGAGATTCGGCGCGGAAAGCTCGAAGAGTCCGGAATCGCCAGCGCAATCGTAGAGGGAGCATTCTTTCCCGATGGCGCACCGGAGGCGTTTCGCGGACTGATTGAACCGCTTTATCAAATGGAAGGCGCGGCGACGTTCATGGCGAGTATCGACGGCAGGATCGTCGCGTGTGCCGCAGGCTTGGCCATCCCCCAGCATCGCGTGTTCGCCTTGTGCGGCGCCGGAACCATGGCCGATTATCGCGGACGCGGCATTCAAACCGCGCTGCTTCGCGCCCGCATGACCGCCGCGGCTGAGGCGGGATGCGAATTCGCGGTAGTAGTCACGCAAGGCGGGACAACCTCGCAACGCAACGCTGAGCGCCTGGGATTTCGCGTCGCCTACAGCAAAGTAACTGTGATCAAGGAGGTCAAAGCCGAGTAACCGTCGAGATGACGAGGCGGCCAGAAAGACTTTCAGCCGTATGTTGCTTTTTCTCCGCGTTCTCGGCGTGCTGGGCAGTAAATTATTTTCATGAACGTCGATTCCATCCGCGAATATTGTCTTTCCTTCCCCGGCGCGACCGAGAAGCTGCAATGGGGCGACGCGCTGTGCTTCAAAGTGAGCGAAAAAATGTTCGCCGTCCTCGGCTTGGACGATATGAGATTCACTTTCAAGTGCACCGCCGATTCCTTCGCCGAGTTGATCGAACGCGAAAACATTCGTCCCGCGCCGTATCTGGCACGCTACAAATGGGTGACGCTCGACCGGCTCGATGCCTTGCCTACTGAAGAATTGAAGGATTTTATTCGGCAGTCGTATGAAATGGTGGTGGCGAAAGCGCCGAAGAACAGAATCAAGAGGAAAGGGCCCCTAAAGTCCGCAGAGTCCAACAAAAAGATGAGGAGTTATAAATAGGCGTCGTAGCTCTGGCCGTGTTGGCGGGCGAGGGCGCCCGCCCCACATTTCTTCCCGACGGTCCCGATGTTGATTTGACTCTGCCCCGGCCCTCAGCTAGCCTCAAAGGTTCCCTTCGTCTCTGGGCGCTCTTCGGACACTCGACCTGCATGCGATCCCTCTATAAATCATTGACTTTGCCGCTGCTGGCGATTTTGTCCCTGCTGGCCGCGTTGGCGACATGCCTGGCCTCGTCGGCGGAGGCCTCGACCCGTCCAGTTCATGCACGTCACGGCATAGTCGTGAGTGTTCACGAGTTGGCTTCGCAGGCGGGAGTTGAGATTTTGAAGGCAGGCGGCAACGCGATTGATGGCGCGGTGGCCACCGGGTTTGCTCTGGCGGTCGTGCATCCGGCTGCGGGAAACATTGGCGGCGGCGGATTCATGCTCATTCGCATGGCCGACGGCAAGGCGCATTTTCTTGACTACCGCGAGACTGCGCCCGCAGCCGCAACAGCTGACATGTTTCTGGACGCGCAGGGCAATGTGATCGCAGGCGCAAGCGACATCGGATACAGAGCCAGCGGGGTGCCCGGATCGGTTGCCGGCATGGTCTATGCCGAGCAGAAGTATGGCAAACTTACGCTGAAGAAAGTTATGGCTCCAGCGATCAAGTTAGCGCGCGACGGCTATGCCTTGACGTGGGATGAAGCTCGCGACCTGCGGGGAAATCAGTTGGACCGGTTTCCCGAATCGCGACGGATTTTTCAGCGCGATGGCAAGTTCTACGAGACCGGCGAGGTCTTCCGCCAGCCCGATCTGGCGCGCACTCTGGAGCGTATCGCCACTAAGCCGGACGATTTTTACCACGGCGCGATGGCCCGCGAACTCGCCGCCGCGATGCAACGCGGCGGAGGTCTCATCACCGCCGAAGATCTGGCGCGTTACGAAGTGAAAGAGCGCGAGCCGGTGCGGGGAACCTATCGCGGATACGAAGTCATCAGCGCCCCGCCGCCGTCGTCCGGCGGAACGGTGCTCGTCGAAGCCCTGAACATTCTGGAAGGCTACGATTTGGCAAAGATGGGGGACCGGTCGGCCCATTCGATTCACTTCAGTATCGAGGCTTTCCGCCGTGCTTTTTTTGATCGCGCAGAATTTCTTGGAGATCCCGACTTCTCGAAGATTCCAGTCGCGCAACTCATCGACAAAAAGTATGGGGCGGCGTGGCGCGAGTCGATCGATGCCGACCATGCCACTCCCAGCAAAGATCTGAAGCGTCCGGCAATCTTCAGCGAACTGGAGCAGTATGCCGCCGCGCATCCGCAGCCGATGGCGTTTCACGAATCGCCCAATACTACGCACTACTCGGTAGTCGATGCAGAAGGGAATGCAGTCGCGGTCACCACCACGATTAATGATTGGTTCGGATCGCGCGTCACGGTGCAAGGCCTGGGATTCCTGATGAACGACGAGATGGATGACTTCTCGTCAAAGCCGGGAGTGCCCAACGGCGATGGCCTGATCCAGGGAGCGGCAAACGCGATCGGCCCGGGCAAAAGGCCGTTGTCGTCGATGAGTCCGACCATTGTTGTTCACGACGGTAAAGCATTGCTGGTTCTTGGCTCGCCGGGCAGTTCGAAGATTATTTCTACGGTCGCGAATGTCCTGATGGGCGTGGTGGACTACGGGATGAATATTCAGGAGGCGGTGAACGCGCCGCGGTTTCATCATCAATGGATGCCTGACGTGATCAGCGTGGAACAGTGGTTTTCGCCGGACACGGTGAACGCCCTGAAGCTGATGGGTTATACCGTGCAGTACGGCTTGCACAGTGGGGCGTATATCTCCCCGTACTGGAGCGACGCGGAATGCATTGCCATCGATCCGCAGACCGGCGACCGCCTGGGCGCAAGCGATGGCCGCAATAACGGCAAGGCCGTGGGATACTAGAGAGAGTTCGACAAGGACCGAGAATGTTGAAGGCGGTTTCGACTTATTTATACGTAAAAGAGCGGCTGCATCCGGGAATATTGGATGGCCTGGTCCGCAACGGCGTGCAGGCGATCGAGATTTTTGCCGCGCGTCAGCATATGGATTATGCCAACCGCAAGGCACATGTAAGAGAAATCGCCGACTGGTTTCGGGGCAGCGATATTCCGCTGAACTCCGTACATTCGCCGCTTTATGCCGACTATGAGTGGGGACGCGCCGGTGCGCCTCCGGTGAACCTGGCATCGACAGATCGCGCGGGACGCATCGAGGCGATGGATGAGATCAAGCGCGCGCTGGAAATTGCCGAGCAGATTCCATTCCGGTTTCTGGTGCAGCACCTGGGATTGCCCAACGAAAGCTATGACGAGAAAAAGTTCGAAGCGGCGATGACATCGATCGAGCACTTGCGGGCATTCGCCAAGCCGCTCGGCGTGCGAATTCTGCTGGAGAACATTCCCAACGAACTATCGACGCCGGACAGATTGGTCGAAATGATTCGGGGCGCCCATTTTGATGATGTGGGTGTTTGCTTCGACTTCGGGCATGCGCACATGGACGGCTCGGTCAGCGAAGCTTTCGAGATTCTGCGGAAGTATATTTGCTCCACCCACGTCCACGACAACGCCAAAGATAAAGATTCGCACCTATGGCCGGGCGAAGGCACCGTCAACTGGAAAGAAGCGATGACGCTGCTGCGCTCAGCGCCGCAAACGCCGGCACTGCTGCTGGAGATTGCGGAAGACGAGAAAGTGAATCCGTTGGAGAAACTGGCAGAAACGTTCGAGAAACTGGAAACGGCGTAAAGGCTTTCACCGCCGAGGCCGCAGAGAACGCCGAGGAAAACATGGAGCAAGTCGTTTTTTTCTCGTCACTCTCCGCGTGCTCGGCGGTAAATGATTTTTCAAGACTATGTCCTCACCCATCACTACTATTGCCGAGATCGGCAATCACGAAGGCCAGACGGTTACGATCCGCGGCTGGCTCTACAATCTGCGCGAGAGCGGGAAGTTGTTGTTCCCGCAGTTTCGCGACGGCTCTGGAATCATCCAGGGTGTGGTCCCGAAAAACGCCGTAACGCCGGAAGTCTTCGAGGCGATCAAGACGCTGACGCAGGAGTCCAGCGTGATCGTCGAAGGAAAAGTGCGTGCTGACAAGCGTGCGCACGGCGGATACGAACTCGATGTAGCGAACGTCACGATTGTGCAGCGCGTCCCCGAGTCCGATCCTTATCCGATCACGCCCAAAGAGCACGGCACCGATTTTCTGATGGAGCACCGGCATTTGTGGGTGCGGTCGCAGCGGCAGGCGGCCATTCTGCGCGTGCGTGCCGAGATCATCAAAGCGACGCGGGATTTCTTTGACGAGCGCGGATTCACGCTGACCGATCCGCCGATCATTACTCCTGCTGCGTGTGAAGGCACGAGCACATTGTTCCCGGTCGACTACTTTGACGAGCAGGCCTTCTTGACGCAATCGGGACAGCTCTACATTGAAGCCACCGCCATGGCCCTCGGCAAAGTGTATTCGTTCGGGCCGACGTTTCGCGCAGAGAAGTCGAAGACCCGTCGCCATCTCACCGAATTCTGGATGGTCGAACCCGAAGTCGCCTATGCCGAACTTGGCGATGTGATGGACCTCGCCGAAGGTCTGATCAGTTTCATCGTTAAGCGTTGCCTGGAAAGGCGGCGCGGGGATTTGCAGACGATTGGGCGCGACATCTCGAAGCTGGAAAAGATTGAGGCGCCGTTTCCGCGTATCAGCTACGACGATGCGGTGAAGAATCTGCAGGAAGGGCATGCCAAGGGCGCGCTTGAGTCGAAGTTCGAGTGGGGCGGCGACCTCGGCTCGCCCGACGAAACTTATCTTTCGGCGCAGTTCGATAAGCCGGTGATGGTGCATCGTTATCCGGCGAAGGTGAAGGCGTTTTATATGGAGCCCGATCCGCTGCGGCCGGAGCTGGCGTTGTGTGTGGACGTTCTCGCGCCCGAAGGCTACGGCGAAATCATCGGCGGATCGCAGCGCATGGCCTCGCACGACTTACTGTTGCAGCGCATTCGCGAGCACAATTTGCCGGAAGAGGCGTTCAAGTGGTATCTCGATTTGCGCAAGTTCGGCAGCGTTCCGCACGGCGGCTTCGGCATGGGCATTGAGCGCGCCGTAGCGTGGATCTGCGGCCTTGAGCACGTGCGCGAGACGATTCCGTTTCCCAGGATGCTGTACCGGCTCTACCCGTAGATTTCGTAATTCAGTAACGTGCAATTGTGTAGTTGAAAGAATCAATCCTCGTCGATTGACACTATGATGACCACTCCCGCGCCCTCCTCCAGCATCGTTCCCCGAAAAATTCGCGTCATTGGCGTTCCCCTCGATCTCGGCCAATCGCGGCGCGGCGTCGATATGGGGCCTTCCGCCGTACGCGTCGCCGGGCTTGAGGCGCGCCTCGAAGCTCTCGGCCACGAAGTTGAGGACGGAGGCAATGTCGCCGTCGCCATCCCTGAGCAGAAGAAAGAGGGCGACACGCACGCCAAATATTTGAAAGAGATTACAGCCACCTGCACCAAGCACGCGGAACTTGTGTTCAAGACTCTCGAGGCCGGAAAGGTTCCGCTGTCGCTGGGCGGCGATCATTCCATGGCCGCGGGCACAGTCTCTGGCGTCGCCGAATTTTATCGCCAGCAGAATCAGCACGTCGGGCTGATCTGGATCGACGCGCACACCGACATCAACACTCCAGAGTCCTCGCCCAGCGGCAATGTGCACGGCATGCCGCTCGCCGCGCTCATGGGATTGTGGCCTTCCGACCTGGCAAACATTTATGGCTTTTCGCCTAAAGTGAAGCCGCAGAATTGCGTGCTGGTGGGCGTGCGAGACATCGACGCGGTGGAAAAAGAAAATGTTCGTCGCGTCGGCCTCGGGGTTTTCACCATGCGCGACATCGACGAGCGCGGCATGCGCACGGTGATGGAAGAAGCATTGCGCATGGCCGGACGCGGCACTGCCGGCTATCACATTTCACTCGACATGGACTGGATCGACCCCGAGGACGCCCCCGGCGTCGGCACTCCCGTCCGGGGTGGCGCAACCTATCGCGAAGCGCATCTCGCTATGGAAATCATCGCCGACCACGGCCGCATGCTGAGTATGGAGATCGTCGAAGTGAACCCCGTGATCGACGAGCACAACCGCACCGCGGATCTGGCGGTGGAGTTGTCATTGTCGGCGTTTGGGAAGAAGATTCTGTAACGTGAATTTCACATTTTTGTTGCCTTCAACGGACAGAAAAGAGAAACGCATCACGATCGCTTTCTTTTGGTTGTGGATCGCTCTCCTCGTTCCCTGGTGTTTCTTCTTCCCACTATCTGCGATGGCTTTCGATGGAGGGTACACGCTAGAGGCCTACGTATTCTTCTGGTCAGTCGGGAGTTATCCTTTGACCGTCATCGTGGCCGGAGTCACACGAAAGAAGGTTCCAACATTGATATTCCTCCCTTTCTTGAGCCTCGCTGGCGTGCTGTTGTCCGGTCTGTTTCATACTCGGGGACGTTAGCTCCCTGTCGACACTGTTGCTGGACAATTATGCCGGGTGCCCAACCTAGCTGCGTTCTATGCGGCTAGGGGGCTTTCGCAGCCCCACCCGCCTCTGCTACCATTACTACATGGCAACGGCGAAACAAAGTCAGCGGCAAACCGGCTCCCGTTCGTCAGGTACTGCCCGCAAGGTGCCCGACTCGAAAGACAAGTCTCTTTCTAGTCTCTACGCCCGACTCGAAAAGACTCGCCCCGGCTCGGAAGAGTCCAAGCGTATTTCCCAACAAATCGTAGACGCCATCGGTTAGCGAATGGCGGCAGTGAAGATCAGGCCGCCTAGAGACACTCGATGCCGCGCCTATCGCGACCATCTCCGCGATCGAGTGGACAAGCGACAATTCCTCGCACCCATGGCGCTAGAGTTGGACGCATGGCTTAACAGCGGCCCCGAGGGTCCTGATCTGGACGAAGCTCCGGAAGGCTGGCACAAGTTTTTCGACTCCTTTACCATCTGCGGTGAAGGCGAGTGCATTAAGACGGTCTTTACGATTTACGCCCCCGGCAAACCCAGGCGTAACAGCGTCGATCTGGGTGACTGGCAGAAGCACTCCACTAGTGCCGGCGAGCGGTAGAATTGGTGCCCGTTCGTCGATGCGCAGGCAGCATGCACCCATCCGGCAATTGACGGCCTACGGCCCTCGCCCTCACACTGAAAGACCATGAAAAAGACTCGTGTCGGCATTCTGTTCGGGGGGCGCAGCGGAGAGCATGAAGTTTCACTGCTCTCGGCCGCGTCGGTTCTACGTTCCATCGATCAAGATAAATATGAGGTGGTACCCATTGGCATCACCAAGGCCGGGCGCTGGCTGACCGCCGAGAGCGCCGAGAACATGCTGGAGGGCAAGATCGTGCTCGAAGCGCGCAGCCTGCGCGCGGGCGATCCTGAAACTACGCCGTCGGCCGCTGTGCTCGCCCGTGGAGAATCCGTCGTCGTGCCGCCGGAGCCGGTGCACCGGCGGAGCGGTCTCGTGCCATTTCAAAGTGAGGCCACGCTCACGCGCCGCGCCAGTGATAGGGCCATCAATGTGGATGTGATCTTCCCGGTTCTGCACGGAACTTTCGGCGAGGACGGGACGATTCAAGGCCTGCTCGAACTCGCGGATATTCCCTACGTCGGCGCGGGCGTGCTTGGCTCGGCCGCCGGCATGGACAAAGATGTGATGAAGTCACTATTCATCGCCGCGCGAATTCCGATCGTCAAGCACGTAACCATTCTTCGCGCCGCGTGGGAGAAAGACCCGAAGAAAGTTCAGAAAGTCATCGAAAGCAAATTGCGATATCCGGTCTTCGTAAAGCCCGCGAATCTGGGGTCTTCGGTGGGCATCAGCAAGGCGCACAACCGCAAGGAACTCGGCCCTGCCATGGACGAAGCGGCGAAGTTCGACCGCAAGATCGTCGTCGAGCAAGGCGTCGGCGGCAAGAAAGATAAAGCCCGCGAGATCGAATGCTCGGTGCTCGGCAACGACGATCCCACGGCTTCGATTCCCGGCGAGATCGTGCCCGGCAAAGAATTCTACGACTACACCGCCAAGTATCTCGACGAAGGCTCGCAACTGATTATTCCCGCGAAGCTCACGAAAACAGAAACCAAACGCGTGCAGGAGCTGGCCATCGCCGCCTTCCGCGCCGTCGACTGCTCAGGACTAGCCCGCGTCGATTTCCTGATGGACCCGAAGACCCGCAAAATCTTCCTCAACGAGATCAACACAATGCCAGGATTCACTGCGATCAGCATGTATCCCAAGCTGTGGGCCGCGTCTGGCCTGGCCTATCCCGACCTCATCGACCGATTAATTCTGCTGGGCATCGAGCGTCACGAGGACAAGAAGAAGAATCAGTACAGCCGGTAAGTTCTCAGCTTCGGCAGACGGAGCTGGCCGCGTCATGCCACGCGCAGGAGTAGCCCCGGCGTAACCATGCGCTGCGCCGCGCTCCCGCTATAATCGCGAAAGTGGCAACCACCGCAGAAATCTTACGGCGCGTAGCGACGCGCCCCACTTGGGCGGAAGTCTCGCTCAGCGCCTTGCGGCAAAACTTCCGCACCGTGCAGAAGCAGGTCGGAGCAAAAGTCACTATTTGTGCCGTGGTGAAAGCCGACGCCTACGGACACGGTGCCGTCGAGTGCTCTCGTGCGCTGGAAGCCGAAGGCGCGCGATGGCTGGGTGTCACTTCGCTCGATGAAGCCATCCCGCTGCGCGACGCCGGTATTCAATCCAATATTCTTTTGATGACCGGATTCTGGCGCGGCGAAGAGAGCGAGATCGTTCGTTCGCACCTTACTCCGACCGTGTGGGAACCCTGGCAAATCGAATCACTCGATGCCGCGGCTGCGGCGTTAAGCGTCCCAAAACATCCGGTCCACTTGAAAGTTGACACCGGCATGGGACGCCTGGGCGTGAGCATGGACCAACTTCCCGAGGTGTTGCGCGTCATGCAAGCGGCGAAACATCTGGCGCTGGAAGGACTCTCGACGCACCTTGCATCGTCTGAAATCATGGACGCGCCCTCAGTCGCCGAGCAGGAACGTGTATTCGATGTCGCCCGCCGCATGGTGCGCGAGGCTGGCTTTGAACCTGTGTTCGTGCATCTAGCCAATACCGCCGCAGTCATCTCGCGCCGCGAAACCTGGCACAGCATGGTGCGTCCCGGCGTCGCTCTCTACGGATATTACCTGCCCTTCCAACGCGCCGGACGCGAAGTAAGCGGCGGTACGCTGCGCCTCGCAGTCAAGCCGATTCTTACCTGGAAGACGCGCATACTATCTCTTCGCGATTTCGCGGCCAATCAGCCACTCGGATACGGCGCGACTTACGTCACAAAAGCTCCCGCGCGCGTCGCCGTGCTGCCCGTAGGCTACGCCGATGGCTACAATCGTCAGCTTTCCAATCGCGGACGCGTAATCGTTCGCGACCACTATGCACCGATCGTCGGCCGCATCTCGATGGACCTGACGCTGGCGGATGTTACCGGCATTCCAGAAGTCTCAGTGGGAGATGAAGTCGTCCTGCTCGGCGCGCAAGACGGCCTGAGTGTGGACGCGCTGGAACACGCAGAGCTGGCGGACAGCACGCCCTACGAAATCCTGTGCAATATCTCGAAGCGCGTTCCACGCAAGTACGAAGGCTAGACTCGATCCGTCGGCCCACTCAATGTCATCCTGAGCGTAGGAAGCGCTTCACGAAGTGAAGGCCCTCCGAAGTCGAAGGACCCCTTTAAGCAAATGCACGCCCGGAGGCCTTAAGAGGAATTCCCGCCACGGCAGGGCGTGCGGCCAAAGCACTGACTAAACCGCCCGCTCCTTCCGCGCCTCCATATACTTCCGCAACACGGCGTTGATCGTGCTCTGGTACCCGCGCCCATGTTTGCGAAAAAACGTCAGCACATCGGGATCGATCCGCAAAGTAATCTGCTTCTTCGGTCCCGGCCAAATAATGGCATTCGCAAAAAACTCCGGCCCAAGTTCGGGCATGTCGGAAAAATCGATATCGGAATCCTTCATTGCATCAATGCGCTTCCAGTCTGTCCTGGATTGCCTTTTCGTATTCTTTGCATTCACGGTGGCTTGCCTTTCTCAATGAGATGATGCGAACGGTTTCCGAAGTGGGCTCCGTGAAGAGCACGTACGCCACACGACCGCCGATCAAACCGAGTCCGACCCAGCGCTTTTCCCCATAATCCTCGCGCGTATCGGGATCGACGATAAGGGCGCCCCGAAACATCTCCTCAGCGTCGGCCAAGTCTAACCCGTGCGGATATTGGCCCGATTCTTGGCTTCATCCCACTCAAATCTCATTGTAACTCCAAATATAGCTACATTCCAAACCCGATCGTTGTGGCGTGCTTCTTCATAATGGGTTGGCCGCGCCGCTGTCTGTGACAGATGTCACAATCGCGTCAGACACCTTTCTCGTCCGCTAAATGCCAATTGCCAACTGCCGACTGCGAATTGCGACCGTTCCATGATTCCTGCCAAAGACCTCCGTTCCCGCTTGCTAAACTAGAAGGTTGACCATGCCCTCGCGCTACGCACAATGGATGTACGACTGGGAACACCGCCTCACCTCGGTGGACAACAACCGCGTCGTCCGCCCGCTGGAGTGGGGCATCGAGTGGACGCACGACTGGCCCTGCCGCAACGGCTTCCGCCTCGGCCAAGTTCCGACCAGCCCCGACTTCGACGCCGAAAAATATTTCCTCGACTTCAACCGCCGCATCGTTGCCAATAGTGACGAGTTTTATTCCTACACGCCAGCGACCGATTTCCGCCTGGAGAAGCGGGAGGTCCAGGTGTTCTCCACGCGCGAGGTTCCCGACCCCAAGCTCGAGGCCAAAGTAAAAGGCACGTTCGCGGAATTTCTGCGATTCACCTCCCCGGTGAGCTCGCCTTATCCCGAAAATAATCTGGTGAACGCGCGCTGGTTTCCGGCGCGAGGCCGCCGTGCGATCGTCCTGTTGCCCCACTGGAACGCCGACGCCATCGCCTACAACAGCCTCTGCCGGGTCTTCAATCTAATGGGCATCGCAGTCTTGCGGCTGACCATGCCCTACCACGATATTCGGATGCCCGCCGAAACCACACGCGCCGACTATGCTGTCTCCGCCAACCTCGGCCGCACCCTCGACGCGGTGCGTCAGGGCGTCGTCGATATTCGCTCCTGCCTCGACTGGCTCGAGGATCAGGGATACAGTCAGCTCGGCATCGTCGGTACAAGCCTCGGTTCCTGCTACGCGTTTATTGCCGCGGCACATGATGCACGCATTCGCGTGGCCGCATTTAATCACGCGTCCACCTACGTTGCCGATGTCGTCTGGCACGGCCAGTCCACCCGCCACATCCGACAGGGAATCGAGCAGCAGATCGATCTCGACACCTTGCGCCAAGCCTGGCTCGCTGTGAGTCCAATGTCTTATTTCAAACAGTTCGCACGCTGGCCGCGGAAGTCGCTCATTGTTTATGCGAAGTACGATCTGACATTCTTGCCCCAGCTCTCGCATGATACGGTTCAAGAATTTGAGCGTCATGGTCTCGATCACAAAGTCGCCGTGCTGCCCTGCGGCCACTACACCACCGGCGAAACGCCCTACAAATATATGGACGGCTGGCACCTGGCGTCGTTTCTGCGCACCGCATTTTGAGGTGTGGCATTCAGCCATGAGCTGGCACGATTTAGAATGGCGCGATTTAGAATGACAAGATGCAGCCTGCTCACACCGCCAATCCGGATGCAGTCGTCGAGTCCCGTCACGGCGAGTTCGTGATCAGTACGGACCCGGCTCGCCTCGACGTGGACGTGATTCACCGGTTTCTGGCCAACTCCTCCTATTGGGCCAAAGGAATTCCCCGGGACGTAGTGGCTCGATCCATTGAGCACTCGCTATGCTTCGGAGTCTATGATGGGAGTGCTGCGCAGGTCGGCTTTGCCCGCGTGATCAGTGATTTTGCCACATATGCGTACGTCGCCGACGTGTTCGTGCTGGAATCGCATCGCGGACATGGACTCGGGAAAAGCCTAATGGCGTTCATTGTGCAACACCCGGGATTGCAGGGAATGCGGCGCTGGAACTTGACCACTCGCGACGCCCACGCGCTATACGCGCAGGTCGGATTCAAGCCGTTGAAGGTTCCCGAACGGTACATGGAGATTCAGCGAGTGAGGATGTACGAGAAAGTTTGAGGATGGACCAAATCCCATGAAGATTTCTGCGATGTATCGCCCGCTTTCAGAAAACGATCCCGAGATTGCCGCCGCCATCGACAACGAAGTTCGCCGCCAGCACGAAGGCCTCGAACTGATCGCCTCGGAAAACTTCGTCAGCGAAGCCGTGCTCGAAGCCGCAGGCTCGGTCTTCACCAACAAATATGCTGAAGGATATCCCGGCAAGCGTTACTACGGCGGCTGCGAATATGCCGACATCGTAGAAAACCTGGCGCGTGATCGCGCGAAACAACTCTTCGGCGCGGAGCACGCCAACGTGCAGCCACATGCGGGATCGCAAGCCAACATGGAAGCCTACGCTGCCGTTCTCCAACCCGGTGACACGATCTTGGGCCTGAATCTGGCGCACGGCGGACATCTTACTCACGGCTTTCATCTGAATTTTTCCGGCAAGACCTACAAGATCATTCCCTACGGCGTGACCAAGGAAACCGAGACTATCGACTACGACGAAGTTGAAAGGCTTGCGGAGCAACACCGACCGAAACTAATTATCGGGGGTGGCAGCGCTTATCCCCGCATCATCGACTTCGCCCGCATGCGCGAGATCGCCGACAACGTTGGAGCGCTCTATCTCGTCGACATGGCACACTTCGCTGGACTCGTAGCGGGTGGCGCGCATCCCTCGCCCGTGCCGCACGCACACATCGTCACTTCGACCACACACAAGACTCTGCGCGGCCCACGCGCGGGAATGATTTTGTCGAAGGCAGAATTCGCGCAAGCCATCGACAAAGTTGTCTTCCCCGGCATGCAAGGTGGGCCGCTGGTGCACATCATGGCGGCCAAGGCAGTATGTTTTCGGGAAGCAATGCAGCCCGAGTTCCGCGACTACGCGCAGCAAGTCGTCGCTAACGCGAAAGTTCTGGCGCAGTCGCTGGCCGACGAAGGCTTCCGCATCATCTCTGGCGGCACCGACACGCATCTCATGCTCGTAGACGTTTTCTCCAAAGGCATGTTAGGTAGCGAAGCAGAAAAAGCATTGGGTGAAGCTGGAATCACGGTAAACAAAAACGCAATTCCCTTCGATACGAATCCTCCAATGAAGCCGAGCGGCATTCGCATCGGCAGTCCGGCCCTGACCACGCGCGGCATGAAGGAACCCGAGATGCGCCAGATCGGTCGCTGGATCGCCGAAGTGCTCCTGCAGCGCACGGACGTTGGCGTGCTGGCAAAAGTGCGCAAGCAAGTGCTGGAGTTATGCGAGGCGTTTCCGCTGTATGCGGAACTTCGGATGAAAGCCCACGCCGAGGTGCGCGCGTAAGTTCGGAGGCCTGCCGCGTATGGAATACCGTAGAACGGCACGAAAGCGTTGAATTTATTCCTAAAGCGGTTTTTGACAGTCTTGTCAGAAAGGGCTCGCTGGAGCATCGCGCACAAATTCAAAGGCCCAAATTATTTCTTGTCGAGTGCCCGTTGAACTGCCTTATCCAGTTTCTTGCATGGCGGCTTCGACATTTCGCCCGGATAGGTTTCTTCCATCTCCAAGCAAGTCTTGTACAGCTGTACGCTTTCTGGCATATCAGGCCATATGAGCTGGGCCATGTGATACCGGGTGTTCAGTAGTTCATGTTTCATCTCTGAAGTGTGCACGTCAAGTTCATGCGTCGCTTCTGCGAGTCCGCGCGCGGCGGCGGTTGCCTTTGCATCCCACACTTGCCAAATGATTAAACCAGCGCTCACGATTAGCACGATAAGAATTGCTGCCACTAGTTTCTTCATGTTATAGCCTGTTCATTTGGCCGGGGGATGCCATTTTCGATGGATCAGAGTATCACTTTGGTGGGCTTGCACCTAGAGCGGTGTAGTGGGGCATAATACCTTGATGTAGTGGAGGCCGTCAGATGACCATTCAGATCACCAAACCCGAAGTAGAGGCGCTCATCAACCAGCGTTTGCTGACAGGCGGATTTAAGGACGCCGAGGATGTTGTGTTCCAGGCCCTTCAATCTTCGCCTTCGACCGCAGCGACAACGCCAGAAGCTGACGCGGCGCCTGCAAAAGACATTGTGGAACTCTTTGCGCCATTGCGGGGCCTCAATCTAGATTTTGGTCGCAATCCATCTGCCGGGCGGCCGGTTGACTTGTGAGCGGCTATCTTCTTGACACGAACGTTCCTTCAGAATTCAGCCGGAAACGGCCCGACCCTCGCGTTGTGGAGTGGCTCAAGAGGCAACCTGCAACAACGCTGTTTCTGAGTGCCGTCACTATTGGTGAAATCCGCAAGGGACTCACCGTGCTTCCTGCGGGAGCCCGCCGTTCCGAGCTTGAGACCTGGTTCAATAGTGACCTGTTGGTCTGGTTTCGGAGCCGTATCCTTCCCGTCAATCATGCGGTCGCTGATCGGTGGGGCGTGTTAGATGGAGAATGCCAGTTGAGAGGAACGCCCCTGAACACAGCGGACGGAATGATTGCAGCCACCGCCCTTGACTACGGTCTCACGCTTGTCACGCGCAACGCAAAGGACTTCGCCAATCTCGGCGTGGATATCTTCAATCCCTGGGAAGTTTAAGGTCATGCGCGATTCCTTGCTCTCGTTTTGACGTCAAGCAAATCTCTTGTTCTCCCACCGCCCCTCTGTGTTTAAATGCCTTCGGTGAAGATCGCCATCGACATCCGGCGGATGACTGAGTTCGGTGTGGGGACTTATATCCGCAACGTGGTGCGCACGCTGGGGCGTCTCGACCACAACAACAACTATTTGCTGATCGGGTCTCCGGCGAAAGTTGAAGAGATCGGCGCCTTGCCGCCGAACTTTCAAACCGTTGCTCTCGCCTCTCCCGAGCGATCCCTGCGCGGGTACCGCGATTTCCGCGGCGCAATGCAGCGCCTCAACTGCGATCTGGTGCACATTCCCAACCTGTTTTCCCTGCCGCGCGGATTGCCTTCTCCTTACGTCATGACGGTGCATGACATGCTCGAACACATGTCGCGCGCCCGCGAGCAGAGCGGCTTCTGGCGGTCGCTGCATTTCCAGTTGACCAAGCGCGTTCTGACCGGCGCGGCCAGAATCTTCGCCGTCTCCAACTTCACCAAGACCGAAATCGAGAAGCTGTTCGGGATTCCTCCCCACCGCATCGAGGTCGTCTACAACGCCATTGACGAGCGCTTTCTGCACGGGCACGCCAGCGTCGCCGATCGCGATCTGATTGCCAAGCGCTATCAGGTCACATATCCATTTCTTCTCTACGCGGGGCGCATCAGCCCGCACAAGAATGTCGTTCGCATGATCGAGGCTTTTTCAGCTCTGAAGACGGAACTGGAAAAGGATCAGGTCTATCCTGATCTTAAGCTCATCATCATCGGAGATGACTTGTCAGGCAATCCGGACTTGCGGCGAACCGTGGTGCGCAGCGGCGTCCAGAACGACGTGCGCTTCTTAGGCTTTGTGCCCATTGAAGTGCTGCGAATTTTTTATGACGAAGCGAAGATTTTCGTCTTCCCCTCGCTCTATGAAGGTTTCGGCCTGCCGCCGCTTGAAGCCATGGCGCACGGAACGCCGGTGGTTACTTCTAACGTTTCGTCGTTGCCCGAGGTCGTGGGAAACGCGGCGGTGCTGGTGAATCCGGAAAATATTTTCGAGATGACGCGCGCCCTGCACCGTGTGTTAGTCGACAAGCCTCTGCGCGACCGCATGAAGGAGCGCGGCTACCTGCAGGCGACCAAGTTTTCGTGGGAAAAATCCGTGCGCCGCATCCTCGATGTCTACGGCCAGGTCGCCGACGACCACGGCAAAGACGCCCACCATCGGCCTGCTGCGGATTAATCTTGCGGGGCGGCCACTACTTCAGCAGCGGCTGGCCGGGCGATCCAATGGCCATTTTGTGCAGCTTCGCCGTGAGGCGGTCGCGGTCAGCGTCGGTCTTGGCGGCGGTGAGTTTCTTGCGAAGTTGCGAAATCTTCTCGTTGCGGGTGCGGCGCCGGCGAATCTCGGGCCGGCGGCTCGGTGCGGACATGGGCAATTCTCCTAAGTGAATTCAAATCGTGGGAAGCTTTCACCTCCTCGACAATACAGTTATTCTAACGTTTTCGGCGGCGTCTCGATATGGCTCGCCTGAAAAGCCCACCAACGGGCTGGACATCGCGCGTCGCTAAGCCGTCTTATTCCCCACTTTCCAGTACACGGCGTAGCGCTCGTGAATGACCTTGTAAAGCGGCACCAGGGTCAGGGGTTGCGCTTGGCCTACGGCTTGGAACGTAAGCGGCAGCTTCGGGTCGGGTTCGATCCATGCCGTGGGCTTGCTGCGATCGGCGGTGATGCCGGGCACATCATGCTGCGTGCCTGGCTTTGGTTCGAAATCGCCATAACTCATTTCTGGCGGGACCGGCTCGAATCGTCCAGCCAGCACCAGAGGTCCGTACATGGCTGCCTGGACGCTCTCGTCGTCCGGCATGCTCTCGATGCGAAGGCCCATCGGCAGGCTGAGTTCGATCTTGTCCCCGGTCTTCCAGACGCGGTCAAGGGTTAGATAGCTGCCCGGACTGGCGAATGCGGGTAGCGTCGCTCCGTTGATTTTCACGCTTCCACCCTGCACCCAATACGGGATCCGAAGATGGATCGCAAGTTGTGTCGGATTCTTGGCAGAGATCGTGACGCTTGTTCCTTGCTCTTCCGGGAAGCGAGTCTCCTGCTTGATCCGCAGAGTCTTCTCCGGCCATTCCAACTGGGAATCAACGTAGAGATTCACGTACAGTGAATCTTCATCGTGAAAGTAAATGGTGTCTGTCAGCTTTGCGTATTCTTCCGAACCCGTTCCGGTGCAGCACCAAAGCGAGTCGTAGGGCTTGCCGAAAATCTTCCAGTACCCTGACGCTAAGGGCAGGTAATACATCATCCCGCCGTTTTCTGGATTGATGGTGCCCAGACGGTGGTTGAAAAGAGTGCGCTCGTAGTAATCCATGAAGCGGGCATCGGGCGACCAGCCAAAGAGGTGGCGGGTCAGCTTCATCATGTTGTAGGCGCAGCAGCACTCCGTGGTGCTCGGTCCGAGTTCCGCAGCCATCTTGCCGGGGGCCGTATTCCAGGACTCCCGGTTGCTGGTGCCGCCCGTGCAATAAGAACGCTCGCCCACTACCTCATCCCAGAAATATTCGGCGATGTCGCGATAGCGCCGGTCGCCGGTAAGTTCGTAATAGCGCGCGGCCGCAATGACCTGCGGGATATGCGTATTGACATGCAAGCCCTTGAGCTCGTCGCGCCGCTCCGCCAGAGGATCGAGGAACTGCTTCTTATCGAAACGCTGCGCAATTTCAAGATAATCATTCTTGCCGGTGACGGCGTACAAATTCGAAACCGTTTCTCCTATGCCGCCAAATTCCGTGCTCAGCACGCGTTGCATGTGGCCGTAACTAAGCGGCCCAGTGTAACCGTCGGTCCAGCGTGCCATCTTCTGGACCATCTCCAGCGCCTGCTCGTTCCCGCAGTGGACATACATGTCGAGCAGGCCAGCCATGATCTTGTGCATGGTATAAAAAGGGGCCCACACGTTCTCGCGTTCGCGCAGGCGATCGAAAAATTCGACGGGAAACGCGCTCAGATAGCCATTCTTGAACGACGCCTGGCACTTGCCAAGTTCGGCCACCACCGTGTCGGCGCGATTCTTAAGCTCTTCGTCCCCGGTGCTGGCGTACATCAGTGCGCAGGCCGAAAGGTAGTGACCGCCTGCGTAGTGGCCGCGCAGTTCACAATTCGGCGCTTCCCATCCGCCGAGCGGTTGCGCCGAAGAGGAAATCCCCGCGTTGATGCGGAAGGTGTGAAGCAGACGATCCGGAGGCAGAGAATGCAGGTATTGCCGGTCGGCTTCCATCGCCAATTTGCACGGGCCCTCTCCCAGCCGCACCTGCTTCATCGGAAATGGGCGGGCCTTCCAGGGAACTTTCTCGTAGCCGACAGCCTGGTTTTCTTTCGGAGTCGTGGTCGCGGCTGAGTCTCGCTGTGGCATGGCCAACGCGCCGGGCACCAGCGCCGTGCCTGCGGCGGCCGCCATCGTTGTCATAAACTTCCGGCGGGAGAATTCCTCGAATCGCGTCATTCTCTTTCTCCCCAGTCTTTCCTCCACGCCCAGGAAAGAAATCTAAGTGGCAGCCGGACCTGTAAGCCGAATTCTGTCCGTCGGGATTGCTCCCGCGGGACGGCCATTCCTCTGGGCCTCGCATCGCTGCGGGGCTCTAGCGACCTACCCGAAGGTTTGACGCACCGAGCCGGCACGTGTCCGCAATCTGATTCGAAAACCAGGTTGCGGGCTTCCTCCCTATTTGGTCTTGCTCCGTGTGGGGTTTGCCCTGCCCGCTGCATTACTGCGGCGGCGGTGCGCTCTTACCGCACCTTTTCACCCTTACCCCGCGTCGTGAGACGCATGGCGGTATGTTTTCTGTGGCACTTTCCGTCGCGTGGACTTGAATCCACTCTCCCGGACGTTATCCGGCACACTGCTCTGCGGAGTTCGGACTTTCCTCCCTCATCACTTGACGCGACAAGAGCGGCCGTCCGGTCCGGCTGCCAACCCGATCATTATATGCGAAGGCGGTGCGGGCAGGATGGTGATCAGCGAGCCGGGTTGCGATGCAAACTAGCTGCTGGGAATGCTCCGCTTGGCCTTGAAATGTTCAACCGGACGTATCATGTTCTAACGAGACCGATTGACGGATCAACACAATTGCCCCTAAGATGCTGATCGTCCCCTAGTTTATGCAGTAGTGGTCAACGCTGCGGTGGCTGGTGTTTAGCCAGCCGGAGAATATTGATAGGAATTCTCCCCCGCGCATAATACCGCGCGGGGGTACGCTTACAGTAGGGGAAATGGCGTCTTGGCTGGCGCATTCGCGCTACATTCCCATTCGCGAAGGACTGATCAACCACCTTCGGAGAACGAAGTATCGCTTCCGGAAGCTTGACCCAGTTATCTTCCTGTGCGGAGCATTCGAAAGCAAGAGCCGGGACGCCATCCAGTCTTACCTCGCAAAACACACTCCCGACCTTGATCTCTTTTATGCCGAGAAAGTCTGGGACGAGATTGCAACCCTAGGACACCGCGACGCCCTGCAGATGGAAGAGGATCTGGCGAAGCTGGCAGATCTTATTATCGTCATTGTCGAGAGCGCAGGCACCCTTACTGAGCTTGGCGCGTTCTCCCTAAGCCCTAGCCTCCGAAAAAAGCTCCTTCCCATCGTCGACAAGGAATACGAGCACCAGTCCTCTTTTATCACCAACGGTCCGCTTCACTGGATTGATGCGGAGTCGGATTTCCGACCGACTATATATACTTCCCTTAACATTGTGCTTGCCGCAATCGATCAAATTGAAGAGAGAATAAATCGGATTCCGAAGTCACACAGCATCAAAATCAGTGACCTTTCAACGAGTCCAAAGCATTTTCTGTTTTTTATTTACGACCTGATCTCCGTCATCCAACCGGCATCGCTTTCAATGGTCAGCTACTACCTTTCCGCAATTGTTCCCTCACTCCCATCCAGCACAATCGACGTTCCGACATTGATCGGACTCGCGGTTGCAATGGGACTGCTTCGGGCGCTACCGGTGGTTGAAGGCGGCCACAGCGAAATTTATTACACTCCAGTCGACATAGACCGCATTGGCAGGCCCTTCCATCACAGTCGCCTACTGTACCTAGAGGCGCGGCGGGCGGAACATGCATCGGTTCTTATGGCGATCCCGGAGGCAAAGACGGTTCTCGACCTTCTAAGGAAGACTCCATGATCGGGCAAATGGCCAGGGATCTTGGCGTAACAACTCGCTTTGTTGCGGCCTTCGCGCAAGGCGCATCTTATGCGTACAAAACCTATACGATCCGCAAGAAAGGCGGGGGCTTCAGAACAATCGACCATCCATCAAAGCAACTGAAAGCGATGCAGCGTTGGCTCCTGTTATACCTATTAAATGGCCTTCCGATACACCCCGCCGCCGCGGCTTATCGAAAGGAGAAGTCGATATTTGACAATGCTGGTCTGCATGCTGGCTCCCGATATCTCCTTCGGATGGACTGTAAAGATTTTTTCCACTCGATCACAGATGACGACCTGAGGATGCTGATCGCCAATCGGCCGGGCACGTTTTCGGCGTGGACCCCTTACGAGACGGACCTTTTTTGCAAGCTCGTCTGCAAGGGCGGCCGTTTAACAATTGGAGCGCCCACATCGCCGACTCTGTCCAATGCGGTTTGCTACGACATGGACACGCAGCTTTCTGAAATCTCCGACAAACTCGAAGTCACGTATAGCCGTTACGCCGATGACCTCTTCTTTTCGACCAAGCTTCCGAACGTGCTTCCCGCGCTTGAATCGACGGTCGCTTCGACAATCGCAAATCTAACGTTGCCGAGAAACCTCACCATCAACCCAGCAAAAACTCGGCACTCGTCAAGAGGTCGGACCCGCAGAGTTACCGGCATAACACTTGGCAGCGACGGAAAGCCATATATTGGGCGCGGACTTAAGCGAAAGATTCGAGCGATGGTTCATCAGCTAGACGCGCTTGATACGAAGCGGCGCGGCTCCCTTGCCGGGCTGGTTGCCTACGCGGGGGGATTTGATCCCGATTTCGTCAACAGCCTCATCACCAAGTACGGGCACAGTACGGTTGCAAAAGCCCGGACTTTACCCGTCGAGTGATGGGTAGGGGTCCTTCGACTGCGGTTGGACTTTGAGCTGGGCGCGAAGTCCGATCCTCGCTCAGGATGACAACGCTGTGGCGCAACCCTCGCGTTCGTGTGGGGGCTTGGGCATCCTGATAGACTTGGGGGCAGCTTTGGAGCCGGACCCGACTTCAGGGCGTGATTCCCAGGCCTGATAATCCAGAAGTCTGAGCGATGAATCTGATTGAAGCTATCCGCGTTGCGTTTCAGTCGCTGTGGGCGAACAAGCTGCGCTCGGTGCTGTCGACTCTTGCCATTGTGATTGGCGTGGCGGCGGTGATTGCCGTCGTGACTTTCGTGGCCGGGATTGACGGATACGTCGCGGGGAAGATTTTCAATCTCGGTGCGGATGTTTTCATCATGTCGAAGTTTTCTCCCGCCGAAACTAATGTCGAACATTTTCTGGAGGCGGAGAAGCGCAAGAATCTTGACATGGAGGACTACCTGGCGGTGAAAGAGGCGTGCCGCCATTGCGATTATGTGGGCGCGGCGTTGCGCAACAGCAATGGACACGTAAAGTACGCCGAGCAGTCGATCAGCGACAGCACGGTGCAGGGGATTACGCCCTCGATGGCGCCGATCTATGACACCGACTTGAGCGCCGGCCGCATGCTCAACGAGGTCGACCTCGACAATAAATCGCCGGTCGCAGTGGTGGGGCCTGACATTGTCGAGCACCTTATGCCCGGAGTCGATCCGCTGGGAAAAGAGATTCGGCTCGATGGCTGGACTTATCAGGTGATTGGAGTGGGCAAGAAAAAGGGCAAGACGCTGGGGCAGAGCCTTGACAACTACGTGATGATTCCCATCACCGTCTACCTGAAGCAGTACGGCGAGCACACCGACAGCGTGCGCATTTCCGGCAAAGCGGCGGCCGCGGGCGCCATGCTCAACGAAGCCACTGACGAGGCTCGCGTCGCCCTGCGGGCGCATCGCCATGATCGCGCCGGCGCGGAGGATTCCTTCGACATTGAAACCAACGCCAGCCTGCTGGGAATTTGGAAAGATTTCAGCAGCACATTTTTTATGGCGACAATTGGCATTGCCTGCATTGCGCTGGTGGTCGGCGGAATCGTCATCATGAACATCATGCTGGTGGCGGTCACGGAGAGGACGCGCGAAATCGGTATCCGCAAAGCGCTGGGGGCGAGTAGAGACGACGTGATGGTGCAGTTTCTCATCGAATCCGTAACGCTGTCGCTGTTGGGGGGCGCGCTGGGAGTGCTGGTGGGAGCGGGCATCGCGCTGGCCGTAACCGCGCTAATCGGCATGCCCTCGGCGATCAAGATATGGGCCGTAGCGGCGGGGTTGCTGGTGTCGGCGAGTGTCGGCGTATTCTTTGGAGTCTATCCGGCGCGCAAGGCGGCGCGGTTGGATCCGATTGTGGCCCTGCGATTTGAAATGTAATTTCCGGCTGGACTAAACAGCATGATAAAAAAAGACGAGTTCGGCGAAATCGTTCGCATGGCGTCGGATACGATCCGCGGCAACAAGCTGCGCTCGTCGCTGACCGTGCTCGGCATTGTGATCGGTGTGGCCGTGGTCATCAGCGTGTCGTCGATCGGCCGCGGCCTGAATGATAACGTTCAGGATATTGTCACCAGTATCGGGTCGAACGTTATTTTTGCGTTTCATATCGAGCCGTTTACTTTCGGGCGTCCGACCGAAGAGATGCGGACGCGCAAGGAACTCACCTTCGACGACGCCGTCGCCATGCGCGATTTGCCGCATGTCAAGGCAGTAAACGCGGGCGTGCGCTATTTCCGGCCCGAGTTGGGGATCGGATCGTTCGCCGTGAAATATCAGGATAAGAAGGCGAAAAATTCAATTCTCGAAGGCGACCAGGCATCTGCGAAAGACGTTTTCGATCTTCAGATAGCTTCGGGCCGCTGGTTCAGCGATGTCGACGAAGACCATCGGTCGCCGGTGGTGCTGCTCGGCTCCGACACGGCCGAGGAACTTTTTGGCGCCACCGAGCCGCTGGGAAAAGAAGTCAATATCGAGGGACAGCTTTTCACCGTGATCGGAGTCGCCAAGCGGGTGAAGTCAGTGTTTGGCGGCGGCAAGAATCCGGAAGACAACAAAGTTTATTTTCCGTTGAGCACGCTGCGCAAACTGCATCCTGAACTCAAGCAGCACTGGATCAGCATCAAAGCCACATCGCACGAAGACGTACCGAAGGCGATCGACGAGACTCGTGAACTGCTGCGCCGCCGCCGCAAAGTGCCCAACAACAAGCCCGACAATTTCGCCGTCTTCACCGCCGACTCGATCTCCGACGTGTGGAACCAGCTCACGGGCATGCTCTTCATCGGGATGTTCGCAATTTCGAGTGTTGGCCTGATCGTTGGCGGCGTCGGCGTCATGAATATTATGCTGGTCAGTGTAACCGAGCGCACGCGAGAGATCGGTGTACGCAAGGCGATCGGCGCACGCAAGCGCGACATTCTCTTGCAATTCACGCTGGAGGCCATCATTTTGACGATGGTTGGCGGAGGGATTGGAATTCTGGCAGGAGCGCTGGTGGTCTGGATCATTCCGGCAATCTGGCCGTCGCTGCCGGCGCGCATGTCGATGTTCTGGACATTGTTCGGCTTCAGCTCCGCCGCTGGTGTCGGCCTGGTCTTCGGAATTTATCCCGCGTGGAAGGCTTCGAATCTCGATCCGATCGAGTCGTTGCGATACGAGTAGCGCGCTCGGGAATGATGCACTTTCTCGCCAGATTCTTTCAGGTCGTCGCTGTCTTCGGTTGCTTGTCGAGTATTAGTTACTATCTTGTTTGCTTGTGGAGCGCGGGTTTTTTTATAAAAGAGCGAAAAGCGGCGGACAAGAGTGTCCGCCCCACACGGGCAACCCCCACACAAGATCTACCGCCCGTTTCGATTCTCAAGCCACTGAAGGGCACCGACCCGGAAATCTACGCAAGCTTCCGCAGTCATTGCGTGCAAGAGTATCCCGAGTACGAAATCATTTTCGGGGTCAGCGATCCTGACGATCCGGCAGTGGCGAGTGTCAAGCGATTGCAAGAAGAATTTCCCAGCCACGCGATCCAGTTGATGGTCTGCCCTGAGAAGCTGGGCCCGAACATAAAGGTCAGCAATCTCGACCAGATGGCCCGAGTGGCACGCTACCAACATCTGCTGGTAAACGACAGCGACATCCGCGTGGAGCGCGACTATCTTCGCCGGATTATGTCGCCGCTCAGCCTGCGTCACACAGGTGAGCCCGAGGTAGGAATGGTCACCTGCCTTTATCGCGGGGTTCCCGCATCCACGCTGGGTTCGCGATTGGAGGCGCTTGGAATCTCGACAGACTTTTGCCCGGGGGCGTTGGTCGCGCGTCAGATCGAGGGTGGACTTCACTTCGGTCTCGGCTCGACTCTGGCTTTCCGGCGCGTGGAACTCGACCGCATAGGCGGATTCAAGTCAATCGCCGATTATCTCGCCGATGACTACGAACTCGGCCGGCGCATTGCCGATCTCGGTCTTAAAATTGTGCTCTCGGACGTTGTGGTTGAAACTCACCTTCCGGCTTACGATCTGGCCGGATTTTTTTCTCATCAACTGCGCTGGGCGCGCGGCGTCCGCGACTCGCGAGCCGGAGGCTATTTCGGACTGCTGGCAACTTTCGGCCTGATGTGGGGGATCGCGAATGTGATCATCGCGCATGAGTCGCCCTGGTCCTGGGCTGTACTTGGGATGATCGCCATGCTTCGCCTGGCAGTGGCGTGGCTGGTCGGGATTCGCGCGTTGCACGATGAACATGTTTTCAAGAACTGGTGGTTGCTGCCGGTACGGGATTTGGTCGGAGCGCTGGTCTGGATCTCAAGTTTTGCAGGCCACACGGTGACTTGGCGCGGCGATCGCTTCGTGCTCAAGAATGGGAAACTGATTCCTCTGCCGTAAGCTGTGTGCGTCACTACGATCCAGGACGCTCGATCACTTCGAAGCGGCCATCTCCGAACAGCCGATAGCGCCGTCCTCGCCACGAAATGGTGTTGCCAAAAAATCCCCCCAGCCAGAAACAAAACCCCATCAGGTCTTCAACCGGCAGCAGCAGCCAATTGATTCTCGCCCCCAATACTCGCGCCGACACCGCATAAGCCGCGGCCGCTCTGACCAGCATCGCCGCCGGCAGCACCGGCCACCAGGACGGGTCGGCGATGAGAACGAGAAGCGCCAGTGGCACCGGCATGGTGAAAAGCTGTCCCATGTATCCAGCCGGGCGCGAGCGGCGGGTGCTGCGGCTCCAGCGCAGCCGATGCTCAACATTTTCGCTCCAGGTTGCGCTGCCGATATGATGCTCGATCACATACGACGACAGAATCACACCATGGCCTGCATCCGCCGCGAATTTTCCAATCACGAAATCCTCAGCCAGATAATCCTTCACCCGCTCAAAGGCGCCAATCGCGTGCAGGACCCTCCGCCGCGCGGCAATCGTGGGCCCGACGGCGAATTTCATGCCTTCGAGCATCCGCGCAACCAGAGCTCCCGCCCAAAAATCCGTATTCATCCCCGTCGCCTCCAGCCGCGACCAGAAGCTGTCGCCCGGAATCGCGCGATAAGGGCAGGTCGCGACTCCCAGCGCGGAATCTTGAAATTCCGCCGCGATGGTTCGCAGCAACCTCGAAGTAACGCGAATATCGCTGTCGCTCATCACCACCAGATCGTTGTTCGCGGCCGCGAGCATGCGATCCAAGCTGTGTACCTTCGCATTCGGAAACGGCGCTGCACCGACCACCAGCAGACGCGAGGGAATTGTCGGGAATTCACGCTGCAGCTTTTCTACGACGGCCACTGCAGGATCGTGCGCATCTTTCACCGCAAACAAAATTTCGAACGCCGGATAATCCTGCTCGAAGAAAGTCCGCAGGTTTGACTCCAATCCAAGATCGAGGCCCGACAATGGTTTCAAAATGCTGATGGGCTCAAGCGATTTCAGTGCTGGCGGTTTCACCGCCAGATAACGCCACGCTGCGATGATCGACAACAAAGAGTAGACCGTTGTTCCGGTGAGAATTAGAAGCAAAATGGCAGCGGAAAGGTCGCGCTCACTGAGGCTGGGGGAAACAAGAGACAGCGCGTACGATGCGCCGGACATGAGTGAGCAGAACAAAACACGTAATTATACCGTTGTGAGTTCGCAGTCCCGGTAGGTCGGGCGATCCACCCAGTTGCAGCTACAACCCCCGGCTTGGCATCTAATTTCCTGCGCCGTCCGGATGCCTGCTTGAACTACCTCATATAGCAGCCTTTACTCCGGTTGACGCATCTCAATTTTGGCGCTTATCATCTTCGTTTGGCCTTACCCACTGGGACGCCACTGGATGGCGTCCCAAGATATTTGATGAAGAAATCTGAAAGTGACGACGAAAGCTCTTATGGAAAAGAAGAAACTCGAAGGATTCAAGAAGCGATTGGAAACGCGGCAGGAAGAATTACGGCGAACCGTAAGCCGCACCCAGGCCGACGGCCGCTCGGCTGATGAGGACACGGCGCAAGACATCGCCGACCGCGCCGCTAGTTCTTACACTAAAGAATTTCTGTTCAGCCAGAGCAACAACGAGCGGCAACTTCTGCAGATGGTAGACAAGGCGCTGGTGCGAATCCGCGAAGGCAGCTTCGGCGAATGCATCCACTGCGGCAAAGAGATCAATGCCAAGCGTCTTGAGGCCGTGCCGTGGACGCGCCACTGCATCGAGTGCCAGGAAAAGCTTGAGCAGGGGCTACTCGAAGAAGCTCCGCGATAGAGATAGGATCTTGCGATTGCGAAACGCCGCTGATCTCCGAGCGGCGTTCGTTTTTTGGGGCGGGAACCGCCGGTGTGGCGGCATGGACCAATTGACACCGACGTAATCTAGTTTGGCTCCGGATCGCGGGTTACGATCAGTCGTTCCCAAGCCTTATCCTCGAAAGGTACCCGCCATGATTGTTCTCGCCGCGCCGAGGCCCCGTCGCCATTGTGTTTCCATGGTGCTCTACTTCTGCAGCTCGGTGCTGCTGGCCGTAGCCTCCTGCGCGGGCCAAGTTCATCCGGTCACCGCCAACTTGCAGGCCAACGCGAATTCCTGCGCGAGTTTTGGCAATGAGTTTGACGATAGTGTCGACATTCACGCGTTAGACGCGTATAGGGCAGCCATCGGCGAACTTGTCGAGAAGGATGACTTTCAGCAACTGGAATGCATCGCTGACACAGTCCGGTCCAAGAAGATGCGGTTCGCGGGTGGAACGTGGCAACTCCACATTTTCTATAGCGGCGCTTCCGGAGTGCAGGGGCACGCCACCGAGGAAGACTGGAAAGACCGCCAATCGCACTTGGATCGATGGGTAACGGAGAAACCACAATCGATCACAGCTAACGTGGCTTTAGCCAAGTTTTACGTGAAGTATGCGTGGGCGGCGCGCGGCGACGGAATGAGCGACTCCGTCACTAGCAGCGGATGGAAGCTTTTTAGTCAGCGCATGGATAAGGCTAAGGCCATCCTCGAGCAGGCCTCCGCCCTTCCCGCCAAATGTCCGGGATGGTATATCGTGATGCAGAGCGTGGCCCTGGCGCAGGGGTGGGATGCGACTCAACACGATGATCTTCTGAAACAAGCGACCGCCTTGGCGCCGGACTACTCCTTCTTCTACGCCATGCACGCTGAGCACCTCCTCACCAAATGGGGTGGAGAGGACGGAGACGCCTCCAATTTCGCCAAGACCAGCGCGGACCACATCGGCGGCGACGGTGGCGACATCCTCTACTTCCAGATTGCAGCCGAAATCATCTGCCCCTGCCAGGAAGACGAGTTTCAGCGTATGTCATGGCCGCGTCTGCAAAAAGGCTACGCGTTACTGGAAAAAGAATATGGCGCCTCTCTGACGAATTTGAACCTGCTCGCTCTGATGGCCACAAAGAACAGCGATTCCGTAGTGGCAGATGCGGCGTTCAAACGCATTGGCGACAACTGGGCCCACGAGACATGGAACAACGAGGCCTTCTTTAACCAGAACAAGGCTACCGCCGCACAGTTGGCGCCGCTTCAGGCTCGTTCGCGCGCGATGTTCGACGAGGCGGCGGCAAATCTACAGAAGCCCGGAGGAATGCAGTATCAGAAAGATGTCGAGCAATCTATTTCAAAATGGATGCAGCAGTGCGCAAAGGACGACACCGATCGAACGAAATTCGATCTCATGCTCCAAGTGGCAGCCGATGGCGGTCCGCAGGACGCATGGATGCCGCACCCCACAACCATTGGCAACTGCCTGCTAAAGCACATTTACGAAGCACATGTGAAAAACCAGACGCCTTTTACGGCTCCGCCACGCCCCGGCTATTGGCTGAAAATAGAACTGGACCCGCCGACTTCGGTTGCGATCAAGTAAATCGTTCGCCGATCCGGAGCGGCCGAGGACGCACGCAGACAGCCCCCTGCGCGGCGGTCTATTCTTTCCCGCTCTCTAGTTTCCCGGCTTCGCCGCCTCTTCCGGCTTTGGCTGCTCCCCTGGCATCACGTTCTTGAGCGGAGCCTTGCGCTGCTCGTCGAGTTCCGGATGCGGCAGCGGCTTACGTGGCAACATCTGGTCGCGCATCGCCGTGTTGTAAACGAAGATTGCTTCCACCACCGCCGCCTGAGCCAGATCGTCGGGCTGAAGACGCTCGTAGGTATCCTGATTCGAATGGTGCGTTCGCGAGCCGTAATCCAGCGTGTCCTGAATAAACTGGAATCCCGGGATGCCCACCGAATCGAACGCCTCATGATCGGTGCCACCGGTATCGCGCATGGTGATCGTGCTCACGCCCAGATCCTGCAGCGGCGCGATCCATTGCTGAAAGATCGACGCGATCCCCGCATTCTGCTGCAGATAAACACCTCGCACTTTTCCCGTGCCGTTGTCGAGATTGAAGTACCCGGAGATTTTCTGCTGCTCCGGTTTCAACTCCACCGGCCCCGCGGGCTTGCGCAGAAAATCCGGCAGCACGATCTGATCGGATGCGGTCGAGAGCGGCACGAATCCGAAATGCTGCTTCACATAACCGTACGATCCGAACTCGCCCTGTTCTTCTCCCGTCCACAAGCCCACGCGAATGGTTCGCCGCGGCTGCACCTTCAGCGTATTCAGAATGCGCATGACTTCCATCGCGACGATCGTTCCTGCGCCATTGTCGGTCGCGCCCGTCGCCGATGCCCACGAATCCAAGTGTCCGCCGACCATTACCACTTCATCTTTCAGCTTTGGATCGGTGCCCGGAATTTCTGCAATGGTGTCAAAGCCGTGCTCGTGATCGCCGGTGAACTCAGTCTCCACGTCCATCTCCACGTTGACCGGCACATTCGCCTTGAGCAGGCGGTAGACGCGGCCATAGCTCTCAATCGCCATGACGACGATTGGAAGCGGCTCAGCGTGTTCGCGTTGGTAGGTGAACCAGCCCAGGCCGGAACCGCCGTCGTCAAAAATCGTCCCGCCCGATCCGCCGTTGTTGCGCCCATCGCGGCTCGGAATCACGATTCCAACGGCGTGTTCGTCAGCGAAGAATTTGCCGGCCTTCTCGCGAAATTCCAGCCGGCGAATGAAATCCTGAAATCCGTCTCCCGGCTCTCCGACATGTACCGGATAATCGACTGTCTTCTTCAGGTCAGCCTCATCGCGGCGTTCAAACAGTGCCTTGTCGACCGGCTTTACATCTCGCATATCGCCGAAGAAAACGATCTTGCCTTCCAGCTTGCCTTTGTATTTCTCTAAGTCTTTGTCTTCTTTGGCAGTCACCCAGACTGCACCGCCGCTCACCGGCCCCTTGCTAGCGGGCGACCAGGGCAGCGCCTGGGCGATGAACACCGCCGTGTCCGGAGCCGACATGCGGACCCAGGTGTTCAACTGCCGCCAGCCCATGCCAAACTCCCCCCAATCTTCAAGGTGCGCGTTGGTGCAGCCCATGGCGGTGAACTGCTCGCGGGTCCACTGGTTGGCGCGCTTCAGGTTGGGCGACCCGGTCAGCCGCGGACCAATGCCATCCATCAACCCGGACGCGTACTCCATCACGTGCGAGTGAGTCAGTCCTTCTTCGCGGATGCGCTGGTACATCGCATAGTCGAGAGTTTCGGTGGCCGGCTGCGGCATTTCGTAGGAAGGCTTGCTTGTGTCTTCAGTCTTCGAGTCCTTGGATTTCTTGTCCGCCGCAGATACGGAAAAGCTGAGACAGGACACGACTATCAAAGTTGAAAAGAGTTTGTGCGATGACATTTTCCTTAGTTCCTCCGAGGAAACGGAAAGCGCAGAGTAGCAGAACGCGGGTGAATTGTGAAAGATGAAAGATGAAACTGATTTGCAGTTTGGCCGACATGTGGGAGTGCGGAACTGCCGAAACATACTTAGGGTTGTTATGCGTAGCGAGCCGCGGTCAGGAACGTTCCGCACCCGCAACCGTCGTTGGGACAGTCGTGGTTGGGACAGTCGTGGTTGCAGGGGGAACCTCTCTCAACGAAGCGACGAGGTGTTCAGCAATTGCATCCGATTTCGAGAGAACTTGTTTGATTCCGGCGGCATGCGCATTCTCGGCCAGGTGAATGGAATCGTGCAGCGTGATCATCAGCATGGTCGTGGACGGAGCGATACAGCGAATCTGTTTCGCAGCCTCCAACCCATCCATGACCGGCATCTTCCAATCCAGGATCACGACGTCCGGACTCAACCGCTTGACTCTCTCGATCGCGACTCTGCCGTTCTCAGCCTCACCGCATACTTCCCAATCGGTGTTGCGCTCAATACAGGCACGGACGGAGTGCCGAATCAAAGCACTGTCGTCGACGATCAGGATTCTGTGAGACATGCAACCTCCTCGGATACTGCCTTGGCGGTTGCTGGCCGGGCCGATTCGTACGAGACGACGGACGGCGACTAGGGAAGGCAATTTACCTTCACCCTATGCTCCCAGCGTCCACCTCCCAATACAGCGAACAATGTACGCTAGCAGCTCATAATCAGATCCGGTAGAGCACACGTGATCCAACAGGCACCAACAATCCGAGCGGTTCCTGGCACGATGTTTTTTCCGCTTCCCAAGAACGATGCGTTATGATTGGACTAGTGGCACTGCTTGTTTGCAGCCTGCCCTTTCGCCACCTTGCTTTGTGGGACTGCAAAGCTGAGGCTGAAACGATGAGGACTCATTCTTCCCTTTCTGCTGTTTCTGCTGTTTCGTTTTCTGGGCGAATCTCGGGCAGTGCAACTCTGCGATACGCCTCTGCTATTGGCGCGACCCTAATTGCTTTGCTGGTGAGTCGCGGGCTGAATGCTTACGTCGGCGATGGCGCGGCCTTCATCCTGCTTCTGCCGGCGGTGGCTTTCTCTGCGTGGTACTGCGGCCCTGGACCATCCATAGTCGCGACTGCGCTGGCCCTGGCGGGTACAACCTATCGATTCCTTCCGCCGATGCAGCCGCTTTCAGTTCTTTCTGTTTCCGAGTTCGCTCCCGCTCTTGTGTTTCTGTTCGCGTGTGTCCTGGTTGTAGTCATGGGAGAATCGCGTCGCCGGCACAATGAGGCCTTGCGGATCGAGCAGGACGCGTTGGAGTCTCGCGTCCAGGAACGCACCGTCGATCTCGATATGGCCAATCGAAACCTGCGCGAGCTCTCGGCACGCCTGCTTCAGCTGCAGGATGACGAAAGACGGCGGATCGCCCGCGAACTCCACGACAGCGTCGGACAAATGCTGGCGGCTCTGACCATGAATCTCTCCGCCGTGCGAGTCGATGTCGAACGCCTGACCAAGACCGCCCTCGCCCTGGCCGATAGCGAAAGCCTGGTCCAGGAAATGAGCACTGAGGTTCGCACCATTTCTCATTTGCTTCATCCTCCACTGCTGGATGAAGCCGGCCTGCTGTCTGCGCTTCGCTGGTATGTGGACGGATTTTCGCTGCGCAGCAAGATCAAGGTTGATCTCGATCTCCCTGACGACTTCGGGCGTCTTCCCCGCGAGTCGGAGACCGCCATCTTTCGCGTCGTCCAGGAAAGCCTGACTAACATTCACCGCCATTCTGGAAGTGCAGTCGCCAGGATTCGCCTTCGTCAGCGCGACCAGCAGGTGTTGGTCGAGATCGAGGACAAAGGCAAAGGCATTCCACTCGGAAAGCAGGAAGAGATGTCTTCGTCCGGCGCTCCCGGCGTTGGAGTCCGGGGCATGCGAGAACGGCTCCGCCAGCTGGGAGGGACTCTCGAAATCAACTCCAGTTCGAGTGGGACGGTCGTCACAGTCTGGCTGCCGATTGCGGAGTCCTCTTCGCCGGCAAGCCCTGTCGAGGCGACCGACACACCTTCACCCCTAGCGGCGGCGTAGATAGAGAATCTCCGGACAGTGGCTCAGTTTGGCTGACGCTGTGGACCGGTTAAGCGGGAGATCCTTCGCTCCGCCTGAAGGACGGCTCCGCTCAGGATGACACCATCGACGACCGAAGATGCCGTCAGAAACTCAAACTGACCACTACCTACCCGCGACCTTATTTTGACTGCCCTCTTTTCCCCTGTTAAACTATTAGTTCGCCGATTAGCTCCACCCTCCATCGCCATCACTAGAAGGGAAGTCCGTGCGCGCCGAGACCCGCCATAATCTTAAGCAAGATGCTTTCAGCCGTGTGACCCTCGAGGCTGCCGAAAAGACCGCTCATTGGACGGTCGAGCACCGCTCCACCCTGATCATCACCGGAATTGTGGCGGCGATTGTGGTGGGCGCCGTTGTGGGCGGCTGGTTTTATCTGGCAGCACAGGACGAAAAGGCCAGCCTGGAACTGTCGCAAGCCGTCCGCACCATGGACACGCCGCTGCGCCCTCCGGGCACTCCCGCTCAACCCGATGTGCCCAGCTACACCTCCGCCAAAGAGCGTACTGAGGCCGCGAAGAAACAGTTTCAGGCGATCGTGGACAAGTATCCGCACACCCGCACCGCGGACATGGCTCATTATTTTCTGGGTGTCACCGCCGCCGACCTCTCCGACACCGCCGGAGCGGAAAGCAACTTCAAGAACGTAATCTCTTCCGCCAGCCGTGACCTGTCGGCCCTCGCTAAAGTCGCGCTTGCGTCGCTGTATGGCAAAACCAATCGCACCAAGGACGCGACTGCCCTCTATCAGGAATTGATCAACAAGCCGACGCAATCGGTGAGCAAGGTCACAGCCCAACTGCAACTGGCCGAACTTTACCAGGCCAACAATCAACCCCTTGACGCCAAGCGCATCTTCGAGCAAGTCAAGAAAGACAATCCCACAGGCGAGGCCGGACAAATCGCCACCCAGAAACTGGAACAATTGAAATAGCCATGAGTCGGTTGACTCAGAGCTACATTTCCTCTTTTCCGTCCTCTTGAGTACCATATTGTCCAGTTCCAAAAACACAAACTGGACAACCATGGCCGACGTCACACTCCGCATCAACGGCAGTGAAAAAAAAGTCAGTGTCTCTCCGGAGACGCCTCTGCTCTGGGTTTTGCGTGACACACTGGAACTCACCGGAACAAAATTTGGCTGCGGCGCTGGATTATGCGGCGCCTGTACTGTTCACGTCGAGGGGGCGGCAATACGCTCGTGCTCCACTCCCGTGTCGCAAGTCGCCGGCAAGAACGTCACCACGATAGAGGGTCTGGGCGCCAATGGCTTGCACGTCCTGCAACAGGCGTGGATCGCCGAAGAAGTTCCGCAATGCGGATATTGCCAGACCGGGCAGATCATGTCAGCGGCGGCGCTGCTCGGGAAAACGCCGAACCCCACCGACGACGAGATCACGAAAGCGATGGAGGGAAATCTCTGCCGCTGCGGGACTTATGAGCGGATTCGCAAAGCCATTCACCGCGCCGCCGGCAACATTGTCCCGAATGGGGGCTCGCGATGAGATCCCTCTCCCGCCGCGAATTTGTTGCCGGAGGAGTCGCGGCCGGCGTCGGCCTGGTCGTCGGATTCTATCTGCCCCACAATTTATCGTCGCTTCGAGCCCAAGAATTCTCTCCCAATGCCTACCTGCGAATTTCTCCCGACAATAAAGTCACCATCGTCGTCGCCCGCTCGGAGATGGGCCAAGGCGTGCGCACCGCGCTGCCTATGATTCTCGCTGAAGAGCTTGAAGCCGACTGGAAGCAAATCGAAATTGAGCAGGCGGGAGCCAGCACGCTTTTCGGCGATCAGGGCACAGGCGGGAGTGCGAGCATCCGCACGACATGGGATCCGATGCGCAAAGCCGGAGCAGCGGCACGCGAGATGCTGATCTCAGCAGCGGCTCTAACCTGGAACGTTCCGCGCTCGGTCTGCACGGCGGAGAACAGCCGCATCAAACACGCCGCCTCAGGCCGAAGCCTGAGCTACGGTGAACTTGCGAGCAAGGCCTCGACTTTGCCGATCCCCACTGACGTGGCGCTGAAGCAGAGCAAAGACTACAAGATCGTCGGCCAGCGCCTGCCGCGCCTCGACTCGCCCGACAAAGTAAAAGGCGCTGCAGTCTTCGGCATCGACTTCCGTCTTCCCGGTATGAAGTTCGCCGTGCTCTCGCGCTGCCCTACGATTGGTGGCAAAGCTTCCGCTTTCGACGATAAGGAATCGAAGAAAATTTCCGGGGTGAGCTACGTTGGGAAAATCAACGACGCCGCGGTGGCCGTGGTTGCAGACAGCGTGTGGTCCGCGATGGAAGGCCGCCGTGTGCTGAACGTTACATGGGACGACGGCCCCAACAAAGACTTAAACATCGCAACTGTCATGGCTTCGCTAAAGGCGGCAACGTCGAAGAAAGGCGCGAGCCTCTACGCCGCGGGCGATCCCGCAAAAGCCGCCGGACGGCGGGTCTCGGCCGAATACGAATTGCCTTTCATGGCGCACGCGCCGATGGAACCGGGAAACTGCACTGCTTTCCATCAAGGCACGAAATGCGAACTGTGGGCGCCGACGCAGGTTCCGCAAGATTGTCGCGACTCCGTCGCGCCCGCCATCGGCCTTGATCCCGATCAAGTGAAAGTCAACGTCACGCTCATGGGCGGAGGCTTTGGACGCCGCCTCGAACACGACTACGCCGTGGAAGCCGCGCTCGTCTCGAAAGCGATCAACGCCCCGGTGAAAGTCATCTGGACGCGCGAAGATGACATGCGCTTTTCCACTTATCGTCCCGCGAGCCTTCACCAACTTACCGCTGCTGTCGACGGCTCCGGATTTCCCGTCGCGCTGACTCATCGCATCATCTCGCCTTCGATCAGCGGACAAAAAGGACAACCGACGCCAGGCAATGTCGATCCCGACCTGCCCGATGAAGCCGGCCCGGTCTACGGCATCCCGAATTATTCCGTCGAATACGTGATGTCGGAAACTCCCGTGCCGCTGGGCTGGATGCGCTCGGTCTATGCGCTGCAAACGGCCTTCGCTCTCGAAAGTTTCATCGACGAACTGGCGGTCAGCGCCGGCAAAGACCCGTTGCAATACAGGCTTCACTTGCTCGCGAAAGATCAAGATCTGCAATACTTCACCACGACGTGGCACACGGCCCGCATGCGAGGCGTGCTGCAACTTGCCGCCGAGAAAGCTGGATGGGACAAACCCCTGCCCGCCGGCCGCTACCGGGGCGTTGCCTGCTTCGGATGCTTCGCCTCCTACATGGCCGAAGTCGTGGAGATTTCCATGGAGAATAATCAGCCGCGAGTCCACCGAGTAGTCGCGGCAGTCGACTGCGGCCAGATCGTCAATCCCAGTATTCTCGAACAGCAGATTCAAGGCGGCATCGTTTACGCCCTCGGCAACGCACTCCGTGCGAAGATCACGATCGAGAAAGGCCGCGTGGTGCAAGGCAACTTCGACGACTACGCCCCGGTCCGCATGAGCGAAACTCCGGCCGTCGAAGTCTATGCCGTGCCCAGCACGGAAGCGCCAACCGGAATCGGCGAACCGTCGGTGCCGCCGCTGGCGCCGGCTCTCTGCAACGCAATCTACGCGGCGACGAAGAAAAGAATTCGGGCTCTGCCGATCATGAGTTAGCGCATTGAACGTTAATGCGTTGAATCAGGAGTGCGTTGAATCATGTCGCCAACGCTCGGGAACTCATCTCGATCCCGTGGTGTCTATCATCACGGGATGATCCGGGGACGATCTTGCAGATAGAATCACCATCGTAGAGACGTTGCCCGCAACTTCTCACCGCAAGCACAAGCGCCGCCGGGCAAAGCAGCGAGGTGATTCATGCTCGAAGCCGTGCACCTCACCAAGCGTTATGCCTCTCTGCCTGCCGTTCAGGATCTGTCATTCTCTCTGAAGCCGGGCCAGGTTCTCGGCTGTCTCGGCCCCAACGGCTCCGGCAAAAGCACAACCGTAAAGATGCTTACAGGATTGCTGCAGCCGACGCGGGGCATGGTTCAGTTTGACGGTCACAACATTCAGGACGACCTTACGGCTTACCGCAAGCGCCTCGGCTACGTTCCGGAAGAAGCTCATCTTTATCCTTATCTTTCTGGCTGGGAATATCTTGAACTGGTCGGAACCCTGCGCGGAATGGCACGCGGCGATCTCGACAAGAAGATCGATTCGCTGCTGGAACTTTTCTCGCTGCACCCACACCGCCACGGCAGCATCGCTTCTTATTCGAAAGGCATGAGGCAGCGCGTCCTGCTGATCGCCGCACTCATCGACGACCCGGACATTTTCATCTTTGACGAGCCGCTTTCCGGACTCGACGTGACCTCAGCCCTGATTTTCAAGCATCTGGTGCAAGCTCTCGGCCAGCAGGGCAAACTCGTCTTCTACTGCTCGCATGTGCTGGAGGTTGTCGAAAAAGTTTGCTCGGATGTGCTCATCCTGCGCAAAGGTGTCGTGATTGCGCAGGACTCGGTCACCAACATTGGCCAGATTCTCGGGCAATCCCTGGAAAACACATTCCTGCATCTGGTCGACGAAGTCGACACGGCCAGCGTCGCACGCGACATCGTGGACGTGATGAAGATGCGAGCGGTATGAACTCGCCCTTCGATGTGTTTCGGCACTGGTGGGAGCACTACCGCCAGCGCCTTTTTCTGCGCCTGGTCGAACTCTTCGTGGCCCGGATTTTCCGCGGCGGCGGTGACGCCGATGCCGAAGGTCTCGACCTCGGCATCGGACTTGTGCTCACCCTGCTGGCCATGCCCGGCGGATTCGTTTCGCTGTTGCTGTTGGAGAAGTATGGAACGTTGGCGGAGTGGCTGCGGGGCATCACTAACGTCGACGTGTTGCAAGCTGCTCTTCCCGACGAGTATTTCTTCATCGTGCTTTCCATGACGGTGACCGGCGCAGTCGCAGTTTGGCGCTGGGATGCCATTTTTCCCGACCGCCGCGACTACATCAACCTGGTTCCGCTTCCCATCGCCACAAAGACGATTTTCTTCGCCAATCTCGCAGCCGTCATGTTTCTTGCCGCCCTGGTTGCGTTCGACGTCAATGCCATGTCCTGCATTTTGTTTCCGGCAGTCGTCGCCGCAACTCAACTCCAATTCCTGTTCTTCGTGAAGTTCGCCGTCATTCATACTGTCGGAGTCTTGCTCGCAAGCATTTTCTCGTTCTTTGCGGTCTTCTCGGTTCTCGGCGTGATGATGGCGCTCCTGCCGCCGTCCGCCTTCCGCCGCATATCGGCTTACGTGCGCGGCGTCGTTGTGGTTTATCTGGTCGCACTCCTATGCACCGCGGCGGCGGTTCCAGGTTTGCTCCGACATGTGAAAGGAAGCGCTCCGGCGTGGAGCTTCCTTTTGCCGTCGTGCTGGTTCTTAGGATTGTGCCAGTGGATGCGCGGCCGCGCCACGCCGGCCATGATCGAACTGGCTCACCTGACGTTCCCTGTTCTCGGCTTAGTCATCGGGGTCGCTCTTTGTGCTTATGCGGCGAGCTATCGGCGCCACTTCGTTCGCATTGCGGAACTCACAGAGACCATCCACGCACCCCGCAGCCTTCGCCGATCGCGCGTCGGGGACTTGCTCTCGAGCCACCTGTTGCAATCACCCTTCCAAATTGCCGGCCTACGCTTCGTCTGGAAAACTCTGCTGCGCAGCGAGACCCACCGACTGGTCTTAACTGCCGTCGGAGGTCTGGGTCTGGTGCTCTCCTCGCAAGCCTTGATGAACGCGCTCGACGATACGGCATCCGCACGTCAGGCTGCTCTTTCTCCGGACGCGCTTTCCATTCCCTTTATCCTAACGTTTCTGATCGTGGTGGGATTGCGCGTAGTCTTCGAAATCCCCGTGGAGTTACGGGCGAACTGGCTATTTCAATTGATGGTCGATCCCGATCAGCGGGAATGTGAACGGCTCGCCAGAAACGTAATCCTCAGCTTGCTGCTGCCCTGCATTCTTGTCAGCATCTTTCCCGTCTATGTTTACCTCGAAGGTTGGATGGTCGCCTCGCTGCACACGCTGCTGGTCGCGACATGGTCGGTACTGCTCACGAACATTCTTCTAGTCCGCTTCCGCAAGCTTCCCTTCACCTGCACGCTGCCCCTGTTCAAACAGCATTCGATCGTAACCCTTGTATCGTTCGGCTTCGGATTTCTCGTCTATGCGCTCTCAACGCCGGAGTTCGAATCTGCGGCGCTGGTGCAGCCCTGGCGCATGATCGGCCTTCTGCCGGTGGTGGGCGTGGCGTGGCTGGTCCCGCATTACCTGAAGAAAAATACTTCCGAGATCGATCGAAAAATGATCTTCGAAGAATCGGCGAGCCGGACGATTGAACTGCTGCGACTAGGAGATTGAAGGAATGCGATTGAAAGAATTATGAGAGGAGACTTGATGCCGCTCAGACCCTCACAATGGTTCTCTCACAGCGCGCCCAGCCATTTCACCGGAAAGCGTGCCGCGAGCGCATTGGCAAGGCGTTCGTCGGCGGTGATCAGTTGCTTTTTCGACTCCACTGCAAGAGCGACGTAGAGGCAATCGTAAACTGCGCAGTCGAAGTCAAACGCGATGGACACGGCCTTTTGCAAAAGCTCCAAGGACGGAATTGTCGGTATATTGCGACGCATCAACGAGACTATCGCCTGCTCTGCGTCGACCCGGTCGAGCCTGCGCTGCCGGACGGCCTTCCACACGATGTTTCCGCACTCGGCCCAGAACACATCAGGGACGATCAAATTGACATCGCCAGACCCATAAGCGTCAAGCAGGCGGAAGGCCTCCAGCCTCAAGAGCTCTCCTTTTGCCGGAAGCATCCACTTTGCAGCAACACTCGCATCCAGGACGAACGACGTCATCGCTCGCGGTCTTCGCGGATCATCTCCTCAGCCGACGGAAACGGCCCGGGGGTGAGCGGTTCGCGCGAGGATACCTCTTTCATCCGGTCGTAAAACTCGCGTCGCGCTTTTAACTCCTCAGCGGTTGGAATGTTTTGTTCGAGAAGTTCGATCACCTCGGCCGCGATGGACTTGCGATTCTTGCGGGCGCGCTCGCGCAGGGCCTTGTAGATGGGCTCCGGAACATTCTCGACATACAACGTTGCCATAGGGAACTCCTAGGAAAAGTCTAGCACCCTCCAAGGCGAAACTCAACGCGCTTTTCTTGACACACCCGCGCCCTCGCCTTTATCCTAAGTCTTGCTCCTTGCGGTACTTACGCCTCCGGGCGTGCTTCCGCTGGCCGGTTGGCAATGTGGGCGCGGAGGTTTTCGCGATGTTCCTCGACATCAAAGAGTTGGAGCTTCATCCCCTCGATTTTGAGGAGGAATATCCGCCCGATGTCCTCGACCTCGCCGGAGAGGCCCGTCAACGCACCGCCCTCAAAGCGTCCGGACACGCCGAAGTGGTCGAGGAGCATCACGGCAAGAACATAGTTATCAAGGACATCCGCCTGAAGGGGCATTTGTCCACCGCGCTTGAATTAAGCTGCGCCCGCTGTCTGGATCCGGTAACGCAACCCGTGGATCGCGACTTCGAATTGCTCTATCGCCCCCTGGGAACCGACGCAGGGCGCGACGAGCTCTCCGTCACCGAC
>Ga0210410_10000507_pt1 | contig 43299 bp, 44 predicted proteins | sample IncBWC4MmetaG_FD_161058 | JGI IMG/M metagenome (GOLD analysis project Ga0210410, IMG submission 161058) | Forest soil microbial communities from Barre Woods Harvard Forest LTER site, Petersham, Massachusetts, United States - Inc-BW-C-4-M | ecosystem: Environmental > Terrestrial > Soil >...
TGGTATGCCCGTGCAGCGCGCTTTACCGGGCCGCTGGCTGCCGTGGATCGAATTGCTGTTGGCCACGCCTGTCGTCCTCTGGGGCGGCGCGCCATTCTTTCAGCGAGGCTGGGCCTCCATCGTCAACCGCTCCACCAACATGTTCACGCTGATCGCCATGGGCACCGGGGTGGCCTACCTTTTCAGCTTGACCGCGACCGTACTCCCAGGAATATTTCCCCCGTCATTTCGCGACATGAACGGCACCCCGCCGGTTTACTTTGAAGCCGCCGCCGCCATCGTCACTCTCGTTCTTCTCGGACAAGTGCTCGAACTCCGCGCCCGCAGCCGCACTGGCGCGGCCATTCGTGCCCTGCTCGACCTCAGCCCCAAGACTGCCCGTATTCTCCGCGATGGCACGGAACGTGACATTCCCCTGGACCAGGTAAAACCCGGCGACCGGCTGCGAGTGCGTCCCGGCGAAAAGGTTCCGGTGGACGGCATAGTCCTCGAAGGCACAAGTTCGGTGGATGAATCCATGCTGACCGGCGAATCCATGCCAAATGCGAAAACGCCAGGCAGCCGCGTGATCGGCGCGACCGTGAACGCGACCGGATCGTTCATCATGCGAGCCGAGCACGTGGGCAGCAAAACTCTGCTGGCCCGGATCGTGCAAATGGTCAGCGAAGCACAACGCAGCCGCGCTCCGATTCAGCGCCTGGCCGACCGCGTCGCCGCCTGGTTTGTCCCCGCCGTGGTCGCCACCGCCGTCCTCACCTTTATCGTTTGGGGTTTCTTTGGACCCGAGCCGCGTCTGGCCCACGCCCTAGTGAACGCCGTCGCCGTACTGATCATCGCCTGCCCGTGCGCCTTGGGACTGGCCACGCCGATGTCAATCATGGTCGGCACCGGACGCGGCGCTCGCGCCGGCGTCCTGATCAAGAACGCTGAAGCCCTGGAGATTCTGGAAAAAGTGAACACCCTGGTCTTCGACAAAACCGGCACCCTGACCGAAGGCAAGCCCACAGTCGAATCGGTAATCACCGTTTCCGGAGGCAATGAAACCGAACTGATTCGCTTGGTGGCAAGCCTGGAGCAGGGAAGCGAGCACCCGCTCGGCGCTGCAGTTGTCACCGCCGCCAGGGAGAACCAGATCGCATTGTCAAGCGCCACCGATTTTCAATCCCACACCGGACTAGGCGTCAGCGGCAAGGTAGGAGGAAAAACCGTCTCCGCGGGCAACGAAAAACTTTTTGACAAACAGAAACTACCCTTGTACTCGCTGAAACAAAAGGCCGAAGATCTGCGCCGCGATGGCCAGACCGTAGTCTTCGCCGCGGTAGACGGCCAGGCAGCCGGATTGATCGGCATTGCCGACCCCATCAAATCCACGACGCCGCAAGCGCTCCACGATCTCAAAGCCGCCGGATTGCGCATCGTCATGCTCACCGGAGACAGCCGCGGCACCGCCAAAGCCGTAGCCGCCAAGCTCGGCATCGACGACTTCGAAGCCGAAATCTTACCCGACAAGAAATCCGAAGCAGTGCGCCGCCTGCAAAAACAAGGACGCACCGTAGCCATGGCCGGCGACGGCGTCAACGACGCTCCCGCCCTGGCGCAAGCCGACGTAGGAATCGCCATGGGCACGGGAACCGACGTTGCTATCGAAAGCGCCGGCGTAACCCTGGTGAAAGGGGATCTGGCCGGAATCCTCCGCGCCCGCAAACTCAGCCAGGCGACGATGCGCAATATCCGCCAGAACCTGTTCTTCGCCTTCCTCTACAACCTGCTCGGAGTGCCGATCGCCGCCGGCGTCCTCTACCCATTCTTCGGCCTGCTGCTAAGCCCAATTCTCGCCGCCACCGCCATGAGCTTCAGTTCGGTAAGCGTGATCACCAACTCGCTGCGCTTGAGAAACGCAAAACTGTAGAGACGGAACCACAAGCCACCGCGGATAGATCAAGCGAACGCCACCCTACGGCGTCCGCACCCGCTTTGCCACTTCCGGCCCCAGACGCCGGAAATGATCAATGTTCCAGGTGAGGATGGTTTCCGCATGGGCTTTGAGCGCACAGCGGCCGATGAGGGCGTCATAAATCATCCCACCCGCAACCCCTTCGCCGGCCGCATCCACAATGGCAGCGGAGTATTCTTCGCTATCTAGAACGATGGTCTTGAGCCGGTCTCTTATTTCGTCGAGAAACAGCAAGGTCTGCTCGCAACTCATCCGCTGTCGGCCCGGCAGCCTGGTCAATGTGGCGTACACCTCCGCCAAGCTATGCGCCGCGCAACCGGCGTGATTCTTGTCCGCCCTGAGGTAAGCTGGCAGGCTGGCTCGATGGTGGACGTGTTGCACCGAAACCGCCGCGACTAAGACGGAAGTGTCGAAGAAAACTTTCACCGCCATTTCCCCAGATTTCGCCGGTCTCGTTCCTCGCGCACCTTGCGAAGCGTCCGATTGACCACATCGGCGTCAAGCGGTTCGCCAGAATCGAAAACCCAAACCCCCCGCTTCTTGTAAACGCGTCCATTCCCCCGCACCGGACGCAGGATCACCCGTTCCTCGGAACTCTCCACCTCCAAAGAATCGCCCGGACTCAACTGCAACTCGTCCCGCACCGGCTTCGGCAACACGATCCGCCCAGCTTTATCGATTGTCAAAGTGGTAACCATAATGGCATTTTACCATACCATTTGGCATTTATAACTGCGCACGTCTATCTTCTTATCGTCCACGCTTCCAAGGTCCTGGGTCCCGGTTTTACCTTGACTCCGTCCCTTCCAGAATGGAGACTGGCAATGCGCTTGGGGCGTGACGAGAGCCAGAGGAGGACACGATGAACCGCTTTTCCACATTGATTTTGCTAACGTTGATTTGTGTAGGCCTTTCGCCACTGGCGGAAGCTGGCTGCGTAGGTAAGTCGGCCAACGCCTTCGGCGCCAAGGGCGATGGCCACACCGACGACACCGCCGCCATCCAGAGGGCGATTGACTCGGCCGCGGCGCACGGAGGCGGGTCGGTCATCCTCAATGTCGCCCGCTACTTTACGGCAGGCACTCTTATTCTGCCCACGGGCGTGGTGCTGTGCGGAGCCGTCGAAGGCCCATTCGATGTGACCGGGACTAATCCCGCGACCACAACCATTGCTCCGACGCTACTGGTGACCAATGCGATTGGCCCTTTTCTAAGCTTAGTGGGTATTGGGGCTGGCGTGACCGATGTTCTTTTCCATTATCCAAATCAAGTGAACACCAAGGCGATGAAGCCGAAGGTCTTTCCATTCACCATCAGCGTTACCAATGCGGGGACCAAGGTGGCCCGCTGCACCGTGACCAATGCCTATGACTTCCTCGATATTGAGGTGGGCCGCACCATGGCGCAAGACTTGCTGATCGGCGCCTATCGGTACGGCGTTTATATCGATCACGCGGCGGACTTCGTCACCTTGCACAACCTTACGGTTTCGGTGTTCTGGGATGTTTTTGAGAACGTCCCCTATCCGTCTACCATTGACAGTTGGGTGATGCAGCACGGTTACGCCGCGGTGGTAAACCGGTCGGACAGCCTGCACATCAACGATTTCTTTGTGTTCTCGCGTTACGCTGGATTCCTGCTGACCGATTCGCCTGACAAGTCACAGGGTACGCGGTGTGGCTATGGCTCGGGCAGCGACATTGATTTCGACACTGTACAGTACGGCATCATCGCAACCGCAGCCAATAGTCCGGGATACAAATTTACGAATGTTGACATCGGCTCCGGGCACGGCGGTGAGGCGGCTGCATTGCTTCGCTCCGGAGGCACGATGGCGCCGACGGTCGAAATTAACGGCGGTTCCGAACGGGGAGTATGGGCGCTCGGACCGTTTCCAGCTCCACAGGCGGGCACGCTGATCGTCCTGAATGTGATTGGGTACAACGCGAAGTAAGGCAGAGCGCAGTCCCGTCGCCCTACTCTACAGCCGCAAGGACGTAGTCCGTCAGCAGCTTCTCCGTTTGCTCGTGCATTCCCTTAGTGCTGTAGTTCGAACTGGTGATGACCACGACCATGTCCTGCTTCTGAAATACGGCGATTTTATTTCCGCCATTGCCTGACATGAAGTACGCGGGATAATTCTTCTCTCCCGACTTGAAGCTCTTCAACCACCACAGATACCCGTACAAAGTCTGGTCATCGATGCCCACGTGCGGCTGGGTGGAGGTTTTCACCCAGCGTTCCGGTACAACCCGCCGGCCGTTCCATGAGCCGCCGTTGGCATACAGTTGAGCCAGTTTGAGCAGGTCGCGACTGCGCAGGCCAAGTCCACCGCCGGTCTGCGCTTCCCCCATTGGAGAGAACTTCCAGTCCGCCTTTTCGATCCCGAGCGAAGAAAACAGATTTTTTGCGGCAAACTCCTGCACCGGCATTTTCGTTGAGCGCTCCAGCACCCTTCCCAGCAGAAAAGCTCCCGCCGTGCAATAACTGAAACTGCGACCGTAGGGAGAATCCTTCGGCTTCGTCGCCCAGGGCGCAAATCCCTTAATCGGCAAATCCAGAGCGAACTTGGCCCAATCTTCAATCACGTACATCCGCTCCTCATTGCCTCGCGAAAAATCGTTCCAGTCATCGCACTCCAGCAGGGAACTCATGGTAAGAAAATCTTCCACCGTGATCTTTGCTTTGCGTGGATCGGGGTTCTGCAGCGGCTCTTTGTCGCGAAAGAACGGCAGGATCGGAGTATCGACACTCGCCAGCAGCCCCTTGTCAATGGCGATCCCGATCAGCATGCTGGTGATGGACTTCGTTGCCGAGCGCGTGTCCATCAGCGTGTCCGCATCTTTCCCGCTGAAGTAGCCTTCGTAGGCCAGTTTCCCGTGCCGCGCAATCAGCACGCTGGTAATCTTCTTGAACTGGTCGGATCGGATTGCGCTCTCCATCTCCGCCAGCTTATTGGCGGAGAGGCCAACGGCTGCGGCCGCGGTCGTCGGCCATCCGTCGGACTTGGACTCCGCAACCGATGATGGATTGCTCTCCTGGGCCTGAAGCGCTGAGGTCGACAAACTTAAACAAAGCGCGAAGCAGGCAGCGGGAATCGCCCCGTGCGTTACCGAATGTCGTAATCCATGAATCACGGAACACCTCGCGTTGTAGACGGATCAGGCCGCGATTCGTTACCCGTCCAGCGGAAGGCGTCCAAAGGAGAATCAATCAGGAGATGGTGTCAGTTTATATATGACTCCGCAGCCGCTGCCGGAAAAGCAATTTCCCTGTCCCCCAAACCAGGTTGTGCCATACACATTCCCCGAGCGGTCAAGAATTGGGGACGATTCAGGCTGGATTCCACCGGCAAAATCTATAAATTCGTGCAGCACACTCTCCTTCCAGCCACCGCCCGCCATCCGCGTCAACCTGTAAAGCACGCCACAAGGAGCGAAGCACGATCCGCCACCACCCGCTCCCGTACTTCCAACCAGGTTGCTGGCGTCATCGAACACCGGCCCGGACCCTGGATAGCCTCCATCCCGTCCGTCCTGAAAGTTGTACAACACGCTCTCGGTCCATGTTCCGCCCGAGCTCGGTGTCAGCTTGAAAACCGTACCAGCGCCGAAACCAGTTCCTCCGAGGTTGGCAGCCCCGTACAGATTGCCGCTACGGTCAAAGGTGAGCCCTACTGGGAAGAATCCGCCAGTGTTGTCTCCGTAAGCTAGCACCTTCAACTTCCACCTGCCCGGAGCCGGGGTCAGCTCAAAGACTGAGCCTCCTCCAAACCGACCGCGATCGTCCGTCGTGCCAAAGAGATTGCCTTTTCGATCCATAATCAACTCTCCCGGACCGCATCCTTCCGGGCTGGTTGTCGGGAAAATATAGACGATAGTCTCTTTCCAGTTCCCCCTTGGTGTCGGCGTGAGTTTGAAGATCGATCCTCCCTCATCCACACCTCCTCCGGCGGCTGTGCCATAAAGATTTCCAGCTTGGTCAAGCAGCAAGTCCCCCGGACCCACCGGTTTCCCGCCCAACTCGAAGCTGTACAAAGTAGTCTTCTTCCAACGGCCGCCCGCGCTGGGAGTCAACTTGAAGATGGCGCCCGGCATATTCTTGTGCGTGCCACCCTTCCACGTGCCACCGATAAGATTTCCCTTGCCGTCCAGAATCACATCGCTGGGACGCGATCCGTCCTCGCCACCTTTGAAGGCGTAAATTACGCGTTGCGTCCAGCCCCCGCCGGAGTCGCGAGTCAGTTTGTAAACCGTGCCATTCCCGTACTTTCCTCCGTAGAACGTCCAGCCGTAGAAATTACCCGCCGCATCGGCGATAAGTCCGCCCGGAGTACCGCCGTCGTCGCCACCGGTAAAGGCGTGCAGAACAGTGAAGGCGCTACCCGCCCAAGCGCCAACAACCAGCGTCAGGTTCAGCACAAGAGCCGGTAAAAACTTTCCCAGGGCGAGAAACCATCTGTTCTCTTGCGTGAGTTGCCTCCGGGGAGGGCATCGCGGGGGAGAACCTGGATGAAGCCTCGCCGCATACTATATAGCTCATCTGAGTATCGGAACCTCGCGACCTCAACATTTGACAAACCTTTTACATTTCCATCCAGTCTACGGGGTTACAGGTTGGCTTCTGTTTTTTGCCACGACAATTGACACTAGCGCCGCGCTGCTCAACAATGGGAGCGAGATCCAATCGCAACCACTGGGAGGAAGCTTATGGCGGAAGGCGAACACCTGACCGAGGTCCACACAGGGTCCGAAAGCAGCGCAGGAAAATGGATACTGTTGTTGCTCGCAGTCATCTACGTCGCGGCCTCGGCCTATTTTCTATTCAGCATGCGTGAGCGCCTCGACCAACTGGGCAAGGAACAGACCGCCAGCGCCACTCAGATCGGCGAACTGTCCAAGCGTATGCAGTCTGCCGAAGCCGACTCGGAAACCCTGGCCACCCAGCTCGGCATGACCAAGAAGGAACTCGCCCAGCGCTCCGCCGACTTGCAGCGCGAACAGGTTGCCCAGCGCGCTTCGCAACAACGTCTTGCCGAAGAGCAAAAGAAAGAGCTGACTCAGGTCAACGGGGAAGTGGCCAATGTAAAAACCGATGTGGGCGGAGTCAAAACCGACGTAGCCTCCACCAAGGCCGAACTCGCCGCCGCAGAAGCCAAGCTGCAAAGCACCATCGGAGACCTCGGCGTGCAAAGTGGATTGATCGCGACCACGCGCGGCGACCTCGAAGTGCTCAAGCACAAAGGCGATCGCAACTACTACGAATTCACCCTGGTGAAAGGCGCGCAGCCCCAGCCGGTCTCGACGGTAAGCCTGCAACTCAAGAAGACCGATCCCAAGAAGGGCAAGTTCACCCTCAGCGTCACCGCCGACGACAAGACCATCGAAAAGAAAGACAAGAACGTCGCCGAGCCTATCCAGTTCTATACCGGACGCGACCACATGCTCTACGAAATGGTGATCTGGTCGGTGGACAAGAAACAAGCCGTGGGATACCTGAGCACGCCCAAGAACGCGCCCGTGCCGGTGACCCCGAGCCAGTAATCCGCGATGCTTGCGAGCGCGCACGTTCTCATCGAAATTTGTATGCGCACGGCCGCGATCTACATCGTGGTCCTGGCCGGCGTGCGCCTGAGCGGCAAGCGCGAAGTCGGCCAGATGACCCCGTTCGATCTCACTCTCCTGCTCCTGCTCAGCAACGCGGTGCAGAACGCGATGACCGGGCCAGACACATCGCTCATGGGCGGCGTGGTGGCCGCGATCACACTGCTGGTGATGAACTATTTAGTCGCCGAAGTTTCGGGCGGCAATCGCCGCTTCCGGAAATTTGTTCAAGGCCAGCCCAGCCTGCTGATCCACGACGGCGAGGTCATCGAATCACACATGGCAAAAGAACACGTCAGCATGGACGAGCTGCAGCGCGCCCTGCGCGAGCACGGCATCGCGACCGCGAAAGACGTGGCTCTGGCCGTGCTGGAAGTGGATGGCTCGATCAGTTGCCTCAAGTATGACGACCTCAATCCCAACGCCAACAATCACCTGGCGCGCAGAAGGTTTCTGCAAAAGCATCAGTGAACGCGGGTGCGAACCTGGGTTATGTTCCACGTGGAACACTCAATGCAATAGCTGTTAGCTAAGTTAGCCGCTAACTCATAGACTCCGCTAGATCTACGCGATGCCGAGGCGCGGCTGACTCAGAGTACAGACAAGAGCCTTGCTCAAAAATAGGCGGCGGCTGAAGCGGAGCTACGTCTCTACAGTTCGAACTACCTGGTTAAAACTAGCGGGACTGGTTGGTCGTAGGGTTGGATTGTTACCGTCAGGGATTTGCGTTTGGCGAAGGCGTCCGGGGTTACGGGGAAGGCTACGATGATGGTTCCCTGGGTGTGACCGCCGGGATTTATTTTGGCCTCACGTTGTAGCGGTTCGAGGGCGTGTTGTTTTAGGGTTGGGAAGGCCTGGAAGTAGCGGTCGAAGTCCGCGGGAGACGCGGCGTCGTCGGTGAAGCTGGCGGTGCCGGTATCGAGGTCGGCCTTGATGGTATGAATCCAGTAGGGCTTGACGCCGTTGTTCTGGAAGGCGACGTTGATCGCGACCATGATCATATTCTGATCGGGAATTTCCACTGAGACCACATCGTCGATCGAGCCTGTGGTTGCTGAATGTGGCCGCTGCACCAGGCTTGCGACTATCGCGATGACGGCGATGACCGCCACTCCAATGAGAACGATCTTCACCGGCGGCAGATTCTTTTTCGCGTTGCCAAACTCCTCGCCGATGTGGAACGGAGTACCCGGTTCAGGCGGAGTCGATGGGCTTGGGGGGACCGGCGGCGGAGATGGTTGGTCTTCGGGCATATCTCGGCTCTGATTGTAATTGCTTTGGTGGCTAAAATCCCATCGAAGTCTCGACTGTTTCCTGAACGGGATATAATTCTCGTCCGCGAAGATCATGCGATCTGAGATGCAACGCCGGGATTGCGGGATCACGACAAAGGAAATCGGACGGCGTGAGTTCCTGCGCAGAGCGCTGGTGTCGAGTGGCTTTGCCTGGCGATACCTGGCAGGCCCCGCTGGGATGCTGCTGCTGGCAAAGAAGTCCTTCGGTCTGGGCGCGCAAACTAACACTCCGAGTCAAAGCGTCAAAGAACCGGTCACTGCCAATAGCGATTTCTTTATTCGCAACCACTTTTCAGTACCGAAGATTAGTGACGAGGCGTGGCGACTGGAGATCGGTGGTTTGGTTTCGAAGCCATTGAAGCTAGCTTATTCTGATCTGCTATTGATGCCTTCGGTCCGACGCTCTTCCACTTTGGAGTGTGCGGGGAACGCGACGGGCGGTGCGGGTGTGGGAACGGCGGTTTGGTCAGGGCTGCTTCTGGGAGACCTGCTGCAGCAATCAGGTTTGAAGCCGGGAGCGACCACGATTGTGTTTCATGGCGCAGACTCGGGCGAGGGTGAGAATGTTCCGTCCGGCACTCATTTCGCGCGCGCCATTCCGTTGGAGAAAGCGATGGAGCCCGCTACGCTGCTGGCATATGAGATGAACGGTGAGCCGTTGCCGGCTGAGCATGGATTCCCGCTCCGGGCGCTGGTTCCGGGCTGGTACGGAATGGACTCGGTGAAATGGCTGACGCGGATTGAGGTTCTGGATCAGCCTTTCAAGGGATATTTTCAGGATGAGAAGTATGTTGCGCTAGGGGCGCATGGCGCTTCCCGGCCGCTCACGGTCATACAGGTGAATTCGAAATTCTTGCGTCCTTCGGACAGCGAGGAGATTCGCGGTAAGACATACCGAGTGGAGGGTGTTGCCTGGGCAGGAGAACGTAAGATTGCCCGCGTGGAAGTGCGGGTAGGCGGCGGAGCCTGGCAGGCGGCTAGTCTCGCGGCCTCACCGGCTGCTCTGATCTGGACTCCCTGGAGCTATGAATGGCAAGTTCCAAGTTCAGGGCGTTATGCGCTGGAGGTCCGTGCCACCGACGAGGACGGCCGGACTCAGCCTGATGTGCGTGACCCTGATCGAAAGGATCCTTACGAGCTCAACACTCCTCATGGCGTGAATGTGATTGTCCCGTAGGTTGGAGTGAATGAGGCAAAACGGGCTAAGAAAAGGCGGTTGTCAGTTGCCAGTTCTCGGTTCTCAGTTTGGGGAAGATAAGAGGTGAACGTGTTTGCGAATCGAAGGCTCTGGGTGGTTCTTTGTGTCTTGGCGCTAGGAATGGCGGCGCAGGCTCAGGACCTGGCTGCACTCTCCGCGCAAGGCAAGTCCGCGCTTCGGGACGAGCAGTTCGGGCAGGCGGAAAAGATCTACGAGCAGGTGATCAAACTTGATCCGCGTTCTGCCGAGGCCCATTCTAATCTTGGATTGGCTCTCTACATGTTGGGCGCGTATCCGCATGCGATCACGGAACTCCACAAGGCGATTGAACTCAACCCTCATCTGGATCGCAGCCAGGTCCTATTGGCGCTGAGCTATTTCAATACTGGCGAGTTCGATCATGCAATTCCACTGCTCGAAAAAGCTTACAAGACTATGAAGGGTGACCCGGTCGTTGCTGCTCACCTCGGCCTGGCTTATTTGCGGCAGGAAAAAGACGACGAGGCCCTGGTGGTGCTCAGCCATTGGGTGGAGCTTGAACCCAGCAGCGCGGACGCTCTTTACTTCAAGGGGAAAGCTGCGATGTACGTGGCCTCAAATTCGTTCGCGCAATTGACCAAGGCAGCGCCTGACTCTTATCGCATGCTTCAACTGCGGGCTGAAATGCTGCGCCAGCAAAACCTTACGCCGGCTGCGATCACCGAATACAAAAAGGCGATTGCACAAAAGCCGGATGCTGCTGGGCTTCACTACGCTTTGGGAACTTTGTATCGCGAAGGTGGGCGACTGGATGAAGCACTGACCGAGTTTCAAGAGGAGCTGAAAATCTCTCCCAATGATGCGATGACCGACTATTTAATCGGCGACATCCACTTGCAGCGTAACGAGCTGGACGACGCTCAGCAATCTCTGTCGCAAGCATTGAGTGCTCAGCCGGGCCTCATCGAAGCCAAGCTCGATTTGGCTAAGACGTATCGAGCTCAGGGCAAGACTGACGAAGCGGTGAAGTTGCTGCAAGCGGTAGCGGTCGCTGCGCCCGACGATCCGGATGCTCATTATCTCCTGTTCGGCATATACAAGGACCGCGGCCAAAGTGCTGAGGCCCGCAAGGAATTGGAAATTTTCCAGGAACTGAAGCGCAGGATGACCGAGCGGGAACAAAAACGCATGAGGCTCGATTCTATTGATTGATGCGCGGCCGGTCACATCAGCCTTGACAAATTCCGCACTCCGCCGATATTGTCTCTAAGCGCTTATTTGAAATCTGCTCGCCGTTTCTTGGAAGGCACTTCGGGCAGCCTGGAAAGGTATTTTTCACCGATGTCTAGTCAGAGTGTTCTCGCCGCCACGCTGGTGCAACCTGGTCAATACGAAGTTCGCGAGTATCCGCTGCCCGAGCCGGAGCCCGGTTGTGTTCTGGTCAAGATGGAGTTGTCAGGAATCTGCGGTACCGACAAGCACACCTATCAGGGTTACATCAACCAATATGCGGGCATCGGGAACGGTAAGAAAATCCGCTTTCCCATCATCCAGGGTCACGAAAATGTGGGGACGGTTGCGGCCATCGGCGGGGACGGTCGTTACACCGATTTCGAAGGTATCCCCCTAGCTGTGGGCGATAGAGTGGTCGTGGGCGCGAACGTTTCCTGCGGCGAATGTTATTACTGCCGGCATGATTTCCCCTATTACTTTTGCCAGAACATGACGGACTACGGGAACAACCTGAGTGCTGCCGACCCGCCGTATCTGTTTGGAGGCTGGTCGCAGTACATGTATATCGTTCCGGGAAGTTTTCTGGTTCGCGTTCCGGACGACCTACCTTCCGAGGTTGCGGTGCTCACCGAAATTATGGCGGTGACGGTGGGACTGGACCGAGCCAAGCAGATGTCGGTCTTCCCCAGCGAAGCTTTTCAATTTGACGATACCGTTGTGGTTCTCGGCGTGGGCCCGCTGGGCATGTGTTTCCTGATGAAAGCGCGAATGCTGGGAGCGGGAAACATCATTGCCATGGACCTATCCGATTATCGCTTGCAGTTTGGCAAGCGGCTTGGGGCCGACCACGTGCTGAATGTTTCCCAGACGCGACTCGCCGACCGCTTGGATTTTGTCCGCGGTCTTACCCATGGCCGAGGCGCCGACATGGTGATCGAAACTGCGGGTGTTCCGCAAGCGGTACGGGACGGTCTGGAGATGATGCGACTCGGAGGGCTTCTGGTCGAAGCCGGCAACTTCTCTGACCTCGGGGAAGTTCCTATAAGCCCGTTCCGTCATCTGTGCTCGAAGAGCGCGCGGATTCTTGGCGTAGGCGGGGAAGAACCCGCGAGCTACGGTCCCAGCATGCGGCAAATGGCTCGCTATATGCACAATTATCCTTTGCGGGAGTTTGTCACTCACCGCTTTCCGCTTCGTGACGTTGAAGCTGCAGTGCAAAAATCTATCGCGCCGGATTCCATGAAGGTCGCGATCGCACCATGGTCCTGACTGCACGTTCTGGTGAAGAGATTTCATTTTTGATGACGCGACGGGCGTAGACGCCCCGCCTACATTTTACGAAGGAGAACTTCCGATGGGAAAACTGGCAATCACGGGCGGCAAGCCTGTCCGAAAAAAGCGCTTTGATCCGTGGCCGATATTCACAGAAAAGGAGAGACGGGCGCTCAAAAATGTTCTGGAAGGTCATGAGTGGGGCGGACAGCCGTTCCCGGGCAAGCACGCCGACGTGTTCGCCAAGAAATTTGCCAAGCTCCATACCGCAAAGTACGGGGTGTGTGTGAACACGGGCACTGTCGCCATTCAGGCGGCGCTCAAGGCAATTGATATCCGCCCCGGCGATGAGGTGATTGTTCCAGCCTACACCTGGGAAGGAACCGTCGGACCAGTGTTGCTGGTGAATGCGGTGCCGGTTTTCGTGGATGTCGATCCCGACACGTATTGTCTGGATGCGAAGCTGGTCGAGCAGGCCATCACTCCAAAGACGAAGGCCTTTCTTCCTGTTCATCTGGGAATGCGGTTTGCCGATCTCGATGTGCTCATACCGCTGGCTAAAAAGCACAACATCAAGTTGATTGAAGACTGTGCCCACGCGCATGGCGGCATGTGGCGCGGCAAAGGGGCGGGCTCGATTGGCGATCTGGGGGCTTTCAGTTTTCAGTCGAGCAAGCTGATCACGTCGGGCGAAGGTGGAGCCGTCATCACCAACAATCTGGAATACCACGAGCGCGTGCAGACCTACGTCAACGCCGGCCGGGCGAGTGTAACCGATCAATTCAAACATCGAATCATCGGATTCAACTATCGTCTCGGTGAATTCCAGGCGGCGGTGCTGGGGGCGCAACTGGAGCGGCTTCCCAGCCAAGCCAAGGTGCGCGAGAAGAACATGAAGTATTTCGAGTCGCGTCTTCGCGGCACCCGCGGCATAGGACTGTTGAAGCCGGAGCCTCGGATCACGCGCCTTGCACCTTACGGTTACGTGATGAAGTATTTTGCGGATCAGGTGAAAGATATCCCGCGAGCCGCGTTCGTCGCTGCTCTTCAGAAAGAGGGAATACCTTGCGACGGTCTTTTCTACGAGCCGGTTTACAAGAGCTCGCTGTTTCCGGTTAATTCTGCTGACTTCCCGGCCCTGAGCTGGGGTCGCACCACGCCGCTTGATCTGCGAAATATGTACAAGTGTCCGGTTTCAGAGCGGGCCGCGTATCACGAGGCGATCTGGTTCTCGCATCACTTGTTCCTTGGCGGCAAGGCGAACATCGACAGCATTACGGATGGCATCTTCAAGGTTCTCGAAAACATTGAGGAGCTGCGCGGCCTTGAACATCGCGCTATTAAGGCGCAGGGAATGAGCCGAGCGGATCGCGTAAGCTGAACCAGGAGGCAGATTTCTATGGCAGGGGTTAAGCGAGTCGGGTACGCGGTTGTGGGCGTGGGAAGTATTTCTCAGGTCGCGGTGCTGCCCGCGTTCGCACATAGCAAGAAGGCCAGATTGGTCGCGGTGGTGAGCGGAGATAAGAAGAAGGCCCGGAAATTCGCGGACCAGTTCAAGGCCAGTCAGGCGTTCGCATATGAGGAGCTTGCCACATGCCTCCGCAATCCGGCAGTCGAGGCAGTTTATATCGCGACCCCGCCGGGCGAGCATGAAAAATATGCGGTCGCGGCGGCGAAGGCCGGCAAACACGTGCTTTGTGAAAAACCGCTGGCAGCGACCGTCAAGCAGGCTCGCAGTATGGTCGAGACTTGCCGCCGGAACAAAGTCCAGTTCATGACCGCTTATAGAAAATACTTTGAGCCTAGCAGTGTCACGCTCAAGAACATGATTTCGAAAGGAGAGCTGGGCCGGATTGACGTGATCCATACGCTGTTCTCTGAGCTTCGTCCGTTCGGCGATCAGTCGCCCTCGTGGTTGTTCTCGCGCAAGCTTTGCGGCGGAGGACCATTGACCGACCTGGGCGTATATTGCTTGAACACTTGTCGCTGGCTGGTCGACGAAGACCCGATTGCAGCGAGCGGGGCCGTCCGTTGGGTGCGGGATCGAAGGCGATACAAAGAGGTGGAAGAAGGGATCGCGTTTCGTTTGGATTTTCGCAGCGGCCTCGTGCTGCAAGGAACCGCCGCCTACAGCGCGGCTTTTTCCTCGTTCGTCCATGTGCATGGGGAGAAAGGCTGGGCGGAACTGGCTCCGGCGTTCGCTTTCGAGGAGGAGCGGCGGCTTAGCGGAAAGATTGCGGGACGCTGGTTCGCCAAGACATTCAAGCCGATCGACGAATTCGCGCTGGAGCTGGATTATTTCTCTGAGTGCATTCGAAAAGACCGCAAGCCCAAGCCCGACGGGGAGCAGGGTTTGCGGGACATCATCATCATTGACGCGATCTATCGAGCCGCCAAGAAAGGCGGCACGGTGAAAATCAAATACTAGCTGGCGAGTATAAGGACTGACATGGCGAAGTTGGGCGTGGGTGTACTTGGGGTTGGCACGATGGGCAAGCAGCACGCTCTGAATATTCGTCGCTTGATCCCGGAGGCGCAATTGATTGCGGTTGCCGACGCCGACTTGAAACGCGCTCAGGAGGTAGCCTCCGAGCTCGAAATCGAGCATTCCTACAACAGCGTCGAAGGCCTGGCGGAGCGCAAAGACATACAGGCAATCGTGGTTGTGACCCCGGCGAAATTCCATGGGGCTGCGATGCGAGTCTGCGCCCAGGCAGGCAAGGATATTTTCTGCGAGAAACCCTTCACGCTGACGGTGGAGGAAGCAGATCAGATTCTGGACGTCACGTCGAAAGCTGGGGTACGCGTGCAAGTGGGCCACGTTCGTCGTTACGATCCTCCGAACGTAAAGGCCAAGAAGCGCATCGAAGCTGGCGAGATCGGCGATCCCGTGATTTTCAAGTCGCTGGCGCGTGACCCTGCGCCCCCGCCGGCGAGTTACATGGCCAGCGGAGTTAACGGTATGTTCTTCCAGGATTCGACCGTCCATGAGTTTGACCTGGGCCGCTGGCTGATGAACGATGAGATCTCAGAGATTCATGCGTACGGCGCTGTTCTCGTTTTCCCGGAGGCGGCGCAGTTCAACGACATCGACACCGCCATCCTCAGCATGAAGTTTTCGCGGGGCACGCTGGGCGCCGTTGAGAACTATATGCAGTCCGGCTATGGATATGACATTCGGACTGAGATCGTGGGTTCCAAGGGAACCATCATCATGGGATATTTGCAGCAAACCGCCGAGCTCGTGCTCACCGCGGCGGGAGCCAAGACCGATATCGTGGATACATTTCTGGCTCGATTTCCCGAGGGGTACCTCAACGAGATGCGCGACTTCGTTCAAACCATCCTTGCCGATCGTGCGCCCAAGGTTGATGCATTCGATGGCCGCCAGGCGGTTGCAATTGCCGCGGCAGCGGAACGTTCCTATCGCGAAGGGCGAGCGGTGGCAGTGCAGAATCGAACTCGCGCGAGTTAGATGAGTGGGCCACCCTATTCGCTGGGCTTGACTCCCTGAGAGAGAACGAACTGCTTGACAGCGCTGCGGCTCTCCTTGAGTTCTTCCTGATGTAGACGAGATAGTTCCTGGTAGCGGCCCAGTTCCTGCGTTGCCAGCTCCATTTTGTTCATGTCTCGATACACTTGCCCCAGCCGATAGTGCGCAACGTCTGACTTGGGATCCTGGCGGATGGCTTCGAGGTATTCGACCACTGCCTTCTCGTTCTGTTTTCGCGCCGCGTACAACCCGCCTAATTCGAGATGCGCCTCCGGAAAGTCTGGCTGCAACCGCACGGACTTCTCCAGAAAAATCTGTGGCCGATCGAACGCACCCTCCGCTCCCTTGGAAACTTCAAGCCGAAAAAGACCCGCACCGTAAGCAAAGGCGAGTTCGGCATTCTGTGGATGGTCGGCTGAAAGGCGCTCCAGGCGGGGCAGCAGCGCACCCCAGTCCTTGGGTGCCAGGAAGCTTAAGACGGTCTTCCATGCCTGAAAGACCGCCGGTGACTCGAGATCAATCTCGAGTGCCGTGGTAAAAGCATCTGCGGCTTCCGCGTACTCTCGGGCTGCGTAGTGACTGAACGCAAGCCCAAGAAATTGCCGCGAGGAACGAGGAAACTTCTTGGTGCCCACCTGATAAACGTCCGCCGCCGGTCCAAAGGTGAAATGCGAGAGATACTCCATGCCCAAGTCGAAATAGTACTGTTCATTGTTGGGGTCGAGTTCGACCGCTCGCTGAAAGCTCTGCACCGCCTCCACAAACTCTCCCAATTCCTCGTCCAGCCCTGCCAGCAGGTTGTAAAGCGAGGCCGAGGGGCGTTGCTTTACTGCGCGGCGGATGAGATCGATTGCAGCAGGAGTTTTCCCAACGTTCTTGTACGCCAAAGCCAGATTCGTGGTCGCCGAGTCGTTCGTTGGGTCCAAGCGCAAGGTTTCCTCAAATCGTGGGATTGCCTGTTCGTACTCCCCGGCAGAGCTGAAAAGCAGGCCGAGAGCCAGGTTTTGCGGTGCGGACAGATTCTCTGGCGGTGAAGGCAAAACTGCTTTCGAAGGCTCGGCCCCTGCGGAGAGAGTCGACCGCACGAGCGCCACATAAATCTCATACGAGCCCGGATTGATCGCATAGGCACGACGATAGAAATCCGCAGCCGCTCCGAATTCCTTCAGGTCTTCAGCCACGACTCCAGCCAGCGAGTAGTACTTGACCGCGGACTCCGGGTCCTGCGGAGCAGCGATCTGATTCACAACTTTCTTTGCTGCGGCCGGTTGCTTGGCCTCCCGCAGCGCTAGCGCCAGCTCGTATCCCGCCTGAAAATCTCCGGGATGAACATCCCACGCCCGTTGCAGATAGGTCACTGCCTCCTCATGCCTGTGCAACATCTCAAGCGACGTTCCAAGCCCCAGCAAAGCGGTGAAGTTCTTAGGCTCGAGTGCCTGGGCTTCGCGAAAGGCGGTAGCAGCATCTTCGTAACGGCTGACCTTTGAAAGCAGGACACCAAGGTTGGTGTATCCCATGGCTGCCTTCGGTGCGAGACGGATCACCGTTCGGAAACTCCGCTCCGCCTCTTCATCGTGGCCGAGTTCGCTATTCGCCAGACCCTGGAGATTGTAGAGAGAAGGATCGCTGGCGCCGGTGGCGATAGCGCCATCGATCACCGCCAGCGCTTCTTTACTCTTGCCGTTTTGAAGAAGGCCAAGCGCTTGCTCGAACGCTGCTTGGGCACTGGAGGTTTGAGGCGAGGCCAAACCAGGCATGCCGACGAAGGTTGCCAGAACGACAACGAGAACAGGAACCGAACCGGCGTTGTGGCGATGGAAAAAGGTCAAAATGTTTCCTGTGAAATGATCCCTTTGCCTTCCTGGACCACGACCAGTCGATTGGCAGGAACATGATCGAAGACTTCCTCCGCGCCGCCCAGCCAGCGGACTTGCACCCGAGCCTCTTTCGCTGTTCCAAGGCCGAAGTGCAATCGGAGGTCGCTCTGCGAACAAAAACTGCCGCCGCTGCGAACCTCCTGCACCTGGCGTCGATTGTTCGCAGTCACAACCACACGTGATCCGATGGCGGCACGGTTGGTGGTGGTTCCGAACAGCTTCACCAGCAGCCAGGAGTTCGTCGAAGGCGATTGATTGCGCAGCAGCGAAGGGTAATCATTCAGGTTGTTGACCACGGCTCCGTTGCGTCCCGTATTAAAGATATCTCCGAAGGCCGCACCGCGGCCGCATCGGGTCTCAAGGAAAGCTGGGCCTGCCTGATTGGAAACGTTGGCGAAACGCTGGCCGTCAATATTGCGCATCAGAATAAGCTTGCTCTCAGTCTGCGGAAGCTGGTGACGCAGTCCGGTACCTGGAGGATAGATGGAACCACTGACAATCAGGATGTCGGGCTGGCCGTCATCATCGAAATCTATGAAGCCGGTGCCCCATTTCACTGATTTGGTTTCGCCTCCCAGTCCGGCGGGAGCCGTTACGTCTGTGAAGAAAGCCTTGCCCTCGTTGTGATACAGGTTCGGCATCTCATCGGAAAAATTCGTCTTCACGAGGTCGAGGAATCCGTCGCCATCGTAATCGGCGGAATCGACGCCCATGCCGCCCTGCGTCCGGCCATTGGCGTCATAGGATACGCCGGCCAGCATACCGGCCTCGCGGAAAGTGCCGTCATGATTGTTCATGAAAAGCAGGCTGGGGGTTGAATCGTTCGCGACGTAGATATCGGGCCAGCCATCGTTGTCATAGTCGGCCACGCACGGCGTAAAGCCGTACGTAGGGCCTGCTTTGGTGATCCCTGCCGCATCGGAAACATCGGTGAACGTACCGTTGTGGTTGTTCCGATATAGAAAGTTTCTAGTTCCTTTGAGTCCCGCGATGCCGTAGATCACGGGAGACTGCTCGCCCACCAGAGCGGGATTGCTCTCGTAGAGTTTCGTGCCGTATTCGAAATCAACGTAGTTGCTGACGAACAGGTCAAGATGACCATCGCGATTGTAGTCCAGAAATGCGGCGCCTGTATTCCAGTGTTCCTCCGGTTGCAGCAGGCCGGATTCGCGGGTCACGTCGGTGAAAGTGCCATTGCCGTTATTGTGGTAAAGCACATTTCTGCCGTAGTAGGTGACGAAAAGATCCAGGTTGCCGTCGTTGTCGTAATCTCCGACGCACACACCCTGACCCCAGCCGTGCCGCACCAGTCCAGCCTTCTCGGTGACGTCGGTAAAAGTTCCGTTGCGGTTGTTGCGGTAGAGATGGTTCGTCGGTTCCTCACCTTTGGGAAAGTCCTTCAAGCCCCAGCCGTTGACCACGAAGATGTCCAGCCACCCATCATTGTCATAGTCGAACAGCGCGATGCCGCCGCCGGTCGTCGAAAGCAGGAAGTCTTTGCTCTCATGGCCAATCAGAACGGTTTTTGACGCCAGCCCCGCCTCCTTTGCGACGTCGACGAACCGCGGAGAATAGCCTGGCGTGGGTGTGAGAAGGAATGCTTTGGCAGAGAACGGACGCAGCAGGGAACCAGCCGCTGCCGACGCGATGCCTTGAAGCCACCGTCTACGGTTCAACATGGCGACATTCTAAATGCCGCACGAAGGAAGAGGAAGACAAACTGGCGCTGCAGAGTCGGCAGTGCAATCGTGCTAACCGCTTTGACAATCCGGCATTGAAGAGAACCTGGCCAGCCCGCGTTTCTGTCTCAGTGTCGTGCCGATTTCGATCAGCGTTTAATCTGTTCATGCCGCACTTTGCTGAGTTGCTGTGTTTAGTCAGACGAGCCGGTAAAGTGTATGCAGGGCCCGTTCTCGGGAGGAAAAAAAGGTGTTATGTCGGGAAAAGTGCGAGTTATCAATCTCGAAGAGGGGTTTCCAACCCGCGATCAAGCTTACCAGAAGCTCGAAGCGGCGCTGGTCCGCGCGCGAAAGGATGGCATTGCGGCGCTGAAAGTGATTCATGGTTACGGTTCGACGGGCGCGGGCGGCGTACTGCGGTTTGCCATTCGGGGTTATTTGCGCCAGCGAAAAGAGAAAGGCGAGATTACGGCGTTCGTCAATGGAGAGAGTTGGTCCAGCTTTGAAGCACGCAGCAAATTGCTCTTTGCCAAGGTTCCAGAGTTGCTGTTGGACAGCGACGTGGGGCGCGGTAACAAAGGGATCACGCTAGTGCTCCTCTGATTCCTCCTGTCGATCGCGATAAGGTCGGTGATCTTCCCATCTCCGGGCGGCAAATGGCGTGTATCATCAGCGCGTGAAGGATGGAACTGAGTCCGGCGTCACCGCTTTCATTCTGGCAGGTGGCAAGAGTTCTCGCATGGGAAGCGACAAGGCTTTCCTCCGGTTAGAAGACGAGACTCTTCTCTCGCGAGCATTGACGGTGGCCCGCTCCGTCGCCGCACAAGTGCGAATCGTCGGGGAACCCAAGAAGTTCGGCGACTTTGGCCGTGTGGTTGAGGATGTGTATCGCGACCGGGGACCGCTGGGCGGAATTCATGGGGCGCTCTCCACGTCCGCGACAGAGCTGAATCTGGTTCTCGCGGTCGATCTTCCATTTGTACTGCCCGAGCTCCTGACGTACCTGCTTGTGCGGGCACGGGCATCGGGCGCATTAGTCACGGTTGCGCGCGCCGGCGGTGGTTTGCAGCCGCTTTGCGCAGTCTATCGAAGGGGATTTGCGGAAGTGGCGGAGCAGTCATTGAGAGAAGGGAAAAACAAGATCGATTCACTGTTCACGAAAGTTCAAACGTGCGTGATTGAGGAGGACGAACTGGTGCGGGCCGGTTTCACGGCTGAGATGTTTCGGAATTTGAATACTCCGGATGAGTTGGAGAAGGCGAAAGGGCCTGGTTCCGGGCAGGGTAGTTGAGCTACGCGCGGTTGGGCGGGCGAGTCGCCAGTCACTAAACGATTCATTCGGCACTATGAGCTATCATTCGGGAAGGACGCCTGCGGAGGACTGAAGAACTGCACATGGGCAGCAACGGGCAAGAGGGGCCGTATATCGAGTTCAAAGAGGTTTCCAAGGCCTTTGGCGAGAACCGCGTCCTCGATCACGTGAGCTTCGATGTCATGCCGGGAGAAACGGTGTGCATCCTGGGACGGAGCGGTGTGGGGAAATCGGTCACGCTGCAAAACATTATGGGTTTTCTCAAGCCCGATGTCGGCAGGGTGATCGTGGCTCGTGAGGACATCACCGATTATTCCGAGCCTGAATTGCAGCGCATCCGCCAGAAAGTCACCATGGTATTCCAGAACGGAGCGCTGTTTGACTCGCTGACGGTGGGCGAGAATGTGGCATTCCCGCTCCGCGAGCGCCGCGATCTCAAGGAAGAGCAGATCTTCCAGATCGTCGATGGATTGCTGGAGATGGTGGGCGTCAAAGAAATGCGCGATTTGCTTCCATCGGATCTGTCCACGGGAATGAAGCGGTCGGTGGCGATCGCGCGCGCCTTGGCGGCCCAGCCGGAATGTGTTTTGTATGATGAACCCACGACCATGGTCGATCCGCTGATGGCGCAATTGCTGGGCGATTTGATCAAGCGGCTCAAGACCCAGTTGCACCTGACCAGCGTGGTCGTGACTCACGACATGCGCCTGGCCGAGAAACTGGCGAACCGGATCGTATTCCTGCACGAGGCCAAGGTGCTTTTCTTCGGCACGTATCCCGAGATGGAAAAATGCGAAGAGCCGATTGTGCAGGAGTTCCTGGAGCTGGATAAGCCGGGATTGGGAGTGTGAAGGCAGCGGATATTGGGCGGCGATCCCGCTCAGAATCCTGCTTGCACCAGTCGTTCGATCGTGATTGAACTCTTCGTTGAATCGCCTCGCATCATCTTCTCCACATACTTGGCGATCAGGTCTACTTCAAGGTTCACGGGATCGCCGTGTTTGAGGGATTGCAGATTGGTCATCTCCACTGTGTGCGGGATGATAGCGGCTGTTACTTGCGTTCCTTCAACTTTTGCGACCGTTAGGCTGATGCCTTCAATCGAGAGCGAGCCTTTGGAGATGACGTAGCGAGCGAGTTCCGAAGGAATTTCGATGCGCAGCCAATAGTTGTCGGCGTCGGGGATTCCGTCGAGTGCGATGAACTTGCCGGTGCCGTCCACGTGGCCTTGGACGATGTGTCCGCCGAAGCGCCCGTCGGCGCGCATGGGGAGTTCGAGATTCACCCGCGCGCCTGGTCGGATGCGGGACAAGGATGTGCGATTCCAGGTCTCCTCGGCCAGATCGGCGCCGAACGAATTGGGCGTGATCTCGACGGCGGTGAGGCAGACGCCGCTGACCGCGATACTGTCGCCCTTCTTCAGTTCTTTAGCCAGAGACGAAGTGGAAACAGTGAGGCGGCGGTTGCCGTTTTCCTCGGTGATACTGGTAACGCGTCCAACTTCTTCAATGATGCCGGTGAACATGAAACCTCCTTCATTTCACCACAGAGACACAGAGAAAACCGATATCCCGTTTTATTTCTCTTGCATGTTTCGCTTTCTTGTCCTCTCTGTGTCTCTGTGCCTCTGTGGTGAAGATGCCCTTCAATCTGTGTATGGATCCTTCAAGTATCCCTCGACCGCGAAGTCTCCGCCAAAGCGATGGAGGCGTATGGAGTTTACGCAGGCCGCGTCGCCCATGCTTGCGAATCCGGGGCCTCCGGCAAAGGGAACGGAAGTTGTACCTCCGAGAATTCTGGGCGCGTAGTAGAGAAAAACTTTGTCCACGATGCCGGAGGCAAGTGCCGCCGCGTTGACCAGGGCGCCGCCTTCAATCATCAGACTGGTGATCTCCATCTGCCCGAGAAAGCGTACGGCCGCAGCGATGTCAAGGCGACCATCCGACGCGGCCGCGGGTAGTTGCTCTACGCGAACGCCGAGCTTCAGCAGTTGTTCTTTCTTTTTCTCTTCAACGAAGGAACAAAGTACTAGAACGTCGTTCTCGGCGGTTTTCGCCAAGCGGGAATCGAGGGGCAACCGCAGCCGTGAATCGAGGACTACGCGCAGAAGCGGACGGCGGCGGGGTCGGCCGCTGCGATCGGTGAGCAGCGGATCGTCGGCGATTACAGTGCCGATACCGACCAGAATCGCGTCGTGCTGGTGGCGAAGTTCCTGCACGTGGGTGCGGGCGGGTTCACCGGTGATCCATTTGCCGCGGTCTTGCGCCGGAGCCGCAGGGCCGGGCAATTTCCTCTGAGGCGGCGCGATTTTGCCGTCGAGCGTCATGGCAGCCTTTAGCGTGACGAGCGGAATATGGTGTCGAATGTATTCAGCGAAAGACTCGTTCAGGGTTTTCGCTTGCTCTTCCAATATGCCGGTGGAGACGTCGATCCCAGCACTACGAAGTCTGGCAAATCCCTGGCCGCTGACTTGCGGGTTCGGATCCTGCATGCAGGCCACCACGCGACTAATGCCGGCGGCGATCAAGGCGTCAACACAAGGCGGGGTGCGGCCTTGATGGGAACAGGGTTCCAGATTGATGTAGAGAGTGGCGCCACGAGCTTTTCCCCCGGCTTGTTCGAGGGCGAGGATTTCCGCATGTTTCCGGCCGTCGTAGGTGTGGCTCCCAGTGCCGACGACTTCGCCATTCCCATCAACAACGACAGCTCCCACGCAAGGATTGGGCGACGTCAATCCGATGCCTTGCCGCGCCAGATCCAAGGCTCGGCGGAGGAAGAGTTCGTCAGTGTTGTGAGCAGGCATTCTACGCTTTTACCACAGAGTCACAGAGACACCGAGAAAGGCAGGGCCTAGTCCATGTTTCAACTAGATTTGGCTTCGGAAATACGTTCCTCTCTGTGCCTCAGTGTCTCTGTGGTGAGAGAACCTATGCGAACAGCGAATCTACAAAATCCTTGGAATTGAATGGCAGCAGATCCCCGGCCTTTTCGCCGACGCCGACGTAGCGCACTGGCAGGCCCATCTCCCGCGAAATGGCGACCACGACCCCGCCTTTGGCGGTGCCATCGAGCTTAGTGAGCACGATTCCGGTTACGCCGGCTGCATCCGTAAACTGGCGGGCCTGTTGCAGGCCGTTCTGACCCGTGGTGGCGTCCATCACCAGCAAGGTTTCGTGGGGAGCGCCAGGAATAATCCGCTGTGCCGTGCGCCGCATTTTGTCCAGTTCAGCCATTAGGTTGGTTTTGGTGTGAAGACGGCCGGCGGTGTCCACGATCACGTAGTCGCTGTGGCGAGCGGACGCGGCTTGCAGAGCGTCATAGAGCACCGCGGCGGGATCGCCTCCGGCCTTGGTCCGGATAACTTCGGTTCCAGTGCGTTGTCCCCAGATTTCCAGTTGTTCGATGGCGGCCGCGCGAAAAGTGTCAGCGGCACACAATAGTACGGTCTTGCCCTGTGCACGAAAAACTTGCGCCAGCTTGCCGATGGTTGTTGTCTTTCCAGTGCCGTTGACGCCGACCACGAGGATGACTTCGGGAGTGCCGTCAACTTTCTCGACGGGGCGTGTGTTGGCGGTATTCAGGATGGCGAGCAGTTCCTCTTTCAGCAGGCGCTTGAGTTCGTCGACGTTCTTGATTTGCTTGCGGTCGGCCTTTTCTCGAAGCTTGCCCAGGACTTCCCGGGTGGTCGTGCTGCCCAGGTCGGCGCCGATGAGGATGGCTTCCAGGTCGTCCAGCGTAGAGCGGTCAATTTCCTTGCCGATCGAAACGACTTCCTCGATGCGCTGGCTGAGGCTTTCGCGGGTACGCGTTACTGCCTCTTTCATGCGGTCGAAAAGGCCCGGCTTCTGCTCTTCGTCCAGGCTGCCAAAAAGGGTTTGAATCATAGATATTGAGAGGCGTGCGCCAAATATTGATTATAACGGCAGGCGCGGAATTCGATGTTAGAGCGGGCTTTTGCGGGGCTAGCGAGTCGCTTGGACGAGAGCGGCGGTCGGCGCCGGTGCTTCCGGAATGGCCGGCCCCGGAGGTGGAGCAATCGCGGGAACTGGCGCGGCGGGTATCGCCTCGACGGGAACTGCGGGCGCGGTTTGGCGCGGGATGCGAATCTCGCCGCGTCCGTAGATCGCGGTAATCGCCGCAACGCAGGTTGGATCGAGGCGCTTGCCCGATAGATTGTGAATGATCTTTAAGGCGTCCATGGGGGAATGCGCATGCTGGTAGGGACGGTTGGTGGTAAGTGCGTCGAAGGTGTCGGCAACTGCGATGATGCGGGGCAGAAGGGGGATTTCGTCTCCCTTCATGCCATGAGGGTAGCCGCGGCCATCGAGCGATTCGTGGTGCAATTCGATCCCTGGAATCATGTCTTTCAGTTGTGCCACCGGGCGCAGGATGTTGGCGCCTTTGGTGGTATGCGTCTTCATGATGTTGAATTCCTCAGGGGTCAGTGCGCCAGGCTTTTTTAAGATGCCGTCCTCGATTCCAATCTTGCCAACGTCGTGCAGTTGAGCGGAGACGCGCACGGTTTCAATGAAGTCTTCGGACACGCCCAGTTCCTTGGCAATCATCAGGGAATAGCGGGTGACGCGGTCGGAGTGGCCGCGAGTGTAAGGATCTTTTTCGTCGACCGCGCCGGCGAGCATCTGGATGGAACCCATGAACAGTTCGCGGTTCTCGTTGGCAGCGCGTTTGAGGTCGAGAACGAAGTGCTCGAGCTCTTCAGACATGACGTTGAAAGTTTCGGCCAGTTCGCCAATTTCGGTATGGCTCTTCACGTGGACCCGCTGCGAGAAATCCCCACCCGCAATGGCTCGGCTGAAATGAGTGAGGACCTGGAGCGGATTCGTGATCCGGCGGGCGGCGAAAATACTGATGCCGATACTGAGCGCGATCGCCATGATCGCCAGATTGCGGGCGTTGCGCTGCATCTCATACACGCCGCGGTAGGCCTCGGCGCGCGGCTTTTGCACGACCACTGCCCAGTCCAAGTTGGTGACGGGACCGTAGGTGCCAAGCATTCGGATGTTATTGTTTCCCTCGCGGAGGTTGAATTCACGGGTCGCAGCAACCAGTTGTACCTTGGTGCCGGCCTCGACGAAGTTGCGCACGATTTCCAGATTCGACATGTCCTGGCCGGTGGCATAGTCGGAGGTAGCGCCTGCGACCAACCGTCCCTGGCTGTCGACGACATAAGGAGTGAGGCCGCCTCGGTTGACTTCCTGCAAGCGGCGGATCAGGAACTGCAAGTCCACGACGGAACCAATCATGCCCAGAAAGCTGCCACCGTACATCACCGGAGTGCTAACCAGCATCACGGTGCGGGCCGACTTACCGGTTCCTACGACGAGTGCCTGGCCGTTGTAAACTCGACCTTCGCGGGCGGCGGCGTAGGCACGCTCGAGTTCGCGTTGCAGGAAGGCGTCGGGAGCGATTCTGCCGGCGGAAATTCCCTTGGCGTCGGAATTCAACAAGGTGGCGTAGGCCAGGTCATCGGAGGAGGAAACGAAATTCTCCAGCAAGGCGCGCAACTCGGGCGCCTCCACATGCTCGGAAGTGATGTCCCCGCCGCTGGCCACCTGTAGGGCAGAGGCCAGATTCGCCTGCATCATACGCAGCGATTCCTGGTGTTGCGAAATGTCATCCGCAAGGGAGCGCGTGACCGTGTTTTGCAGCAGCCGTTCGTTGGTGATCAGCCGGTCGCGGTTGATGGATTCCACCTGCGCCGAATAAAAGTACATGGGGACGACGCTGATCAGTACGAGCACACTTAGGATCACGTACAGAATGGGCAGGCGAGATGGCGATGGCAATTTCAGCGACAAGTGGCCCTTTTCGCGGCGCTTCCCCGGCCAGAGGTTCAGCCGATACTCTAAAATTGTAGCTTGACCTCGCAGCCGGCGCGGATTACGAAAGTACCCCGAAAACCCGTGCCCTTCGGCGGTTTGGCGAGGTCGGGGATGGACTCAAGGAAAACAGTTTCGTTCCAAGTGGTTGAGAGAATGACGATATGGCTGCACCTCGGCATGACCGGTCGGGTGGATTAAAACCGAAGGGCGCAGGCGGGACCGGGCCTGCGAAACGCAACCCCAGGGAATGGGGATTCCTGACTATCTGGCAGTTTCAGGTTCGCCCAGCAATGGAGAAGCGTTTCGGTCAAGTTTATGGACCGAAGGGCGATTGGGTGCGATTGTTCAGGCAGGATGAGTCTTATATCCGCACCGAATTAGTCCGTGAATCTAAGGGCAAACGCACCTACCTGACGCTGGACTACTGGACATCAGAGGAGGCTTACGATGCCTTTCGGGCGCGGCATCTGGACGCGTACAGAGTTCTCGATCAAAAGTGCGAGGGCCTGACGGAGAGCGAGCGGGAAATCGGAAGGTTCGTGAGAGTCCCGAGCGACTAAGGCTCGATCACAAAAGCAGAAGCCACTTTAGGACCCTCACCCGCGAGACCTTTTCCCCGCAGCGGTCTCGCGCCCGGCTGGCGCCGCCGGCTTTTTCTTTCCTTCCATCTCCGCCAAGCTCTGCTTGAGCGCCGACATCAAATCGACCACGGGAGCGAGTTTCTTGGGTTTCTCCACTTCAGCGATCTTACCGCCTTCCAGTTTCGTCTGGATCAGGTTCTTGAGATTGTCCTGAAAACTGTCATGATATTTTTCCGGATCCCATTCCGCCGCCAGTGCCTCGATTAACTGATGCGCGACTTTGACCTCCGCATCTTTGAGTTCAACGTCGGGCGCACCGAATCCCTCCAGTTTTCGGACTTCTTCCGCGTAGTACATCGTATGCAACATCATGCCGCCTTCATGAGGGCGCAGAAATACCGTGTACTCGCGGTTGTGCATGGTGAGTTGGGCGATGGCAACATATTCGCTCTCCTCCATCGCCTTGGTGAGCAGCGCGTACGGCCGCCGTCCAGCCTCGTCCGGAACCATGTAGTAGGACGATTCGAAGAAGACCGGATCAACCTCTGTGGTCTTGACGAATTCCAGAATCTCCATGGTCTTGGCGGTCTTGGGCTCGATCTTCTTAATCTCCTCGGGCTCGATGACCACATACTCGTCCTTGCGGAACTCATAGCCCTTCACGATGTCGCTACGCTCCACAACTTTGCCGTCGACGAGACACACATACTGCTGCTTCAGGCGGGACAGGTCATCGCGGTGCAGCATGTTGAAGGAGATGCCTGAACTGCGCGCGCCAGAGAAAAGCTTCACCGGCATTGAAATCAGACCAAAGGTTAGATAGCCAGACCAAACCGAAGCTGCCATAGTTCACCTGTATATGGGACACGTGCTCCAGAACCGACACGCTCGCGACCGTGAGTCTAAACTACTACCAACGGTTTGACGCACCAAGATTGCGCCGGTAACCCAGAGTGCAAGCACGATACACTGGGCCTGAGCGGGGCGCAACCCTATCCATAGTAGTATCTGGCTTGGCCCCTGCACTCGCCAAGCGAAAAGCTGTCTTCATAGCTGCTGTCGGCCGCATTGGCAGGCAGGCGCTTTTGTAGCGACGCCGTCCCGGCGGCTGTCGTGGGGGCTTCCCGCCCCCACCCGCCAAGGCGGGATGCCGGCACCAGCAAGTTTAGGATTGGAGAGAATCTTCCCCATGGCTGACTTGGCGAGAACCGGCGAGACTTTGGCGGGACTGGCCTCGGCACGTCCGCTCTGGACCGCCCTGATCGTCACCCTGCCTTTCAGCGCGCTCGCCCGCTGGGTACGGGGAGTGAGTTTCTCTGGCGCCATCGCGGGAGCTGGAGTATGTTTCCTGCTCTACCTCGGCGGAGGCCCCGGCGCATTCGCGGCATTGGTTTCCGTGTTCGCTCTCACTTGGGTTTCCACCCGCCTCGGCTACCAGCGGAAAAAGAAGTTGGGAACCGCTGAAAAGCTCGATGGCAGAACCGCCCTGCAGGTTCTGGCCAACCTCGCCGTGGCCGCGATTTGCGCCGGACTATGCGCCGTCACACGAAACACGGTCCTATTGCTGGCCGCGTCCGCCGCCCTGTCGGAAGCCGCAGCCGACACGGTTTCGAGCGAGGTCGGCCAAGCCCGAAGCGAAAAAGCCCGCCTGATCACTACCTGGAAAGAAGTGTCCGCAGGCACCAACGGGGCCGTGAGTTGGCCCGGAACCCTGGCCGGTCTCGCCGCCGCAACCGTAGTGAGTCTAGTTTGCGTTTCAACCGGCCTGGTACCGCTCAAGTGGGTCGGCATTTCGATCGCAACCGCAGTCGCCGGCATGATCGCCGACAGCTTTCTCGGTGCTTTGCTGGAACGGCCAAATCTCCTGAACAACAATGCCGTAAACTTCCTGGGCACTCTGGTAGCGGCAGGCACCGCTTTCCTGCTGGTGTGAATTTTCTTCCCCGCCTGTTTTCCAGAAATATTGCTTGCAATGTCTAGGTTTATCAAAACCCACGGTTCGTATCAGGATATGGCTTCAGCCATATCGCACCCGCCGCCGATTAAAGCGGCTTCAGCTGCTGCCCTTTGGAACCTCGCAACTGCAAGACGTTGCCGGCAAAGCCTGTCCACTGGTTCATGTCCCGCAGTTCCTTGAAGACCCCCAACCTTACACGGGAAAATGAAGCAGCACCTCTGGATCAGATCGCAGCATCTAACCGTAGAACCAATGAAGATTCGGACCCTAATCGTAGGATACGTGCTGGCACTGGCGCTGTTTCTGTTTGCCCAGCGCCATCCCGGTTCGTCGGCACCCACCGGATTCCATGCCGTCGTGGATTTGACCCATTCGCTCGATGCCAAGGCATTCGAACCGGCTGAAAAACCGGCTCAGCTTAAGACCGTCAGCAGGGGCTTCGTTCAGAACTCCCCCGAGCAGATTGAAACTCGTATCGAAGCCCCTTCCCATTTTGCCCGTGGCCTCTGGACCGTTGACCATATCCCGACTGAACGTCTGATCGCACCTCTGGTCGTGCTGGACGTGAGCGCCAACATTGCGAACCATCCCGACTACCAGATCTCGGTCGAAGACATTGCCCGGTGGGAACGAACCCACGACCAGATTCCATTGGGTTCAGTGGTGATGGCGCGCACCGGATGGGATTCGCGCTGGAACTCAGCCCGCGATTATCACAATGCCGACCAAAAGGGCACAATGCACTTCCCCGGATACTCCGAGGATGCCGCGAAGTTTCTGATTCAAGGGCGCGGCGCGCTGGGCCTCGGCATTGATACCTTGAGCATTGACCATGGCCTGTCAAAAGACTTTCCCGTCCGCCAATACGCGCTGGCCCACAGCGTCTACCAACTGGAAAACGTCGCCAACCTGGACCACGTCCCCGCCACCGGGGGGATGGTCGTAGTCGCCCCAACAAAGCTGGCGGGTTCCACCGCCCCTGCCCGGATCCTCGCGTTGCTGCATTGAGGCCGACCTTCGTGTACCTTTGTGTCCTCTGTGGTTAACTCGCAAGCCATCGGAGAGAGTTTGCCAGCATTTGTGGACCACTATCCAATTCTTGCAGCTTTCCCCCACCCGTCCTCATCTGAGTTCTGTAGCCTAATCCACGCCCGAGGCCAACATGAGCGACCCGCGTTATCCCATTGGAAAATTCGCCTTCGACGGTCCACCCACTGAAGCGCAACGAAACCAACTTATCAACGACATCGAACAGACGCCTGCGGCGCTGCGCGCCGCCATCAGGAATCTTTCCCCCGAACAGATCGAAACCCCTTATCGCGATGGCGGCTGGACGGTTCGGCAGGTCGTGCACCATGTGCCTGAGAGCCACATGAACGCGTACATCCGTTTCAAGTTGGCGCTCACCGAGGACGAACCTACGGTCAAGCCTTACATGGAAGACCGCTGGGCGGACACACCAGACGTCCAAGCAACGCCGCTGGAAGTCTCACTGGCGATGATCGAGCCATTGCACACGCGATGGGTGCGCTTGCTGCGCTCTCTGAAGGCAACGGACTGGAAGCGGACTTTTCGCCATCCAGCAATGGGGATCGTGCCCCTGGAAAAGAATCTCGCCCTCTACTCCTGGCACGGCAAGCATCACGTAGCACACATCACGGAACTGCGAAAAAGGATGGGCTGGTAAGCTCGGACAGATTCAGGCCACACGCCTTTTGGAATCGCGTAAGGCCGGGGACGCCCTATCCGGGCGGGAGTACGCACCTCGGCTGGTCTCGTCCATAGAGCGGGGTTAGAGCCGTTCTTTCCAGTATCCGGGCCTGCGACTGGTGTGGGCAACTGCTACCACCTCAATATCCCCAACCGGCTGCTCCCGGTAAATCAGAATGAAAGGAAATTGCCTGAGTAAGAACCTCCAGTGTGGAATGGGCCGGGAGCCCAACGCTGAGGAGCTTTCAGAATCTGCGCGAGCGCGCGATCAACTTCAGCATCGAGCTTAAGAGCAGCGTCTGGACTTCGCTCAAGGTACCAGTCAAACGCCGCGTCGTACTCGGCAGCGGCTTCCCTGTGAAGCTCAACTGCTCTATTGGGCATGGGGCAGTTTTGCCACGTTCCGCCTCCGGACTTCCGACCATGAGGTAGTCTTCGCCTCGCCGGAGTCCAGGTCTGCCACTCGCTTTCCGATCTCAACTTCCCAAGCCGCCTGAACGCCCGGGTCTACTTTGCCACCAAGATTGGAAATCAGGGAATCTGCCAACGCTTCCTGCTCTTCAACTGAAAGCGAAAGCGCTTTTTCCAGTAGCTTAGAAACTTCTGGCGTCATCTGTGCCATAACTACCTCATCGTTTAATTCTATCGCAGGCAGCAAGCTCGGCGGGCTCGGGCCCGCATTCCCATGATGGACCCTGAAACGCTACACCGGCACATGCAACCGCCACACCATATAGCTGACCGCCTCGCGTAGTACCGCTTCCGCGCGCTGCCACAGCGAGTGCGGACGCGAATCGGGTCGCGGCGAAACGTACACCTGGATCCCCTCGTGCTCCAGCAACTTGCGGATACGGAACACATGATACGCATCACTCACCGCCACGCAACTGTGCAAGTGATTAGCGCGCATAATCACGCCAATGCGTGTAGCAGATTGTGCCGTATCTGAACCCTGGGTTTCTGCAATCAGGCTGGAATCAGAAATCCCGCGATGCATCAGGTAATCATGGCCCACCCCGCCTTCGCTGAAGCTGGGATCGGCCGCGGCCCCGCCGCTGCTGATAACCACCGGAGCAACGCCGCGTTGAAACAGATCGAAAGCGTGATCAAGACGGGCGCGGTACACCGGAGACGGACGTCCAGCGTACTCAGCGGCACCAAAGACTACGATAGCGTCCGCGGAATGAATCTCCTGCGGTGAGGCCTGGCTTACGATTCCTACACAAATCGAGCCCAGCCAGGTGAGCGCAGCCATGACAGCCAGCGCTACCAGCCATAACAACCGCTGGTATCGCACCGGTCGGTTCGCAGCTGCCTCGGTCATCCTTGTGCGAAGAACTCGGAAATATCCTGAGCCGCAATCGCGCCTTCCCGCATGATGCGCCAGCGCGCTTCCTCGTCGGTGAGGTCGACGATAGTTGAAGCCGTCTCGCGCGGCGAGGTTCCGCCGTCCACGATGATGGAGATGCGATCCTGCAGTTGATCGCGCACCGCGACCGCTGTGGTGCACTCCGACTCTCCGCTCAAATTCGCTGAAGTCGCAGTAATCGGAATCCCCGCAGCCTGCACCACAGCCAGCGGGATTTTGGCACTGGGGATGCGAAGCGCGACGTTGCCAGTGTTGGCAGTCACCTTCAACGGAAGCCGCGATGCAGCCTTGACGATGATGGTCAACGGTCCCGGCCAGAAACGGCGCGCCAGTTTGTAGAATTCATCGGGCAGAGGCCTAGCCAACTCCTCGGCCTGCTCTTCATTTTCGATCAACAACGACAGCGGCTTGTGCCGCGAGCGCGACTTGATTTCGTACACGCGGTCCACGGCGCGCAGATTAAAAGGGTCGGCAGCCAGTCCATAAAACGTGTCGGTGGGCATACCTAAAACTTCGCCCGCCCGAATCTGGTCGGCCGCATAGCGGATGAGCGACGCCTCCGGCCGCTCGCTATTTATCTTGACAATTTCGGCGCGCACACGTTTCCTTCCCAACAATGTTCTGAATCCGCGAAAGCTAACATACCACGAGCCGTCACTGCAAGGAGAGACAAACGCGTATCATTTCGGAAGAGCCACCGTGAAGAAACCCAGCACTCACGACTCGGCGGTCCACAGCCGCCTGCGCCGCATCGAGGGACGCCACAACGCGCTCGTCAAAGAGTTGCGCGCAGCCTTTGCCCATGGCGAACTCACGCCTGACGGTTATTGCGCCATCGAAGGCATGCGCATCCTGGAAGAAGCCATCCGTAGCGGCTTGAAATTCAAGGCCGCGTTCTTCCGAGCTTCCGCCGAAAACCGTGCCGAGCGCCTGCTCCCCCAAATTGCCGCCAACGTCGAGACCCTCCTCCTCCCCGACAAGCTGTTTGCCAACGCCGTCCCCAGCGAGACTCCCCAAGGAGTCGCAGCGCTAGTGCGCTGCAAACCCTTCAAGCTGGAGGACGTCTTGGCCAAGTCGCAGGCTGGACCGCTGCTGGCGATTGCCGGAGTGCAGGACCCTGGGAATCTGGGCACGATCCTGCGCTCCGCAGAAGCCTTTGGAGCCGGCGGCGTGCTGCTGGGAGAAGGCACTGTAAATCCATTCAATTCCAAAGTGATCCGCGCCTCGGCCGGGTCGGTCTTCCGGCTTCCCATCGTCCAGGCAAATCTGGCGGGAACTCTCGACCAGATGCGCGAGCTCGGCCTCCGCCTCATCGCCACCTCATCGCACAAGGGCACTCCACTCGACCAAGCCACGCTGACCGGCCCCCTCGCAATCTTCATCGGAAGCGAAGGCGCAGGTCTGCCGCATGATCTGCTTGCAGAGATGACGGAGATCGTCGCCATCCCGCACGCGGCCAGCGTCGAATCGCTGAACGCCGGCGTAGCCGCGAGTATCGTGTTATATGAAGTAGCTCGGCAAAATAACTCACCACGGAGACACGGAGACACGGAGTAGAACAGGGTCTTTCATGTTGCTTGAGCGCCAGATTACAGAAGCGATTATCGGTGCCGCGATTGAGGTCCATCGAGAATTTGGACCTGGGCTTCTCGAATCGGCTTATGAGGAATGCTTTTGCCACGAATTGCACTTACGCAACGTGAGTTTTCAGCGGCAGGTTGAACTCCCGGTCGTGTACAAAGGTCTTAAACTTGATTGTGGGTACCGACTGGACGTTGTCGTCGAGAGCGCTGTTATCGTCGAACTGAAAGCGATTGAGCAGATCTCTCCAATTCACCATGCACAGTTACTAACGTATTTGCGCTTGTCCGGAAAGAAGGTGTGACTACTGATTAATTTCAATGTTGCGGTTCTCAAGAACGGAATTGCGCGCAGGGTCCTTTGAGCCTTGATTTCTCCGTGCCTCCGTGTCTCCGTGGTGAAATGGCTTTATGAGCCTATTCCAAACCATCCCGAGCAGCGACAATTCCGGAGATCGAACCCGGCCCCTGGCCGACCGCATGCGTCCGCGAACGCTCGATGAACTTGTCGGCCAGGAGCATCTAGTCGCAACCGGGAAGCCGCTACGCACCCAGCTCGAGCGCGACGACATCGGATCGCTCATCTTCTGGGGACCGCCGGGAACGGGCAAGACCACGCTGGCGCAGATCATCGCGCGCATGACCAAGGCGGAGTTCATCGAGTTCTCCGCCGTGCTGACCGGCATCAAGGAAATCAAGCAGGTCATGGCCGATGCTGAACGCGCCCGTCAATATGGCACGCGCACTATCGTTTTCATCGATGAGATTCACCGCTTCAATAAAGCGCAGCAGGACGCGTTCCTGCCGCACGTCGAGAAGGGCAACATCCGCCTGATCGGCGCGACCACAGAGAATCCTTCTTTCGAGATCATCTCCGCGCTGTTGTCGCGCAGCCGCGTATATGTGCTCAAGCCGCTGACCGAAGAGCAAGTCGTGCTGCTGCTCAAGCGAGCGCTAGCGGATGAAGAGCGCGGGTTGGGAGCACTAAAGCTCCGAGCCTCCGATGCGGTGTTGTCGAAGATTGCGTCTTATTCCAGTGGCGACGCGCGCAGCGCCTACAACGTTCTCGAAGTCGCCGCTACGCTGGCCCGTGGGAGCGCCGCGACGGAAATCGGCGCAGAGATCACCGATGCCATCATCCACGACGCTCTGCAGAAACGAGTGCTGCTCTACGACAAAGCCGGCGAAGAGCACTACAACCTCATCTCCGCGCTGCACAAGTCGGTCCGCAACAGCGATCCCGACGCGTCGCTCTACTGGCTGGGCCGCATGCTGGAAGCCGGAGAAGATCCGCTCTACATCGCCCGCCGCGTGGTGCGCATGGCCGTCGAAGACATCGGCCTCGCCGATCCCAACGCGCTGTCGCTCTGCATGGCCGCCCGCGATGCGGTGGACTTCATCGGTATGCCCGAAGGCAATCTCGCGCTGGCCCAGGCCGTCGTCTATCTTGCGCTCGCGCCCAAATCGAACGCGCTGTACACCGCCTACGCCGAAGTGCAGCAGGATGTCGAGCACACCGCGGCGGAATCCGTCCCGCTGCACCTCCGCAACGCACCCACCGGATTGATGAAGGGCCTCGGATACGGTCAGGGCTATCAGTATGCCCACGACGTCGAAGGCAAAATCGCAGACATGCAATGCCTGCCGGACAATCTACGCGGCCGTACTTACTACCATCCCACCAACGAGGGCGTGGAGAAGCGATTTCGCGAACGCATGGAGGAGATCAAACGGCGCCGGTCAAAAGCGAGCAAACCCGATTCGTCAGATACCGAAAAACAATCCTAGCTTCACCCAGAATTCTCCCCCGCTGCGCCGGGTTGCTCCTTCCATGTTGAACGTTCACGCCGATGGGCCAAAGGCGCAACCTTCGCGCATGGCTTGCCGGAATCGTTCCCGCTCCTCGGGGGTCTTGTGCTTCCAGCGCTCGGCCAGTCGACGGCGGAAATTGGAGCGATAGTAGCCGTGCCGTCCAAATCGCCCGAAGAGGATCCGGCACAGCGCCAGAATCCCAACCGCTTGCCAGAAGGTAATTTGGCGCCATCCGAAGAGCGGCGGCAGCAGCCAATTCCACAAGCGCAACACTATTTCGCCGCTGATGGCGATAAACAGCGGAATCGCCAGAAGCGCCAGCGGAGCCAGGAAAATCCATTTCTTTTTCATTTTCAATTCCTCGTTTCTCCTTACCAGCTAATGAATCAAGCTTGCATCGCGCGCTGCGAGCGCCACTCCCCCGCTGCGCTGGCCTGTTCCGTCCATCGTTGAACGTTCACGCCCATCACCAGGAGCCACAGGTACACCAATCCTTCCCCCAGGATGCCGGAGGCCGTGTTGTACGGAGACAGATAGTTTGCCAGCGGGTTTGACCCATAGGTCAACCAAGCCAAACCGGCAAACACCATCAGCGCACCCAGGATTCGAGGCAGAAAGTTCGACTTGAAAATGAGGTAGCCGATGAGAAGGTGTTGCAATCCGACAAATACCAGCGCGATGTCCACGCCTTGAGGATTCCATCGAAGAGCCTCAAACGTAAGTCCCACGAAGTTGAGGAACGCCGCCAGCAAAGAGAGGTTCCTGCTCACGGGTTTAAAGATGTCATAGAAAAGCAGCGTCATCGCGATCATACCCGTAACCGCGAGCTCACCCGCTCCGAACCCGACCTTGCCGCCAACGGACTCGCCGAGTACTGCCGTCAGCAAGCTGAGAAAATAAAGGGCTCCCGCAATTCTGGCCTTAAAGCCTGGCGACGCCTCTCTAATCCGTTTCATCATCTCTTCGAGGTCCATGTTTCATTCCTCCTTACGCGAGTTCGTGAATCGATTGCACGCATGTTAGAGCGATCGGATCGTCGGAACCCAAATCTAAGGAGCCTTCAGTTTCTGAAGCATCACGACGGCGCCGCCGTTTTTTGGGTTCAGCTGCAGCGATTTTTGATAGTTGGCGATGGCCAGCGGTTTGTTGCCGTCGTCCGCGTAAGCCTCGCCCAGGCTGTCGTAAACATTGCCGGATCGCGGATAGGCTTCAACGTTCAACTGAAGAATACGGATAGCTTCCTTGAATTTTTTTGCCCGAATGAACACGTAGCCTAGATTGTTGAGTTCGTCTTCATCGAAGTTGTAGGTGGCGGGTGCAGCGGCCTTGAGGTCATGGTATTGCTTCGTGGCCGCGTCGATGCCGCCTGAAGCGATGGTTGCCGAGAGAGTTTCAGCAATAGATGTGCGGGGGTCATATGCGGCTTTGACCTGAGGCACCCATTGAGCCGTGGCGACCGCAAAAAGTCCAGCGACCATCACCAGGGTCACTACAAAGAGCATGCCCGCCGTTGCCATTCGCCGTAGAACTCCGGGGCGGTCCCGCGCCCGCAAATAGATTTCGAGAACGGCAAGGGGAATCAGGTATTGGGCGAACGACATGGACGTGAGGAACGGCCCCCGGAACGTCGTCGGATCAAAACCGAAAGGACCTTTAAAGATGACAAGCCACAAGAAGAAACCGATCCGGAAAAACCACGATCCACTTGCCACCAGGAAGAAGCGAAGAGCCCAGCGGCGATGCGTCCGGAAATCGCGAGCCAGCGCATAGCGCAGCGCCATGCCGCCACAAAGCCAGATCAGCACGGCGCCCAGGGTCGAAGCCAGGTGCACAGAAAGATCGCCAACGCTTCCCCGGATCCAGGTCATGTAAAGGCCGGCCACGCTGAGGGTGAGCGCGGTCAGCATATAGATCCGCCCATTCCACCGATGAAAGACTGGAAAGCGGTTGCGGACTTGCGGAACCAACTGAACCGCCCCGGCGAGCATGATGACTACGGCTGATGCAACATGCATAATCACGGCAGTATTGCCCATGGAAAAGCCGGGGACGTAGCCGTTCGTCAAGTTCCACTTGTGGTAGTCCCCTCGCAGCGCGGTGAGAGTGTAGAACGACGCTACCGTAAACGCGAATACCAATTGTCCGAGGATGGTCACCGCAAACCAAAACCGCGCGGCTGCTTTCAGGGCAGTTTCGGCAACGGAATCCAGTTCCAACCGGTTGGTCATTACAGCGGTGCTCATAGTCTTTACTCCTTATCCGAATCCGAATTATTGACTCAAGTGCATGCCAATCAGAGCGCTTCCCGATAGCGTCGCAGGCGGACCGCGGCCACCAGGCATGCGGCAGCGAATACCAGACCGAGCCACAGACCAGGGCTGCTGAAGAACCTCCCCGGAGCTAGTTGCGTTAGCGGAATAAAATGCGTATCGATTGGGACGCCATTCTTATCCTTGAGGTCGAAAGCGGCCTCACTGAATCCAAGCAGTCGGCCGTGCAGCATGTGTCCCAGAAACGAGGTGTGGAACGCAATATTCTCCATGGCGGCAATTGCAAGCCACGGCACCACCGCCCAGAGAAATACCGCGCGCCGCGCCCAGCCTGAGACCAACAGGAACCAGCAGTAGATGGGCGCGTGCCAGAGCACAATCACGGCCGTACCGTAGAGCGTCACCAATTCCATCTCCGACAATGGCAGCCGAGTCCACAGCGTCGCAGCGCTCCCGCCGTTCATCACCAGGACCGTCATACTCAGCAGCCGCATGATCTGTTGCAGGAAAACGGTGACCGCGAACACAAACAGCGGCAAAACCACAAGCGGGATGGCCGTCTTCGAGAGTACGGTCGCGAGATCGGAAACCGGCAGCGCCTTCCAGAACAGGATGCTGCGATCGCGGCGTTCGCCGTGCAGCGCCTCAAGCGAGTAGAAGATCCCGACCAGGAATGCGACCAGCCCGACCAGCGCGGCAGCATGGGTGTACGGCATGGCGAGCCCGATCAGGCTGTCCGCCACTTTGAGAGTCGCCATTTCGCGCATGGTGTGCGGCATCCATACTTCACGCATGTTGTCCGGCAGCCAAATCACGCTGACTGCGAAGCTGAGCAGATAGACGGAGGCGATGGCCAGGGGCGCGACGTAGATGGAATGGTTCTCCCACAATTCGCGGCGCACTGACCAGTACATCGGCCGCGTCGCCGACGCGGGCGCAAGGACGTGCGAATTGCGGGGAGGCTGTGGCACGGCATTTGATGGAGTATTCATATTGCTGTCGTTGTAGCGCCAGGCTGCGCTTTCATGCCGCGCTGGCCTGCTCCTTCCAGAGTTGAATGTTCACCCACGAGGATCCACAGGCAAACCAATCCCTCCCCCAAGACGCCGAGCGCAAGATTGTAGGGGGACAAATAGTTGGCGAGCGCCGATGACAAAAAGGTCAGCCAACCCAAACCGCCCAATGCCATCAGCACGCCCAGAATGCGAGGCAGGGAGGCCGACCTGAAAACGATATAGCCGATCAGAATGCAATAAAACCCGTCAAATACAACAGCGATGTTCACGCCCTGAGGCTGAACTCGAAGAGCCTCCAAGGCGAGTCCCGTGAGGTTGAAGGACGCCGCAAACAAAGAGAGGCTCCTGCTCACCGGGCTCAAGATGTCATAGAAGAACAGCGTCACAGCAATCATGCCAGAGACCGCGATGAGGCCTGCTGCGAGATTCAAGCTGCCGCGAACGAAAATCTCGATGATTGCCGCCGTCATTACGGTCAGCACAAAGAGGACGCCAGCCATTCTGGCCTCGAAACGAGGCGACGCTCCTGAAATCCGATTTGTCATTGCTGCTGTGCTCATAAATCTCTCCTTCCTAATTCGACCTACTGCGTCAACTGCACACGAAATCAGATCGGTCCTTGGCAGCGGCGCAGCCGCGCCGTCGCAACGATGCATGCCGCGAAGAATGCCAGCCCGATCCACAAACCCGGCGTAGTCAGGAATTTTCCCGGAGTGAGGTGCATAAGCGGGTCCATCGAGCCGTGATCCCCCATAAAGGAGCCCCCTGCCGTGTCGCCACTGAAGCGGTATCCCACCCAGGCGGCGAAATGCGTAGTGTTGAAGGCAATCTTCTCGACGGCGCCGATCGCAAGCCAAGGCAAAGCAGCCCACAGAAAAGCCGCGCGCCGCGCCCAACCCGAGACCAGCAGCAGCCAGCCGTACACGGGCGCATACCAGAGCACATGCACGGTCACCAGGTGGTAGAGCAGTAGCAGCCACATCTGGAAAAACGGCATGTGTGCCCACAGAGGCGCGATACTCAGACCGCTTCCCAGCAGCACTGCGGTGCTAAGCAGCAACATGATCCACTGCGTGGCAACGGTGAGCGCGAACGAGACAAACGGAAGCACCACCAGCGGAATGATTGCCTTCGAGAGCACTGTGGTGAGATCGGAAACCGGCAGCGACTTCCAGAACAGGATGCTGCGGTCGCGACGTTCACCGTGCAATGCTTCCAGGCTGTAAAACACTCCGACGATAAAAGCCGTCCCCATGATCACAAGCGCAGCGAAGTTGTTCGGCTCGGCAAGCGCGGCCGCCCTCCGCGCCGGGTCCATCGCCATAGCATGGCCAATCGTGGCAATCAGGAAACCAAACACCATGACCACGGAAACCGCCAGCGGCGCAATATAGATCGAACGGTTCTCCCACAACTCCCTTCGCACCGACCAAAGCAGTGGTTGAGTCGCTGGCACCTCCGCTGCGATTGGCTGCGACCCAAAAGATTCAGACACGGCGTTCGCTTGAGTATTCATCGCGCAACTCCTTGTACCGCGCCGGCATGATCTCCCATCACAGCGACGAACAAGTCGGCAATACTGGGCGTGCGCAGATCGCCAAGCGCGGCGAGCTGTTGGCGATCTACATGATCAAAAAGCAGGATGGTGCGGCCGAGCGCCTGGCGCTCGTGAATCGGTTTGAGCACTCGCGCCGCCGCTACTTGCTGCGGATTCACCGTCACCTCCAGATAGCGCGTCTCGAATTCTTCCATGCTGCAATCCAGCACAATCCGCCCGCGATTAATGAACATAAGATCGGTAAGAACATGCTGCACGTCCTCCACCTGATGCGTCGTAACGATTATTGTGCGGGTGCGGTCGAAATAGTCGTTTAGCAGCGAATCGTAGAACTGTTTGCGATACAGGAGGTCGAGGCCGAGCGTGGGCTCGTCGAGTACCAGCAATTTCGCGTCAATGGCCATGACCAGCGCGAGGTGCAGTTGAGTTACCATGCCTTTCGACAATTCCCGGATCTTACTGCTGCGATTGATGTCGGTCTTCGACAAAAAGCCTTCTGCCTTGGCACGATCGAATCGCGGATGCACTCCGGCCACGTAATCGACCGTCTGCGAAACCCGCATCCAGCGCGGCAGCACGGCGACATCGGCGATGAAGCAGACATCGCACATCAGCTGATCGCGTTCGCTCCAGGGATCGCGTCCGAGCACCCTCAGTTCTCCCTGATATTCAGTGAGTCCGAGAATCGCATTGAGCGCGGTGCTCTTGCCGGCGCCATTCGGACCGATAAGCCCGAGGATGCGGCCCTCGTCGACGCGCAAGTTGACACCATCCAGCGCGACCGTTGTTCCGAACGTTTTGCGGAGTCCGCGCGCTTCTATGACTGTCATGATTTCGGTTTCTCCTCTTTGGTATTCCGTTCATCATCCGACGACGAGCGGCGAGGCGCGCCGCCATTCAGCAGTTCTTCCGGTGTCAGGCCGAGCCGCTGAATGGTTGCAGAGACTCTGGGCCATTCTTCCGCCAGAAACTTCTGCCGTTCGCCCTGCAGCAGCAGATTGCGCGCGCCCGCATTGATAAACATGCCCCGACCTCGCTTGCTCTCGACCAACTGCTCATCAACCAGTTGCTGATAACCCTTCAGGACCGTGAGCGGATTGACCCGATATTCAGCCGCGACCACGCGCACCGACGGCAGCGGATCGCCTTCCTTGAGCACGCCGTCGAGTATCATGGCGACGACGCGGTCGCGAAGCTGGCGGTAAATCGGCTGACTGTCGTTCCAATCACGGTCCATAAAGTTTTCCCAATAGCCCTTGCCCGAAATACGCTGCCGTCAATTCTTTCGCTGCAGGTCGAAGTGCGCGTGGATCAGCTTGTCGCCCGTCATGAACGTCCAATCCTCGGTGTGATGGTTGGCGTCGATGAGGGTGAACACCGAATGGTGCATGTGGACCGACGGGTCGCCGCTGATATCCTTGAGCTCGAACTCGACTGTCTTGCCGTCGGGCGACAGCTTGCCGATCATGCGCGGCCGGTTTCCGGCATCGCAATAGTGAATCAGCGTGAGCTGGTCTCCGTCGAGGTAAACCATCGTGACCGGATGGTCGAACTTGGTGGCATCCAACGGCGTTCCTGCCTCTTGAAGTTCGTGCACCAGCGCATGCCCTCTCGAGGTCACGCGCAGCGACATGTGCATTTTGGCGCCTGACATCTGTGGCATCTCCGCGACGGTGGCTGGGCCTTCCCACTCTCCCGCCAGGCTTTTCATGGTTGTGAACGACTTCTCCGCCTCGGACGGCGCAGGAGCCACGACGGCGTCCGCTGCGAAAGCGGTGGCCGCGATCAGAACGAATAGAACGGAAATTGCGATGCGTGATTTCATATCCAGTTTCTCCTTTGCTCCATCACTTCAAGAGCATCTTTAAGTAATCTACTGTTGTAGTTAACTATAACACTACATAAATTGTCAAGTGTTTTCTTTGGTTTTCTTTCTTCTGCTCGCAAGTGATTGTATCGAGATACCTTGGAAACAAACCACAATCGGCCCTGATCCGGCTGCACACTGACTTTTCCTTTCCTGGGGAGGTCGAACGCCGCAATTCTTCAATATAATATTGACAAGTATATATATTGTGTAATATATATATCCATCATGCCTGAAATTAACTGCCAGAAGTTTCTGCCCCTCAAGACCCAGTGGTTCCACATCATGCTCTCGCTTGCCGGTGGCGAGCAGCATGGCTATGGAATCATGCAGGACGTTCTCGATCGCACGCACGGCAAGGTGCGGTTATGGCCAGCGACGCTGTATGGATCGATCAAGCGGCTGATTGAAGCAGGCCTGATTGAGGAATCGGACGAACGGCCCGCACCCGAGTTGGACGATGCGCGACGCCGCTATTACCGGATGACCAAGCTGGGCAAGCGGGTGCTCGACGCAGAGTGTGAACGTCTGCAGGAATTAGTGCGCACAATTCAGATGAAGCAGGCCATGGTGACCCAATGAACTTCGCACTGAGGCTCTATCGCTGGTTCGCAGAGGCATTTCCGCACGAGTTCAAATTGGTCTATGGCGAAGATGTGCTTCATCTCGGGGAGGACGTGGTTGCGGAGATCGCCAAAAGAAACGGAGCCATCGGGCTGGTCCGCCTGATCGCAGATATCGCGATTCGCGTACCCCTCGAATATCTCGACGAGATGCGCCGCGATATGCGCTATGCGTGGCGCGCGCTGATCAAATCGCCGGGATTCGCGCTGGTCGGCAT
>Ga0210410_10000508_pt1 | contig 43213 bp, 44 predicted proteins | sample IncBWC4MmetaG_FD_161058 | JGI IMG/M metagenome (GOLD analysis project Ga0210410, IMG submission 161058) | Forest soil microbial communities from Barre Woods Harvard Forest LTER site, Petersham, Massachusetts, United States - Inc-BW-C-4-M | ecosystem: Environmental > Terrestrial > Soil >...
GGTCGAGAACTCGGTCGGGCTGGCGGTGGCGCTGATCAGTCTCGCGGTGGTCGTCTCGGTTGCCTGCGCTGTCGCGATGGTCCCGGGGTATCTCGCCGCTCGTGTGCCGGTCGACGCCGCCTTCCGGGATTGACGGCCGCCCGCAACCCACGTGACAGCGATGGGTCGGCGGGCGAGCGATCCTACGCCCCTCGGCGTTCGCCAGCTCACGGCGCTGATCGCGGTCGCAGGTCGAGAGCTGGCGTGGGTGCTGCCGAACGTGGCTCGCGAGGTGCACGCGTGGGATGCGCGCGCGCGCGACATCCCCGATCTGACGCTGCGGGGCGACGCGACGCTGACACTGCGGCGCGAACGACTCAACACCGAGGGAGCCGCGCTGTTCTCGATCCTGCCGCATCGGCGCGACCGCAGCCTGCTGCGCGTGCTGGCCGCCTATCAGATCACGCTCGACTATCTCGACACGATCAGCGAGCGGCCGTCCGACGACCCGCTCGGCAACGGCCGCCAGCTCCACCTTGCACTCACGGAGGCCGTCGATCCGGGTCGACCGACATCGGACTATTACCGTCTGCATCCGCAACGCGACGACGGCGGCTACCTGCAGAGACTGGTCGAGGTCTGTCGAGCCGGCTGCACGGCCCTGCCCGGGTTCGAGCATGTCCGGACGCGTGCGATCCGCGCCGCGACGCTCGGAACGGTCCAGGTTCCCAACCACGATCCGTGCGCGTCCCGGCGGATCGCCGGCCTCCGCGCGTGGGTCGAGCGAGAGCTGCCGGGGCCGTCGGAGCTGCGGTGGTTCGAGCTGACCGCGGGCGCGAGCTCGTCGCTGTGGACGCTGGCGCTGCTCGCGCTCGCAGCCGACCCGAACCTGCGCGAGGACGACGTCGCCGAGGCGGAGGCGGTCTACTTCCCTTGGATCTGCGCTGCCAGCACGCTGCTCGACGCGTACGTGGACCAGGCCGCCGACCGCGCGGACGGCAACCACTCCTACGTCGAGCACTACGACCGCCCGGCGGAGATGGTGGAGCGGCTGTGCGAGATCGTGCATCGCTCTGCGCAGGGCGCGCGTCGGCTGCGAAACGGGGAGCGCCACGCGTTGATCGCCACGGGAATGGTCGCGATGTACCTGTCGAAGGCGAGCGCGCGCAGCGCCGAGCTGAGGTCGTCCACGGAGCGGATCGTGCAGGCCGCCGGGTCGCTCCCACGCGTGCAGCTGCCGATCATGCGGGTGATGCGCGCCGTCCAGGGGCTCGGCGACGCATGACCCCTAGCGCTAACTATTTACGGAAAGGGGGTTGACCGAGATCTCCGCGCGCCCGTAGCGTGCGAGCTGTCCCGGCACTGAGCGCCCTCAGCTCGCCACGACCCGCTTCGGTGATGACTGCGCACAAGGCTTCGGATCGCACGGCTCTTTCCCCGAGAGCCCCCTGCGACGGGGTCCGCGGTCATCGGACCCGGCGGATCGCGACGTGCGCGGCATGGCGCTCGGGACGGGCGAGCACCCCCCACCGTGCCGCGGCGTCCATGGGCGCCGGCGGCGGCGGCCGGTGCGCAGGACGCCTGCGGGCCCCGGCTCCAACCCCCCATCCCGGCCGGGGCCCGGGGCGTCCTCCTCGTGGGGCCGGCCCACGTTGATGAGCGACGTTCCCGACGACGCCGGTCAGGCCGGTTGGACGCTCGTGCAGCTCTCCGAGCTGGTGCGCCGTGCAGAGGAGCTGCTGCTCGACGGGATCGCGCTGGTGGGTCCGCACGCCCACGCCGGCATGGGGGCCGAAGCGACGATCGAGCTGGATGAGGGCGAGATGCGGCGCGTCGTCTCGGCGCTGCTGGAGGGCGTGGAGATCGCCGAGCAGCTCGAGCTGCTGACCGTGCGCCTGCCGGACGGTGCCGTCACGGCGGACTACGGCGCGGTGCGCGACGCCGCGGCGGCCGACCTCGCCGGTGGGATCGTCGATCCGCGCCGCCTGCTGCTCGCCGTGCGCCTGCTCGACGCCGCCCATGGCTGGCCGGCGCTCGCCGCGTCGCTGCACGCCGGCGACGTCGTGTCGGCGTGGGGCACGCTGACGGTCGAGGCGCTGCTCGGCCGCTTCCGCGACGTCGATCCGCACATGGTCGCGCACGTCGTCGCGAAGGCCGGGCTGGAGCCCGGCGCGCGCTTCGCAGCGTGCCCGCCCGAGCGGCTCGCGGCGCTCGCCGCCGAGCTGCGCCGCCACGCGAGCGGGCAGCCCGCGTCATGACGGAGCCGGGGCGGAATGCCTGGCCGAAGGCGGGGGCCGGCGGCCGTTCGCGGGCGGACCTCGCCTGGACCCGGGCGCTGGCGCACCCGGTCCGCGTCGAGATCCTGCGGACGCTGGTCGAGCAGGAGCCGGGCACCCCGAGCGGCTTCGCGGCGACGCTCGAGATCCCGCTCGGCGTCGCGAGCCATCACGTGCGCCGACTGCGCGACCTGCGGCTGATCGGCATCGTGCGCCGCACGTATCGGCGCGGCGCCGTCCAGCACCACTACCGCCTCACCGACCGCGTCGCGACGACGCAGGCGCTGTGGCGCTGGGGCGTTGCACCGGATGGCGCCGCGCCGGCGGATGCGCGCAGCGGTCCCGGAGGCACGACGGGCCGCGAGACGATGCAGCGGGTCATCGGCGAGCTGCGGCGCCTCCGCGAGCAGCAGGGGATGTCGCAGACGACGCTCGCCGAGCGCGCCGGCATCACCCGCGATCACCTCGGCCGCGTCGAGCGCGGCGAGGCGGACCCTCGGATGAGCGTGCTGCTCGCGCTCGGCCTTGAGCTCGGCGCGTCGCTGCGCGACGTCTTCGCTGCGGCCGAGGGTGCCCGCGTGCCATCCGGCTAGCGCGGTGCACCTCGCGTAGCGCACCGTCAGTCAGTCGGGAAGCCGCGCCGCGCGCATGTCGACGCGCTCGCCGCGGAACGGGACGCCCTCGGCCTCCAGCAGCGCGCGCTGGCGCTCGCCCTTCGCAAGCGAGCCGTCGGCGCGCACGATCCGGTGCCACGGGACCGACGGGTCGTCGCACGTCGACAGCACGGCGCCCGCGACGCGCGGCGCGCCCGGCGAGACGTCGCCGTAGCTGCGCACGAAGCCGGGCGGCGTCGCCCGGACGCGCGCGATGATCCGCGCTTCGAGGTCGCTACCGCTCACCCGGCAGTCTGAAGGCGCCGGATCATCGTTCTCCCGGCAGCTTCACCGGGTACATGCCGACGGGGCGCGAGAGGTCGAGCGCCGTCGTGACGATGCGGCGCTGCTCCTGCGCGTGCGCGGCCGGATAGCCCTCGGCCGTGCTTGCACGCTCCGGGCGGCCGATGTAGCCGAACTTCAGCTCGCGCGGCAGGATCTGCATGAGGCGCGGGGACATGTACGCGCGGGCGCCCATGTTGCGCGGCTCCTCCTGGAGCCAGACGACTTCGCTGAGGTTCGGGTAGCTGCCGACGAGCTCGAGGATCTGGCCCTGCGGGAAGGGGTAGAGCAGCTCGACGCGGGCGATCGCGACGCCTTCGTTGTCGTTGCGCATCTCGTCGCCCACGAGGTCGTAGTAGACCTTGCCGCTGCACAGGATCAGGCGCGTGACCTTCTCGTTCTCGACGCGCGGCTCTGCCAGCACGGGGTAGAACTGCGTGTCGGACAGGTGCTCGATGCGGTTCGTCGCCTGCGGCAGGCGCAGCAGCGACTTCGGCGTCATCACGACGAGCGGGCGCTGCTTGGCGATCTTCGCCTGGCGGCGCAGCAGGTGGAAGTACTGCGCCGGCGTCGTCGGGTAGGCGACGCGGATGTTGCCCTCGGCGGCGAGCTGCAGCCAGCGCTCGAGCCGCGCGGAGGAGTGCTCCGGGCCGGACCCCTCGTAGGCGTGCGGCAGCAGCAGCGTCAGGCGCGTCGACTGGCCCCACTTCGCGAGGCCGGAGACGATGAACTGGTCGATGATGACCTGCGCGCTGTTGACGAAGTCGCCGAACTGCGCCTCCCACAGCACGAGCGTCTCCGGGCCCTCCTGCGAGTAGCCGTACTCGAAGCCGAGCGCCGCCATCTCCGACAGCGGGCTGTTGTGCAGCTCCATCGGCGCGAGCGCGTCCGGAAGGTGCTGGATCGGGCAGTACTCCTGGCCGGTCTTCGGGTCGTGCAGCACGAGATGGCGCTGGCTGAAGGTGCCGCGCTCGGCGTCCTGCCCGGTGAGGCGCACGGGCGTGCCTTCCGTCAGCAGCGAGGCGTAGGCGAGCTGCTCGGCGTGCGCCCACGTGATCCCGCCCTCGCCGCCGAGCGCGTCGCGGCGCTGCTCGAGCGAGCGCACGAGCTTCGGGTGGATCGTGAAGCCCTCGGGCACGTGCAGGAGCGCCTCGTTGAGCTCGCGCAGGCGCTCGGCGTCGACCGCCGTCGCGACGTCGGGCGAGGGGGTGCGGTCGAGCTGGTACTCGCCGGTGCCCTGCTCCACCGGGGTCGCGGCCGACAGGCGCGCCTTGAGCTGCTGGTGCTGCTCGCTGAGCTGGTGCCAGACGGCATCCGTCATCGCGTCGACCTCGTTCCGCGTCACGACGCCGGCGTCGATCAGCTGGCGTGCGAACAGCGCGGGCGTGGTCGGGTGCTCTCTGATCCTCGTGTACATCTCCGGCTGCGTGTACGCCGGCTCGTCGGCCTCGTTGTGGCCGAAGCGGCGATAGCCGATGAGGTCGATCAGGACGTCGTGGCCGAACTCCTGGCGGTAGGCGTGCGCGAGCCGCACGGCCGAGACGCAGGCGACCACGTCGTCGGCGTTGACGTGGATGATCGGCACGTCGAAGCCCTTCGCGAGGTCCGACGCCCAGCGCGTCGAGCGCGCGTCGTCCGGGTCCGTCGTGAAGCCGACCTGGTTGTTCTGGATCAGGTGGATCGAGCCGCCGACGGTGTAGCCGTCGAGCGCCTGCAGGTTGAACGTCTCCGCGACGACGCCCTGGCCGGGGAAGGCCGCGTCGCCATGCAGCACGATCGGGAAGGCGGCGTTCGTGTCCTGCGTCGCGTGCGGGCCCTGGCGCGTCGTCTGCGCGGCGCGCGTGGCGCCGGTCGCGACCGGCCCGACGTACTCGAGGTGACTCGGGTTCGACTCGAGGCGGACGATCAGCGAGCTGCCGTCGGGCAGCTCGTGCGAGCCGCGCGCGCCGTGGTGGTACTTGACGTCGCCGGTGCCGCCCTGCGGGATCGAGGTGATCACGTCGAGCGTCGAGACGCCCTCGAACTCGGCGAAGATCGAGCCGTAGGAGCGGCCGAGGTTGTGCGCGAGCACGTTGAGGCGGCCGCGGTGCGCCATCCCGATCACGACCTCGCGCCCGCCGTTCGCGCCGGCGAGGCGGATCAGCTCGTCGACCACCGGCACCGTCATGTCGAGGCCCTCGATCGAGAACTGCTTCTGGCCCAGGTAGGCCTTGTGCATGAAGCGCTCGAGCGCGTCGACCTCGATCAGCCGCTTGAGCAGCGCCTTGCGCTCCTCGCTCGTGAGCGGCTGGCGGAAGGCGCCCGTCTCGATCTTCTCGCGCAGCCACACGCGCTGGCGGTGGCTGGAGATGTGCTCGATCTCGTAGGCGATCGTGCCGCAGTACGTCTCTCTCAGGTGCGGGAGCGCCTCGGCGAAGGTCGCGCCCGGGACGCCCATTCGCAGGATGCGCGCGGGGATCTGCGCCATCAGCTCGGGCGTCAGTCTCAGCGGCTCGGGGTCGAGCGCCGGGTCGCCCACGGGGTCGGAGCCCAGCGGGTCGAGCCGCGCGGCGAGATGGCCGTGCGTGCGGTAGGCCTTCAGCAGCGAGACGGCGGCCTGGACGGCTTGCAGCAGCTCCTCGCTCGGCGACGCGCCGGCTGCGGCGGGAGCGGCAGCTTGGGGCGCCGCGGCGGCTGCGGGCTCCGGCACGGGCGGCAGCTCCGGCAGCGCGACGTCGAGCGCCTGGAAGACGCCCTCGTAGAAGGCGTTCTCGCCTTGCAGGTAGCTCTCGACGAGCTGCAGGAAGCGCCCCGACTCGGCGCCCTGGATGATGCGGTGGTCGTATGTCGAGGTCATCGACATGACCTTCTCGGCGCCGATCTGGGCGCCGATCGCGCCGAGCCCGACGGGGTAGGCGATCGAGCCGGTCGCGACGATCGTGCCCTGGCCGACCATCAGCCGCGGGACGGACGCGACGGTGCCGATCCCGCCCGGGTTCGTCAGCGTGACGTTGCCGCCCGTCAGGTCGTCGGCGGTGAGCGTGTTCGTGCGCGCCTTCTCGACGAGCGCGTCGTAGGCGGCTCTGAACGCGGCGAAGTCCAGCGCGTCCGCATTGCGGATGACCGGCACCATCAGGGTGCGCGAGCCGTCCTTCTTCTCGACGTCGACGGCAAGGCCGAGGTTCACGGCGCCGTCGTCGACGCGGTGCGGCTTGCCGTCGATCGCCGCGAAGTGGTGCGCCATCACCGGCATCTCGCTGCCCGCCTTGGCGATCGCGTAGGCGATCAGGTGCGTGAAGGAGACCTTCAGGCCGGCCGCCTTCAGCTGCTTGCGGCGCGCGTCGAGCGTCGTCACGGTGAGCGTGCGGAAGGACGTCGCCGTCGGGATCGAGCGGCTGTCGTCCATGTATCGCGCGAGCATCGCCGCGCCGCCCTTGAGCAAGGTGGCGCCTGCTGGCTCGGCGGTGGCGGCGCCCGGAGCGGCGGTGCCGTTCGCGGCCGCGAGCACGTCGTCCTTGACGATCCGCCCGCCGGGGCCGCTGCCGGCGACGCCGTCGAGCGGCACGCCGTGCGCGGCCGCGGCACGGCGCGCGACGGGCGAGGCGTTGGCGTCGCCGTTCGCGGCGGCCGGCGGCGCGGTTCCGCCGCTGGTGGCGGGCGTCGCGGCGGCCGGTGCAGTGGTGGCGGGCGCGCTCGCGGCGGCGGGTGTGGCGGCGGTCGCGCCGGCGCCCGCACGCATGCGTGCGAGCACCTGCCCGACTGTGACCGTGTCACCCGGCTCGACGAGCAGCTCGGTGACCGTCCCGCCCGCGGGCGCGGGAACCTCGGCGTCGACCTTGTCGGTCGAGATCTCGACGAGCGTCTCGTCGGCGGCGATCGCATCGCCGGCGGCCTTGTGCCACTCGAGCACGACGCCCTCGGTGACCGACTCGCCCATCTGCGGCATCACGATCTCGAGCGTCTGGGCGCTCTGCGCGTCGCTGTCGGTCGACGGGGCCGCTGCGCCTTCGGACGCTGCGGGGGGCGCGCCGCCGCCGTTGTCGCTCACCGCGGCGCCTTCGCGCGGCGCGATCTCCGCCAGCGCGCTGCCGACCGCGACCGTGTCGCCCTCGGCGGCGAGGATGCGGACGACGGTTCCGGACACGCCGGCGGGAACCTCGGCGTCGACCTTGTCGGTCGAGATCTCGACGAGCGTCTCGTCGGCCTCGACGCTGTCACCCTCGCTTTTGTGCCACTCCAGGATCGTGCCCTCGGCGACGGAATCACCCATCTGGGGCATCACGACCTGGGTCGTCGTGTCCACTGGCATCCTGTCGCTTGACAATAGCGATTTGCCTAGGCGGCGGACGTGTGACGGGCACGTGCGCCGATCGGGCGAGGTCGCGGCCGGTCAGGCGGCTTGGGCGCGCGACCGCCGACGGCTCTCCACCAGAAAACCGACCGTTCCCGCAAACGGGCCGACACCGCCCACGACGGCGACCGTGACGGCGAGCCAGAACGGAATCGTCCCGTGGCGAACGGCGACGATCGCGAGCAGCGAGAGCGCGATCCACAGCAGGCCGTGCGCCCACCCGAGCACGAGCGTCGCCGTCGGCACGTCCGGCCCGAGCCAGAACAGCAGCAGCGCGGCGAAGATGCCCGACGCCGTGAACGAGAGCGCCTCGAGCAGGCGGAAGGAGGGGAACCTGCCGGCCTGCGCACGGCTGGACGGCGGCGGCGACGTCGCGGTCGTGCGCATCACGCGAGCAGTGCGGCCATCCGCCGCACCGTCTCGTCGGCCTCGTCGGGCCAACGCTCGACGTCGGCCGGCCACCACGCGTGCGCGTCGTGCTCGTCGTCGGGCACCGCTTCGGCGCCCGGCGGGAGCCATGCCATCCCGACGAGGAACACGAGCCCGTTCGGCGTCCCCGCGAGCGCCTCGATCGACAGCTGCGCGGGCGCGACCGACCACTCCTCCTCCAGCTCGCGCACCATCGCCGTGACCGGCTGCTCGCGGACCTCCACCGCGCCGGCGGCGCCGAGCGTCCAGCGCCCGGTCCAGGAGGCGAGCCATGGCGCGCGCCGACCGGCGAGCCACTGTCCCTCGGCGTCGCGCACGACGCACAGCACGGAGACGCTGCGCGTCGCCTCGTTGCCGATCAGCCGCAGCGCCCAGCGCGCCGGTTGCAGGTCCATCCGCAGGCCCTCGGCGTGCTGCTCGAAGTCGACGAGCCGCGCCGCGAGCCCGTCGTGGCTCGGCGACCCACGCTCGCGCAGCGCCGCGAGCGCGGCGTCGGCCGCTGCCGCGTCGGCTGCCTCGGGCTCGAACGGCTCCTCCGTCCAGCCCGCCGTCACCTGCTCGGGCGACCACGGGCCGCGGGCGAGCAGGAGGCCGTTGGTCGAGGACATGCCCGAAGGCTACAGCCGGCGCGCCGGGCCGAGTTGGACCGTAGGGTCGGGCGATGGCCCGTCGCGCGCGCAACCACTGGGGCTGGGGCTGGGCGGACGAGGCGCTCTCGCACGACGAGGTGCGCGCGGCGGCGGGCGGGCTCGCGCAGCACCTCGGCTTCGGCACGGTCGAGGTGGAGCGGCCGGTGGCGCTGGACGCGATCGAGCTGGAGGCGCCGCGGCTGCCGTCGCCGCCCGCTGCGCTGGCGGAGATCTGCACGAGCGACCACGACGAGCGCGTGCGCCACGCCTACGGCCGCGCCTATCGCGACGTCGTGCGCGGCTTCCGCGGGCAGATCGAGCACGCGCCCGACGTCGTCGCCCGCCCGCGCGACGAGTCCGAGGTCGAGCACGTGCTCGCGTGGGCGGCGGCCACTGGAGCGGCGGTGATCCCGTTCGGCGGCGGCACGAGCGTCGTCGGCGGCGTCGAGGCGCGCGTGGGCGATCGCCATGTCGGCGCGATCGCGCTCTCGCTCGCTGCGCTCGACCGCGTGCTCGAGGTCGACGCCGTGTCCGGCGCGGCGCGCATCCAGGCGGGCGCGCTCGGCCCGCGCCTGGAGCAGCAGCTCGCGCCGCACGGGCTGACGCTGCGCCACTTCCCGCAGTCGTTCCAGCTCTCGACGCTCGGCGGCTGGATCGCGACGCGCGCCGGAGGCCACTTCGCCACGGGCGAGACGCACATCGACGACCTCGTCGAGTCGATTCGCGCGATCACGCCGGTCGGCGGGTGGGAGTCGCGGCGGCTGCCCGGCTCGGGCGCCGGCCCGAGCCCGGACCGCCTGCTGCTCGGCAGCGAGGGGACGCTCGGCGTCATCACCGAGGCGTGGGTGCGCGTGCGGCCGAAGCCGGCCGAGCGCGCGAGCCGCGCGGTGCGCTTCGCCGACTTCGCCGCCGGGGCGGCGGCCGTCCGCGCGGTCGTGCAGGCCGGCCTCGCGCCGTCGAACTGCCGCCTCGTCGACGCGCGCGAGGCGGCGCTGACGTTCGCCGGTGACGGCGCGCACGCGCTGCTCGTGCTCGGCTTCGAGTCGTCGGTGCCGTCGCAGCCGCTGTCGGAGCGGATGGCGGCAGCGCTCGCCCTGTGCCGCGAGCACGGCGGGACGTGGGACGAGCCGGCTGCGGCCGGCGACGCCGCCCGCGGCGGCGCGGTCGGGAGCTGGCGTGAGGCGTTCCTGCGCGCGCCCTACCTGCGCGACACGTTCGTCGCGATGGGCGTGCTGTCCGAGACGTTCGAGACGGCGATCACGTGGGAGCGCTTCGGCGCCTTCTGCGAGGCCGTCAAGGCGGCGACGCGGGCGGCCGTGCGCGAGGCGTGCGGCGCGGAGGGAATCGTCACCTGCCGCATCACGCACGCCTACGCGGACGGCGCCGCGCCCTACTTCACCGTGCTCGCGCCGGCGCACCGCGGCGAGGAGGTCGCGCAGTGGGACGCGGTCAAGCGCGCCGCCGCGGACGCGATCATCTCCGGCGGCGGCACGATCACCCACCACCATGCAGTCGGGCGCGACCACCGCCCCTGGTACGACGCGCAGCGGCCGGAGCCGTTCGCCGCCGCGCTGCGCGGCGCGAAGGCGGCCGTCGACCCGGCCGGCCTGCTGAACCCCGGCGTGCTGATCGATCCGCACCCGCCCGCGTCCGCGCAACCGGACGCCGGGTAGATTCCCGGACGGGGTTCGCGCGGCGACCACCGGCCCGGGCGCTTCGACTGCGAACCCTCTAGCCTGCCGGCTCGTGCCCCCCTCGATCGCGATCCTCGGCCCCGGTGGCGTCGGCGGGCTGCTCGCGGCGGCGCTCGCGCGTGCGGGATCGCGCGTGACGGTCGTCGCGCGCGAGGCGACCGCCGAGCGGATCGCGCGCGTCGGGATCGAGGTCGAGAGCGTCGCGCTCGGCGACTTCACGGCGCGGCCTGCGGCGGTCGCGCGCCTGACCGACCCGGTCGACGTGCTGGTCGTCGCGACGAAGGCAGCGGCGCTGGAGCAGGCGCTCGCGCGCGTGGCCGCGCAGACGGCGGTACCCGAGCTCGTCGTCCCGCTGCTCAACGGCTTCGATCACATGGCACTGCTGCGCGAGCGCTTCGGCGCGCGCGTCGCCGCCGGCACGATCCGCGTGCAGGCGGATCGCCCGGCACCGGCGCGCGTGGTTCAGACGAGCGGCTTCCTGTCGATCGAGCTGGCGGGCGACGAGCCGTCGCTGCGCGCGCCGCTCGGCGCGCTCGCGGCGCTGCTGGAGGACGCCGGTGTGCGGACGCGCGTGCGCGAGGGCGAGGCGCGGATCCTGTGGGGCAAGCTCGTGCGGCTCAACGCGCTCGCCTGCCTGACCGCCGCCTACGACGCGACGTTCGGTGCGATCCGCTCGGACCCGCAACGCTGGGCCGAGCTGGAGGCGTGCGTGCGCGAGGGCGTCGCCGTCGCGCACGCTGAGGGAGCGGAGATCGACCCGCTCGTCGTCTTCGGCGAGTTCGAGGTGCTTCACGACGGCTTCGGCACCTCGATGCAGCGCGACGTCGCCGCCGGGCGCGAGCCCGAGCTCGACGCGATAGCGGGCGCGGTCCTGCGTGCCGGCACACGCCACGGGATTCCGTGCCCGACCGTCGCCGCGCTCGCCGTGCGCGTCGCCGAGCGGGCCGGCATCGCGATGCCGGCCGCGGGCTGAGCCGAGCGCGTTCGGGCAGCGGGCTCGACCGGCACGAGCGCTGCGAACGGCGGCTCAGTCGGCGTCCCCGTCTACCGCGGCGCGCGCGTGCGCCAGCCACGCGAGCTCGGCTCGCAGTCGCGCGACGACCGCGTCGTCGACGAGCGCCGGCCCGACGCCGGGGAGTCCGTCGTGCGGCGCGCAATGCGGGCGCGGATAGCGCGTCAGCAGCGCGACGCAGGCGCGCTCGTGCAGCGTGAGCTGCGCTGCAAGCGCCGCGCGGTCCTCGGAGCGCGCGAACGCGAGCCGCAGATGGAGGTCGGCGCGCACCGGCTCGGGCTGCTCGTCGGTCGTGCGGAGCCAGGCGTCGAGCGCGACCTCGCCCGCCGGCGTCGGCGCATAGACGACGCGCGGGCTGCGGCGCGTGCCGCCGTGGCGGACGGCGCTCGTCGCGAGGCCACTGCGCTCCAGCTGGTCGAGCGCCGGGTAGACGGCGCTCGGGTTCAGCCGCCAGGCCGGCCCGACGCGCTCCTCGAAGCGCTGGACGAGCTCGTAGCCGTACCCGCGTCGTTCGGCGATCAGCGCGAGCACGGCATGCTTGAGGGACATCGCGCCGCTCTCCTTCTCCGCCGACGTGACGTCGCGCGCAGATGACCGCTTGCGGTCGTCGGAGCGCGAAACCGTGAACGAACGTAGCGGGCATCGCCTCCAGCTGTCGCACACCGCACTGGATATGTGGCAATCGGCGCACTCTATTCAGTTCAGAACGTTTGGGCATAGCCTTGACCAGGCGCGTCGTTGCGCCAAGCATTGCGAAGCGATGACAGCCTCGCCGCCGTTCCCCTCCGAACCCCCAGCTCGGTGCTCGTCACTCCCCCGACGATCACCGGGACGATCCGTGCGCACCCCCATCCCGGCGCACGGAATTGCTGGCCTGGCCGCGCCTCCCGCGTCGGTCGACCGTCGCTAGCTACGGGTGGGAAGCCGGCATGCGAGCTGAACAGCGGCCCTGGCGGGTCATGAGCCCGCCAGGGCCGCTCATCGTTCTCCCGGGCATGTGGGGCCGGGGCGCGGGGGGCTGAGCTGTGGCCGCACAGCTCGACGCCGATCCGGTCGACGCGCGGGTCGTCAAGGCACTGGGCCACCCGACGCGGGTGCGGATCCTCAACGTGCTGCGCGACCGCGAGCTTGCGAGCCCGGTCGAGCTGTCGGCCGAGCTGGGCATCGCGCTCGGGACGATCGGGTACCACGTGCGGCGGCTCGAGGAGCTCGGCTTCATCGAGCTCGCGAGACGGACGCAGCGGCGCGGCGCGGTCGAGCACCACTATCGCGCCCGTCGGGTGCTCGACGAGGCGGGCGATGACGACGTAGCGGGCGCCACGACGCTGCCGTCGGCAGGCCTCGGCGCAGAGGCGGTCGCCGTCGCGCGGGCGGCGCAGGAGGCGCTCGGACACGGCGGCTTCGACGCCGTCGGCGCGGGTGCGGACGGGCGCCTGCTCGTGCTTGACGAACGCGGTCGGTCCGACCTGGCGCGTGTCCTCAGAAGCTGGCAGGCGACCGTCGAGCGGCTCGCCCGCGCGAGCGCCAAGCGCGTCGCACACGCCGGCGAGCCGGGCCCCCATCGCTGCGAGGCGGTGCTGATGGCGTTCGACGTGCCGATCGAGCTCGGCGACGACTGAGCTCTGAGCGGCGGCGCCGGCGGTCGCGCGGCGCCGCCGCTCGTGCGGTCGCGTCCGCGGTCGGACGCGTCGGCCGGCTAGAAGGAGCGGCGCTCCAACGGGTCGCCGCCGACCGTCGTGGTGGCGACGGCCTCCACGACCTCCTCCTCGGCGGCCTCGCGCTCCTCGTCGTGCTGCCCGTCGCAGAGCACGCGGAAGTTGCCGGTCACGCCGCTGTCGGCCTGGATCACGATGCCGGGCAGGATCTCCTCGCCCTCGTCGAGGCCGAGCCGCTCCATGTCGAATGGCGCGAGCCCGATGCCCCACGCGGTGTGGGTCGGGTTCTCGCGGTCGTGCGCGGCGATCGCCTGCGCGAAGCGCTCGAGGTTCTTCGCGATCTTGCCCGTGTCGGCCATGGTCCGACGGGCAGGGTACCGCGCGCCCGCCGCCGCGTCAGCCGGTGCAGCGCGCGGGGCGTCAGGCCGCCGGCCGCTCGATGATCTCGATGCGGTAGCCGTCCGGGTCGCGCACGAAGCACAGGCGCGAGCCGCCCTCGCGCACCGTGTAGGGCGCACGCTCGGGCTCGATCCCCTGCTCGGCGAGACGGCCGAGCGTGCCGTCGAGGTCGTCAGCCGTGATCGCGATGTGGCCGTAGCCGGTGCCGATCTCGTACGGCTCGGTACGGCCGACGTTGTACGTCAGCTCCAGCCGCGGCGCGTCGCCGTCGCCCGGCATGTTCATGAAGACGTTGATCGCCTCGTCGCGGATCGGCATGCGCGCGACCTCCGCGAAGCCGAGTGCCTCGTAGAAGGCGACCGAGCGGTCGATGTCGAGGATGCGGTAGCAGGTGTGGATCAGGGGCATGCGCAGACCTTCTCAGATCAGGCCGAAGACGTGGCGATGGCTGCGCCTCGAGTCGAACGGATGCAGGAAGCGCGTCTGGAAGGCGGGCGTGCGCGGTGGCGGGAAGGCCGGCTGGAACGGCGCGCCCCAGCGGCCGTCCCAGCCGTCCCAGGAGGCCGGCGCGCCGTCGGCGGCCGCGGGGAACAGCCGCACGCAGCGGCGGTGGCAGCCGGCGGCGGTGTTGCCGACCCACGCGCGTTTGCCGTCGAAGTTCGACTCGGGCAGCGTGCCCTCGGTCTGGCGGCAGAGGTGGGCGCACGCGCGCGGGTAGGAGGCGTGGCCGCCGCGCGAGGAGAACACCTCGACGCGGTTGCCGACGATCGTCGGCACGTCGGCGTCGTAGCTCCAGGCGTCGGCGTGCGCGGCGAAGTGGACGTCGAGCACTCTTCGGCCGAGGCGGTCGGCGATCACCGTGACGCCCTCCCAGTCGCCCTCGTGCTGGTCGAGCGAGTAGGCGTTGTAGCGCAGGAACCACCAGTAGTCGATCGCGATTCGGGTCCTCCTGCGCACGACGTGCGCGTAGATCACCGAGCGCCCGCCGAGGTCGCACTCGCGCAGGTCCGGCAGCGACTTGGGGCAGGTCGCGATGTCGGGCGAGGTCGCGTCGGACCCGTCGTGGCGCGTGCCGCGCAGGTCGAGGTAGGCGACCGACGGCGTCAGCTGCGTGACGTTCGTGAACGGCACGCAGAGGCCGCCGGCGGGCGGGCAGGCCCGATGGCCCGACTCGGCGAGGAAGCGGTCGACGTCGATCGGGCGCCAGCGCTCGTGCGAGTCGAACAGCAGGCGCGGGCGGAGTCTGAGCGCGAGCGCGAGGTCGGCGGCGGGTCTCGCCGGCTGCGCGGCGGCGGCAGATGTCGTGGCGGCGAGCGGGAGCGCGAGCGCCGCCAGCACGGCACAGGTCGCCACGGTGCACAAGCTCGCGGTTGCCCGGCGCAGCATCGCGACTGATCTTGGCAGGAGGTTGGCGCGGACGTGCTGGGCGGGCGGGCGGCAGGCCGGGTGACGATGGGTAAGCTCGCCGCATGATCCTCGAACGCTCGATGTCCGACGGCTTCCTCACGAACACGTACCTCGTCGCGGATGAGCCCGGCGGCTCGGCGGTGCTGATCGACGCGGGGGGCCCGATGGCGCCGCTGTTCGACGCGCTCGAGCGCGACGACCTCACGCTCACGCACGTGCTGCTCACCCACCACCACTGGGACCACGTCGTCGCGCTCGACGAGGTGCTCGCGCGCCATCCCGGCACGCCCGTGCTGATCCACGCACTGGAGCGCGAGCTGATCCCCGCCGCGACGGGGGAGATCGTCCCGGGCGAGCCGATCCTCGCCGGCGGCCTGCGGATCGAGCCGCTGCACACGCCCGGCCACACCGCCGGGATGGTGTCGCTGCTCGTGCGCCACGGCGCCGAGCAGGCGCTGTTCACCGGCGACACGCTCTTCAAGGGCTCGGTCGGCGGCGTGCGCGCGCCCGGCCACACGACGTACGGGGACCTCAAGTCCTCGATCATGGACAAGCTGCTCGCGCTCCCGCCGAGCACGCCGATCCACCCCGGCCACACCGACCCGACGACCGTCGGCGACGAGCGGGAGCGCAACGCGTTCGTGCGCGTCTGGCGCGGCCTCGACGCGGAGGGCGCCGAGCCGTGCACGGCGCTCGGCGAGCCGGCGACGCTGATCCTGCTCGGCGACGACTACGACGGCGGCCACAAGGCGTGGGTCCGCTGGCCCGACGGCTCGGACGACATCGTGCCGGGCTCGAAGGTCCAGCGCGGGTAGCTTTGCGCGGGCCCTAGGATCTGTCGCGGATGGCACGCGACAGAATTCCAACCTCGCGCGTGCGCCGCACCGCGAAGATCGGCAGCCTCGCGGCGGGACAGGCGATGCGGCAGGCCGGCACGCGTGCGGCCAACGTGACGCGCTCGAGCGACGACGCGCAGGCCGCGCTCGAACGCCGGCACCTCGAGGCCGCCGAGCAGATCGTCACCGCGCTCGGGACGATGAAGGGCGCCGCGATGAAGCTCGGCCAGGTGCTGTCGTTCCTCGACGTCGGGCTCGTCCCGGAGGAGCATCGCGAGGAGTTCCAGGCGAAGCTCGCGGCGCTGCGCGACGCCGCGCCGAAGGTTTCCTTCAAGGACATGAGAAAGGTGATCGAGCAGGAGCTCGACGACGAGCTGTCGGAGCTGTTCGCGACCTTCGACGAGGATCCGATCGCGGCCGCCTCGATCGGCCAGGTCTACCGCGCGACGCTGCCCGACGGGCGCGACGTCGCCGTGAAGGTGCAGTACCCGGGCGTCGCCGCCGCGGTGCGGGCGGACATGTCGAACCTCGGGCTGCTCATGCGCGTCGTCAAGCGGATGACGCCCGGCCTCGACGTCAAGGCCGTCACCGAGGAGATCCGCCTGCGCATCGACGAGGAGCTCGACTACGAGCTGGAGGCGCAGAACCAGCGCTCGCTCGCGCGCATCTTCCGCGGGCACCCGTTCATCGTCGTGCCGGACGTCGTCACGCGCATGTCGCGCGAGCGGGTGATCGTCAGCGAGTTCGTCGAGGGGACGGGCTTCGAGCAGCTCAAGCAGTGTCCGCAGGCCGAGCGCGACCGGCTCGGCGAGATCCTCTTCCGCTTCTTCATGGGCTGCCTCTACCGCCACCACCAGTTCTCCGGCGACCCGCATCCCGGCAACTTCCTCCTGCAGGCGGACGGCAGAGTCGCGTTCCTCGACTTCGGCCTCTTCAAGCGGATGGACGCCGTGGACGTCGAGAACGAGCTGGCCGCGCAGCGCGCCGTCAGCGAGGGCGACGCGGAGGGTGTGCACGCGCTGCTGGCGCGGCTCGGCTTCCTGCCGCAGCCGGACAAGATCGCGCCGGAGACGCTGATGGCCTACATCCAGGACACGATCGGCTGGTACACGAACGACGAGGAGCTGCTGCTGACGCCGGAGTTCGCCACGCGCGTGGCGATCGAATCGTCGGACATGCGCTCGAGCCACTTCCGCGAGATGCGACACCAGGACATCCGCCCGGAGCATCTGTTCGGCCGCCGCATGGAGATGCTGACGCTCGCCGTGCTCGGGCAGCTGCGGGCGCGCGCCAACTGGCACCGCATCGCGCGCGAGTGGATGTACGGCGAGCCCGCGGTGACGGAGCTCGGACGGCTGGAGGAGGAGTTCTACGCCCGCGTCGCGGCGTGAGCGGCGCCTCGCGCTGCTGCGACTCGGGATGCTGGCGGTCCTGGTCGGCGCGCTGTTCGCCGCCGTCGCGCTGACCGGGGACCTGTCTGCCAAGCGCGTGCGCAACACGGCGCAGGAGGCGGGCGTGCTCGCCCCGCTCGCGTTCGTCGTCGTCTCGGCGCTGCTGACGGTCGCGATGTTCCCCGGGCCGCTGCTGTCCGGCGCGAGCGGGCTGCTGTTCGGCACCGCGCTCGGCACGCCCATCTCGATCGTCGCCGCGACCCTCGGCGCCTGCGCGGCCTTCTCCGTCTCGCGGCGCTTCGGCGCCGGCGCGGTCGACGAGCTGTCGGGGCGGCGCGTGCGCGTCGTGCAGGACTGGATCGGCGCGCGCGGCTTCCTCGCGGTCCTGTACGCGCGGATCCTGCCCGCGATGCCGTACAACCTGGTCAACTACGCGGCCGGGGTCACGCGCGTGCGGCTGCTCACGTTCGCCGCTGCGACGGCGATCGGCTGCGCGCCGCGCGCCTTCGCCTACACCGCGCTCGGCGGCAGCCTCTCCCACCTCGACTCACCGGCGGCGATCGTGGCGTTCGCGGTGCTGGTGGTGATGGGGGTCGGGGGGATGGTGGTGGCGGCGCGGGACGTGCGGGTGCGCAGGCGGTTGGCGGGCTCAGGAGATCGCGTTTCGGCCTCCGGCGATCGCGAGCGACCGCCTTCGGACGACGTCACTAGACCGTCTGGATCTGGAACAGCGACGTCGTCCCCGGCCGGCCGCTCGGCAGACCGGCCGTGATGCCGACGCGGTCGCCGTGTCTGACCCAGCCGAGCTCGACGGCGCGCTGGGCGGCGTCGCGGATCAGCTCCTCGGTCACCTCGTGGCGGCGCATCGAGCCGGCCTCGACGCCCCACATGAGGGCGCAGCGGCGGACCGTCTCCTTGCCGGGGGAGAGCGCGTAGATCGGCACGTCCGGCCGGTGCGCGGAGATGAGCCGCGCCGAGCGGCCCGACAGCGTGGGGACGATCAGCGCCGCGAGGCCGAGCTCGCGTGCGGCGTCGCAGGCGTTGTGCGCGAGCGTGTAGGCGGGGTCGCGCGCGTCGCGGCGCACGCGCTCCTCGTTCCAGCGCTCGTACGGCAGCTCCCGCTCGGTGCGCACGGCGATCGCCGCGAGCATCGCGACGGCCTCGACCGGATACGCGCCGACCGCCGTCTCCTGCGACAGCATCACCGCGTCGGTGCCGTCGAGGATCGCGTTCGCGACGTCGGTCACCTCGGCGCGCGTCGGGCGCGAGGAGGCGACCATCGAGTCGAGCATCTGCGTCGCGGTGATCGACGGGCGCGCGAGCTGGCCGGCGATCCGCAGCAGCTGCTTCTGCACGACCGGCACGTCCTCGATCGGCAGCTCGATCCCGAGGTCGCCGCGCGCGACCATCACGCAGTCGGCCGTGCGGATGATCTCCTCCGCCTGCTCGACCGCCTGCGGCTTCTCGATCTTCGCGATCAGCGGGATGCGCGTGTGCTTGCGCACCTCGGCGACGTCGCTCGGCTCGCGCACGAACGACAGCGCGACGAGATCGACGCCGATCGACTCGCCGAAGCGCAGCAGCGCGAGGTCCTCGTGCGGCACCGCCGGCAAGCCGCGCGTGTTGCCGGGCAGGTTGAGGCCTTGTCGGGACGCGAGCGCGCCGCCGATCTCGACGTCGGTGTCGACCTCTCCGTCGCGCACGTCGGCAACGCGCAGGCGGATGCGGCCGTCGGCGAGGTAGACGACGTCCTTGGGCTCGACGTTGCGGGAGAGGCCCGGCCAGCCGATCGAGATGCGCTGCGCGTCGCCCGGCTCGTCGGTGCCGCAGACGAGCGTCAGGCGGTCGCCGGGGCGCAGGTCGATCAGGTCGTCGCGCAGCGGGCCGATGCGCAGCTTGGGGCCGGGGAGGTCCTGGAGGATCGCGACCTGCCGCCCGGCGCGGCTCGACGCCTCGCGCACGCGGCGGACGTTCTCGGCGTGGTCCTCGCGCGTACCGTGGGAGAAGTTGAGCCGCGCGACGTCGAGGCCGGCCTCGACCATGCGGACGAGCGTCTCGGGATCGCTGCAGGCGGGGCCGATGGTTGCGACGATCTTGGTCCTGCGCACGCCGGGCACGGTAGCGCGGGCGCGCCCGTCGCGCGGGGACCGAGCTGTGAACGCCCCCCCAGTCGGGCAGGTCAGTCCGTCCACTCGACCACGAGCGGCGCGTGGTCGGAGGGTCTTGCGCCCTTGCGATAGGGCCGCTCGATGCCGGCGCGCGTGAGCCGCGGCGCCAGCTCCTCGCTCACGAGCGCGAGGTCGATGCGCAAGCCGAGGCCCTTGTGGAAGTGGCCGGCGCGGTAGTCCCACCAGGTGAACTGCTGCTCGCCGGGATGGACGTGGCGGAAGGCGTCGGCGAGCGGGCCGGCGTCGGCGAGCGCCTGCAGCGCGGCGCGCTCGGAGGGCGTGACGTGCGTCGAGTCGGCGAACGCGGCGGGGTCGTAGACGTCGACGTCGGCGGGGGCGACGTTCATGTCGCCGGCGAGGACCAGCGGCGCGCCGGCCGCGCGCAGCTCGCGCACGCGCTCGGCCGCGGCGGCGAGGAAGTCGAGCTTCTGCACGTACCACTCGCTGTCCACCATGCGGCCGTTCGGGACGTAGACGCTGACGACGCGGACGCCGGCGCCGGCGTGTCCTTCGCCGACCGTCGCCTCGACCCAGCGGCATTCGTCCTGCGCCGGCTCGCCCGGCAGGCCGCGCGCCGGATCCTCCAGCGCGAGGCCCTCGCGCGCGAGCACCGCGACGCCCGCCCAGCGCCCGCCGCTGTGGTCGGCGGCGCGGTAGCCGGCCTGCGCCAGCTCGTCATGCGGGAAGGCCGCGGCGTCGAGCTTCGTCTCCTGCAGGCACAGCACGTCGGGCGCGTGCTCGTCCAGCAGCTCGAGCACGCGAGGGAGGCGGGCTCTCAGCGAGTTGACGTTCCAGGTGACCAGCCGCATCGCGCGCCTGTAGCGTACGGACGCATGCGGCACCAGCACGATCCGTTCCACGAGGGGCAGAGATTGTGGGTGCAGGGGCCGAACGGCAGCGCCCGCCCCGCCGTCTACGTCGGCAGCGCGGAGGGCGCGGCGTTCCTCGGCGGCCCGCCGCTGGCCTACGTCGTCTTCACGGACACGCGCGAGGGCGCCGAGGTCCAGCTCGACTGGGTCACCGCGCGCGACTGAGGCCGCCGCGAGAAGCGGTCAGCTTCCGCCGGCGTCAGCCATCGCCGCGGGGGCGAGCCGCAGAACGACGAACCAGCCGCGCCCGCGCAGCACGTTCGCCGAGTGGGCGACGCCCGCCGCGACCACGACTGCCGAGGGGGACTCGACGATCGTCGGCTCCTCGCCCTCCGCCAGCACGATGCTGTAGACGAGCTCGCCCGGCGCTCCGAGCAGGATGTTGACCTCGACGAGGTCGTCGTGGACGTGCGCGCAGCTGTAGTCCCGCGCCGGCGCGGGCGCGGCCGCTTCGATCCAATGCGCGGCGATGTGGATCGGAGCTCCCGGCGCGAACAGGCGCACGATCTCGTCGATGTCGCGGTAGCCCGGATTCGCCTCGGTGAGCGAACGCGGCACGAGCTCGAAGACCTCGCCACGCGTTCCGAGGGCGCTGCGACTTCTCATGATGGTGGTCGACATCGTTCAGCCCACTATCGTCGATTGCTGGATGACCCGCTCGACCTGCTCTGGAGCGAGGGGTGGCAAGAGGCTCACTCGCTGGAGGAGGTCCAGGCGCCTGGCGATCACGTCCGCCGTCGTGTGGCCGCCGCCGACGATCTCGTCGTCGCCGATCGTGTTGCCCGCGCCCCGCGCGCGCGCCGCGTTGATCGCGCCGTTGGTCGTCCTCACCGCCTCGCGGACGATCTCCACGCGGTCGTGCCAGCCGGCGTCGGACTCATAGAGGTCCGCGTTCGCGACGAGGACGTTCAGGGCGTGCTCCGACAGCAGCGCGTGCATCCCGCGCTCCAGTGGATCGATCGTGACGAGCTGCAGCTCGGACGCCGGCGAGTCTCCTATGCGCTTGTCGTGGTTGTGCGGGTAGATGACGAGCGCGTAGTCCACTTGGCCAGACTCCAGCGCCTGCACCTGGCCGCCGAACATGCTCCCGACCATGACGTCCACGCATCCCTCTCTGGGCTGGCGGTCGCGCCAGTTCCGGACGTCCCAGAGCCGCGGCTCGAGCTGCAGCTGGTGCAGCACCTCCAACAGGACGACCGTCGGCGACATGCGCCTTCCGAGCACGCCGATCGCGGCTCCGCTGAGCGCGCCAGCGGTGAGCTGAGGATCGTCCGCATGCGGCCCGCTCTTCACGAACGCGAACGGGTTGCTGGTTCCGGCTGAGAATGTCGTCTCGAACCGCAGCAGCTGTCCCGGATGCGTCGCGGCTGCGATCGTGAACGCGTGGATGGGCGTCGCGATGACGGGGTACTGCATGCTCTTGGCGATCAGCCGTTCGCCGGACTCGAACTCGGGGATCGACAGCGGCTCGAGGAACAGCGACCACTTCGCCTCGGGAAGCTCCGACAGCCCCGAGTAGTACGGCAGCAGCAGCTCTGGGATCGCGAGGATCTCCGATGTCGCCCGGTCGCGACGTGGCCGCTGTGGAGCGGCCACGGCGGCCGGCTCCACGACCACCGCCGGCGGCTGCGGTGGGCACTCGACCTCGACGACCGTCTCCGCGTCGTCGTCGGCAGCGAGCGCCAGCGCTCGACGTCTCTCACCGGCTGAGCGGATCTCGCGGCGCAGCTGCCGTCCGAGGCTGGCGGCGGCTGCCGCCGAGCCCAGCATGACGACGGCGAAGATCCAGGTCGCGGTCGTCACACGGCCTCCCCGTTCCGCTGCGTCGTCGCATCGTATGTGGCGGCCATCGCCTCGCGCGAATACACGGCTCCAACGATCACGGCGATGACCGAGCAGGCGACGCGCGCGGCCACGGTGGGCTTCGAGTCGCTGGCGATGCATTGGGCGTAGAAGACCGTCGTGGACAACGTCGTGACGCCCGCGATGCCGCAGAGCAGGTCGTGACGTCTCCAGAGCGCGACGTGCGCGCTGACCCCCCGCCGCCAGTGGCCCTTGAGCTCATGGCGGAGCGCGCCCGCTGTCAGCCAGATCGTCACCATGCAGTAGATGAGCATGCTGCCGTCTGTCGCGAGCGTCTTGAGCGGCTGGGACGAGCTGAGGAGCCACGCCAGGGCCACCCACAGGTTGACCAGCGAGGCGCCCACGACGTACGCCAACCATTGTCTGTCCATCGGACCCAGCAGGATCGTCAGGCGGCTCTTCCCGCCGCGCCTGGTCCAGGCATCCTCCGCGCTGCTCATGATGCACTCGGTCCTATCGTCGTGATCCGTTCGACAAGCGCTCTGACTGTCGCGGGCTGCTCCGACTCGTAGTTGTGGTCGGTGTCGAACGTGCGGCGCGCATTGCCGCGATCGTCGGGCAGGTCCGCCCACAGCTCCGCCATCTCCTCCGCGTGGACCTTCGGGTCCTGCGTCGAGTCGACGAGCAGCACGTTCGCGGCGCTGGCGGCGGCGTGCCGGACCCGTCGCTCCTCCTCCTCGAGCTCGGCGAAGAACTCGCCCGAGAGCGCCACGGCGCCCTTGACCTGCCCCGACGGCTGCGACCACGCCGGCAGGGGATAGGTGCCGTCGTCGGCCTGCCCCCCCTGGAGCCGGCCGAGGCTGACCGTGAGCTTGTAAGGGGGGGACATCACGATCAGGCCGTCGGGCCGCAGCTCCGGAAGCGCCGAGAGTGCGACCGTGCCACCCATCGATCGCCCGAGGACGACGATCGGCACCGGCGCGAACTCGTCTCGCACACGCGCGGCGACCGCGACCAGCGTGTGCCGCAGCAGCTCGAGCCGCTTGTCGACGAGCGTGCCGTCGGCACGTCCGCTGCCCGGGTAGTCGAACTCGACCAGCGTGGTGGCGCCCTCGCGTTCGAGCTCGACGCGGAGCGCTGCGAACAGCGGCGCGTCGTGGTGGTCGTTCGTGAGTCCGTGCGACGTGATCAGCACCCGCGCGGTCGGTTCGCGGCTGCGCGTGACCCAGACCGGCACGGCGAACCCGTCGCAGGTCAACCACAGCTCCGGGTCTCGCAGCTCGTCCCAGCCCGTCACAGAGTCCCCTGCCGCAGGACTCGCCCCTTGCTCGTCCCACCGGTCGTGTCGACGATCACGGACTCGTCGGCGGCGAGCGAGCTCGTCGCCACCCGTGTGCCGACGACCGCCGGGATCGACAGCTCGTTGGCGACGCGGATCGCGTGCGACGTGGAGCCGCCCTCGTCGGTCACCAAGGCCGCCGCCTGGAAGATGACGCTGTCCCAGACCGGTGTCGCCGCGCGCAGAACGACGGTCTTGCCCGGACCGAGACGGCCACCATCGGACGGGGCTGCTGGCTTGACGACCGTGCCGCTCACGCGGGCGGCGACGTGGCCGCTGAGTCCGGCGACGACCTCGACCAGGCCTGCGTCAGCGTTCGCATCGCCACTGTCCACCGCCGTGGGGCCAGCGGCCGGGCCCGTGAGCGGACGGCTCTGCAGCACGTGGACTTCAGTCCCGTTGACGGCGAACTCGACGTCCTGCGGGCTTGAGAAGTACGCCTCGATGTCGGCAGCCAGGCGAGCCAGTTCCTGCACCAGCTCGTCGGGAACGGCCAAGTCGGGCCCGCTCACCGTTGCGCTCCCATCATCGGCCACGAGATAGCGCGCCGGCGTGCTGGAGCCGTCGACCAGTCGGTCGCCGAGGCCCCGGACGACCTCGATCTCGGACACGGATCCGTCGCTCGTCGCCACGCTCGTGTTGATCACGCCGGCGAAGTCGGCATCGACCTGACGCTGGATCACGACTGCCATCGCGACCTCGGACGCCGTGCTGCCGACGCGTGCGGCATAGGCCGCGACGCGCTCGGATCTCGCCGAGGCCACGACCTCCGACAGCGCTCTCTCGACCTCGTCCGGAGCCACGCCGAGCACCGAGGTGAAGCGGCCGGCCCAGCTGTGGGTGGCCCCGTCCTCGACGGAGGCCGAACTGCGAACCGCGAACGGCCCGGAGCCGGCCACGCCGTCGATCGCTTCACGCAGAACCCGCCGGACTTCGTCGCCGACGGTTGCGTCCTCCAGCGCGCGGACGCCCTGCGTCGTGAGGACGACGAAATCGGGAACCCGGAAGCCGCCGCTCAGCAGCTTGGCCAGCGCCGCGGCTTTTCCGCCGACGACTGCGGGGTCCGTCGCGTCTGCGTCCGCGCGAGCGTTCTCGTGGGCGCGCAGGACGGCACTGAAGCCCGCGACGCGCGTCGTGCAGGCGTTCCCGTCGGTCAGGGTCCGCGTGCTCCGCAAGCCGTTCGTCTCGAGCATCCATCCAGCCTGTCGCTGCTCGATCCGGGCCGTGAGCCCGGCGCGGTCGTCCGGCGAGGTGAGTGCGCCCACCAGCTCCGGCGGCGTCAGATGCGTCCACTCGTGCCTGTGCAGCCCGATCCGCTCGCCGATCTCGTCGAGCAGCGGCACCGACAGGTACTGGGCGCGGATCAACAGCTCCATGCGGCGGGTCCGGTAGAAGTTGTAGTAGGCGAAGTCATCGATCAGGGCGCGGTCGCGGGCAGACGTCCTCGCCGCCTCGAGGATCTGCTCGACCAGCTGCTCGCTGCGCCCCTCCTCGGCGTCGCGTGCTCGCACGATGCTCGCCTCGGCGCGCACGAGCGCCTCGTTCAGCAGGTCGGCAGTCGTGCTGGCCGCGTAGCGCGGTGGATAGCCCCACTGCGCGATCCATGCGAACTCGGCGGTGAGCGCGTCGAGCTGCGCCGCGAGGGCGGCACTCGTGTCGGCGAGCTCGTCGGGCGATGCGGGAAGCGCCTCGATGCCGAACGCGTCGATCAGGCCGCGTGCCAGCCGGTTCAGTGCCGCGTCCTTGCGCTCGGCGTCGGTGCGCTCGGGCGCGTACTCCAGGATCGGACGGATCGCGCGCTCGATCGCGTCGCGCTCGACGACGCGCACGAGTCCCAGGTCGGCGTACCGCGAGAGCTCCGGCCGCGACACGACGCGCGCGAGCAGCTCCTCGCCCAGGCCGCCGGCGATGCGGGAGAGCAGCGCCGGGAACTCCTCTGCATACAGACGCTCGATCGGGAACGGGAGGTAGAGCGCCGGAGCGTACGCCGAGTACAGGCTGCAGAACTCGTCGAGACGGGCCGCGATCTCGTCGTCGTCCAGCGTGGCCAGGTGTGCACGCTCGCCGAGGTGCTCGGCGCAATGGGCGACCCAGTGCTCTCCGACCGCGACGAAGTGCTTCGCGAGTCTCTGCGGCACGGCCGGATCGTCGCGTGCTGCGGCCGTCAGCCGCTCGTAGAGATCCGCGAGCTCGTCGATGCGCACGTGCGTCGCACCGTCGCTGAGGAACATGTGCGATGTGAGGGTCGCATCCGCGAGCACGTCCGCTCCGGACGCTGCCGCGTACGCTGGCCCAGCCTTCAAGCCGCCGATGCACCAGAAGCGAATCAGCGCATCCGGCCTGACGACGAGCCGTGTCCACCTTGTCGATCGACCCGGCGCGGATGTCATCGCCGCTAGCTCGTCTCCGGCGATGGTCTATCGCGCATGGCGGCGATATATACAGGATTCCGGAATGATCAGGGCTGCTTAGCCCAGCGCTCAACCGAGCCTCGCTCTGGCAGGGAGAAGAACGTTCAGCTGCGATCTAGTACGCCGTGCAGCGCGCACGCGGCCGCGGGACCGCCTTGTAGCGGTAGCCGCCGCCCTTCGTCCACAGCAGGTGGTCGACCTGCTGGGCGGTGAGGTCCGGGCGCGCGCCGCAGATCAACTCGGCGGCGTGGACCGCGCACGCGCGCATCTCGACCTCCTCGGGGCTGTCGTGCTCGATCGGCATGCTCGCCTCGATGTGCGCCGTCAGCGCCGGTTCGAAGTGGAGGACCCCGTCGAGGCGCAGCACGTGGGGGACGAGGTTGTCGGCGAACAGCGTGAGGCGGTCGAGGTCGGCGAAGCTCGCCGCGCCGGCGTGGTGGAGGTCGGCGGCGGCGATCTGCGCGCGCTTGAAGAAGGGGACTCGGCGGCCGGCGTACTGGGACACGTCCGCGAAGCAGTTCCAACCCGCGAGCCGCTCGGCGAGCGCGACGGCCGAGCCCTCCGCCTGCTCGACCGGACCGATGAAGCGGCCGCCGTGCTCGGCGCCCAGGCGCGCGCCAAGATCGTTCAGCGAGCGGGCGAAGAGGGCCATCAGCTCGTGCTGCGGGTCCTGGCCGAGCGCGGCGGCGATCTCGGCGGCCGTGAGTGCGCGCAGCTCGGCGGCGCTCCATGCGCCGTGCTTCGTGAAGCGGTCGCGCAGGCCGAGCGCGACGGTGAAGTAGCCCGAGCGCCCGTCGCGCTTGCGCAACGTCGGGAACCAGCCGGAGCCGAAGTTGATCGCGTCGAGCGTGAGGAAGTACGCCGCTCGCAGCTCCGGTGGCCCGTCCACGACGTGCATCTCGGGGTCGGGCTCGGGCGCCGCCTCCGGCCCCGGCAGCGCCGCCGCGTAGGGCGGGATCGCTGCCTCGTCGATCGTCACGTGCGTTGCGCGCGCGGCGACCCAGGCGCACGCCTCGCGGATCTCGTCGACGAGCGCCACACGGGGAGTATCGCGCTGAGCGCCGCGAATCTGCTCCCGCTCACCAGGAGTGGATTCGCGGTCCTCTCACTCAGGCAGCCAGCGTCGCCACGCCCTGCTCGTGGTCGAGCAGCCAGCGCTTGACGTCGAGGCCGTACGCGAAGCCGCCGAGGCCGCCGCCGGTGCGGACGATGCGGTGGCAGGGGACGAACAGCGCGATCGGGTTGCGGGCGCAGGCGGAGCCGGCGGCTCGCACGGCGGCGGGTCTGCCGCAGCGCGCGGCGAGCTGGCCGTACGTCTCCGGCGCGCCCGCCGGGATCCGGCGCAGCTCGCCCCAGGCGTGCGTGAGGAAGGGGCTCGCGGCCTGTGCGACGGGCACGCCGTCGATCGCGGCGACGTCGCCGGCGAGGTAGTCGCGCACGGCGCGCGTGAACGGGCCGAGGTCGCGCTTCGCGGTCAGGCCGGCGTCGGGGCGCAGTACCGCGCCGATCAGCGGCAGCAGGCTTTCTGGGTCGGTGGTCCAGCCGCTCGCGAGGACGGCCTCGTCAGAGGCGACGATCGTGAACGGGCCGGGGGGAGTGTCGATCGTGGTGGTGAGCATCAGGCGGCTCCTCGGGATCGCGTGGGGACGGGCTGGGAGGCGTGCGCGGCGGGGAGGCTCGCCCACAGGTGTTGCACGGCGTAGGCGCGCCAGGGGCGCCAGCGCTCGGCGAGCTGTGCCGCGGAGGCAGGGTCGCCGGGGTGGCCGAGCTGCTCGAGCGCGCGCCGCACGCCGAGGTCGGTGGCGGGGAAGGCGTCAGGGTCGCCGAGCGCGCGCATCGCGACGTACTCGGCCGTCCAGGGGCCGATGCCCGGCAGTGTCAGCAGGCGCTCGCGCGCGGCGTCGCGGTCGGCGCCGGGGTCGAGCGCGAGCGAGCCGTCTGCCAGCGCGCCGCAGAGCGAGACGAGCGCGTGGGAGCGGGCGCGCGTGAGCGGCAGCGTCGCCGGGTCGGCCGCGGCGAGCGCGGTGGCGGTGGGGAATGCGTGCGTGAGCGCATCGTCGGGTCCCACGCCGTCGGGCAGCGGCTCCCCAAGCGCCGTCGTCAAGCGGCCTGCCAGCGTGCGCGCGCCGGCGACCGAGATCTGCTGGCCGAGCACGGCGCGCACCGCCAGCTCGGCGCCGTCGACGGCGCCCGGCACGCGGCGACCCGGCGTGCGCCGCACGAGCGGGGCGAGCAGCGAGTCGGCGGCGAGCGCGTCGTCGACCGCGACGGGGTCGGCGTCGAGGTCGAGCAGGCGACGGCAGCGCTGAACGGCGGCCGCGAGGTCGCGCAGGTCGGTGAGGCGCAGCTCGCAGCGGACGTGGTCGCCCGTGCCCGCGGCGCTCGCCGCCAGCGTCGCGACGCCGGGCCCGTGCGGCAGCGCCAGCACGCGCCGGTAGCGGCCGCTCGCCGGATCCCACGCCTCGACGCCGGGCACGGCGCGCGCGCCGAGGAACGCGAGCAGGCCGGCCACGTCGAGCGGCGCGCGATGGCGCAGCCGCAGCGTGAGCTGCGGCGCGGCGGCGAGTCCTCGCACTGCCGTCTCGTCGCGGCCGTCCGCGCTGCGTCCGTTGCCGGCGCTGGCCGGTCGTCCGTTGCCGCCACCGTTCGCGCTGCGGCCGCGCGCAGCTTCCGCGCGTCCGCCGTTGCCGCGTGCGGACGCCGCGCTCCGCCGCAGCTCCGTCGGCGTCGTCGCGAACACCTCGCGGACCGTCTCGTTGAACTGGCGGATGCTCGGGAAGCCGGCCGCGAACGCGACGTCGGTGAACGGCAGCGCGGTCGTCTCGATCAGCAGGCGCGCGGTCTGCGCCCGCTGCGCCCGCGCGAGCGCGAGCGGTCCGGCGCCCAGCTCGGCGACGAGCTGACGGTGCAGGTGGCGCTCGCTGAAGCCGACCCGTCGCGCGAGCCCGGGGACGCCCTCGCGCTCGACGGCGCCGTCGCGGATCAGCCGCATCGCGCGCCCGACCGCGTCCGCGCGCAGGTTCCACTCCGGCGAGCCGGGCGACGCGTCGGGACGGCAGCGCTTGCAGGCGCGGAAGCCGGCGCGCTGCGCGGCGGCGGCGCTCGGCAGGAAGCGCACGTTCGCGCGCTTCGGCGTCATCGCCGGACAGCTCGGCCGGCAGTAGATGCCGGTCGACGTGACGGCGGTGACGAACCAGCCGTCGAAGCGCGCGTCCTTGGAGCAGACGGCGCGGTAGCAGTGCTCGAAGTCCTGGATCACGCCCTGCATGATGGCGCGGTCGGCGGTCAGCGACTAGTGGAAATCGGACATGTAGGTGTCCGGCCAGTCGAGCGCCCAGATCCCGTCGCGCTCGACGTGCGCGAAGGCCGCCGGGTCGTCGTCGAGGAAGCGCGCCGCGGAAGGCGGTGACGACCGAGTGGTACTCGCCGGCGCCCCGCTCCGCAAACCGGCCGCGAAGCAGTCCTTCCCGCCTGACAACGGCACGGCGGCGCTCACGCGAACGCCCCGTCCTCCTGCACGACCACGCCGTCGGCGCTCAGTCGCCCGCCCCGGCGCAGGTCGCAGATGAGGTCCCAGTGGACGGCGGACTCGTTGAGGCCCCCGGTCTCGGGGTAGGAGCGGCCGAGGGCGAGGTGGACCGTGCCGCCGATCTTCTCGTCGAACAGGATCGCGCCGATCGGGCGGTCGATCCCGGCGTTCGTGCCGATCCCGATCTCGCCGAGACGGCGGGCGCCGGGGTCGGTCGCGAGCGTGCGCTGGAGGTAGTCGTCGCCGCGTCCGGCGCGCGCCGCGACGACCTCGCCGTCTCTGAACGTCAGCTCGACGTCCTCGACCGCGACGCCGCGCGGGCTCGACGGCACGCCGAAGCGGATCGTGCCGTTCGCCGAGTCCTCGATCGGCCCCGTGAAGACCTCACCGCTCGGCATGTTGCGCCTGCCGTCCGAGTTGACCCACGTGCGGTCCGTGACGCGCAGCGTGAGGTCGGTCCCCTCGGCCTCGATCCGCAGCTCGCGCGCGCTCGCGAGCCGCTCGACCAGCCCGGCCTGGAACGCGCCCAGCTCGCGCCAGGCGGCGGCCGGATCGTCGCGGTCGAGGAACAGCGCCCCGCGCACGAACGCCGCGAACGCGTCGTCGCCCATCCCTGCCTGCTGTGCCCCCGCCGTCGTCGGCCACAGCGTCCCGCACCAGCGCTTCGCCAGCCGCAGCTCGCTCAGCGGCGCGCGCGCTCGCGCCACGCGGGCGATCCGCGCCGGGTCGGCGTCGGCGAGCGCGCGCGTGTTCGCGGGCGCCTGGATCGCCAGGAACGCGTCGGCCTGCGCCGCCTCGGCGTACGCCAACGCCGGGAAGCCGTCGAGCTGGCGGTCGCGCGCGAGCGCGTAGAAGTCCTCCTCGATCCCCGGCAGCTCGGCGCGCAGCAGCGGCCACGCGTCGAGCGCGAGGATCGCCGCGTGGAGGGCGCGCAGCAGCGGTGCGGCGAGCGTGGTGGAGCGCATGAGCACCTGCTGGCCGGGCTCCAGGTCGAGGCAGTAGTCGCACAGCAATGCGGCGAAGCGCTCGGTGTCCGCGTCGCGCCAGCCGCGCGCGCTCGTCACGGCGCCTCCACGTCCGGGAAGAGTTCGGCGAGGTGCTCGCGCAGCGCCCCGCGGATCCACGCGCGCTCGTCCTGCGAGGCGAAGCGGAAGCGCTGAAGCAGCTCCTTCTGCTTCTCGATCGGCACGCCCGCGATCACCCAGCGCACGGCGAGCCGCTCGAACAGGAGCTCGACCGCGCGCTGCCATGCGTCCTCGGTCGTCACCGCCGCGCGACTGGAGCCGGCCAGCACGTCGGCGTACTCGCGCCGCGTCGCCGGCGTCATCGAGCCGCGCAGCGTCAGCACGTTCCCCTCGGCGTCGCGGTAGTCGCTGGTCGGCGCGACCAGCTCGTCGTGATCGCGGCGCTGTCGGCTGCGTCGGCCCATGCCCGACAGTCTGCCGCGCTACGCGGACCACAGCGGATTTGCAATTTCTAGTCCGCGGATTTGCAAAATATTCTCCATACCGGCGGGCGTGCGGTCAGGTCGTCGCCGCAGCGTGCTCCAGCTGGCCCGCGACGTCGCCGCGCAGCGGCTCGGCGTGCCCGCACCAGGCGGTCGCGGGGGCGAGCGCGGCGAGCTTGCGCATCGAGGCGCGCGCCTGCTCGGTGTCCTTGTTGAAGGCGCGGTGGGGGACGCGCGGCGCGCCGGGGATCCCCGTCTGCGGGTCGAGCGTGTAGAAGCAGTCGCTGACGAGCGCGAGCCGGTCGGACTCGCGCCACAGGCCGATCAGCCCCGGCGCGTGGCCGGGCAGGTGGACCACGCTGAAGCCCGCGACCTCGTCGCCCTCGGACACCGTGCTCGCGACCTGCACCGGGCCGCCGTCCCAGATCGGCAGCAGCCGTCTCAGCAGCAGCTTGCCGTGGCGGTCGAGCGCAGTCAGGTCGAAGTAGTGCATCCCGCCGTCGCCCTCGGCGTCGGCGACCTCGTCGGGATGGCACCACACGGGCGCGCCGAGCCCCGGCGCCGCGCCGCGGTGGTCCGCGTGGCCGTGGCCGAGCACGACGCGCGTGATCCCGCCCATCTGCGCGCCGATCGCCGCGAGCGCCGGCGTCATCGACTGCACGCCCGCGTCGAACAGCAGCACGCCGTCTCCGTCGCGCAGGAGGTAGACGTTCATCACGCGTCTCGGGAAGCCGCCGCGCACGACCCACACGCCGTCCGCGATCGGCTCCGGATCGCCGGCGGCGAAGCGCCGCGCGAGCCGCGTGCGCAGGTTCGTCAGCGCCGTCAGCCCGCGCTCCGCGCCGGAGTCGCGCGGCGGCAGCACGCCGAGCTGGCGCGCGATCGTCATGCCGTCCACGTACGCCTCGTTGCCGACGACGAGCTCGTCGGCGACCTGCACGACGTCGCAGCCTTCGAGGTCGAGCTGCCCGCCCGTCGGCACGAGGCCCTGCCACGTCCCCGGCCCGGCGAACGTGCCCGTCATGCGCCAACGGACGGCGCAGCGGTCGCCCTCCGTCGTCGTCTGGACGACCTCCATGGCCGCGTCGGGCACGGCCGCGAACAGCTCCTCGAACCACGCGCGCACCCCGTCCGGCGCGACCAGCTCGGCCTGACCGTGCAGTCGGTCGACTCCCCCTCCGCGCCAGCAGGCGACCATCGCCTCGACCTCGCGCGCGGCGACGGCGGCGAAGTAGCGCCGCGCGACCTCCTCGGTCGCGGCGGGATCGGGCCTGGCGGCTTTCGGCATGGCGAAACCCCTCCGTCGTCGGGTGCTGCGACGGCTCCACCCTACGCCGGCCCGCCGACTAAGGTGGCAGCCATGTCAGAGTCGGGTCGCAAGCGGGAGCTGGGGCGCGGCGAGCGGGTGCTGGGCGGGCTCTGGCGCCTGCGCCTGCCGCTCCCGTGGCCCGGCGTGCCGCACTGCAACGCATGGGCGATACGCGCCGGCGACGGCTTCGTGCTCGTCGACACGGGCATGCACGAACCGGGCTCGCTGGAGCAGCTCGAGCGTGCGATGAAGATGGTGGGCCTGCGGATCGAGGACGTGAAGCTGCTCGTCTGCACACACGCCCACTCCGACCACTACGGCCAAGCCGGCCCGATCGTCGACCGCGCCGGCTGCGAGCTGTGGATGCACCCGAACCACCAGCACGCCACGCGCTCGCTCGAGGATCCGGCGCAGGCCCTCCAGCGCCGCCTCGAGGTGGGTCGCACCAGCGGCGTGCCGGAGCTGGTGCTGCGCCGCTACGCGGAGGTCGCCAAGGAGCAGGTGCCCGGGATCGCCCGCGTCGTCGATCCTGACCTCGCGCTGCTGCCGGGGATCGAGGTCGAGACCGATCTCGGGATGTGGAGCGTGATCGAGACGCCCGGCCACGCGCCCTCGCACGTCTGCCTCTACCAGGCGGAGCGCCGCATCCTGATCTCCGGCGACCACCTGCTCGGCCGCATCTCGCTCTACTACGACTACGGCTGGACGCCCGACCCGGTGGGGGAGTTCCTGCGCTCGCTCGACGCGGTCGAGGCGCTCAGACCGGCACCGCGCCTGTGCCTCGCCGGCCACGCCCGCCCGTTCACCGACGTGCAGGCGCACATCGAGGCGAACCGCGAGCTCGTCGCCCAGCGCGTCGCCGCGACGGCCGTCGCGATCGAGAGCGAGCCGCTGACCGCATACGAGGTCGTGCCGCTCGTCCACGGCCGGGACGCGGTCCACGCGGCCGCCTGGCTGCTGACCGAGACGCTCTGCTACCTGCGCCACCTCGAGGCGATCGGCGCCGCGCGGCGCGAGCCCGGCGACCCGGAGCGCTGGGTGGCGGTCTGAAGCGGGCCGTGCCCGTGCGCCCCTGCGTGCGGCGCCTTGACGATCCGCAATTTGGCATCACGCGGCACCATCCGCTAGCGTCGGCCCATGGGGGTAGTCGAGGGGGTGGGGGCGGCCCGCCCGGCGCGTCGCGGCGCGCGCGTGGCCGTCGAGGCGGATGCGCTCGCCTGGGTGCTGGCGGTCCCCGTCGCGCTGCTCGCGATCGCGCTGATCGCGCTGCTCGGCCCGCCGCTCGGGCGGCTGCTGCACTCGGGCGGCGACCCATATACGTTCTGGCGCGACCTGCGCTGGGCGGTCGTCCCCAAGCCGACCGAGCAAGGGCGCTTCCTGCTGGCGCTCGCCGCCCCGTTGCTGCTCGCTGGCGCGCTCGTCGCGACTGTCCGCCGCGGGCTCGCGCTGCCGACGCGCGTCGCCGCCGTCGCGGTGCCGCTCGCGCAGGCGCTGCTCGTCGCGTTCGCGGTCGTCTGCGTCGTCGTGCAGCAGCGGCTCGTCTACGAAGTGCCGATATACCAGGCCGGCGTCTCGCATCGCTGGCGCTACTTCACGCCCGCCACGCTCGTCGTCGCCGCGGTGCTGACGGCTGGCGCGTTCGCGCTGCTCGGGCGCCCGGCGCCGCGCGCCCGGCTCGCCGGCTGGCTGCGCGAGACCGACCGCCGCCGGCTCGCCGCCGCCCTGCTCGCCGTCGCCCTCACGGCGCTGTGGCTGCTGCACGCCGTCAACACGGACGCGTCGATCATGGGCACCAGCTCGCACGAGTGGAGCCCGGCGCAGTTCACGCTCGACGAGACGTATGCGGTGCTGAACGGCCGCACCCCGCTCGTGGACTTCACGGCGCAGTACGCGTCGCTGTGGCCGTACCTGACGGCCGCGGCGCTCGCGCTCTTCGGCACGACCTTCCTCGTCTTCTCGCTCGCGATGTGCGCGATCACCGCCGTCGCGCTGCTCGCGGTCTACGCGCTCCTGCGCCGGATCGTGCGCAACGGCGTGACCGCGCTGCTGCTGTACCTGCCGTTCCTCGCGACGAGCCTCTTCATGGTCGGCGGCACGACGACGAGCCGCTACACGTTCGGCGACTACTTCGGCGTCTTCCCGCTGCGCTACGCCGGCCCGTTCCTGCTCGCGTGGCTGCTCGTGCGGCGACTCGAGGGGGCGCAGGCGCGCGCGGTGTGGCCGCTGTTCCTCGCGGCCGGCCTCGTCGTGCTCAACAACGCCGAGTTCGGGCTCGCAGCGCTGGCGGCGACCGTCGCCGCGCTCGTGTGGACCGCGCAGGACCGCAGCCCGCGCGCGCTCGCGCGCCTCGCGGGCCAGCTCGCGCTCGGCCTGCTCGCCGCCTACGCGCTCGTCGCGGCGCTCGCACTCGTGCGCACGGGGGAGCTGCCGCAGCTCGGGCGGCTGCTCGACTACGGGCGCCTGTACTCGATCGGCAGCTTCGGCCTGCTGAAGCTGCACCGCCTGCTCGGCCTCCATCTCGTCGTCTACGTCACGTACGCAGCGGCGATCGTCGTCGCGACCGTGCGCGCGATCGAGCGCGCACCGAACCGCCCGCTCACCGCGATGCTCGTCTGGAGCGGCGTGTTCGGGCTCGGCTCGGCTGCGTACTTCATGGGTCGCACGCACCCGGAACTGCTCGTCGCGTTGTTCCCGACGTGGGCGCTGGCGCTCACGCTGCTCGCGCTCGACGCCGTCGCGCGGCTCGAGCGCCGCCCCTCGGCGCGGCCGGGGCTCGGCACGCTGCTGGTGCTCGCCGGGATGGCGCTTGCGGTCTGCTCGCTCGCGCAGCTGCCGCTGCCGTGGACGCAGCTCGAGCGGCTGGGGCAGGGCACGCCCACGGCGCCGTTGATCGAAGGCGAAGCGCCGCTGCCGCCGTTCTCCGGAGCGTTCCTGCCGGACCCCTCGACGCGCGACTTCTTCGCATCGGTCCCGCAGGGCGGACGCTTCGTCATTCGCAAGGGCGCGCCCGTCGCGATCCTGCTCACCACCGGTCACCAGATCGCGCACGCGTTCGGGGTCGTCGACGTCTCGCGCTACACCGGCCTCTACTCGATCGTCACGCGCGAGCGCCTGCGCACGGTCGTGGACGACCTGCGCGCGGCGGGCGGCAGGACGCTGTTCCTGCCCGAAGCCTCCCAGGAGGTCTACGCGACGCTCGTGCGCTGGGGCTTCGAGCGGCGGTCCGAGCAGGTGGAATGGGGCGGCACGACCGTCTCCAAGTGGGTCGATGCGACGAAGCGCGGCCAGGGCCCCAGCTAGATGGTTGATTCCACGATCTCGCGGCGCGAGGGTCACGCTGGGCGGCGCTGGGCGCCACGCGGCGTCTTGCCGATGCCACCGGCATCGCCTTCGACGCCGCGCGTCGTCCAGCATCCGCCCATCGCACCCCTCGCATCCACGAGTCTCGTGGAATCAACCATCTAGACTGCCCGGACGATGCGCATCGACGAGATCATCGCCGCCGACGGGGACCCGGCCTTCTCCTTCGAGTTCTTCCCGCCGAAGACCGAGGAGGGGGAGCGCAACCTCTACGAGGCGCTCGAGGCGTTGCGCGCGCTCGAGCCGGCGTTCGTCTCCGTCACGTGGGGCGCGGGCGGCTCGACGCGCGAGAAGACGATCGAGATCGTCCGCAACATCCGCGCTGCGCACGGGCTCGAGGCGATGGCGCATTTCACCTGCGTCGGCGCGACCGTCGCGGACCTGCGCGGCGCGCTCGACCAGATGCGCGACGCCGGCATCGACAACGTGCTGACGCTGCGCGGCGACCCGCCGCGCGGCGAGACGGCGTTCGTCCAGACGGAGGGCGGCCTGCGCTACGCGACCGAGCTTGCGCAGCTCGCAGCCGGCGACTACGACTTCTGCCTTGTCGGCGCCTGCTACCCGGAGGTCCACCCGGAGGCGGCGGACCTCGCGACCGACCTCGCGCACCTGCGTGAGAAGGTCGACGCGGGCGTGAAGGTCCTCATCACGCAACTATTCTTCGACAACGAGGCGTACTTCCGCTTCCTCGACGACGCCCGCTCCGCCGGCATAGAGGTCCCGATCGTCCCGGGGATCATGCCGATCACGAACGCGGAGCAGATAAAGCGCTTCACGTCGATGTGCGGCGCGACGATACCCGCGCCGCTGCTCGACGCACTCGATCAGCGCCGTGACGACCCCGCCGCCGTCGTCGACCTGGGCGTCGCCTACGCGACGCTCCAGTGCGCCGAGCTGCTCGCGCGCGGCGCGCCCGGCATCCACTTCTACACGCTCAACCGCTCCCCCTCGACGCGCGCGATCCTCTCGGCGCTGCGTCTCCAGCGCCCATGGGAGCGTCGCGCCGGCGGCGAGCCCGCGCTCGGCGCGGTCGCCGGCTGAGCCGGGTGTCGTCTACAGCACGATCGCCGCAATGCGCTCGGCGATGCGGCCCGCGACGGTGCCGGACCGCTTCGGCTGCGGGACGAGCTCGGCCGCCGCGGCCTTGACGCGCGCGACAACGGCCGCGGTGCTCCGGCGTGCGAAGCGCTCGCTGACGCCGATGTCGGCGGCGAGCCGGGTCCAGGCGCCGAGGTCGACGTCTGCGACGTCGGTCGCTCCGCCGAGGCTCATCGCGAGGCGCGTCGTCAGTCCGTCGTAGGCGACCGTGCTGACGAGATCGTAGAGCGGTGCGAGCGTCGGCGGGCCGGCGTCGTAGAGCAGCGAGAAGTTCTTGCCGTGCGCGTCGCAGTTGCCGATCAGCCAGTTGAAGACGAGCGCCTCCCACAGGCGCGGCAGCTCCTGAGCGGGCACCGCCGTCGCATCGCGCAGCAGGTCGGCCAGCTCGCGCACCCCCGGGCCGCCTTCGGTCTGGTACTTGCGGTCGGAGGGGATCCCGAGCGCTTGGCAGGCGTCCTCCTGGTGCAGCCGGCGTATCGGGTCGGTCGTCAAGTCGCGGTCGTAGCGCTCGACGACGAGGCACGGAAGCCCGGACGCCGTGCGAATCTTCAGCGTCCCGGCGACTCGCAGGCCGGCGGCGCGCGCCAGCCCCATGCAGAATCCCTCGTTGTCGACGAGGCCGGGATGGGTCGCCGGCTCCGGCTTGAGGATGTGCGTCGTCGGCGTCGCGCCGTCGAGTGGCAATGCCATCCCGTCGTCGTCCATCACCACCGGCAGCTTCGGCTGGGCGCCCGCGAGCGAGAGCCGCACGCCCTCTTTCGGCGCGGCGCCGAGCGGACGTTGCGGGAGCGCGCGCAGGAGCGCGTCGACGTCGTCGGCACCGAGCGCCCGCAGGCGTGGCTGCTCGACTCGTGCGGCACCCGACCTGCGCAGCGTGATCGCCCCGGCGCAGTCGCCGCCGACCTCCGCGAGCAGGCCGTAGTCGTTGCCGGGCGAGACGCCGAGGGCGCGTGCAAGCGCCTCGCGGCCGTCGCCCTCCGGCAGCAGGCCGCCGAAGACGGCGCGACAGATGGCATGCGGATGCGCCTCCGTCTGAACCGGCATCGCGTACGACAGCGGCGGGCCGGCGTAGCCGTCGTCGTAGCGGAACTGGACGTTGCCGTCGTCCTTGCGGATCAGCCGGCCGGCGCGCCGGCCCGCGAGCTCGACGATCAGCTTGCTCATCTGCTGCGCGCCTGCAGCGCGACGTCGAGCCCGACGGCGCGGGCGGCGGCGAGCGCGATCTCCAGCCGCACCGTGCCCTTCCCGCGCTCCAGCTCGCCGACCACGCGGCGGTTCACGCCGATCACCTCGGCGACCTCGTCCTGCGTGAGGCGAAGTGCCTGGCGGCGGGTGCGGAGCGCTGTCCCGAAGATGCTTGGATCAGATGTAATCATGATACCGAGTGATCACATTAGCACCTCATGGTACAAAATGGTACCGATTGGTACCAGATGGGCCATTTGATACCGATGTGAGCGATCGGTATCAGTCGGGATTCGCCGAGGCCGACGGCGCCTCCGGCGCCACGACCTTCAACCCGTGCGCGACGAGCGTGCGCCCTTCGAGCGCGTAGCGCACGTCGACGACGTCGTTGCGGCGGTAGGTGCCGATCCCCCAGGCGCCGAGGAACCAGCGCCAGAAGCCCAGTCTGCCTTCCTGCACGAGCTCGCGCCGGAACAGCAGCGCGCCGCCGCCGACCTCGTAGTCGGCTCCCTCCACCTGCGGCACGCCGTTGACGAACACCTCGAACGGCGGACGCACCGTGGACGGCAGCTCGACGCGCCAGCGCTCCTCCATGCGACGGATTATCGCGCGGCGCGGCGACCGCGCGGCGGCGTACCCTCTCCGGCGATGCACGAGCGGACCGAGCCGGCGTTCGACTATCGCGTGCGGCGCTCGGACCGGGCGCGGCGCGTGCGCGTGCGCGTCGACCCGGCGCACGGCGTCGAGGTGGTGCTGCCGCGGCGCGCCTCCGAGCGCGAGGCGGCGGCCGCGATCCGCGAGCTGCGGCCCTGGATCGAGCAGCGCGTCGCCGAGCTGCAACGAACGCGCGCGCTCGTCGCCGCCCGCGGCGCGACCGTCCCCTACCTCGGCAGCGTGCTCGCGCTCGCGCCCGAGCCCGGGCGCACGCGCGTGCACCGCCGCGGCGAGACGCTGCTCGTCCCGGGCGGCGACGAGGACCACCGCCCGACGCTCGAGCGCTGGTACCGCCGGCAGGCGCGCGCGGAGATCGGGCCGCGGCTCGACGCGGCGACCGCCGCGGCCGGCACGCCCTACAGCGGCCTGACGATCCGCGGGCAGCGCACGCGCTGGGCGAGCTGCTCCGCGACGGGCGCGATGTCGTTCAACTGGCGGCTGCTGCTCGCGCCCGAGCCGGTGCTCGACTACGTCGTCTGGCACGAGGTCTGCCACCTCGAGGTGATGGACCACTCGCCGCGCTTCTGGCGCCTGCTCGCCGGGCGCTGCCCCGACTACCGCGCCCACGCGGGCTGGCTGCGCCGTCACGGCGCGACGCTCGTGCTGTGAGCGCCGCGGCGGCGACTCCTCCTGCGCCACGGCCGCGCGTCGCGGTCGTCGGCCACGTCGAGTGGCTCGACTTCGCGCGCGTCGAGCGCCTGCCCGTCGCGGGCGAGATCGTGACCGCGAGCGACGCGTTCGAGCTGGCGGCCGGCGGCGGCGCCGTCGCCGCCGTCCAGCTGCGCAAGCTCGCCGGGGCGGCGCTCTTCCTGACCGCGGTCGGGAACGACGAGCGCGGCCGCCGCGCGGTCGCCGAGCTGCGCGAGACGCACGGGCTCGAGCTGCACGCGGCCGTCCGCCCGCGTCCTCAGCGCCGCGCGTTCACCCACGTCGACGCGGCCGCCGAGCGCACGATCACCGTGCTCGGCGAACGGCTCGTCCCACATGGGGAGGATCCGCTGCCGTGGGAGCAGCTCGCCGGGGTAGACGGCGTCTACCTCACCGGCGGTGACGGGGCTGCCGCCCGCGCTGCGCGCACCGCTCGGCTGCTCGTCGCGACGACGCGTGCCGCCGATGCGGTGCTCGCCGGCGGCGTGGTGCCCGACGTGCTCGTCGCGAGCGGCCGCGACGAGAAGGAGCGTGCCGGCCTCGCCGCGCTGCCCACGCCGCGCTTCACGCTGCTGACCGACGGCGCTCGCGGCGGGCGCTGGCAGGCCGCCGACGGCAGCGATGGCAGCTGGTCGGCAGTCCCACTCCCCACCGCGCCGGTCGACGCATACGGTTGCGGCGACTCGTTCGTCGCCGGCCTCACCTACGGCCTCGCGGCCGCGATGGACCTGCCTGACGCGCTCGCGCTCGCCGCCCGCTGCGGCGCGCACTGCATCACGGGCAGCGGCCCGTACAGCGGTCAGCTCGCGCTCGATTAGCTCGCGCTCGCCCCCGCGGGACGGCCTATCGCGTCGGGCCCGTCGGCCGCGCGACCCGCACCTCGTCGGCGATGTGCACGAAGTCGGCGACGTTGTGCGTGAGCAGCACCGCGTCGTGCACACGTGCGGTGGCGGCGATCAGGAGGTCCGCCTGTCGCCGGCGCGGCTGCGCGCCGCGGCGCACCATGAGCGCTGCGAGGGCGCCCCACTCGCGTGCCACGGCGGCGTCGACCGGAAGCGGCGAGAACGACGACTCGATCGTCGCCAGCCGCAGCGCGCGTCGCGCCCGCTCCTCGTCGCTGCGCGCCAGCAGCAGCCCGAACTGCAGCTCGCCGAGCGAGACGGTGCTGATCGCGACGTCGAGTCCCTCGGGCGCGTCGTCGGCGATCAGCACCGACGTGTCGAGGATCGCCCTCACGCGGCGGCGAAGGGATCGACGAGCCCGACGTCGAGCCGCTCGAGATCCTCGGCGAGGCCGATCGGCGCCGGCGTGTCCCACACGTGCCGGACCTTGGCGGCGGGCACCCACGGGTCGCGCTCGAGCGGCCCGAGGTGGGCGACGGGCCGCCCGGACACCGTGATCGTCAGCTCCTCACCGCCCTCGGCGCGTCGCAGGACCTCCCCGACGTTGTTGCGCAGCTCCTTCTGGGGGATCGTGGTCATCGAATCAAGGTAGCAGGACTGCTACCCGATCGCGAGCACCCGCCGCAGCGCCGCCACCGGCGACTCGCCGTCCTCCTGCACGACCACCGTCTTCGCTGCGCGGCCCGTCCACGCCTCGGCGGAGCCGTCGCCGCGCACGTCGACGCCGGCGCGCACGCGCGGCAGCAGCCGCTGCGGGCCGCTCAGCTCCGCGCGTGCGACGACCTGGGCGATCGCCTCGAAGCGCCGCACGTGCAGGTCGATCGCCTCGCGCTGCGGGCTCTCGCCGAGCTGCGTCAGGTGCGCGTCCAGGGCGTCGAGCGCCTCGGCCAGCGAGCCGAAGCGCGAGCGCGCGACGCGCGGGCCCTCGCGCACGAGCAGGCGGTAGGAGCCGGCCATCAGTCGCGATCCTATCCGCGGCCGGATAGAGTGCCGCCTCGCCTCGCTCTCCAACTTGCCCGAAACTGGACGGTCACGACATGCGCACAAGGATCCTCGCCTGCTGCGCGGCCGCGCTCGCCGCGCTGACCGCCTTCTCCGCCAGCGCGTTCGGCAAGCCGCACCGTGCGGTCTGCTCGACCGCTGTCGCGGCCGCGGTCGCGCACTGCCAGGCGAGCGTCGTCGTCGACGCCGCCGGCAAGCCCGCGGCGGCCGTCGCGCCGGCCGGCTACGGGCCGGCGCAGTTCCACGCCGCCTATGCGCTGCCGGCCACGGCGCCCGTCGCGCAGACGATCGCGATCGTCGATGCCTACGACGACCCGACCGTCGCGAGCGACCTGAACGCGTACGACGCGACCTTCGGGCTGCCGGCGTGCACGACCGCGAACGGCTGCTTCCGCAAGGTGAACCAGAACGGCGTCGCCGGGTCCTACCCCTCCAAGAGCGCCGGCTGGGCGCTGGAGATCGCGCTCGACGTCGAGACCGCGCACGCGATCTGCCAGAACTGCAAGATCCTGCTCGTCGAGGCGAGCTCGGCGAGCTTCGCGAGCCTCGAGGCGTCCGTGGGCACGGCAGCACGCCTCGGCGCCACCGAGATCTCCAACAGCTACGGCGGCTCCGAGTTCTCCGGGGAGACGGCCGACACCGCCTACAAGCACCCCGGCATCGCCGTCACGGTCGCGGCCGGCGACAACGGCTACGGCTCGTTCGGCTTCCCGGCTGCCTCGCCCTACGTCGTCGCCGTCGGCGGGACCACTCTCACGCTCGGCTCCGGCGGCGCCTGGGCCGGCGAGACCGCCTGGAGCGGCGGTGGCAGCGGTTGCAGCGGCTACCTGCTCGCGCAGTCGTGGCAGACGAGCGACGCGAACTGGTCGCTGACGGGCTGCGGGACCAAGCGCGGCGTCGCCGACGTCGCCGCCGACGCCGACCCGAGCACCGGCGCCGCCGTCTACGACACGACCCGCTACGGCGGCCGCAGCGGCTGGTTCCAGGTCGGCGGCACGAGCCTCTCCTCGCCGCTCGTCGCCGGCGTCTACGCGCTTGCCGGCAACGCGGCCAGCAAGGCCTACCCGGCGTCGCTGGCCTACGCCAACCGCGCGGCGCTGCACGACGTCACGGCCGGTTCGACCGGCAGCTGCACGACGCTGATGTGCGTCGCCGGCGCCGGCTACGACGGCCCGACCGGCGTCGGCTCGCCGATCGGGCTCGGCGCCTTCTGATCCGCCGCTCGGCTCCCGGCGGTGCGCATCGGCGCGCCGCCGGGCCGCGGGGTGCTCGGCGCTAGGAGCGCATCCCCATCGGGACGAACTCGCGCGTGCGGGCGCCGGTGTAGATCTGGCGCGGGCGGGCGATCTTCTGCTCGCCGTCTTCGATCATCTCGAGCCACTGCGCGATCCAGCCGCTCGTGCGCCCGATCGCGAACAGCACCGGGAACATCTCGACCGGCATCCCGAGCGCCTCGTAGATGAGGCCCGAGTAGAAGTCGACGTTCGGATAGAGCTTGCGCGAGACGAAGTACTCGTCCTCGAGCGCGATCTTCTCCAGCTCGAGCGCGATGTCGAGCAGCGGGTTCGTGCCCGTCACCTCGAACACGTCCTCCGCCGCGCCCTTGATGATCTTCGCGCGCGGGTCGTAGTTCTTGTAGACGCGGTGGCCGAAGCCCATCAGGCGCTCGTCGCCGTTCTTCACGCCCTCGATGAAGCCGGGGATGTTCTCGACGCGCTCGATGCGGTGCAGCATCCGCAGCACCTGCTCGTTCGCGCCTCCGTGCAGCGGGCCATAGAGCGCGCCGATGCCCGCCGCGACTGCCGAGTACGGGTCGACCTGCGACGAGCCGACGCTGCGCACGGCGCTCGTCGAGCAGTTCTGCTCGTGGTCGGCGTGGAGGATGAAGAGGACGTCGAGCGCGCGCTCGATGCGCGGGTCCGGCTTGTACTTCAGCTCGGCGATCTTGAACAGCATCCCGAGGAAGTTGCCCGGATAGCTGAGGTCGTTGTCGGGATACACGTACGGCATCCCGCGGTTGTGGCGGTAGGCGAAGGCGGCCAGCGTCGGCATCTTCGCGATCAGCCGGATGATCTGCGCGTAGCGCGGCTCCGGGTCCTTGATCTTGCTCGCCTCGGGGTAGAAGGTCGAGAGCGCCCCGACGGAGGCGAGGAGCATCCCCATCGGATGCGCGTCGTAGCGGAAGCCCTGGATGAACTCCTTCACGTTCTCGTGCACGAACGTGTGGGTCGTGATCTCGTGGGTCCACGCGTCGAGCTGCGGCTGCGTCGGCAGCTCGCCGTGGATCAGCAGGTAGGCGACCTCCAGGTAGGAGGATCTCTCGGCGAGCTGCTCGATCGGGTAGCCGCGGTACTCGAGGATGCCCTTGTCGCCGTCGATGAACGTGATCGAGGAGCGGCACGACGCGGTGTTCATGAACGCCGGGTCGTACGTCATGAGGCCGAAGTCCTCGTCGTC
>Ga0210410_10000509_pt1 | contig 43174 bp, 44 predicted proteins | sample IncBWC4MmetaG_FD_161058 | JGI IMG/M metagenome (GOLD analysis project Ga0210410, IMG submission 161058) | Forest soil microbial communities from Barre Woods Harvard Forest LTER site, Petersham, Massachusetts, United States - Inc-BW-C-4-M | ecosystem: Environmental > Terrestrial > Soil >...
CGGCGATCATCCTCGCGCTCGCCGTCGTCTCGGTCGCCGGCTCCTCGCTGCTGAACGTGATCGTCGTGCTCGCGATCGTGCAGCTGCCCGTCTTCGCGCGGCTCGCGCGGTCGGTCGTGCTCGGGCAGGTCTCGAGCGACTACGTCGCGGCGGCGCAGTCGATCGGCTCGACGACCCCCGGCATCCTCACGCGCCACATCGTCCCGAACACGATGGCGCCCGTGCTGTCGATGGCGGGCCTGATGGCCGCGGGCGCGATCCTCAACGAGGCGGCGCTCAGCTTCCTCGGGCTCGGCGTCACGCCGCCGACGCCGACGTGGGGCAACATGCTCGCCGACGGCAGCAACTTCATGCTCGTCGGCGCCTGGTGGCTGACGGTCTTCCCGGGGCTCGCGATGTTCGTGACGGTGCTCGCGTTCAACGTGCTCGCGGACGCCGCGCGCGACCTCGCCGACCCGACGACGCGGACGCGATGACGGAGCTCGCCTTCCACACGATCGCCGAGCTCGCCGCCCTGCTCGAGCGCGGCGCCGTCTCGGCCGAGGAGCTGGCGCAGGACGCGCTCCTGCGCCTCGAGCGGGACGGCGGCCCGCTCGGCGCGCTCGCGGCGCTCACGCCCGAGCGCGCCCTCGCCGCCGCACGGCGGGCCGACCGCGCGCGTGCGCGCGGTGCGAGCGGCCCGCTGCTGGGGATCCCGTATGGCGCGAAGGACATCATCGACGTGCGCGGCCTGCCGACGACGTGCGGGACCGCTGCGCTCGCGGACGAGATCGCCGCCGCCGACGCGGCCGTCGTGACGCGGCTCGAGCGCGCCGGCGCCGTGCTCGCAGGCAAGCTCGCGCTCGCGGAGGCGATCGGCCTGCTGACGCGCGACCCGTGCAGCTCGCTCCAGGGGCCCGCGCGCAATCCATGGGCGCCGGAGCGGTGGGCCGGCGGGTCGTCGGGCGGCTCGGGCGCGGCGGTCGCGGCCGGCCTGCTGCCGGCCGCGCTCGGCTCCGAGACGGCCGGTTCGATCGGCTCGCCTGCGGCCTGGTGCGGCGTCACGGGCGTGCGGCCGTCCTACGGCGTCGTGAGTCGCCGCGGCGTCGCACCGTTGGCTCCGACGCTCGACAAGGTCGGCGTGCTCGGGCGCTCGGCGCAGGATTGTGCGCTCGTGCTCGACGCGATCTCCGGTCGCGATCGCGCGGAGCATGCCTCGAGCGGGCCGCGCGTGCGGCATGCGCAGGTCGTCGCCCAGCGGGCGGCGGTGCGCGGGCTGCGCATCGGCTGGTCCGTGAGCGACGTCGAGCAGGCGGCGCCGGTTGCGCAGCGTGCCTGCCTGCGCGAGGCGCTCGCCGCGCTGCGCGCGGTCGTTGCAGGACCGCTCGTCGAGGGCGTCGCGTTGCCGGAGCCGTTCCCCTACCGCGAGACGCTCGACACGATCATGGGGGCTGAGGGCGCGGCCGCCTTCTCGCGTCTGCGGGACGACGGGCGGCTCGCGCTCGTCGCGGACGAGCGGACGCGCGTGTTCATCGAGCAGGCGCCGATCAGCGCTCGCGACTACCTCGCCGCGCGCGAGGCGCGCCGCGAGCTGGTCGCCCGGATCCCGTCCCTGTTCGACGCCTGCGACGTGGTCGTCACCACGAACTTCGCGCTTCCCTGGCCGATTCCCGCGATCGACGTCGAGTGGGACCCGATCCCGATCCGCGGGGGCAACACCGCGATGGTGTGGGCCTCGAACCTGACCGGGCTGCCGGCCGTCTTCCTGCCCGTCGGCCTCGCGGACGGGATGCCGGTGGGCGTCCAGCTCGTCGGTCCGGTCGGCTCGGATGCGCGGGTGCTGGCGCTCGCGACCGCCTTCCAGGAGGAGACGACATGGCATCGCCTGCACCCCCCGATCGGAGCGCCGGCATGAGCGCGGCACGCGAGCCGCTGCTGCGCGTCGACGACCTCTGCGTGCGCTTCACGCGCGGGGAGCAGGTCGTCGAGGCGGCGCGCGGGATGTCCTTCGAGGTCGGACGCGGCGAGTGCCTTGCGCTGGTCGGCGAGTCCGGCTCGGGCAAGAGCGTGAGCGCGCTCGCCGTGATGGGGCTGCTGCCGGAGGGGCGCAGCGACGTCGCGGCGGGCAGCGTGCAGTTCGAGGGGCGCGAGCTGCTCGGCTTGCCGGAGGCGGAGCTGCGCCGTGTTCGCGGCGGGCAGATCGGGATGATCTTCCAGGATCCGCTGTCGAGCCTGAACCCGGTCATCCGCATCGGCCATCAGATCGAGGAGGGGCTGCGCTTCCACCTCGGGCTGCGCGGCGGCCGGGCGCGCGCACGGGCGCTCGAGCTGCTCCAGCTCGTCGGCATCCCCGACGCGACACGGCGGATCGACGACTATCCGCACCAGTTCAGCGGCGGCATGCGCCAGCGCGCGATGATCGCGATGGCCGTCTCGTGCAACCCGCGCCTGCTGATCGCGGATGAGCCGACGACGGCGCTGGACGTGACGATCCAGGCGCAGGTGCTCGAGCTGCTGCGGCGTCTCAGCACCGAGCTCGACACGTCGCTGATCCTCATCACGCACGATCTCGGCGTCGCGGCGGGCTTCGCCGACCGCGTCGCGGTGGCGTACGCCGGGCGCGTCGTCGAGACGGGTCCTGCCGAGCAGCTGCTGGCGCGCCCGCGCCATCCGTACACGGGCGGCCTGCTCGCCTCGCTGCCGCGGCTCGACCGTCCGCGCGCGGCGCGCCTGCGGGCGATCGGCGGCGCGCCGCCCGATCCGACGCGCACGCATGCCGGCTGTCCGTTCCGCAGCCGGTGCACGTTCGCGGTCGAGCGCTGCGCCGCGGAGGAGCCGCCGCTGCTGGAGCTGTCGCCCGCGCGCCGCTCGGCCTGCTGGGTGCAGCCCGAGGACGCGGAGCCGAACGCGACGCCCGCGCCGTCGCCGAGCGAAGCGCCCGCTGCGCCCGCTGCGGCCGGCGGCGACGGGGACGCGCCGCTGCTCGCCGTGCACGACCTGAGAGTCTGGTTCCCGATCGAGGGCGGTGCGCTGCGCCGCCGCACCGGCTGGGTGCAGGCGGTCGACGACGTCAGCTTCGAGATCCGCCGCGGCGAGACGCTCGGGCTCGTCGGCGAGTCGGGCTCCGGCAAGTCGACCGCCGCGCGCGCCGTCATGCGGCTGCTGGACGCCAGCTCCGGGGCGATCGAATTCGACGGACAGGACCTGCTCGGGCTCGACGGGCGGGCACTGCGCCAGGCGCGCCGCCGCTTGCAGATGGTCTTCCAGGATCCCTACTCGAGCCTCGACCCGCGCCAATCGGTCGGCGAGATCGTCGCGGAGCCGCTGCGCGTCCACAGACTCGCGGCGGGCGCCGCAGCGCGCGAGCGCGTCGTCGAGCTGCTGACGCAGGTCGGGCTCGACCCGTCGTTCGTGCGGCGCTTCGCGCACGAGCTGAGCGGCGGCCAGCGTCAGCGTGTCGGCATCGCGCGGGCGCTCGCGCTGCAGCCGGACCTGATCGTCTGCGACGAGCCGGTGACCGCGCTCGACGTCTCCGTCCAGGCACAGGTGATCAACGTGCTGGAGGAGTTGCAGAAGGCGCTTGGGCTGAGCTATCTGTTCATCGCGCACGACCTCGCCGTCGTGCGGCACATCGCCGATCGGGTCGCGGTCATGCACCTCGGGCGGATCGTCGAGATCGGCCCGGTGCTCGAGCTGTACGAGCGCCCGTTGCACCCGTACACGGTCGCGCTGCTGTCGGCGGCGCCGATCCCCGATCCGGGCGAGGAGCGCCGACGACGGCGGATCATCCTCTCGGGCGAGATCCCGAGCCCGGCCAACCCGCCGCAGGGCTGCCGCTTCAGCGGGCGCTGCTGGCTGCGCCGGCAGCTCGGCAACCCGGAGGCGTGCACCGCCTCCGACCCGGCGCTGCGGGCGCACGACGATGGCGACGAGCCGCACGCGGTCGCATGCCACTTCCCGGGCCGACAGCTCGCCGCAGGTGCCGCCGGCACCGTCGCGGACGGCGACGCCGCCGAGCCCGCCGCATGAGCGAGGGAGGACGTCTCGCAGGTCGGCGCGCGCTGGTGACCGGGGCAGGCTCCGGCATCGGCGCGGCGGTCGCGGTGCGCCTCGCCGTCGAGGGCGCCACCGTGATCGCGGCCGATCTCGACACGGAGCGCGCGGCCATGACGGCCGCCGCGATCCCCGAGCGGATCGCGAGCGTGCAGATCGACGTCCGCGACGAGCGCTCGGTCGCCGAGGCGATCGCGGGAGCAGGCGCGCTCGACGTGCTCGTGAACGTGGCCGGGATCGGCTCCACGACGACTGCCGTGGAGACGCCGATCGACGTCTGGGACGCGGTGATGGACGTCAACGCGCGTGGGACCTTCCTCTGCTGCAAGCACGCGCTGCCGGGGATGATCGAGCGCGGTGCGGGGGCGATCGTCAACGTCGCCTCGATCGCAGGCCTTGTCGGCCTGCGCCGGCGCGCCGCCTACTGCGCCTCGAAGGGTGCGGTGATCGCGCTCACGCGCGCACTCGCGGTCGACCACGTCGCCGAGGGCGTGCGCGTCAACTGCGTCTGCCCCGGCACGGTCGACTCGCCGTGGGTCCGGCGTCTGGTGGCGGAGGCGGGCGAGTCGCTCGACGCGCTGCGCGCCCGCCAGCCGATGGGCCGGCTCGGGACGCCGCGCGAGGTCGCGGACGCCGTGCTGTACCTCGCCGAGGATGCGTCGGCGTTCTCGACCGGCTCGGTCCTCACGCTCGACGGCGGCCTGACGGCGGCCTGACGGCGGCCTGACGGCGGCCTGACGGCGGCGTGACGGCGGCCTGACGGCGGCGTGACGGCGCGCTCAGCCGGCGCTGCGCGCGATCGCGGCGCCGATCTCGCCGGCCAGCTCGCGCACGAACCCGCCGAGCGACGCGTGGTCGCCGTCGCGCAGCCGCGCGGCGAGCGCCGCGACCGACAGCGCACCGACCGGCTCGCCGTCGGCGCCGCGCACGGCGGCGCCGATGCAGACGGCGTCGACGTCCATCTCCTCGTCGTCGATCGCGTAGCCGCGCTGCTCCGCCGCGCACAGCTGCTTGGCGAGCGCGCGCCACGTCGCCGGCGACCGCGGCGTGAAGCGCTCGTACGGCTCGGGGCCGGCGAGCTCGCGGCGGCGCTCCTCCGGCAGCGCGGCGAGCGTCGCCTTGCCCAGCGCGGTGCAGTGCAGCGGCACGCGCTCGCCGTGGCGCGCCGACATGCGCATCATGTGGCGCCCTTCGAGGATCTCGACGTAGGTCAGCTCGCCGCCGCGCAGGTGGGCGAGGTTCACCGTCTCGCCGGTGCGCTCGCGCAGCCGCGCCATCGCGGGCTCGGCGAGCCGCACGAGCGTGGCGACGTAGGAGCGCGAGGCAAGTGACAACGGCGCGGGGCCGAGGCGGTAGGCATGCTCGGCCGCGACGTGGTCGACGAACCCGCGCGCCTGCAGCGTCGTGAGGACCCGAAACGCGGTGGCGCGCGAGACGCCGAGCAGCTCGGGCAGCTCCGCGAGCTTGACCGAGCCGCGCTGCGCGATGAGCTCCAGGAGCTCGAGCCCGCGCCCGAGCGAGTCGAGTGTCTGTCTCTCTCTTTGGGACATATGGTTTGCTAGATGAGACGAGTCAGGGTACGATGTGAGGAGCCTACCTTCCGACCAGCAAGGAACAAGACGTGCAGGAGCAAGCCGCAGAGCGCGCCGACGGCCGCAGCCTCGCGCTCGTAGACCGCCTCGGGTCCCTCAACGTCGCCGTCGTGTGCGACATCCTCGACGCGCTCGGCGTCGACGGGCGCATCATGGATGCGCGCATCCGGCCGCTCGACCCGCGCGCGAAGCTCGCCGGGTACGCCGCGACGTGCCACGTCTCGCCGGTCGCGGGACCGCCGAAGGACCGCGCCGACGCCTATGCGGGCGAGCTCGCCGCGATCGACGCACTCGAGCGCGGCGACGTGCTCGTGGTCGCCGGCGCCGACGAGCCGGCGGCCTTCTGGGGCGAGCTGCTCGCGAACGCGGCGCGCCACCGCGGCGGCGTCGGGGTCGTCGGCGAGGCGCGCGCCCGCGACGTCGGCCGCGTCCTCGATCTCGGCTTCCCGGCCTTCGTGACCGGGATCGACCCGCGTGACAGCTACGGGCGCCTCGAGGTCGACGCGATCGGCGAGACGGTCTCCTGCGCCGGCGTCGACGTCGCGCCCGGCGACCTCGTGATCGGCGACCACGACGGCGTGGTCGCGATCCCGGGCTCGCTGGCCGAGCGGGTCGTGCGGGAGGCCGAGGAGAAGGTCGCCCGCGAGGCGGAGATGCGCGCGAGCCTCCGCGCGGGGATGCCCGTCACGGAGGCCTTCGCGCATTACGGGATCCTCTAGATGGTTGATTCCACGATCTCGCGGCGCGAGGGTCACGCTGGGCGGCGCTGGGCGCCACGCGGCGTCTCGGCGATGCCACCGGCATCGCCTTCGACACCGCGCGTCGCCCAGCATCCGCCCATCGCACCCCTCGCATCCACGAATCTCGTGGAATCAACCATCTAGTGTCCTGAGTCCGACTCACGACACTAGCCGGCGTCGCCAGCCGGGAGCGCCACGATCGCGTCGACCTCGACGTCGAAGTCGGGGAACGGCGAGAAGATCGTCGTGCGAACCGGCTGCGGCTCGTCCGCGAAGTGCTCGGCGAACGCGCGGTTGTACTCCGCCATGTCGACGCCGGGATCGAGGTAGACGCCGATCCGCAGCGCGTTGCGCAGGCTCGTCCCGGCTGCCCGCGCGACCGCTTCGAGGTTCGCCAGGCAGAGCGCGAGCTGCTGCGGCAGGTCCTCCGCGACGATGCGGCCGTCGGGCGCGAGCGGGCCCTGGCCGGCGAGGAACAGCAGCGAGCCGTACGCGACGCCCTGTGCGTAGGCGCCCGCCGGTGCGGGCGCGTCGGGTGTGGCGATCGTCGTGCGGAGGTGGGGGAGGGAGTGCGATGTCGTCATCCCGCCACGATACCGAACGTCCCGCTATGTGATGCTTTCATCTCTGTCAGAGAGACAGATCACCTGGGTCTTCCACCACCACGAGCTCGAGCCGGCGCGGCCCGTGGACGCCCTCGACCCGCGCGAGCTCGATGTCGGACGTGGCCGAGGGGCCCGAGACGAACGTCGTCGGCCGGTGCGGTGCGAGCAGGGCGAGCGCGGCGGGGAGGTCCGGGACGATCTGGGCCGCCTCGACGACGCAGACGTGCAGGTCGGGGACGAGCGTGAGCGCGCGCGGGCCGCAGCGCGGGCCGGCGTCGAGCACGAGCGTGCCGGTCTCGGCGATCGCGAGCGCGCAGCCGGTCAGTGCGCCGTCGAGCGCGTCGAGCTGCGCAGCGGCGAGGGCGGCGCCGGCGACCAGCTCGATGCCCGGCGGCGCCCAGGCGCTCGGCAGCCCGTCGGGGACGGCGAGACGGCGCGCCCCATGTGCGGCGCAGACCGTCCCGACCGCCTCCGCCACCGCGGCGGCCGCGACGATGCGCACGCCGGCGCGGTACTCGGACGCCCGCTCGGCGAGCCGGTCTCGCAGCGCCGCCGCACCGTACGTGGATGCCGCGCTCGCGGCCGCGGCCGCCGCATCGGACGGCGCGCCATGCGCGCCCCACGCTCCGCTGCCGGGATCGAGCCCGATGGCGCCGGCGCCGTATGCGCGGCGGATGCGCGCGAGGATCTCGTCGCGTGCGCTCACGGCCGCGTGCGCCACCAGTCGCGGAAGCTCTGGGCGGGGACCTCCGGCAGCTCGCGCGAGTCGTTCCAGGCGCCGAGCGGGCCGTGCTGCCAGGTGCGGTGGAGCACGCCGCGGCCGTGGCGCGCTGCGCGCTGGGCCAGCTCGTAGCGCCGGCGGCTCGACAAGACGCCGCGCAGGAGCCGCATCGTCGTCTGCTGGGCGCGGTGGCCTCCCTGCTCGTTCGCGCGTCCGCGCAGGTGGACGAGCAGCCGGGGGATGTCGATCTTGACGGGGCAGACGTCGGCGCAGGCGCCGCAGAGGCTGGACGCGAACGGCAGGTCGGCGTGCTGCTCCATGCGGGCGAGCTGGGGGGCGAGGATCGCGCCGATCGGGCCGGGGTAGATCGACTCGTACGCGTGTCCGCCGACGTGCTCGTAGACGGGGCAGACGTTGAGGCACGCGGAGCAGCGGATGCAGCGGAGCGCCTCCCGTCCGACGGGGTCGGCGAGCACGTCGGTGCGGCCGGCGTCGAGCAGGACGAGATGGAACGCGCGCGGGCCGTCGCCGGCAGTGACGCCGGTCCACAGCGAGGTGTAGGGGCTCATGCGCTCGCCGGTCGAGGAGCGCGGCAGCAGCGTCAGCATCGTCCCGAGGTCCTGCCAGCGCGGGATCAGCTTCTCGATCCCCATCACCGTGATCAGCGTCTCGGGCAACGTGGTGCACATGCGGCCGTTGCCCTCCGACTCGACGACGCAGACGGTGCCCGTCTCCGCGACGGCGAAGTTCGCGCCGCTGATGCCGACGCGTGCGCGCAGGAACCGCTCGCGCAGGTGCAGGCGGGCGGTCTCGGCCAGCTCGGCGGGGTCGTCGGACAGGTCGGCGGGGCCGATCGTGCGACGGAAGAGGTCGCGGATCTCGGCGCGGTTGCGATGGATCGCGGGCACGAGGATGTGCGACTGGCGATCGTGCGCGAGCTGGACGATCAGCTCGGCGAGGTCGGTCTCGATCGCCGCGATGCCGGCCATCGCGAGCGCCTCGTTGAGGTGGATCTCGTCGGTCGCGAGCGACTTGACCTTGACGACCTCGTGCACGCCCTCGGCCTGCACGAGCCGTGTGACGATCGCGCACGCCTCTGCGCCGTCGCGGGCCCAGTGGACCCGGCCGCCGGCGGCCGTCACCGCCGCCTCGAGCGTCTCGAGCTGGACATCGAGCGACGCGAGCGCCTCGTCCTTGATGCGGGCGCCCTCGGTGCGCAGCGGCTCCCAGCCCGCGACCTCGCCGACCGCCTCCTGGCGGCGTGCGCGGATCGTGCGCGTCGCATGGTGCAGGTTCGTGCGCATCTGCGTGTCGGCAAGCGCTGCGTGCGCGGCGTGCCGAAAGCTCACGTCACGCCCTCGGTGCTCGCGAGGATCTCGGCCAGGTGCACGGTGCGCGCCCGCGCACCCTGCCGCCGCAGCCCGCCGCCGATCTGCATCAGGCACGAGTCGTCGCCCGCGGTGCAGAGCTCGGCGCCGGTCGCGGCGATCCGCTCCAGCTTCGCGGCGAGCATCGCGCCCGAGACCTCCGCGTTCTTGACCGCGAACGTGCCGCCGAATCCGCAGCAGGCCTCAGCCTCGTCCAGCTCCACCAGCTCGATCCCTCGCACCGCCCGCAGCAGCCGCAGCGGCGCATCGCCGATCCGCAGCGAACGCAGGCCGTGACAGCTCGCGTGGTACGTCACGCGGTGGGGATAGCTCGCACCGACGTCCTCGACACCGAGCACGCCCACCAGGAGCTCCGACAGCTCATAGACCCGCGGCGCGTGCGCGCGCACCTCGCCCAGCAGGTGCGCGTCCCCGGAGGTTTCCGCGAGCCGCGGATACTGCTCGCGCACCATCGCCACGCACGACCCCGACGGCGCGACGACCACGTCTGCCCCACCGAACACGCGCACGAACCGCCGTGCCAGCGCCAGCCCGTCCGACTCGAAGCCGCTGTTCGCATGCAGCTGACCGCAGCACGTCTGCTGCACCGGAAAGACGACCTCGTGACCGAGGCGCTCCAGCAACCGCACCGTAGCCTGTCCCGTTGCCGGAAACAGCGTGTCGACGAGACAAGGGATGAAAAGCGCGATCCGCACGGCGGCGATCAGAATGGTCGGACCATTTGGTCGCGCCGAGTGTAGCGCGGACGCTCACCGCCCACCGGTGCGGTCGAGTGCGGCGCCGACCGCGTCGAGGTGCTCCCGCATCGCGCGCTCCGCTCCATGCGCATCGCCGGCGCGGATGGCCTGCACGAGCCGGTCGAGCTGAGCGAGCGTGGCAGTGCGGATCGTGGCCTCCGGGGCCGTCGTGTTGCGCGAGTGGCGCAGCAGGTCGGCGATCGCATCGAGCAGGACGCGCACGGTCGGGCTGTGCGCGGCGTCGGTGACCGCGCGGTGCAGCCGCACGTCGGCCGCGCCGAAGGCCGCCGTGTCGTCGTACGTCGCGCGCAGCTCGGCGAGCGCATCGTCGAGCCGTGCGAGGTCCTCGGCGGTTCGGCGCCGCGCGGCGAGGCGTGCGGCGTACGGCTCGAGCTGGAGGCGCGCGCCGAGCAGGTCCACCAGGTCGACGGGCGCGAGGTAGGTTCCCGACCCCTGCCGCGACTGGACGATGCCGAGGTCGATCAATCGGCGCAGCGCCTCGCGCAGGCTGGCGCGGGAGACGCCCAGCTCCGTCGCGAGCTGGCGCTCGGGGGGGAGGCGGCCGCCGGGTGCGATGTCGCGCTCGGCGAGCAGCGCCCGCAGCCGCTCGGCGAGGTGGTTGCACCCGGACATGCGGGGGACTATATTGGTCGGACCATATGGTCTGACCAATTAGGAGCAAGGGATGCGCTTCCCCGACGCGCTTGCGAGCCTCGACCCGGCTGGGCCTACGCGACCCGGCAAGGTCATCGCCATCGGCCTGAACTACGCCGACCACGTCCGCGAGGCCGCCATGGCGACGCCCGAGCGGCCGCTGGTCTTCACGAAGTTCACGACGAGCATCATCGGCGACGGCGACGCGATCGAGATCGACCGCTCGCTGACGCAGCGCGTCGACTGGGAGGTCGAGCTGGCGGTCGTGATCGGGCGGACGATGCGCAACGTCGCCGAGCAGGATGCGCTCGGGCACGTCTTCGGCTACACGGTCGCCAACGACGTCTCCGCGCGCGACCTGCAGTTCGCCGACGGCCAGTGGGTTCGCGGCAAGAGCCTCGACACGTTCTGTCCGCTCGGTCCGGTGGTCGTCCCCGCCGCGGAGATTCCCGATCCGCAGCGGCTTGCGCTGCGGACGCGCGTCAACGGGGAGACCGTTCAGGACTCGACGACCGCGGAGATGGTCTTCGGCGTGGCTGAGCTGCTCGCCTTCTGCTCACGCTCGTTCACGCTCGAGCCCGGCGACGTCGTGCTGACGGGCACGCCGTGGGGCTGCGGCGAGTTCATGGACCCGCCACGCGGGTTGCGGCACGGCGACGTCGTCGAGGTCGAGGTCGACGGCATCGGTACGCTGCGCAACCCGGTGATCGAGGTGACGCGATGAAGCGGTCGCTCGAGACGGCGCTGCGGGCGTTCGTGGGCGACGCGGGGGTCGCCGACGCGGGCGACGCGCGCTTCTGGCGCGACGCGACGGAGTCGCAGGGGCTGGAGGGACGACCCGACGCGGTCGTCGTGCCAGGGAGCGCGGAGGAGGTCGCCGCGGTCATGCGCTGGTGCTATGCGCAGGATGTCCCGATCGTGCCGCGCGGCGGCGGCAGCGGCTTCTCGGGCGGATGCGTTCCGGTGAACGGAGGCGTCGTGCTCGCACTCGATCGGATGACGCGCGTGAAGTCGTTCGACCCGCTGCTGTGGCGGATGCATGTCGAGGCGGGGTTGCGCACCAGCGAGGTGCGACGGTTGGCGCGCGAGAACGGGCTGTCGTTCCCGCCCGATCCGGGTGCGGCGGAGCAGTCGCAGATCGGCGGCAACGTCGCCACGAACGCCGGTGGCCCGCATGCATTCAAGTACGGCGTCACGGGGCGCTGGGTCACCGGCATCGAGGCCGTCATCCCACCGGGCGAGCTGATCGAGGTCGGCGGATCGGTCCGCAAGGATGTCGCCGGCTATGACCTCAAGAGCCTGCTGATCGGCTCCGAGGGCACGCTCGGGATCGTCACGGCGGTGTGGCTGCGGCTGATTCCCGCCCCGCAGGCGGCCGCCCCGGTCATCGGCGTCTACCGCGACGTGCGCGCCGGGTGCGCCGCGATCGAGGCGATCCTCGGGAGCGGCATCCAGGCGGCGGCGATCGAGTTCCTCGATGCGGGGGCGCTGAGCTCCGCGCGCGGCGCCTACCCGTTCGACCTGCCCGAGGGTGCGGACTTCATGGTGCTCGCCGAGGCCGACGGAAGTCGCGACGAGACCGCCGCCGTCGCGTTCGAGCTGCGCGAGGCGCTCGCAGACCAGGCGCTTGCAGTGCATGCGCCCAAGACGCCTGCCGACGTCGCTGCGCTGTGGCGCTGGCGCGACGGCGTCTCGATCGCGGTCGAGGCCGTCCGCGGCGGCAAGGTCTCCGAGGACGTCGCCGTCCCGCTCGATCGGCTCGGGGATGCGATCGAGGCGACACTGTCGATCGGCGCCCGCCACGCCCTCGAGGCGTGCAGCTGGGGCCATGCCGGGGACGGCAACCTCCACGCGACGTTCCTCGTCGACCCGCGCGCGGCGGACGAGCTCGACCGCGCGCACGCCGCGTCCGTCGAGCTCTACGAGGCGGCCGCTGCGCTCGGCGGCACGATCTCCGGCGAGCACGGCCTCGGCTGGGTCAAGCGTGGCCACCTCGACGTCCAGTGGGCGCCCGCCACCCTCGGCCTGCATCAGGCGATCAAGCAGACGCTCGATCCCAAGAACCTCATGAACCCCGGCAAGAAGACCTGACCGTCGCCTGTTCGAGGGCGTGGTCGTGCGTGCTGGTCGAACGCGCGCGCAGCCGCCGTGAGGCAGGGACGGCGCCCGGGCGGGGGGTCGCTACACTGAATGAAGTGACCCGCGACGCGACGGAGACCGCACGATGATCACGCTCACCGACAAAGGCGCCGAGAAGGTCCGCGAGTTCCTCTCCTCCCAGGGGAGCGAGGTCGACACGGCCGGCTTGCGCGTCGGCGTGCGCGGCGGCGGCTGCTCGGGCTTCCAGTACGCGCTCGCCTTCGACCAGCAGCGCGACGGCGACCAGGTCTTCGAGCAGCAGGGCATCCGCCTGCTCGTCGACGGGCCGAGCCTGCCCTACGTCGAGGGCTCCACGATCGACTACGTCGACGACCTCCAGGGCGCCGGCTTCAAGGTCGACAACCCCAATGTCGTCGCCGCGTGCGGCTGCGGCTCCTCGTTCCGCGTCGCGGACGAGGAGCAGGTCAGCGCGGTCTAGTGTCGTGGGTCCTCAGTTCGGTGGCGGTTTCTCGGCGCCTCGCCGCCCGTGAGGCCAGTCGCCGACTTGCCTGTGCCACCGGCACAGGCTGCGTCGTCGCCCGACCCCACGAACGGCGATCCACTCGAGAAACCGCTCACGAACTTCCGACTCCAGACACCAGCGGCGCCGCCCCGGCGGCGCGCCGGTGCGTCACGAAGAGGGCCGCACCTGCGTGCGGCCCTCCGGTGACCTGTCGCTGCGCCTATATTAGGGTCATCGATACTAGCGCGGTGCGCGCTGCGTTCCACACTAATGCCAGGCCGCTGAGGGTGCCGGATCCGGCAAGCGTGCAGGCGAACCCGCCTTCGAGCGGTATGGCCTTGGTTTCGTCGGATCTGAGGCTTCGTATCGACCGCGGCGTCGTCGCCTGAACGTTGAATATCCCGTTGGCGGGGTTTGCCGCCGTCGTGGTCGCATTGCATTCCGGCAGACCCGTCGGCGTGACTCTGACTCTGACGCCGACGAGTGAGACGGTCACGCCCGTTATGGCGGGTAGCGTCCCTGTGAAGCTGACGTAGACGACTCTCCACGGCAGCGTTTCGTTAAAAGGCGCGGCGGTTCCGCCTTCGCATTCGCCGATTGTGGCGCCTGTGATGGAGCCGATGGTGGTGCCTGCGGACTTGGTTATGACTTCCGAGCTGAAGTTGCCCGCCAGTCTCACGGTGCATCTGACGGTTCTGCCGGCGGCTATGAAGCTGAGCTTGGTCTCTTCGGGGAATTCGGCTCGAGTGATCCAGTCGATCACGAATCTCTTTTCGTTGACGCTGAGTCTGTTCGCGGATGCGGCTCCGACGCCCGTGGTCAGCGCTATGGCGACCGTGAGCGCGGCAAGGATGAGCTTGCTGCGTGGTAACATTTGCGCAGCTCCTTCGGTTATGGTGATTTAGCACTGCGTCACCGCGCTTGGTCAGAGGTGACAGCTCGCCGGTGACGTGCTTGATGTGGTCGTGGGATGGCCCCGCCGGTCTACGGGCCGGTGCCATGCACACGCGGTGGAGAAGTTGGTCCGCGGCGGTCGTTGCCCCCTTTCGCTCGCGCGTGTCGTGCCACGGTCCGTGTGTGGCGTGCGCGAATTGACTCGTGGTAGAGGCGATGCCAGGTGGCTGGAAGCCGTGCGCCTGTCGCGCTCCGAAGCGGCAGAGCCCCCCCGCCGACAGCTAAGCACAGGCCATCATAAAGCACCGGAAAAGGTTGTGTCAACACCCCGCGTTCATGGCGCCAGGCCGCTTGCGTCCGCGCGTCGCCGTTGCGGCGCGCTACGCCGGCTCGTTGTCCAACGAGCGCCAGAGGTAGCGGCACGCGAGCGAGCGGTGGGGGCGCCACGGCTCTGCGATTCGCGTGAGCTCGGCCGGGTCTGGGAGACCCGGAAGCCCGTAGGCGCGCTCGACGGCTCGGCGGATGCCGAGGTCGCCGACCGGCAGCACGTCGGGACGCTGCAGATGGAAGAGCAGGAACATGTCGGCGGTCCACTGCCCGAGGCCCTTGACGGCGACGAGCTCGGCAGCGACCTCCGCGTCCGGCATCTCGTCGAGCCGGTCGAGCTCCAGCTCGCCGCTGACGACGTGCTCCGCGAGCGAGCGCAGGTAGCTCGCCTTCGCTCTCGACAGCCCGGCCGCGACGCGCAGCTCGTCGAGGTCGTCGGCGATCAGCTCCGCGGGCGTCGGCGTGCGGCCGCCGTAGCGCTCGGTCAGGCGCCCGTAGATCGTGCGCGCGGCCTTCGTCGACAGCTGCTGCCCGACGATCGCGCGCACGAGCGCGCCGTAGTGGTCGTCGGGTCGGCCGGCGCGAGCGTCGCCGAGCCCATCGGCCCCGACGAGCTCGACGATCCCGGCGAGGATCGGGTCGGCCGCTCGCAGGTGGGCCTCGGCGCGCACGCGGCGATCATACGGAAGGCGCTCGCTTTCACACGGAAGGGACCGAAGCAAGCCGCAATCCACGCTAGGATCTTGGGCGTATGCGCGTCGCGTTGGTTTCGCCGTACTCGTGGACGTATCCCGGTGGCGTCACCCGTCACATCGAGGCCCTCGCCGAGGGCTTCCTCGCCGAGGGGCACGACGTTCGCGTGCTGGCGCCCTATGACCCCGACGACCGCGTGTCGGCGGTGCTCCATCGCGGCACCGCGCCGCAGCGGCGGGCGCTGCCGGACTACCTGATCCCGCTCGGGCGCTCGATGGGCTTCAAGGCGAACGGCGCCGTCTCGAACCTCTGCGCCCGGACCGCGGGGCTCAGCGAGATGCGGCGGGAGCTGCGCGCGGGCAACTTCGACGTCGTCCACCTCCACGAGCCGGTCGTGCCGATGCTGTGCTGGGACGCCTGCACCTCGACGCGCGTGCCGCTCGTCGGCACGTTCCACTGCTACTCGACGAGCCGCCTCACGAACAACCTCGCGAACGCGCTCGGCGCGCGCCGCCAGTTCAACCACCTGCACGTGCGGATCGCCGTCTCCGAGGCCGCGGCCTGGACGGCGCAGCGCTTCTTCGGCGGGCGCTACCGGATCATCCCCAACGGCGTCGCCGTTCCCGACGAGCGGATGCCGCGCGAGCCGTCCGACCGCCTGCGGCTCGCGTTCGTCGGCCAGGCCGTCGAGCGCAAGGGCCTGCCGGTGCTGCTGCGCGCGTTCGAGGCGCTGCGCGAGCACATCCCGGTCGAGCTCACGGTCGTCGGCGCCAACCGCGACGAGGTCCAGCCGCTGCTGCTCGACGACCGCGGCGTGACGGTGCTCGGCCGCGTCGACGACGCCCAGAAGCAGCGCGTGCTGGAGTCGGCCGACCTGCTGTGCGCGCCGTCGCTCGGCGGCGAGAGCTTCGGGATGGTGCTGACGGAGGGCTTCGCGACCGGCACGCCCGTCGTCGCCTCCGACATCGCCGGCTACCGCGACGTCGTGCGCGACGGCGTCGACGGGCAGCTCGTGCCGCGCGGCGACGCGAGCGCACTTGCCGAGACGCTGCGCGACCTGTGGCTCGCGCCGGAGCGGCGCGTGTCGATGGGGCAGGCCGCCGCACAGCGCGCCGAGCGCTTCGCCTGGCCGCACGTCGCGCGCGAGGTGCTCGACGCCTACGGCGACGTGATCGCGACGCCCGCCCCGCAGGGCGCGGTGCAGCGCGCCGCCGTGCGGATCGGCGTGCGGCCCGCCGACCTCCAGCCGCACGTGCGCCCGCAGCGCCTGCCGAGCATCGAACCGCCGCCACCGGCCGGCAGCCGCCGCCCCGCCGTCGTGGTCGCGCGCCGCGTCGCGATGCTGGCGTTCGCGCTGCTCGCGCTCGTCGGCACGGTGCTCGCCTTCCGCCGCATCGGCGTCCACGAGATCGTCCTGACGCTGCTCGGCTCGAGCCCCGCGTGGGTGCTCGTCGGCCTGGGGCTGATGTGCGCCGCGATGGCGGTGCGCGCCGTCTCGTGGTACGCGATCCTCAAGGCGGCGATCCCGCGCGGGCGGGTGCGCCTGCGCGACGCGATGCAGGGGACGTTCATCGGCGTGCTGATGAGTGCGACGCTGCCGGCGCGCCTCGGCGAGCCGTCGCGGGCGCTCGTCGTCGCCCGTCGCACCGGGCGCCCGCGCGAGCACCTGCCGATCGTGCTCGGCACGATCGTCTCGCAGGCGTTGCTGAACATCTTCGCGCTGCTGCTGCTGGGCATCGTCACGTTCTCGACCGTGAGCCTGTTCAGCAACCACCACAACGCGCTGATCGTCGTCGCGATCATGCCGCTGCTGCTGCTGGCGATGGTGCTGCTCGCACCGCCGCTGTTGAGCGCGGGCCGCCACTCGCGCTTCGCCAAGCTGCGCGAGCTGACGGGGCAGACGCGCGACGCGCTCGCGCGCGTGCGCAACGGCCTCGCCGTCTTCCGCGAGCCGCGACTCGGGTCCACCGCGATTGCGGCCCAGCTGACGGCGTGGGCCTTGCAGTGGCTCTCCTGCTACGTGCTGCTCGTCGCGCTCGGCCTCGACCACCGCGCCGGCGCGGGGGCCGCGGCTGCCGTGCTGTTCGCAGTCAACGTGACCGCAGTGCTGCCGGCGACGCCGTCGAACCTCGGCATCTTCCAAGCCGCCTGCGTCGTCGTGCTGAGCGGCGGCTACGGCGTCTCGCAGGCGGACGCGCTCGGCTACGGGATCATCCTGCAAGCGGTCGAGATCGCGACCGCCGTGATCATGGGGATGCCGGCGCTCGTGAAGGAGGGCCTGTCGTGGCGCGACGTGCGCCTGCGCGCGCTCCAGACCGCGCCCGTCGAGCTGCGGGCCAACCCGCGCGAGGCGGCGGCGTCGCGCCCCGCCGCCTCCGAGGCCTAGTGTCCTGAGTCCTTAGTTCGATGGCGGTTTCTCGGCGCCTCGCCGCCCGTGAGGCCAGTCGCCGATTTTGCCTGTGCCACCGGCACAGGCTGCATCGTCGACTGGCCTCACGAACGACGATCCACTCGAGAAACCACTCACGAACTTCCGACTCACGACACTAGCGGCTCAGAGCCTTATCCCAGCTCTCTCGCCGCCTGCTGGAAGTTCCCCAGCTGGCGCGCGAGCGCCTCGTCGCCGTAGCCGCCGACGACGCCGAGGTCGTCGATGATCGCTCCGGCGCGGGCGACCAGCCGTTGGTAGGCCTCGTCGGCGCGGATCGCGTCGAGCTTGCTGCGCTCGCCGCGGGCGAGGATGAAGCCGGCGAGGCCGTTGCCGTGCGGCTCGAGCAGGATCGGCTCGAAGCTCTCGATGCGGCCGTCCTGCTGGGCCTGCGTCCAGAATTGGATCGTCTCCTGGAAGACCGTCAGCGCCTGCTCCTCACGTCCACGCACGACGGTGCCCCAGCCGGTGAAGATCACGTCGTTGGCCATCTCGTCTCCTTCGTCTTGCTCGCCGGCCACGGCGACATATGCCCAACTGGAGGTGCGTTGATACCCGGGCGTCAGTCGACGCCGGCTGCGTCGGGCGCGCGCTTGACGTCCTCGGCCTCGACGGCGCCGTCGGACGGGTCCTCGTCGAGCAGCGTGGGGTCGCGGTCAGAGCCGGCGATGATGTCGTCCGGCGCCTTCTCCTTCGGCAGGAAGCCGCTTCTCATGCCGAAGTAGACGGCCTGCGGGTGGTGCGCGACGATCGCGACGGTCGACTGCTCCGGCTCGACGGCGTAGCCGCCCGACAGGCGCATGCCGATCGAGGCGGCGTCGAGCAGCGCGAAGACCTTCTCGTGCTCGGACTGGTCCGGGCACGCGGGGTAGCCCCACGAGTAGCGGCGGCCCTGGTCGAGGTCGATGCCGAGGTCGCTGCGGACCTTCGCGTGCAGCCACTCCGCCATCCCCTCGGCCGTCTGCACGCCGAGCCCGTGGACGAACAGCTGCTCGGCGAACTCGCCGTCGCGCTCCAGCTGCGCCATCAGCTCGGTCACCTCGTCGCCGGCGGTGACGACCTGCAGGGCGACGACGTCGCGCTCGGGCGGGCGGGACCGATTCAACGGGCGGTAGAAGTCGGCGAGGCAGATGCGGTCGTGGCGCGGCTGGCGCGGGAAGACGAGACGGTTGATCTCCCGCTCGTGGTCCTCCGGATCGAAGATCACGACCTCGTTGCCCTCCGAGGCCGCCGGGAAGTAGCCGAGCTTCGCGCGCGGGTGCAGGTACGTCTGCTCGCGCCACATGCGCTCCAGGCGCGGCTGGAAGTTCTCGCTCACCAGCTCCCGCCACGCGTCGCCCTTCACGCCGCGTCCGCCCCAGTGGAGCTTGAACAGCACGTGCGTGTCGAGGTGCGGGTAGACCTCGTCGAGCGGCACCTCGACCTCGCGCACGCCCCACCACGGCGGCGTCGGCAGCGGCACGTCGGTGCGTGCGGCGGAGCGGACGGAGTCGTCGCTCGTCGGCGGGCCGTCGTCCACGACGACCGGCTTCTCGCGCAGCGTCTGCGCCGCCTCGCGCGTCTTCGAGACGAGCGCCGCGCGCGCCTCCTCGTCGACGAGCTGGTCCATCTTCGCGAGCCCCTCGAAGGCGTCCTTGCAGTAGAAGACGCCCGGCTCGTAGACGTCGTCGTCCTCTCTCCCGTGCGGGTAGAGGATGCGCAGCCCGAAGTCCCGGTTGATCGCGGCGCCGCCGATCAGCACCGGGAACGGCAGCGCGCGCTCGTGCAGCTCCTGCACGCAAAGCGGCATCTGCTTGGAGGTCGAGACGAGCAGGGCGGAGAGGCCGATCGCGGTCGCTCTGTGCTCCTGCGCGGCGTCGAGGATCGTCGAGATCGGCACCTGCTTGCCGAGGTCGACGACCGTATAGCCGTTGTTCGTGAGGATCGTGTTGACGAGCGACTTGCCGATGTCGTGCACGTCGCCGAAGACGGTCGCGATCACGACCGTGCCCTTCGTGTAGCCCTCGATGCGGTCGAGGTAGTTCTCCAGCCGCGCGACGGCCTTCTTCATCACCTCGGCCGACTGGAGCACGAACGGCAGGATCAGCTCGCCCGCGCCGAACTTGTCGCCGACCTCCTTCATGGCCGGGAGGAGGACGTCGTTGAGCGTGGGGACCGCGCCGATCTTCTCGACCGAGCGGTCGATCCAGTCCTCGACGCCGTCCTTCTTGCGCCGCAGGATGTGGAAGTGCAGCGCCTCCTCGGGCTCCATGCCGGCGGTCGGGTCGGCCGCCTCCTCCTCGGCCGACTCGCCCTTCTCCTCGAAGTGCTCGATGAAGCGCTGCGTCGCGTCGTCGCGGCGGTTGAAGACGAGGTCGTCGGCGAGGTCGCGCTCGAGCTGCGGGATCTCGGAGTAGGGCGTGATGTCGGCGGGGTGGACCATCGCGAGGTCGAGCCCTGCTTCGACGCAGTGGTGCAGAAAGACGCTGTTCAGCACCTCGCGCGCCGCTCTGCCGAAGCCGAACGAGACGTTCGAGACGCCGAGCGACGTCAGCACGCCCGGCAGCGCGGACTTGATCTCGCGGATGCCCTCGATCGTCTCGACCGCCGAGTCCTTGAACTCGTCGGAGCCGGTCGCGAGCGTGAACGTGAGCGCGTCGAAGATCAGCGTCTGCGGGTCCATCCCGTGCTCGTCGCAGACGTAGCCGTGGATGCGCCTGGCCACGTCGACCTTGCGCTGGCGCGTCTTCGCCATCGACTCCTCGTCGATCGTCAGCGCGATCAGCGCGGCGCCGTGCTCCATGCACAGCGGCACGACGTGGTCGAGCTTGTCGCGGCCCGCCTCGAGGTTGACGGAGTTGACGATCGCGCGGCCGGGGATCTGCTCCAGCGCGGCCTTCATCACGTCGGGCTCGGTCGAGTCGACCTGGATCGGCGCGGGCAGCGACAGCGAGACCTTCTTGACGAGCGTCGCCATCTGCTCGGCCTCGTCCTGGCGCTCGGTCAGCGCGACGCAGAGGTCGAGGATGTGGGCGCCGCCCTCGACCTGGCTCTCCGCGATCTGCAGCAGGCCGTCGTAGTCGTCGGCGAGCAGCAGCTCCTTCGCCCTGCGCGAGCCCTGCGAGTTGACGCGCTCGCCGACGATCGTCGGGCGCGGCTCCTGCGCGAGCGGCGTGGCGGCGATCATCGAGGAGACGTGAGGGGCACGAGGCGCTGGGCGCGGGCCTGGTGTCAGATCCTTCACGCGCTCGGCGAGCGCGGCGATGTGCTCGGGCGTCGTGCCGCAGCAGCCGCCGACGATGCCGACGCCGTAGCGCTCGACGAACTCGCCGAGCGTCGCCGCCAGCGGCGCCGGCTCCTCGGGGAAGATCGTCTCGCCGTCCGGGCCCTGGAGCGGAAGGCCCGCGTTCGGGATGCAGTGGACCGGGATGGGGGAGAGCTCGCCGAGGAAGCGGATCGCGTCGCGCATGTCCTCGGGGCCGGTCGAGCAGTTGAGCCCGATGACCTGGACGTCGAGCGCGGTCAGCGTCGTGAGGACCGCGGAGATGTCGGTGCCGAGCAGCATCTTGCCGCCGTTGGGCAGCAGCGAGACGGAGCACTGGATCGGGAGCGTCGTGCCGGTCGCCTTGAACGCCTCGCGCGCGCCGAAGATCGCGGCCTTGACCTCGAGGATGTCCTGCGCGGTCTCGATGATCAGCAGGTCGGCGCCGCCCTCGACGAGCCCCTGCGCCTGCTCGGCGAAGACGTCGACGAGCGCGCGGAAGGAGATGTTCCCGAGCGTCGGGTCGTCGGAGGCCGGCAGGAAGCCGGTCGGCCCGATCGAGCCGGCGACGAAGCGCGACTCGCCCGCGGCCTTGCGCGCGATCTGGGCGGCTCTGACGTTGATCTCGTGCGTGTGGTCGGCGAGGCCCCACTCGTCGAGCTTCAGGCGCGATGCCTGGAAGGTGTCCGTCTCGACGACCTGCGCACCGGCCTCGAGCATCGCCGTGTGGACGCCCTCGATGACGTCGGGGCGATGGAGGACGAGCGCCTCGTGGCACTTGCCCGCGAGCCCGCCGTAGTCCGCCTGCGTGAGGTCGAACTGCTCGAGGGTCGCACCCATGCCGCCGTCGAAGACGACGATCCGCTGACGGATCGCATCGAGGTAGTCGCGCATTGGGGCGATCCTAGCAGCGGTCGCGTCAACCTTGACACGGTCGTGGGAAGGTTGGTCGGCGGCTGCCGCCGGGCTCGCTCCCAGAACGGCGAAGGCCCCGCAGATGCAGGGCCTCCAGGGCAGGTCGGGGTCCGACCTTGGGTGCGTCTATCGCGTGCGCAGGTGCGGCAGGCGGTTCGCCGGGTTGCACTCCCAGTCGTGGCAGGCGAACTCGCGCCCGTTGTCGTCGAGGTGGAAGTGGACGCCGCGCGGGGTGCGCCCACCTGGGCGGGAGATGGCGTTCAGCAACAGGTGGAACATGGCTTCTTTCGTCGTTCGTTCGATGCTGCCCATTGAACGTACGGGACGTCGGCGTGCGCGTCTGTGCGTCAGGTCACGGACGTTTGCGTCGTCGAGCGGCGCTCGGGCTCAGACGGCCGCCGGCACCGGCAGCGGGAACAGCTTCGTGAAGCGCGTCGCCTTGCGCCGGTCGCCGCTGAATCGCATCGTGCCGGCGTCGAGTGCCTCGCCGAGCGGGCTGTGCCCGTGCAGCACGTCGATCAGCGTGGTGGGATCGCTCTCGACGACCGCGTCCGCGTCGGCCAGCTCGCCGCGGCCGGCCTCGATCCGGCCGTCCGCGATCACGACGCGGAAGCGCTCCTCGCCGAGGCGCAACTCGATCCGCGCCGCGAAGTCGCCGGCGCGGGCGGCGTCGAACAGCGTGCGCAGCGAGACGACGTAGGCGTCGAGGCTCATGCACATGTCGTCGCTCGGCTCGGGAGCGTTCGCGCCGCCCCAGCGCCCGAGCTCGATCAGCACCGGCTCGAGCGCCCTGCCGCTCGCCGTCAGCTCGTAGACCTGCGACCCGAACGGCGGCGGCAGTCTGCGATGGTGGACGACGCCCGCCTGCTCGAGATCGCGCAGGCGCTGGGCGAGGACGTCCGGGCTCACGTGCGGCAGTCCGCCGCGGATGTCGGTGAAGCGCTTCGGCCCGAGCAGCAGCTCACGCACGACCATCAGCGCCCAGCGCTCTCCCACGACGTCGAGCGCGCGAGCGATGCCGCAGGCATCGCCGTAGCTGCGCTTGCTGGCCATAGGGCGATCCTACCACGTCATAGGAAGTACCACTCATATGGTTGGAAGTTCCAACTGTGTGATATGACTCCGCCCACGATGCCGACCAAGGGAGCCCCATGACGACCGCGACGAACGACCGAACGCGCTGGCTGGCGCTCTACGTGCTGTGCGCCGGCGTGCTCATGATCGTGCTCGACGCGACCGTCGTGAACGTCGCCCTGCCGTCGATCCAGGATGACCTCCACTTCTCGCAGACGAACCTCGCGTGGGTCGTGAACGCGTACCTGATCGCCTTCGGCGGCCTGCTGCTGCTGGGCGGCCGCATCGGCGACCTGATCGGCCATCGCCGCATCTTCCTGATCGGCCTCGCGGTCTTCACGGTGGCGTCGCTCGTGTGCGCGACCGCGCAGAGCCAGGGCGTGCTGATCGGCGCGCGCTTCATCCAGGGCATCGGCGGCGCGTTCGCCTCGGCGGTGGTGCTCGGGATGATCGTGACGATGTTCCCCGAGCCGCGCGACCAGGCGAAGGCGATCGGCGTCTACGGCTTCGTCGCCTCCGCCGGCGGCTCGATCGGACTGCTCGCCGGCGGCCTGCTGACGCAGACGATCAACTGGCACTGGATCTTCTTCATCAACGTGCCGATCGGCATCGCGACCGCGCTGCTCGCGCGGCGACTCGTCGCGGCGCGTCCGGGGATCGGCCTGTCGGCCGGCGCGGACCTGCCCGGGGCCGTGCTGATGACGAGCGGCCTGATGCTCGGCGTGTACACGATCCTCCAGGTCGGCGACAAGGGCTGGGGCTCGGCGTCGACGCTCGGGCTCGGGGCCGTCTCGCTCGCGCTGCTGACCGCGTTCGTGCTGCGCCAGGCGCGCATCCCGAACCCGCTGATGCCGCTGCGGCTGTTCCGCTCGCGCAACGTCAGCGGCGCGAACCTCGTGCTGGTCCTGCTCGTCGTCGGCATGTTCGGCATGTTCTTCCTGGGTGCCCTCTACATGCAGCGGATCCTCGGCTACGACCCGCTCGAGGTCGGGCTCGCGTTCCTCCCGGGCACGATCGTGATGGGGGCGATGTCGCTGCGCGTCTCGGGGCCCGTGATCATGCGCTTCGGTGCGCGACCGGTGCTCGTCGTGTGCCTCGCTGCGATCGGCGGCGCGATGCTGCTGTTCGCGCGCACGCCGGTGGACGGCACCTTCGTCGTCGACCTGCTGCCGATCATGGTGCTGTTCGGCTTCGGCGCGGGCCTCGCCTTCCCTGCGCTGATGCAGCTCGCGATGTCGGGCGCCACGCCGAGCGATGCGGGACTCGCCTCCGGCCTCGCGAACACGGCGCCGCAGGTCGGGGGCGCCGTCGGCCTCGCGGTGCTCGCGACGCTCGCGAGCAGCCGCACGGGCACGCTGCTCTCGCAGGGCGAGTCGGCCGCCGCCGCGCTCAACGGCGGCTTCCACCTCGCCTACCTGGTCGGCGCCGCGCTCGTGCTCGGCGCGATCGCCGTCGTGCTGCTCGTCCTCCAGCCGGTCGCCCACCCGGCGACGGCTCACGAGCATGCGCCGGCGGGCGAGCACGCCGGCGCCGGCGAGCCCGCCTACTCCGAGGCCTGAGCGGATCTGGAGCCCCGCACGGTGCGGGGCTCCATGCGAGCCGCCGGCTCCCTGCGTGCGCTCGTGCGCGCCGCATTCCGGTGCGACAGGTCTGCGCGCGGACCCGAACCGGTTGGCCGTACCGAGGCGTGGGGAAGCCACCGCGTGCCGGATCGGGTGACCCGGTGGATCGTGCTCACGCGGAGAGAGGAGCACAGGCGTGTGCCTCGCCATTCCAGGGCAGGTGATCGACGTGGTCGACGAGCGCAACCGGCTTGCGCGCGTCGAGGTCGCCGGGGTGCGCCGCACCGTGAACGTCGGGCTGCTGGACGGCGACGCGAAGGCCGGCGCCGGAATCGCTCCCGGTGACTGGGTGCTGATCCACGTCGGCTTCGCGCTCTCGCGCGTGGACGAGGATGAGGCGTGCGCCACGCTGCGCCTGCTCGAGGCGATGGGCGCCGAGTACGAGACGGAGCTGGAAGAGCTGAAGGCGAGCGCGATCGAGTGACCGCGCGCGACCTCGGCCCGCCGTCGTGCCACTGCACCACCTGCGCGGACGAGGGCGTGCCGATGCGCGTGCTCGGCGTCGAGGGCGCAGCCGGGCTGGCGCGCTGCGCCGGCGAGGACGGCGTCGCGTCGACGGTCGAGACGACACTCGTAGAGCCGGTCGCCGCGGGCGAGCGGGTGCTGGTGCACGCCGGTGTGGCGCTCGTGCGCCTGAACGACGACGAGTCGCAGGCGTCGGCGTGAGGTTCGTCGACGAGTTCCGCGACGCCGAGCTGGGCCGCGCGGTCGCGGGCGAGATCCTCGCCGCCGTCGACCCGCGCCGCCACTACAAGCTGATGGAGGTGTGCGGCGGGCACACGCACGCGATCTACAAGTACGGGATCGACGACCTCCTGCCGGACGACGTCGAGCTGGTCCACGGCCCCGGCTGTCCGGTCTGCGTGATCCCGATGGGACGCGTCGACGACGGCATCGCGATCGCGCACGAGCCGGGCGTGATCTTCACCTGCTTCGGCGACATGCTGCGCGTGCCGGGGTCGAACGGCACCCTGCTCGACGCGAAGGCGCAGGGCGCCGACGTGCGGATGGTCTACTCGCCGCTCGACGCGCTGCGGATCGCGCGCGAGCAGCCGCACCGCGAGGTCGTCTTCTTCGCGATCGGCTTCGAGACGACGGCGCCCTCGACCGCGCTGACGCTCAAGCGCGCGCAGGCAGAGGGGATCGGGAACTTCTCCGTCGTCTGCAACCACGTGACGATCGTGCCGCCGCTGCGCGCGCTGCTGGAGTCGCCCGACCTGCGGCTCGACGGCTTCATCGGGCCCGGCCACGTCTCGACGGTCGTCGGCGCGCGGCCGTTCGAGTTCATCCCGCGGCAGTACGGCCGGCCGGTCGTGATCTCCGGCTTCGAGCCGCTCGACGTCCTGCAGTCGGTGCTGATGCTCCTGCGACAGCTCGGCGAGGGCCGCTGCGAGGTCGAGAACCAGTACGCGCGCGTGGTGCCGTTCGACGGCAACGTGCGGGCGCTGGAGATCATGGGCGAGGTCTTCGCGCTGCGCCCGCACTTCGAGTGGCGCGGGCTCGGCTTCATCTCGCAGAGCGGGCTGCGGCTCTCCGACGCCTACGCCGCCTTCGACGCCGAGCTGCGCTTCGCGACGCCGGGCGTGCGCGTCGCAGACCCGAAGGCGTGTCAGTGCGGCGAGGTGCTCAAGGGCGTCATCAAGCCGTGGGAGTGCAAGGTCTTCGGGACCGCCTGCACGCCCGAGCGGCCGATCGGGACGTGCATGGTGTCCTCCGAGGGGGCGTGCGCGGCGTACTACAACTTCGGGCGCTTCGCACGAAGCAAGGAGGCGGTGTGACGTCGCGCGCAGGCTCACGCACAGCGGGAACCGGCCCGGTGACGGCGGCCGGAGGCTCTGAGCTCGCGCAGGCCGGAGGCCGAAGCCGCGACGACCGCGAGTCCCGCATCCTCTCGATCATCGAGACGGCCCGCGCCAAGCGTGCGAAGTTCCGCGACGAGCGCATCACGATGGCGCACGGCGCCGGCGGAAAGGCGACGCAGTCGTTGATCGAGGGACTGCTCGTGCCGGCGCTCGCCGCCGACGGGGGCGCGCTCGCGACGCTCGCCGACGCCGGCGCGGTCGCCGAGGACCTCGCGCTCACGACCGACGCCTACGTCGTCAGGCCGCTGCGCTTCCCCGGCGGGTCGATCGGCGAGCTGGCCGTCAACGGCACCGTCAACGACCTCGCCGTCGCGGGCGCGCGGCCGCTCGCGCTGTCGCTCTCGCTGATCCTCGAGGAGGGCCTGCCGGCCGACGAGCTGCGCGCGGAGGTCGAGGCGATCGCGCGTGCCGCCGCCGCGGCCGGCGTCGAGGTCGTCACGGGCGACACGAAGGTCGTCGAGCGCGGCCACGCCGACGGCATGTACGTCACGACCGCGGGCGTCGGCCGCCGCGATCCGCGTGCGCGGCTCTCGCCGCAGTCGCTGCGGCCGGGCGACCGCGTGCTCGTCTCCGGCTCGATCGGCGAGCACGGCACGGCGATCATGCTCGCGCGCGGCGAGTTCGAGCTGGACGCCGACGTCGCCTCCGACACGCGCTCGCTGTGGCCCGCGGTCGACGCGCTGCTCGACGCCGCCGGACCCGCGCTGCGCTGCCTGCGCGACGCGACCCGCGGCGGGGTCGCCTCCGTCCTGAACGAGCTGGCGCGCGCCTCCGGCGTCGCGGTGACGGTGCGCGAGGGCGACGTGCCGGTGCGCCCGGTCGTGGCGGGCGCCGCCGAGATCCTCGGGATCGACCCGATGTACGTCGCGAACGAGGGCGTGCTGGTCGCGTTCGTCGCGCCGGAGGCGGCTGACGCCGCGCTCGCCGCGCTCCAGGCGACGGCCGGCGGCGAGCAGGCCGCCGCGATCGGCGAGGTTCGCAGCGAGCCGCCGGGGATGGTGCTCGTCGAGACGGCCTTCGGTGGGCGGCGGATCATGGACCAGCTCGTCGGCGACCCGCTGCCGAGGATCTGCTGATGCACGAGCTGGCGATCGCGGACTCGATCGTGCGGATCGCGAGCGAGCGGGCGGGTCCGCGGCGCGTGCGGACCGTGCGCGTCGCCGCCGGGTACCTGCGCCAGGTCGTCCCGGACGCGCTCGCGTTCGCGTTCGAGCTGGTGGCGCTCGGCACCCCGGTCGAGGGCGCCGAGCTGGAGCTGCGCGCGGTGCTCGCGGAGGCGCGCTGCCGCACGTGCGGCGCGCGCACCGAGCAGGACGCGTTCCCGCTGTGCTGCGGCACGTGCGGAGCGCTCGACGTCGAGGTCGTGGCAGGCGAGGAGCTGATGGTCGAGGAGCTGGAGCTCGAAGAGGAAGCCGAGGTGGCACATGGCCGTTGACACGAAGCCGGCGGGCGTCGAGGAGGTCCACATCCTGTGGACGTCGGAGGGGCTGAGCTGCGACGGCGACTCGGTGTCCGTCACGGCCGCCTCGCAGCCTGCGCTGGAGGACGTCCTGCTGGGCGCGATCCCCGGGCTGCCGAGAGTCCACCTGCACAACAAGGTGCTGTCGCCGACGGTCGGCGGCGAGGAGTTCATGGCGCCCTTCCGCGCGGCTGCCGAGGGAACGCTCGGCGCGCCGTACGTGCTCGTCGTCGAGGGCTCGATCCCGAACGAGCAGATCAACGGCGACGGCTACTGGACCTCGATGGGCAACGACCTCGCGACGGGCGAGCCGATCACCGTCAACGAGTGGATCGACAGACTCGCGCCGGGCGCGTGGGGCGTCGTCGCGATCGGCACCTGCGCGACGTATGGCGGCATCCACGCGATGGCGGGCAACCCGACGGGCGCGATGGGGCTCGCCGACTACCTCGGCTGGGACTTCCGCTCGGCCGGCGGCCTGCCGATCGTCAACGTGCCCGGCTGTCCGGTCCAGCCGGACAACTTCATGGAGACGCTCACGTGGCTCCTGTACCAGGCGGCCGGGCTCGCGCCGACGATCCCGCTCGACGACCAGCTGCGTCCGACGTGGCTCTTCGGCAAGACCGTCCACGAGGGCTGCGACCGCGCCGGCTACTACGAGCAGGGCGACTTCGCGCACGACTACAACTCGCCGAAGTGCCAGGTGAAGATCGGCTGCTGGGGGCCGGTCGTCAACTGCAACGTGCCCAAGCGCGGTTGGATCGGAGGGATCGGCGGCTGCCCGAACGTCGGCGGCATCTGCATCGGCTGCACGATGCCCGGCTTCCCCGACAAGTTCATGCCGTTCATGGACCAGCCGCCCGGCGGCACGGTGTCGAGCACCGCGATGGGCCTCTACGGCCCGGTGATCCGCCGCCTGCGCGGGCTCACGAACCGCACCGTCGACAAGGAGCCGAAGTGGCGGCACAACCGCTCCGCGCTCACCACCGGCTACCGGCCGCGAGGCTGAGAGGAGCGCTCCCAGATGGCCGCCACGCGAGAGAAGCTGTCACCGGAGTCCGGCAACGTCGTCGCGATGTCGTGGGACCCGATCACCCGCATCGTCGGGAACCTCGGGATCTACACGAAGATCGACTTCAAGGCGAGAGAGGTGGTCGAGTGCAAGTCGACCTCCTCGCTGTTCCGCGGCTACAGCGTCTTCATGAAGGGCAAGGACCCGCGCGACGCCCACTTCATCACGAGCCGCATCTGCGGCATCTGCGGTGACAACCACGCGACCTGCTCGGTCTATGCCCAGCAGATGGCGTACGGCGTCAAGCCGCCGCCGCTGGCCGACTGGATCGTGAACTTGGGCGAGGCGGCCGAGTACATGTTCGACCACACGATCTTCCAGGACAACCTCGTGTTCGTCGACTTCTGCGAGCAGATGATCAAGTCGACGAACCCGGGCCTGCTCGAGCGCGCGAACACGACCGAGGCGCCGCACGCCGAGCAGCACGGCTACCGCACGATCGGCGACATCATGCGCTCGTTCAACCCGTTCGAGGGCGAGACGTACCGCCAGGCGCTCGTGGTGAGCCGCATCACGCGCGAGATGATCTGCCTGATGGAGGGGCGCCACGTGCACCCCTCGACGCTGTACCCGGGCGGGGTCGGGACGGTCGCCACGCCGCAGCTCTTCACCGACTACCTGACGCGGCTGCTGCGCTGCATCGACTTCTTCAAGAAGGCGATCGCGATGAACGACGACGTGTTCGACTTCTTCTACGAGGCGCTGCCCGGCTACGAGGAGGTCGGCCGCCGCCGCGTGCTGCTGAATTGCTGGGGCTCCTTCCAGGACCCGTCCGCGTGCGACTACCGCTACGAGACGATGACCGACTGGGGCCGCGCGATGTTCGTGACGCCCGGCGTCGTCGTCGACGATCAGCTCGTCTCGACCGATCTCGTCACGCTCAACCTCGGCATCCGCATCCTGCTCGGCTCCTCCTACTACGAGGACTGGACGGGCGAGGAGACGTTCGTGCCGAGAGACCCGCTCGGCAATCCCGTCGACCAGCGCCACCCGTGGAACCAGACGACGCTGCCCAAGCCGCAGAGACGCGACCTCGAGGGCGGCAACTACTCGTGGGTGATGAGCCCGCGCTGGCTCGACGAGCGTACCGGCGACCACCTCGCGCTCGACACCGGCGGCGGCCCGCTCGCGCGGCTGTGGGCGACGGCGCTGGCGGGCCTCGTCGACACGCCGTACGTGCAGGCGCCCGGCGACCGCACGGTCAGGATCACCCTGCCGCAGACGCCGAACACACCTGAGCAGAAGCTGGTGTGGAGAATCCCGCCGTGGTCGAACGCGCTCGAGCGCGACCGCGCGCGCGTCTACTTCATCGCCTACGCGGCCGGGATGGCGTTGCACTTCCTTGACAAGGGGCTGGAGGAGGTGCGCGCCGGGCGCACGAAGGTCTTCACCGACTTCGAGGTGCCCGACGAGGCGATCGGCTGCGGCTTCCACGAGGCGGTGCGCGGCGTGCTCTCGCACCATCTCGTCATCCGCGACGGCAAGATCGCCAACTACCACCCGTACCCGCCGACGCCGTGGAACGGCTCCCCACGCGACCACTTCGGCACGCCGGGTCCCTACGAGGACGCCGTCCAGGGCTCGCCGATCTTCGAGGAGAACGGCCCCGACGACTTCCGCGGCATCGACATCATGCGCGCGGTGCGCTCGTTCGACCCGTGCCTGCCGTGTGGCGTGCACATGTACGTCGGCGGCGGCAGGACGGTCCGCCAGGTGCACTCGCCGACGTTCGGGGCGCAGCACTGATGGACGATCAGGCGGCACGCGCGGCGGTCGACCGGCTGGAGGGCCTGCTCGCGCAGATCGAGCACGACGAGGCCGCGCTCGCCGCGGTGCAGGCGCTCTTGGAGCTCTACGGCGAGGGGTTGGCGCGGATCGTCGAGCAGGCGCCGGCCGCGACGGTCGGCGAGCTGGCGGGCGACGAGCTGATCGGGCATCTGCTCGTGCTGCACGACCTGCACCCGCTGTCGTTGGCGGAGCGCGTCGAGGGCGCGCTCGACGAGGTGCGCCCGTACCTCGCGACGCACGGCGGCGGCGTCGAGCTGCTCGGCGTCGAGGAGGGAGTCGTGCGCTTGCAGTTGGAGGGATCGTGCAGCGGCTGCCCGTCCTCGCGCGTGACGCTCGAATCGGCCGTGCACGAGGCGATCGAGCGCGTCGCGCCCGACGCGAGCGGGATCGAGGCGATCGACGGCGAGCCGGCCGCGCCGCCGCCTGGGATCCCGCTGCCGATGGCCTGCCCGGCGCCGGTCGCCGCCGCAGCCGGAGGGCGCGTGGCGTGAGCGCGCCCGGCAGCTCGACTGCGCCGGCCGGCGCACCGGTCGCGCCACGCGCGACCCGCGGCGCGACCTCGCCGGCCGGCGCGCCGGCCGCGGGTGGGCGGGACCGGCTCCGCGCACTCGCGCATCGCTCCGCCGAGGTGCGCGAGCGCTGCGAGCTGTGCGGCGAGCCGCTGCCCGACCGCCACCGCCACCTGCTCGACGTGCCGAGCGGCGAGCTGCGCTGCTGCTGCCGCGCGTGCACGATCCTGTTCGACCGCGGCGCAGCCGGCGGCGGCCACCTGCGGCTCGTGCCCCACCGTCCCCGCCGCCCCGGCGACTTCGCGTTCGACGACGCCGCCTGGGCGGCGCTGGAGATCCCCGTCGGGCTCGCGTTCTTCCGCCACAGCACGCCGGCCGGGCGCATCGTCGCCTGCTACCCGGGGCCCGCCGGGGCGACGGAGTCCCAGCTTCCGCTCGGCGCCTGGCCCGTGCATCCGGCGCTCGCGCAGATGGAGCCCGACGTCGAGGCGCTGCTCGTCAACCGCTCGCGCGGCGCGCGCGACGACCTGATCGTCGGCCTCGACGACTGCTACCGGCTCGCCGGGGCGATCCGCAGCGGCTGGCGCGGGCTGACGGGTGGCAGCGCCGTGTGGGCGCAGATCGACGAGCTCTTCGCGGAGCTCAGGAAGGAGGCCCGATGACCATCGAGGTCGGCAAGCCGGACGTCGCGCCGGACGACCCGTCGCATCAGCGGGGCGTCCGGCAGGGCAACGCGATCGGCGGCTACGAGCGATCCGCCGGCCACCTGCCGGATGGCCGCTCGACGGCCGCGCGCTCGACCGGCATCAACCCGAAGGCGCGCGACGCGATCCTGCCGGAGATGCCGAACCTCTCGCCGGCGTGAGGCGATGACGGCGCTCGAACCGACGACCGCGATCCCGCAGCTCGACTTCTCGATCGAGCAGGTCGCGGTGCACGAGCGTGCCGTGGTGCCGACGCTGCGCGTGGTGGTGCGGATCGAGCGCGCGAGCGGGGCGCCGGTGCGCTCGGCGGCGCTGCAGGTGCAGGCGCGGATCGCGGCGCCGCGGCGGCCCTACGACGAGGACGAGCGCACGCGCCTGCGCGGGCTCTTCGGCGACGCCGAGCAGTGGGGCTCGGGCGGGCTGCGCAGCCTGCTGTGGAGCACCGGCAGCGTCGTCGCTGGGCCGTTCGAGGCGTCGACCGTCGTCGAGCTGGCGCTGCCCTGCACGTACGACTTCGAGGTCGCCGCGGCGCAGTACCTGCACGCGCTGCGCGACGGCACGATCCCGCTCGAGCTGCTGTTCAGCGGGACCGTCTTCCACGCCGTGGACTCCCACCCGCCCACCCTTCAGGTCTCGCTGCTGCCGTGGGACCGCGAGGCCTCCTGCGCGCTGCCGGCGAGCGTCTGGCACGAGGCGATGGAGCGCCATTTCCCCGGCGCGGCATGGCTGCGGCTCGACGGCGCGGCGTTCGAGCGCCTGTGCGCGTTCCGCACCGCACGGGCGCTGCCGAGCTGGGAGGCGACGATCGCGGAGCTGCTGCCATGAGCGAGGACCCCGTGCGGGCGATCGCGCAGGCGGTCCTGTACGAGGGCTACGTGCTGTGGCCCTACCGCCGCGGCGCGCTCAAGAACGCCAAGCGCTGGACGTTCGGCGGCGTCTACCCGCCGCAGCACAGCCGCGTCCACCCCGACGACCCGGCCACGATGCGCACGCAGTGCCTGATCGCGGCGTCGCCGGACGCGGCCCTCGACGTGACGGTGCGCTTCCTGCACGTCGTCGTGCGCCAGCCGCTCGCGCCCGACGGCACGCCGGTCGACGTGCTGGAGGCCGGTGGCGAGCGCCACGTCGCCTGGGAGGAGGCGTGCGAGCGCGAGGTGACGCTGCGCACGCGGCACGACCAGCCGCTGCGCGTGCCGATCGCGTTCGCGGCCGGCGAGGACGTCGAGCCGCTCGCCGGGGGTGCCGCGCTCGCACGCAGCTGGGAGGCGCTGAGCGGCACCGTGACCGTCGTGAGCGAGCCGCTCGACAGTGCGCTTCACCGCCTGACGGTCGCGATCGCGAACACCAGCGCGTGGGCCGGCGGCCCGCGCGAGGCGGCGCTCCAGCGCGCATTCGTCTCCACCCACACCGTGCTGCGCTGCGGCCGCGACGCAGCCTTCATCTCGCTGACGGACCCGCCCGCGCCGCTCGCCGCGCATGCCGAGGCGTGCCAGAGCACCGGCACGTGGCCAGTGCTCGTGGGCGACGAGCGCACGCTGCTGTCCGCGCCGATCGTGCTGCCCGACCACCCGCAGATCGCACCGGAGAGCCCCGGCGACCTGTTCGACGGCGGCGAGGTCGATGGGCTGCTGATCCTCGGCGTGCTGAGCCTCACCGAGCAGGAGCAGCGCGAGGCCGGCGCGAGCGACCCGCGCGTGCGCGAGCTGCTGGAGCGCTGCGCGCAGCTGCCGCCCGAGCAGCTCGCGGCGCTGCATGCGGGAGCGATCCGCGAGCGCCGGCCGGGAGGGACCTGGTGAGCGTCTGGGACGACCTGCGCCGGCCCGGCGCCCGCAGCGTCGAGGTCGACGGCGTGCGGCTGCGTCGCGGCAGCCGCGTGCGGCTGCGCCCGCAGCAGCGGGGCGGTGACGTCTTCGACGAGGCGCTCGCCGGCCGCGTCGCGATCGTCGAGGCGCTCGAGACGGACGTCGAGCGCGGCGAGGTCCACGTCGTCGTCACGCTCGACGACGACCCCGGCCGCGACCTCGGCGAGGCGCGCCAGCCGGGGCACCGCTTCTTCTTCGCGCTCGCCGAGGTGGAGCCGTTGCCCGGCGGCGCGCCGCCCGCGCGCATCCTCGTGGCGGGGATCGGCAACGGCTTCCTCGGCGACGACGGCTTCGGCGTCGCGCTCGCGCAGCGGCTGCTCGACCGTCCGCAGCCCGACGGCGTCGAGGTCAAGGACTTCGGCATCCGCGGCGTCGACCTCGCGTTCGCGCTCGCCGACTACGACGTCGTCGTGCTGCTCGACGCCGTGCCGCGCGGCTTCGAGCCGGGGACCCTGTCGGTGATCGACCCCGACGCGAGATCGCACGGGGCCCCGCCTCCGCCGGCCACGTGGCCGGCTCCGGCAGCCCTGGCGCGCGACGACGTGATGGACGCGCACGGCATGGACCCCGTGCAGGTGCTCGCGTTCGCGCGCGAGCTGGGGCGCGTGCCCGAGCGGATCGTGCTCGTCGGCTGCGAGCCGCTGACGTGCATGACGGGCGAGGAGGACGAGATGGTCGGCGAGCTGAGCGCGCCGGTGCAGGTTGCGCTGGCGCCCGCCGTGCGACTCGTGGAGGAGCTGGTGAGAGACCTGATCGAGGAGGCGAAGCCATGACCGCAGGACGCATCCTGCTGCTCGGACTGCTCGCGGCGATCGGCGCCGCGGTCGTCGCGGAGCTGCCCGAGCTGCGCCGGTACCTGAAGATCGAGCGGATGTGATGCACCGCGTCAAGGTCCGCGTCGTCGAGGACGTGCTCGACGCGAACGCGACGATCGCGCGCGCCAACCGCGACGACTTCGAGCGCGCGGGCGTGACGGTCGTGAACCTGATGAGCGCGCCGGGGGCCGGCAAGACGACGCTGCTCGAGCGCGGCCTGGCCGATCTCGGCGTGCGCGCCGGCGTGCTGGAGGGCGACGTGCAGGGCAGCCTCGACGCCGACCGGCTCGCCTCGCTGCACATCCCCGTCGTGCAGCTCAACACCGACAACGGCTTCGGCGGCGAGTGCCACCTCGACGCGAACATGGTCCGCTCGGCGCTGCCGGCCCTGCCGCTCGACGCGTTGGATCTGCTCGTCGTCGAGAACGTCGGCAATCTCGTGTGCCCGGCCGAGTTCGCGATCGGCGAGCACCACCGCGTGATGGTCTCCTCCGTCGCCGAGGGCGAGGACAAGCCCGTCAAGTACCCGCTGATGTTCCGCGCCTGCGAGCTGGTGCTGATCAACAAGGTCGACCTGCTGCCGCACCTCGACTTCGACCTCGAGCGCTTCCTCTACCACCTCGACGCCGTCCACCCGCACGTGCCGCGGATGCTCGTGAGCGCGCGCACGGGGGAGGGGATCGAGCAGTGGCGGGCGTGGCTCCAAAGCCGCGTCGCGCTGCCGAGCGCTGACGAGGCGGTGCAGGCGGGCTGATGGGGTGCCACCGCACAGGGTGCCGGCCGCGATGACCGCGCTGCGCGACGGAGCTGCCCGCATCGCGGAGCTGCTCGCTGCGCGCCTCGACGCCGGCGAGCGCTTCTTCGACGCCGAGGCCGAGCGGGTCGCGCAGCTCTGCCACCGCATGGCCGAGCGCTTCGCCGCCGGTGGTCGGCTGCTCGCGCTCGGCCGCACGCCGGCGGCGCGCTCCGACGCGCGCCACGTCGCGGTCGAGTTCGTCCATCCGGTGATCGTCGGCAAGCGCGCGCTTCCGGCGCTCGCGCTGAGCGCCGAGGGCGGCCCGCTCGCGCGCCAGCTCGAGCTGATCGCGGAGCCGGGCGACATCGCGATCGCCTTCGGCGCCGGCGATCCCGAGACGGCGGCGGCGCTGGCGCTCGCGCGCGAGCGCGGCTGCCTGACGATCGCCGACGCGCCCGGCGCGGCGGAGTGGGCGTTCGACCCCGACACGAGCGACCCGTTCGTGCGCCAGGAGCTGGTCGAGACGCTCTACCACGTGCTGTGGGAGCTGGTGCACGTCTTCTTCGAGCAGCGCGGGCTGCTCGCCGGCCGAGGCGATGGGGATCGGGCGTCGCACGACGCGGGCGCCGGTGCGGCGAGCTTCCTGTATCCGTTCCTCGACGCGCGGGAGCACGACCTCGACGCCGTGCTCGAGGACGTGCGCGGCTCGATCGTCATGAAGGCGCAGGAGGTCGGCGCGCTGCGGGCGCAGACGCTGCGCGAGAACGCCGACGGGCTGCGCGCCGCGGCGTGGCTGCTGCGGGACCGGCTCGACGCGGGCGGGACGCTGCTCGCGCTCGGCAACGGCGGCTCCGCGACCGACGCGATGGACGCGGTCGCCGACCTGCGCGAGCCGCCGGCGCCGTGGCGGCCTCGCCGCGCGCTCGACCTCACCGAGGACGCGGCGATCCTGACCGCGCTCGCGAACGACATCGGCGTCGAATCGCTGTTCGCGCGGCAGGTGATCGCATACGGCGGCCCGCGCGACGCCCTGCTCGCCTTGTCGACCAGCGGCGGCTCCGCGAACGTGATCGCGGCACTTGCGGAGGCGCGCCGGCGCGAGCTGCTGAGCATCGCCTGCGTCGGCTACGACGGCGGGCGGATCGCCGCGGAGGAGCTGGCGGACGTCGTGATCGTGACGCGCTCCGAGCACATCCCGCGCATCCAGGAGGCCCAGGCGAGCGCCTGGCACGTGCTGCGCGAGCTGATCGAGGCGGACGCGGCATGAACGGCGCGGGCGGGCCGGCGAGCCCGGTCGAGGTCGCGCATGCCGCCGCGCGCGGGACGATCGCCGCGATGGCGATGAGCGGCATGCGCACGCTCGCGGTCGACGTCGGCCTCGTCGAGCAGCCGCCGCCGGAGGCGATCTTGAAGCAGAAGCTGTCGCGCCTGCTGCGCCGCGCGCCGCGCAGGCGTCGCAGCGCGGCGATCGAGCTGGCGCACTGGGCCTACGGCGCGAGCGGCGGGGTCGCGTTCGCGCTGCTGCCCGAGGGCGTGCGGCGGCGCGCGTGGGCTGGTCCGATCTACGGGCTCGGGCTGTGGGTCGGCTTCGAGGCCGGCCTCGCACCGCTGCTGGGGCTCGCGCAGGCGCGCAAGCCACGGGTCGCCGAGCGTGCGGCGCTCGCGCTCGACCACCTGCTCTACGGGCTCGTGCTGTCCGAGATCCGCCGGCGGCCGCAGGCATGAGCGCGACCGCCCGGCGCCGTGCGCACTCGTCGCGGCTCCCCGCCGGTGGCGCGCCCGCGCCCGCGATGCGCCGGGTCCACGTCCGCATCGGGGGGGTCGTGCAGGGCGTCGGCTTCCGCCCGCACGTCCACCGACTCGCGCGCGAGCTTGCGCTCGCCGGCTGGGTGCGCAACGACGAGCGAGGCGTCCTGTTGGAGATCGAGGGGCCGCCCGACGCGCTCGACGCGTTCCTCGCCCGTGTGATCGCGTCCGCTCCCCGACTCGCGGTCGTCGAGGAGATGCGCACGCGAGAGCTCCAGCCGAGCGGAGCCTGCGGCTTCGCGATCCTCGCGAGCGATCGCGCGGGAACCGCCGCCGCGCTCGTCTCGCCCGACGTCGCCGTCTGCGCCGACTGCCTCGCGGAGCTGCTCGACCCGGCCGATCGCCGCTACCGCCACCCGTTCGCGACGTGCACGAACTGCGGCCCGCGCTACACGATCGTGCAGGGGGTCCCGTACGACCGTGCGCGCACGACGATGGCGGGGTTCCCGCTGTGCGCCGAGTGCCGGGCCGAGTACGAGGATCCGGCCGACCGCCGCTTCCACGCCGAGCCGATCGCGTGCCCCGCCTGCGGCCCGCACGTACGGCTGCTCGGCGCCGACGGGCAGCCGGCCGCGGGCTGGCCCGGCGAGGACGCGGTCGCCGGGGCCGCCGCCGCGCTGCGTGCCGGGCAGATCGTCGCCGTCAAGGGCCTCGGGGGCTACCACCTCGCCTGCCGCGCCGACGACGAGCACGCCGTCGCGGCGCTGCGCGCCCGCAAGCACCGTGAGGACAAGCCGTTCGCGCTGATGGCACCCGACCTCGCGACCGCCCGCGCACTCGTCACGCTCACCGCGGCGGACGAGGCGCTGCTCGCCGGTCCACTTGCGCCGATCCTGCTCGCGCCGCGCCGCACGGGTGCCGGCCAGCAGGAGCTTCCCGGCTCCGCACGCCGGAGCGCGAGCGCCGCTCCGCGGGTCGCGCCGTCCGTCGCGCCGCGCTCGGGGGACCTCGGCGTGATGCTGCCCGCGACGCCGCTGCACCACCTGCTGCTGCGCGACGCCGCCTGCGGCGCGCTCGTGATGACGAGCGGCAACCGCTCGGACGAGCCGATCGCGCACGATGACGCCGCCGCGCGGGAGCGGCTCGCCGGGATCGCGGACCTCTTCCTCGTGCACGACCGCCCGATCCACGTCCGCGTCGACGACTCGGTGCTGCGGAGCGTGCGGGGCCGCAGGCCGGTCTGGCTGCGGCGCTCGCGCGGGGAGGTGCCGGGCGCGATCGCGCTGCCGCTGCCTGCGCCCCGCCCGCTGCTCGCGTGCGGCGCGGAGCTGAAGAGCACCTGCTGCGTCGCGAAGGGCCCGCGCGCATGGGTGGGCCATCACATCGGCGACTTGCAGAGCTGGGAGACGCTGCTGGCGTACCGGCAGAGCGTCGCGCATCTGGAGCGGCTGTTCGACGTCGCTCCGCAGCTCGTCGTCCACGACCTGCACCCCGACTACCGCTCGACCGCCGAGGCGCTCGCGCGCGAGGGCGTCGAGCACGTCGCGATCCAGCACCACCACGCGCACCTGGCGGCGACGCTCGCCGAGCACGGCGAGACGGGCCCGGCTGTCGGCGCGATCTTCGACGGTGCGGGGCTCGGGCTCGACGGGGCCGTCTGGGGCGGCGAGCTGCTGGTCGGCGACGTGCGCGGCTTCGAGCGTGCCGGCCACGTGCGGCCCGTCGCGCTGCCGGGCGGCGACCGCGCTGCGCGCGAGCCGTGGCGGATGGCCTGCGCCTGGCTGTGCGCGACGGGGGACGACGCCGCGTCGGAGCGGCAGCGCGCGCGCCTGGCGCACGCGACAAGCGGGGCGCCGCACGTCGGAGTCCTCGCACGCACGTGGGACGCAGTCGATGCGCTGGCACGTTCGCCGCTCGCGCCGCAGACGACCAGCATCGGGCGCCTCTTCGACGCCGTAGTCGCACTCGCCGGGCTGCGCACGACGACGACGTACGAGGGTCAGGCGGCCGCCGAGCTGGAGGCCGCCGCAGCCGCCTGCAGCGAGCGCGGCGCCTATCCGCTCCCCCTCGTGGACAGGCCCGACGGCCTGCAGCTCGACGCCTGCCCGACCGTCCTCGCCGCCGCGCGCGACGCGGAGCGCGGCGTCGATGCGCCGCGCATCGCCACTCGCTTCCACCGCGCACTCGCGCGCGCCACCGCCGACGCGTGCGTGCAGCTCGCCGAGCGGCGCGGACTCGCGACGGTTGCGCTCGGCGGCGGCGTGTGGGTCAACCGGCTGCTGTTGGAGCTGACCGCGACGGCGCTGGAGGCGCGCGGCCTGCGCGTGCTGGTGCCCGAGCGCCTGCCGCCCGGAGATGGTGGACTTTCCTACGGCCAGGCGGCGATCGCCGCCGCGAACGACAGGAGTGAACGATGAGCGCCCATCTCGGGGATGTCTGGCGCTTCGGCCGCGTCGAGGAGCGCTGGGGCGCGCGGCTGGAGCGCGCGACCGGGTAGCGACGTCGCTCCTCAAGGGGTTCGTCGGACCAGCGCTTCTCGGGCCGCGTTTCGTATCCCCTCGACTGCGGTAGTGGAGCAGGTACCTTAAGGAGGTAGAATGAGACGCCGCAGGCTGTCGCGCGTCACATGCGGGCTGGCGCTGGTGTTCCTCATGGGAGCCACGGTCGCCCCGGGGGCTGCCGGACCGCAGCTGCGCTCGGCCTCGGGCGTCCAGCTTGCGGCTGTCGCCCTGCCGGGTCACCTCGCCGGGTCGCTGGCCTCCGGTCCTGTCGTGCCGCCACTTCCGAGCGTTCCCCGCATGCCGTCCGTAGCGGCGCCGTCCGTGCAGCTCCCGTCGGTGCCGACGCCGCCGGTCCCGTCGCCTTCGGTGCCGACGCCGTCGGTTCCCACCCCGTCGGTCCCCGCGCCGTCCGTCCCGACGCCGTCGGTCCCGACTCCTTCGGTTCCGGCTGCGCCGATCGGCTCCGGCCTCGTCGGAGGGGGCAAGTCGGGGACACAAGGCGCGCCCACGCCAGCCACCGGTCGGTCGTCTGTCGAGGCGGGATCAGGTGGCACCGCCGCTGGCGCGACGGCTTCCAGCGGCGGGTCCTCCGGCGCCTCGCACAGCACGCGGCGCCATCGCCCGCTCGACCGCGCCGGATCGCGTCGTGTGAGCGCTCTCGTGGCGCAGCGCCGGCTCGAGCGCGCCGTCGCGCGACTGCAAGCGTGCTTGAGCGGGCTGACCGAGCGCGAGCGCCGAATCCTCACCTTGCGCGCCGGCCTCGGACCGGGCCCGGCGTTGTCACGGGCACAGGTCGCGCGCCTCCTCGATCTCAGCCTCACGCGGACCGGGCAGATCGAGCGGCGCGGTCTGCGTCGCCTCGGCGCGCTCGACCGCGCCGGGAGGTGCGCCGGCGGAGGCGGCGTGTCGACCGCTTGGCTCTGGGGCTCGGCATCGGGCTCCACTCCACTACTCGCAACACCGACCGGCGGTATGGAGCACGCGGCCGATCCCGCCTCGCGCCCCCGCTTCGGCATCGAAGGGGTCATCGCGTCAGGCGGCGGCTCCGGCCGCGGGTCTGGCTTCGATGCGCTGCCGCCGCCACTCGGTCACGGCAGCGATGAGACGCTGCTGATCCTCTTGGCGCTGCTGGCGGCGCTGGGTCTGCTCGTGCGCTGGGAGCTCAGGCGCCACTGAGGCGTCCTGCTGCCCACCGCGTCTCCTGCGATCTGGGCTGCCGCGCCATGGAACAGAGCGAGCAACGCGAGTGTGAGAAGCGTCACGACGCGATCCAGCACCCACCACGGCTCGATCAAGCCCGCACCGGCCATCTCCACCTCTGCCATAGCGGACCGGATTCTCGGCGATCACCGGGGGGTAGGCGCTGATTCCGCGGGGCCCTGCTTGCAGATCGCGGTGTGGACCTCTGCCGTGAGCGAGTTGAGCTGCTCCGCGAGCGTGTGGATCTGCTCGGTCAACTCGGTGTTGCGCTGGAGCAGGTCGCTCTGGAAGCTCGCGAGCTCGTCGCGGTGCTTGGCGGCGGCCTCCTCGTTGGCCTTGTCGGTCCGCGTCTGTGCCTTCTGGGCGATGATCACGAGCGCGCCGGTGTAGAACGCCACGGCCGAGAAGACGAGGTTCAGCAGGATGAACGGGGCGGGGTCGAAGCCGTTCCCGTTCAGCAGGCCGTGCCACGAGTTGCCGAGGAACTTCACGACGTGGTTCGTGAACGCCCACGCGAGGATGACCGTTGTGCTGATGACGAGGAAGCCGACGGTGCCCATCCCGCTCGCGACGGCCTCCGCCACCCGCTCCATGAAACTGCTCCCGCCGGCGTACGGCGAAGGCCCGTGCTTGCTGTCTCGGTAGTGCTCGTGGTGGCGCAGCGGATCCAGATCCACGGGCGGGCGCGACTCGCCGACGGTCGTCGACATCTCTCATCTCCTGTTGCCAATGATCGACCAGAAGATGGAGTCTTTCAGGCGCACGTGCAGGCGCGATCCGGTTTCGGTGCAGGGTGGAGCCGTTCGGCGGCCTCGCCAGGCTGCGCAACTCCGCGGTCACCGTCGCAGGGAGATGCAGCGCTCACCGGAGCGCCGCCGCACGCAACGGCAGCCGCGGGCTGCTGCCTACCGTGCGGTCACGTTGCGCTGCTGCGACCTCGCGCGTGGTCTCGATGAACGCGGCGACGGCTGGGCGCTGGTTCACCGGGCTCCATGCCAGCGAGACGACCGCTCGATCTGCGTCGCTGACTTCGACGTACCTCACGTCGGCGCGCGGATGATGGCGGGCGACTGACATCGGCACGAGGCACACGCCCCTTCCGGTTGCCACGAGGGTGAGGATCTCCTGGATGCTCGCCGCCTTGGCCGCGACGCGCCCGGGGAGGCCGTGGCGCCGCTGCTCGGCGAGCCATCGCGCCGGCGGGTCGCTCGTCTGGGTCGTCGGATTCGTGATGAAGGCCTCATCGCGAAGATCGGCGAACGTCAGCGACTCGCGAGCGGTCAGCGGATGCGCGGCCGGCAGGGCGACGACGCGGGCCTCGTCTCCGAGGACTTCGAGCTCGAGCTCCGTCTGACCGGGGAGCAGCCGGGTGAACGCGAGGTCGACGCCCCCGTCGAGCAGCTCGTCGACGTCGGCGAAGCCGAGCTCGCGGAGCGAGACCCGGACGTTGGGGCGCCGCTGCTCGTGGGTGCGGAGCACGTCGGGCAGCAGCGTGCTGGCGGCGGAGCCGAGGAAGCCAACGACGAGCTGCTCGGATCCGGCGTCGCGAACCGCCTGGATGGTCCGGCGGGCATGGTTGAGCGTCCGGCGCCCCTCGCGCAGCAGCACCTCGCCCGCCGCCGTCAGCTCCACACGTCGACTCGTGCGCTCGAGCAGTGTCACGCCGAGCTGGCTCTCGAGGCGCCGGATCTGCTGGCTGAGCGACGGCTGGGCGATGTGCAGCCGCTCCGCGGCGCGGCTGAAGTGGAGCTCCTCTGCCACGACGACGAAGTACTCCACCAGCCGCAGGTCGAGTCGATCCATAGACACAGCCTACTGATCGCAGTCCAGCTCGTCTTGGACTTCGCCGCGTCGTGGCCGCATGCTGGCGGCGCAGATCCGGTCGCGTCATCAGAGTCCAGGAGGTCGTCGAGGTGTCAGGGCAGATCGAGGAATCCAGCATGCGTCCGACCCTCTCGGGCCGGGCGTCGCGGCAGATGATCGACGCCGCAGTAGCCGAGGCGCAGACGATGTCGGTGCCGGTGACGGCGGTCGTGGTCGACGAGTCGGGCGTGGTCAAGGAGATGCTGCGGATGGACGGTGCCGCGTTGGTGAGCGTCCAGACCGCGATCAACAAGGCGTACGCCGCCGCGGCGATCGGGATGCCGCCCGACGACTTCTACGCCGCGATCGAGTCCGACGGCGCGGCCGTCGCCGAGTTCGGGACGCGCCCCGGGCTGGCGCTGATCGCCGGGGGGCTGCCGGTCCTGGCCGACGGAAAGGTCGCCGGGGCGATCGGCGTCGCCGGGGCGATGACGGGCGCCGAGGATCGGCGCATCGCCGAGGTGGCGATCTCGAAGTCCTTCCGCTGATGACGGCAGAGCAGGTCGTCGTCGGCCCGGGCCGAGCGACGACGGCGATGACCCGATGGATCTCGCCGACCCGCGTCTCGCCGCCGGCGCGCCGCTCGGCGGCGCGCCGGGCGATGCGCACCGCCGTCGTCACGTTCGCGGCGTTCGCCGCAGGGCGCTGGGCGGTCGGAAACGTCACCGTCGCCGTGTTCGGCACGTTCACCGGGCTCGCGCTCACCGGCATCGCCGACTTCGGTGGCACGGTACGGGGTCGTGCGGCGGCGGGAGCGGTCACGACGGCTCTCGGGATCGGCTTGGCGGCCTT
>Ga0210410_10000510_pt1 | contig 43134 bp, 62 predicted proteins | sample IncBWC4MmetaG_FD_161058 | JGI IMG/M metagenome (GOLD analysis project Ga0210410, IMG submission 161058) | Forest soil microbial communities from Barre Woods Harvard Forest LTER site, Petersham, Massachusetts, United States - Inc-BW-C-4-M | ecosystem: Environmental > Terrestrial > Soil >...
CCTAGGCGGCTTGATAGGCGCCTTGGGCGGCAGTTCCCCGATTGGCCCAGCAACAAGCGTTCCTCTGCAGGCACTTTCGCCGCGTGAGAATGCTACGATGTCGGAACCTGGGATAGGACCGGTTCCGATGCAGCCGCCGCTTCCGGTTGCTCCCGCTCCAACTCCTGCCCCAGTGTCTCAGTATCCAAGTGGTGCTCCTGGCGGGCTAGACTTGCATGGCCTGCAAGGTCTTGGGGGGCAAGCAGCGTCTCCTGCTCCACTCCCGCCGCAGCGACCCGAGCTTTTGGCGATGAACGGGCCAGGTTTGGCGGCTCCATTGCCTCCGGTCCGGCCTGAGGCGCCTGTTCCGGTTCCGCGTCCTGAAGACCAAGTTCCCCTGCCCGCTCCGCGGCCATTGTTGACAATGAATGGCCCAACTGAAACTGCGCCTCCTGTGCCAGTTGCGCGCCCTATCGAAGCATCTGCTTTGCAACTGACCGGTGCGCCAGCTGGCATCAAGCATAACAACCCCTTTGATGTTTCATTGCCTATTTCCGGCTGGAGCGGAGGCGGAAGGGTTGTTGGCTTGCCTGATCAAAAGGGATTTTCGGAATTCCCTGATTTGGAGACTGGGTACGCTGCAGGAGTGCAGCGCCTAACCAGCCGCATAAATCAGGGTTATGATACGATTGCAGGCCTGAATCCCATTTATGCTCAAGACCAAAATTGGAAGAATAACGTTGCGGCTGGTTCCGGGCTGGGTCTCAACGAAAAGCTTGATCCCAACAATGCAGCTCAAATGGAGCAGCTGCAAAGGGGAGTGCTGATCGCTGAGATTGGAGCCAATCGTGCGGCCCAGGTAATGGCAGCGGTGCCAGGCCGAGGGGGTAGTCTGCTTGCTCAGAACCAGCCATTGCCTGGCAGCGCTCCCGGCCTGATCACTCCAGGCCAAGGATCCGCACAAGCGGTAGCAAATTCCGGCGGCATCTATCCGCAGACTGCGACACAAGGCAATCCTGCCATTGGAGCCATGCCGCTACCGGCTAGGCAGGGGCTTAATAATGCCCCCTTCATGCAGCCGCAACAACAACAATCACTTCCGGCTCAGCAACAGAATATTCCGCCCCCCGCTCAGCCACCTCAAGGGGCACCTGTAGAAACCGGGCCGCGGAGCGGCTTGGCCTCTCCTAATCTGCTTGCGCAAAATATCTATGGCCAGAACTATTCCGATTTGCCGCTGTTTGGGCCAAAGGCTGGCGCTGCATCGCCGGTTCCAGCTCCAGGCGGGGAAGGTGAAAAGGCCGAAGAGCAGCAATTGCCACCTCTCCAACCACGGCCTAGAATCGATACCAAGGCCGCCCTGGCCTATCTTTCAAATCCTCTCTATGCCGGTCAGCAATATGCGGCGCAGAGGCAATTAGTGATGCAAATGCTGCAACACCAGATGACGCAGGATGCAGCTGGAACTACCCAAGTGGTTAAAGGGCCAGGCGGCTACAACGTCCAGCAGAATACGGCTACCGGAAAACTTGAGGCTTATCCGTCGAATCCCGATAAAGCTACTGAAACGCCAGCCGTAAAAAATTATGAATATGCGCAGACGCATCCAGGGTTCCAGGAATATCTGCAGCAAAATGAAGATCTCAAAAACCATGTTGTTGGCAGGAACTTGGTTAATAGTAAGGGGCAGGTACTATTTGCGGCCCCTGAAGGCGCGACCTTAGACCCAGAGGCAATCGATTTTCTCGCTCACCAATCTGTCCTTGGTGACAATTCCGGCCTTGTTGGCATGGGCCGCGGAACACAAGGAGCCACTAATCTCGTTGCCATTCGGAACAGAGCTGCTGCGATTGCGACAGAGCGGGGCATCGACCCTCAAGGCGTGCTGGACAATATCGCCGCATTTGGTGGCCAGAAAGCTGGTGCTCGCACTGCCGGAGCAATTGGCGCCAAAACAGAGGTTTATGGGGCCTCGGCACACAATGCGCTTGAGATGGCTATGCAGAGGTCCGACGAACTGCCTCGCGGTACTTTTATGCCGTATAACCAGCTTGTTCAGGCAGCACAAAAAATGAACAGTAATGAGCCTCTTGCTGTTTTAAATGCTGCAACTGAGACGGCAGTAAATGAATATGCTCGAGCAACTACCGCTACCGGCGCATCAACCGATACGCAAAAATCTCATGCTTATACGATGCTAAATGCAGCTCAATCGCCGCAAGCATACAAGGATATTGTAAAAGCTCTGCAATGGGAGGTTGATAATTTCAAGAATTCGGCTGCAGGAGTTGCGGAGGGACTTAGGAAGGGTCAGGGCGCTGCGCCTCATCAGGGGCCTCTGCCAATTCCACCCGGTCCAGGATCGCCAGCCGGTCAAGCTGCTCCACAAGCTCCTGCTGGAGGCCAGAGATTGAGTCCGGCTGATGCCCAGAAATTGCCGCCCGGGACTTCATTCATAGGCGAGGATGGGATTGAAAGGGTGAGGCATTAATGGCCAGTGACCCATATGCCGATTTTTCAAGTCCGGCTGATCCATATGCTTCGTTTTCCGCCAGGAGTTCAGGGGCGCAAAATACAAATAATATTGCGCCACCACAGGCTCCGCCAAATCCTGCTCTGGACGCTGCCAATCAGGCGACAATTGGCCTCTCCCGCGGTGCAATAGAAACAGTTGGAGCCATACCGGACGCGGCCAGCTTTCTGCGTTCAGCAGCCAACAAGGGCTTTGACTATCTTCTTGGACCGGCGCCTCCAATGCCGGATGAAGCCAATGTCATTGGCGGAGCTGCTTTAAACCAAGCGGCCGCCAAGGCCATTCCGGGGCTCGCTGAGCAGCCTCAAACAACTTTAGGCCAGTATGCCCGGACAGCTGGTGAATTCGTTCCTGGAGCCCTTTTAACTGGCGGCAATCCACTAGCAAATGCACTCCGGTATGGAGTGGTGCCTGGCGTAGCCTCCGAGGCTGCTGGGCAAGCAACAACTGGCTCTCCAATGGAAGGCCCTGCCAGGATGGCGGCCGCTATTGCTGGAGGCGCCGGAGCAGGTTCGGTTCTGACCGGCGCCAAGCAGGCCGCGGGCGAGGCAATCCCGACAGCTGAGAACATCGGAGCGCTCAAGAATGCGGCCTATGCCAGAGCCAAGGAGCTTGGGGCGGCATATACGCCAGAGGCTTATAGCGGACTAATTGCAAAGATTCAGGCTGATGCCAAAGCGGCTGATATGAACCCGGAGCTGACGCCTAAGACGGCATCGTTCATAAAAAACCTCCAGAACATACCGGAGAACGAGGGCAATCTAAATGCTCCTGTATCGCTAACGGCTCTTGATCAAAAGCGCCAAGTTGCCAATGACGAACTTATGTCATCACACGAAGGGCGTGAAGCTAAGTTTGGCAAGATGATCAAGAACAATATTGATCAGTTTATTGCCAATCCTGAGCCGTTTGCGCAGCCAAAGACTAGTGCCGCTCCATTTGATCCTGACAGGACCATGCCTATACAGCCCGGTCCTGGCAGCCCAACGTGGAACAGATATTTGCAGCGGCTGGCCGATTATAGCGACAAGACAAGGGACCTTTATGACCTTGCTGTAGAACATGAAATTGTAAACAATCGTGATGAATTCGCTAATCCAACTCAGACACAAGCCAAAGGTATTTCGGATCTAATTGACAAGTTTAAGAACGATCCTGCGTTCACGGGGATAGGGCCGCCCCCGGAAAGGCCTTTGCCGCCTTCTGGGTATATTGAGGGAAGCGCACCTAATCCTGAAGCGCCTATGCCAAAACCGCCGCCTGCTGCACCCAGTGCAATGGCAGCTGGCGCTGCCCCTGAAGCCGCTGCAGCCATCCAAAATGCGCGTGATCTGAATACGCGATATGAAAAGCTGCAATCGCTTACTGAGGCTTTGCAAGGCGCTCAATATCGCGCCGGAAAGAATCAGGTCTACAATATTGATGCTGCAACAAGACAGAAATTACTTCCATTGCTTGAAAATGGAAACTGGAGCCCACAAGAGAAATCGCTGCTTGAGAGTTCGGTCATGGGAAGCCCCGCACAGAATGCTCTTCGCTGGGCGGGTAAATTCTCCCCGGGAAGTGGATTCTTTCCTGCCCTTGCAGAGATAGGAACCGCTGGAGCGGGGCATGTCGGTCCAGCGCTTGCAATGGCCCTGGGAGGAGAAGGGGCCAAGCAAGCTTCAAAATTTCTAGCCAACAGAAACATAGAGCAGCTGCGCCAGACAATTCTGGCGGGCGGTAAGGCACCATTACCAATCGTCAATCCTCAGCCGCGGCAGCTCGGAGCCCTTCTTGCTGGTGTCTCGAGCCGGAACAATCTTCCGGCGCCTCCATCGCCACAGTAATTGTTTCACCCAGAATTCCACCTCGACAACGAGGGCCGTTGCAAAGCCTGCACCAAGGAAGGCCAGCAAGGCTTGCGCATGACTATTGCCGTTTGCTGCTTCGTTGTTATGCAGCAACAAAAGCGTGCTGAAGAAAACAACTATCTGGAATATCTTCCATAGGATCATGGGATGCCTCGACAAAGTGATGGAACTTTTACTCAGCTGGCCAATACGGCCGCGGTGTTTGGTAACATAATCGATCCGGTTCAGTTTAATATTCTCACTGGTGATTATGATACGGAAATCACGAATTCGCTAGATCGCAACGGCCGCGGAGCGATGCTGGCTGATCTAGATGCTGGCACGTTCCGGGTCAAGAACATCGCCAATCCGACGGCTGCCCAGGACGCAACTCCTAGATCCTATGTGCTCAATCAGATTGTTTTTGCCTTTCCAACCACAGCTCAGACGGTCACCGGCACAGATACCATAGTTGCGACTTTCGCCCCTCCGCTGGCGGCTTATGGCCATGGAATGCGGGTTTTCTTCAGAGCCGCCGGACCGAATACGACAAGCCTCGTTACATTCACACCCGACGCGCTAGCGCCAAAAGTTGTTTACAGGCCAAGCTGGGCATTTGCCTCTACTGCCACGCTTTCCCCAGGCGATATCCCGAATGCTGGTTTCTGGGCCAGTATGACTTATGATGCAACCTTGAACACCGGCATAGGCGGCTGGTCGATGGAGCCATGGGACAGGACTCCACCTGGCACAGTTCGAATGATGGCTAATTCCATCGCTCCTCCGGGTTGGATTTTGTGCAATGGCCAAAGCCTAGCAAGGTCAACATATACGAACCTGTTTAATTCCATAGGAACGCTCTACGGTTCTGTCGATGGAGCTCATTTCAATCTCCCAACTCTTGGCGGACGGTTCCCGCGGTATCTTGATGGCGGGATCGGGCTGGACCCGGCTCGAGTAATCGGTACGCTGCAGGGTGATACGTTCCAGGATCACACTCATACGGTGTTCTCACCGGGTGGCCCTGGCCAAACTGGCGGCGGAGCTGGCACTGCTGGCAACATCGCATCCGGATTGACAACTGCTGGTTACAGAGCCGGTACAGAAACTAGACCCGTGAACATTGCCCTCTATGGTATCATAAAACTATAATGGCAGCAGTTATCACATTTCCTCCCTTCCCTCCCGGAGGGCCTGGGCCGCTCCAGGGATTACTGCCTCTAAGGTTTCGCGGTCCTTGGGGCGCAACGACAGCCTATATTGTAAACGATGGAGTGCTTTTTAACGGATCGAGTTATGTAGCGATAGCTGCCAATACCGGACAGCAGCCTGATATCTCACCGCTGACGTGGAACCTGATTGCTCAGGGCGCTCCAGGGAGCAGCAATCCCGGTATAGATACATTAAGCAATATCATCGCCTCAGTTGGATCGATAATTTATAAGGCCAGTACCAATCCAACCGGCTGGGTTGCATTGGCTCCCGGGGCAGCCGGGCAAGTTCTCCAAACGCCCGGTGCCAATCAGGCTCCTGTCTGGGCGTCGCTATCTGCCACCCAGTCCATTGGCGGTATTCAGCAATCATTTACAACGGCTGCTACCTACACGCCGACTCCAGGCATGAAAGTGTGCATCGTGGAATGTTGGGGCGGGGGCGGAGGTGGTGGTGGAGCTGCCAATAGTGGCATTGGTCAGAGCACTGGCGGGTTCGGCGGCTCTGGAGGGTATTCAAGAAGAGTATTGACTGCGTTACAGATAGGAGCTGGTCAGACTGTCATTATTGGTCCTGGAGGGTTAGGCGGAGCTGCTGGAACCAATAACGGCGCTCCTGGGGGAGACACAACAGTCGGCACCATCCTGTGTGTGGCTAAGGGTGGTAGTCAAGGGCTAGGAGCACTTGCCAACGCCAATGGCGCTGGCGGCCTTGGTGGCATCCTTGGGACTGGCGATGAAACCGAAGTAGGCAGTCCTGGAGACACTGGTGTTTATAGTAATGTTAGCGGTATTATAATTCCTCTAGGTCGCGGCGGTCAGACGGCTCTTGGGCAAGGTGGCGTAAATGGGAGCGCTCCGCCTAATGCCAATTCGGGAGCAGGTGGCGGGGGCGGGATATCAGTTAATAACAGCGGCGATACGGCTGGAGGCAATGGCGCCAACGGCTTCTGCCGTATTACTGAGTTCCTGTTTTCATGAGCGATAAGCGTTCTAAAATGGAAGTTGATTTTGAGTGGATCGCCTCCAAGGAACCTCATTGTGGCGAGTGTGTGCATTTCATCGATGCGGAAAGAAAATGTAAGCTGGTCGAAGGCAGGATCCTGCCAGGATCATGGTGCAAACTCTTTGAAAGGGAAAAGTGATGCCTCTCAATAAGGGAAAATCAAAGAAGGCATTCTCTGAGAATGTCAGGACTGAGATTGCGGCCGGTAAGCCGCAAAAGCAGGCTGTGGCAATCGCATATAGCGTGAAGCGCGGTGGTAAGTCGAAAGGAAAGGGTAAGTAAGTGGCAAAATTGACACAGGGGGAAAGGGATAAAATCCCCACTTCGAAATTTGCAGGAAAAGGCCGGACATTTCCGGTCGAAGACAAGAAGCATGCTCGAGCTGCTATTATGCTCAGCGGCAAGGCTCCGCCAAGTGAGCGTGCCCACATCAAGGCGGAAGCCAGGAAAGAGCTGCGATCCGGCGACAGCGGCAAGAAAGACGGTGGATACAAAAAGGATGATGGAGAGAAATTCCTGGGGGCTTCAAAGCGCAAGGTGATGGGCAAATGAGACGCGAAGACAAATACGTCGAGCCAGACACTAAGAAACAGGGTGCGCTGATCGATAAATGGTTTGCTGGCAAGGGCTCAGTGAACGCCAAGCGAGAAGTCCCATCTGCTTCAAAAACAAGGCCAGAACCTAAGCCAAAAGCCCCAGGCGAAACATTTCTTGGTGCGCCGATACGCAAGGTAATGGGCAAAGGGAAAGTCCATTATGGTGGCAGCAGTGGTTGATACCTCTGTAGGCGTGAAAGCAGTCCAGTACTATCTTGGCTTGCCCGATCCGCTGCCTAAAGTAGGCGCTGTTGCGTTAGTCTCTGTCTTCCATCGTGAGAGTAACCTGAGACCTGGCGGACAAGGAACTCAGGCGAGTGAACATCCTGGAGCGCTCAATCCATCCGGGGCCTATGGAATTGCATCCTGGAACGGGCCTCGCCAGCAGGCTCTCAAGGACTTTTGCGACAAACATCAGCTTGCATACGATAGCTTGACGTCGCAATTGAGCTTTGCACTGCATGAAATTGCGAATGGCTACCCGAAGACATGGGCAGCAGTTAGAGACACTGGACTGAGCTACGGGCAGATTATTCCTACCATTGTCAGGGAATATGAGAACCCCAAGGAGCCTGACCCGGAAATAGCCGATGCAACTGCCTATGCTCGTGAGCTTTGGCCACTCATTATCGACCGTCCAGTGGTGGTGACAATTCCTGCCACGCGGGTAATTCCGGTGGCGGAGCCTCCCGTAGTGCCAATCCCCGCGTCTGTGCCTTCCGCTCCTATCCCTATAGCGCAAGACCCGGAGCTTCATTTGCTTGAGAGCCTTGTTGCTTGTCTGCAAGGGCTCGCTCCCGATGCGCGAAAGCGTGTTCTAACCTATCTCTATTCTCGTATGGTATCATGAAAGGAACCATAAAATGGGTGCCACGGTAACAACAATCATGGGAATTTTCGGAGCTGTTGCTCCCTACATTCCTTATCTTATCACTGGAGCGGCCGCAGCTGCTGCAGCTCTCCCGCAAGCTAAGCCAAATACCGCCTGGGCTGGGTTTCGCAGTGTCATCGACTTTGCTGCTATGAATTTTGGCAACGCCAGAAACATCACGCCTCTTCAGGCGAAAGTCGTTGAAGAAATCATGCCTCCGAAATGAAAAACTGGCCTCTCGACAGATGGGACTTCATCATATTTGGCGCATGGGCAATCCTTGTGATTGTCGGAATGCTATATTTCAGCACGCGAGTTCCGCCAAATGAGATTGTCCAATTCACCATTCAAGAGCCATCAGCTCATTCGGACGGTTCCATATAATGCGAATGGTCGTTTGGACAATATGGACGGTGCTTCTTGTGCTTGTCATTGCCTTGCCGCTGTTGGTCTGCAGGTTAATGCTAGGATAGGCGAATGATCACAGAAGATCAGCAAACTGAGATCTATCTCAAGCTGCGCGATATCGTCCATATGTTCGAGCGCGCAAGCATGGAAGAGAAGGAAACATCTTTCGCGCACTGGTCAGATGGCGAGGTTGCCATCGAGGGCCGCGAAAGCTTTGACGGGTCGATTGCGGCCCAATTTCTCACTTTTGCCGTGATGCCCGCGGAGCACTGGGTTGACAGCGCATTCCATCGCCAGACAGAAACAAACCATTGGGTTGATTTCAAGCACAACCGGAACGATCGACCTCCAAGGTGACGCAAATGGACCCAGCTGTTTTGATCCTTGCCGCATCTAATATCGGAGCAGTTGTGGTTGCCTCATGGCTCGAGCACAGGGGGACGTCAAGGGTTGCTCAGACACTTGCCGAGAGCCAGAAAGCTACTGCGGGCAAATCGGCTGAGCTGGCCAGGGAACTGCAGCATAATTCCGCCATGACCGAGCACACAATGACGGTTGTCAACAATCAGCGCACGCTGATGGAAGCAAAGATTGAGCGGCTGGAAAAGATGCTCGAATTAAGGAAGTGAAGCGGCGCGGGCGCTCTATCCGCGCATTCATTGCTCCTTGCGGGACCCAGCTCCATTTTCTGGCAGCTTCACTTGCCCGATATCTCGCCTCGGAGCCGGGCTACGGAACATGCTCACACAGGTGGCCTATTTGTTTTAGGCTGTTCTGTGACTCATTGTTCCAACCTCATTAGGTGCCCGATATTCACGCCTCGGAGCCGGGCTCGGAGAGGACTTAAGGACCTGGGGCTTTTCAGCCTGTTTCCGGCCGCTCCAACCTCAGCCTGTCGTTAGCTCTTGATTTCGTCGTAAGCGCCTTCGCAGATTTGCTTGGCGATTTCTTCTAAAGCAGAAGCTAAATCGTCTCGCTCATTGGCTAAGCCTTCCGTCATTGCTTTGTCAATCAGCGCATCAAGCGCAAGCTCAAACTCATTCATTGTCATCGGTCAGCCCTCGAACTTGAAGTAATTGGAACCGATTACAACGACGCCCTTGGCCTGTGTTCCATCCGGTCCGGTGCGGAAGTGGAACTCCGCAAGATTTCCGTTTGCAGGCCTTTCCTGGGCTTGCTCGAGCGCTTTCTTTGCGCTAGCCTCCACCTTGTCCCAAAGGGCAAGTTGAGTTGCCGCTTGCCTTGCGGATTCTGTAATGGCCAAAGCTTTAGTTTTACCCATAGTGTTTGTCTCCTCTATGTGGTAGAAAAGTATCGGCTGCCATTAACTGGCAGAGTAATGGCAGCCGATATTCTCTAATCTAGAGTAATTCATAGAATTGTCAAGTAATCACGTTTTATTTCACCGTCCACTTTCCTGCCTTTGTCCTAGTCACAATCCCTCTTACCTTCATGGCCTGCAGGGCTCCTGAGACGGAGCCTTTCCCAAGTCTCATTGAAAAATCCTCGCTGAGGGCCTTGTCAATGTCGGCCTTGGTCTTTGGTCCAGCTTCGGCAAGAAGGCTGCGTATAGCCGCCGCAAGGCCTTTGGCGGGCGTTTCATGAATATACTCAGCTGCCGGCCTCCATTTTTCCGGTAAGCTAAGCCTGTCACTTTCCTTGTAAGTCATGGACACTGGTGGCACCATGTTAAGCTCCAGCAAGGCCGTTTCAGCCGTGCGCAGCAGCTTCAGACGTGCCTCGAGCTGCACAATCTCTTGTTGAATTTGTTCAAGCGCCGTGGTCATTTGAGTGTGTCCTCGAGCGCGGTGATGCGCTTTCCAAAATCAGCAAGGAGTTGTGTTCCTGGCTCACAGGCCTCTTTGCTGAGAGCTTTTTCTAGCGCGGCGATGCGACGATATTGGTTTTCTGCGGTGATAATGAGATTAGAGACAGTTCCATCAAGCGCGGAGATGCGCTCATTATGCTCCCCTAAAAGGCCGTCCTTTTCAAGGTAACTCTCAAGCTTCTCAAGGGTTTCTTCAAGCGCGGCAATGCGCTGTTCAAAGTTGTCAATCCAAGATTCAAGTTTTGCCTCAAGCCGCAGAACAGATAAAGGAGAGGCAGGATTTGTGAATCTATCAATACTTGTCTCAAGCGCGGTGATGCGCTGTTCAAGTTTAGAGATGAAAGTTTCAATAATGGCAAGGCGATGTCGGTCGCTTTCCTCAAGCGCGGCGATGCGCTTTTCTATAGGACTTAGATGCGCAGAAAGAACTCCTTCGATGACGGCAATTTCTATTTCTTTTGTGTTCAATTGAACACCCTCCTCTTTTGCTAAGTGCAGTGCTGCGGCCCAGTTTCGAACTGGGGACCTCTCCCTTACCAAGGGAGCTGGTTTATTGGAATCTAACGACTTTTGGTGTCTTCTGGTTCATTTCGTTGTGCATTTGGTGCCGTTTTGTGCATCTGGTGTTCTGTGGTCGTGTTCACTTGAACACGGGAGCACTCCGCAAACATGGCTCGCTCAAGCTCGATAATGCGAAAATCGAGATATTCTGTAAATTTCTCAAGTTCTTTGATGTGCTTTTTCTTTTTCATTAAATGGTGCTGCTGTTTCGTAGTCAAGTATGTCCTTAAGGCTGGCATCATGCATCATAGAAAGGACTTCCAGTATCCCCTCTACGGTATCAGAAATAACCTCAGCTTTCTCCGTCCACCATTCCACGGTGCCATTATCGTCGTAATAAACTTCATGTATGGCGTAGAACGTTTCCTCTCCATAATGCCGCATTATTCTGTAGTTCCAAGTCATTTAGATCCCACCTTTTCTTTTTGATTCGCATTTCTCAATAGCAGCCTTAAGCCGTTTAATTGCGCGCACTTGTGCCCTATCAAGATCATCACTGTTTCCTATATTTGATTAATTTGGCTTGTGCTTCTGAACTCTGCTGCAGATCAGGCAAATCATCAGTTGTCCAGTTTTTCTCGGCAATTCGGATTGCCTCTTCTTCGGTTTCAGCCTCAACGTCCATTTCTATACGGCCTTTCACCTCAAATTTCACTCTGAATTCTGTCATTTTGCCACCTTAATCTCGTGCACCGTTTTAATCTCCAGCGCCTCGGCCGCGTCCCTCAGAAAATCAGGCGAAAACTTAACATAGATCCTGGAGGTAATGCGACTATCGCTGTGGCCGAGGAAGGCTGCAATTCTATCCATACTAACTCCCGCTTCGGCCATCCAGGATGCAGCGCTGTGTCTGAATACGTGAGCGGTGACCCAGGGCAGATCACAACGCTTTCCAGCGGCCGCCAGTCCCTTCTTGATGCTTTTGACCGGTTTACCATCCCACTCCACCACGAAATCACTCAGTGCGCCTCTTTTGGCCTCTTGGAGGGCCGCCATGAGGGTACGGTTAATAGGAACTGATGCCCGCCTTTTGCTTGTAGAAAGTCCATTCTGAGCGGTCAGATCGATTATCCGCCTCTCTAGATCCACTTGGTTCCACTTCAGCCCTAGCAATGCACCAATACGTGCTCCTGTTGTCATGGCTGCAATAACGCATAGTCGTATGTGCGGGGTGGAGCACGATGAAAGGAACCGGCTCGCTTGTTCCCGTGTCAAACGCAAATCCCGAGGTGGCGACATAGCCGGGCGGGATATGTAGGGGGCCTTGGCTATCAGGTTCTTTTTCTCTGCCCACTTCAGTGCACTCCTGAGTCGCCCGAGCTCCGTCGCAATCGTTCCGTCCTTACGGCCTCCGGCTCTGCGTTCAGATACATAAGCCACGCAAGTGTCATCCCTGATACTGGCCGCGGCCATAGTGCCAAAGAAAGGCAAGACAGAGCGCCCTTCAAAGCCCATAGTCTGAAATGAAGGTTTTCCCTTAAGCGTCTCGCGGTATCCATTCCAAACATATTCCACCGTTATGGTTTTTGGCCTGTTGGCGATTTCGTATTGCTCGGCAAAGGTTCTGAGTGCTCGCTCGGCAACATCACGATCTTTGGTGCGAAGTGAGACACGGCAGACCCGGCCTCGAATTCGATATGCGGCATAGTACCATCCTCGATACAAGACTTTACGGAACTTAGGACACATGCCTCGTACGCCTCTACGCCTTCAATAGGAACTCGAAGCAGTTTGCCCCCAAACCGGAAGGCTGGCAATTCCCCCTTCTGAATTAAACGACGAACAAAACGCTCGGAGCACTGCCAGCGCTCTGCAACATCTTCAGGTCGCAGGACTTTTGTCATTGTCGTCCTTTTCGAGAAATTTAATCCGCGCTACCGATATGGGAACCATATGCGCGCCCCCTTTAGCATCGCTAGCGCTGACCACATAACGGGTCACGCTTTCGATTTTCAATTCAGGGTCATAATCTCGGCTTGGCCGATGTTTCATGGTATCATCAATATGGTTTGCCATGTAGCATCCGCCAATGCGACAAGGAAGAGCTTGCCAAGGTCATAGATGGCCAGGGCCACCACTATGACCATGACACTGCGGACTTCAGAATGGTATGTCATCATCAATAATTTCTGCTGAGGTTCGCGTATCATCAGTTGTCACCTTGCCCTTCTTAACTTTATTTGGTGCAATCCGCACGCGGATCGCTGGCACTGTGGCGCCCTGGAATGAGACCATTGCCTCATAAAGGACGATCTGCCCTCCGATCCATTCTTCCGTGTCATCACCAAACATCTCGGCGATCTTGTTAGCATTGGTCTTGTTAAGAACGATGCCTTTGTCCTTGCCCTCGAAAAATAGGACTGGTTTTGGTTCGCCGTTGATCTCCCGCAGAGAAACGCTAACCATAGTCACGGTAACAGCTTTCCCATTGAGGTCAGCGGCCCTGAGGAATTCCGAGGGGAATGCAGCAGATATTCTCATGATAATCCTTTCAAGTGTTTTCACGTACCCATTTGAATAGGTACGGTTTCTTGTTTTTCATACATATCAGATCTCCCCGGTGAATAGGTGCACCGGTTCCCCAGTCATAACCTGCGAATTCTGCCGGGAACGGATCTGAATAGCTGTTGAGATCAAATGGTTTAGTTGTTTCTCGAGAAAGGGGCTCTATTCTGTGAGCGTCCCTGCCTTGCTCTTTGGCCAGAATTAGCCGGAAGTTATCAGATGGATTCTCAACACCAAAACGCTTTTGACCCCATTCCCATAATTCGTCTGTAACCATCATCACGTGTTTCATTTTCTTCCTCCAGCGAAAAGCGGTTTGTTCAGCATGCCGGTCTTCCCATCCATTGGCCAAGGAGCCCGATGGAACACGGTGGTAGTCCATGCTGACGCCTCATTTCGTTGATGATTGCTTCCGTGTTGCGCTGATTGGCAATAATTCCATTCCAATCCGTTCCGCCGCCATACCCGCCGCGTGCGGCATAGTAGCTATTCCAGAATGTCTCCGTTGAGTTCTGGGCATGCGCTGGCATGAGCATACCGAATAGTGCCAAGGCATCGACAAGCATTACAAATAGCACAGCTCTTATCACTATTTTTTTGCTCATTCCGAGGGCCAGTCCTGACATGATCAAGACAGCAGGCCCAATTACAAGAACATAGAACACTAACATTTTCATCACCTTGTGTTGATTGTTATAATTGGCTGAGAATTGCCAAATTTGGCAACCTCCAGCGCTTTCGGGTCGCCTCGTTCGAGAGCACCTCGTAGGGCTTTTCTGTCCCATGAATAAGAGGTTGTCTTTTCCGTGAATGGCGTCATAAAGTCTGGTGACACTGTGAAGACCAATGGCTGTTGCCCAGTCCTTAATGAAACCGTCAGATCCGGCTCAAATAGTTTTTTCACACCAACTTCCATCATTGTTTCCGCGACCCATGACCGGAATTTTTCCGCCCGTGCTATCAATCTGCTTTTGCGTGCCTGCATTTGATTGATGCGCTTTTGCAGGCCATCGATGCTGCACTCATCGTCTTGGATCTGCCTCACCAGCCCAGCCAAATGCTCGCGCAGATTGGTAGCGCCTTCCAGAGTATCAAGCAGCACCGGGTCATCATCATTGAGCTGATACTCCAGCTGTAATTTATGCTTGAGGTCCTTGTAAAAAATGGCTTCCATCGATAGCGGTTGATTGTTCATTTGCAGCCCGGAAGAGTTATTGTGAAGACGAAAATGGCCAATCCTTCAAAGAAAATAAGGACCAACATAGCAACAAGCAAAGAACGAATAACCATTTTATTACTCCTATACGCCTATTGCGGCGGGCCAGACGGAGGTAAGGAGAGGAACCCTCTAGCCTGGCCCGCCATCCCCGCTCTACCGGCTGCGCAATCAACTGCGCCTCCAAGGGAGCAGGGGTTCGATAAATCCGCGTGCGCGATAATGCAGCAGGCTGCTGATTTTAACGATTAGCTGATATCTCAGAGTCGGGTCGCCAATCATTGCCATGGCCAACAGCCAGCTGAACGGCGCTCCGCTATAGTACCAAGCGCCTATCATAATCCGGCGCCGGATGCGCTTGTAAGGCGATCGATACCAAGGGGGGCGAAGATCATTCATTTGCATTCCCCGCGGGAGACGTCTGTTCTTTCCGCTGCTTCCGTCAGAACTGACCTGATAAGGCAACTTCTAGTTCCGGTATCTCCCTCGAGCGTTTTAATTACTAGTCGCACAGCTCGCAGCAATACCGTAAGCTTGTGGGACAGGTCGATTTCAAGATCAGTCATGTCTCTCCAATCTACTGAGCCGGGTCCTGACATCGTATTGCCTTCCCTCGTCCACACCCAGTTTAGTGAAGCGCCATGTCCACCAAGCCGGTGAAACCTATTGTCGTTTCCTATCGTCAGTCAGTACTCTTGTGGATGGCGCTTCGCTCTGCCGCCTTCTTTCTTGGTTTGTGCCTCGGGCTTTCCCCTTCACATCCAAGCAATGCCTCAGCGGCAGGCCGAAGTCAGTCTCTACTGTAGCATCGCTTCCAGAATCGAGGCCACACGTGCATAACATGGCCATTCCACCCGTTATCATTGCCGGACGCGTTTACCCATGTCCTGAGATATTTTCGCCAAGGGCCCCACGTCGGAAGACGGTTGATCATGTCTTGTTTGGTCAGTCTCAAAGTGCATACTCCTATAGTTGCTATGTGAGGGACAGAATGACCCAAGCCATCCAAGCCACACATACCCAAGTGGCAAAGCAAAAAGCGAGTGCCACCAACCAAAAAAGTGCCAGCTTCATTTCTTCAGGAGCCTCAATGCTCGCTTGCTCCCGTGCTTGATTGCCTTGAGCCATGTCCAGCCAAAGCGGTCTGCTTTGTCATGAGTGAGCGGCCCATATGAACTATTGAGATAGTTGTGCTCATAAAGCAGCACAAAATAGTTCCGGCCGTCCACAGTCCACACATCGTAGTCATACATACTGCCTCCCATTTTCGAGCTTGGCGCTCGTGTCTGCCGCCCGGAGGCGGCAGAGGCTAGCGTCAGTTAACCAGTTCCCAATAGCGGCAGGCGCGGCCTTGTGTCTGATAATCCCAGCGGCCAATATACCAGTGACCATTTTCGAACATCAGCTCTTCGTCGGCGTGCCTCCAAATCAAAACCTGATTACCGTTGTGGTATCCTAGAGTAAGCATTTTCGTCTCTCCATTCCTGCACTCACAATGCATTCTGCAACTTAGCTTGGGGCTGATTACTCAGGAGGATTGCTTGCAGTGCTAGCTCCAGAACTTTTTATCGTTGTGGCCCTTCAAAGCTTCGCATCGATGCTTTTCTGTCAGCCCCAAGCTAAGTTGCTTTTTCCTGTCCAGCTCCCGGATCTGAGCCGGGGCCTTTGAGCGATGCCGTGTGTCCGCTTGCAAGGATCAATGTACACGTTCTTGTGCAGATGTCAACATGAAATATGTACTCTACGTAAAAAAAATTACATTACCCAAACCTGACATACGTTTCATTTGATGACACACGCGTGTCATTTTATAGGAGTGCGCCGCACCATATTTGCTCTGCGGGAAGCCTTTTTTGAAAGGACTTCAATGCATAGGTCATGCTGCAAGGGGCAATGGAAAGGGGAATGTTTCAGTCGTGAATTTCGCCAGCTACTCGGAGCAAAGATCGCAAAAGTTCAAGCTCAAGTTCTGCAGTCCGGCCGCTCGACACAAGAGCTTTCCGAGCTGCGAGAAATTCTAAAATCGCTTCCGTCAGAATCCGGCGAGCCCCAGGGGAGCGCACGGGAATCCGGTAAAGATCCAATATTGCCGCGACGACGGCTCTAATGATTGGCCTGAGCATCGCCATAGGTTCGTCGTTATTCGAGATCCCTTCGCCATGCAGGAGCCAAACCGCCCGGGTGCCGAACGCCAGCGCATATTTCTCAGCGGTCTCCACCCGATAATTATTCTGGCCATTTTCGTGGGATGCATAGGTTGATGGCGTCCAGCCAAACCTTGTTGCAGCTGCACGGGCTGATCTAAAACCTGCAGCTTGACGGGCCTGACGGAGGCGAAAGTTCATTGATCCCACGGTTGCAGGTCAAATATTTTCCAGGCTCCAGGTCAATCATTATACACAAACCCATATTGACACGCAAACATGATTTATGTAGCCTGGGCGAATGGACCAGATTGTCAAAGATCCCGCGGGGGGAGCCCGTCTTCGCCGAAGGAATAAAGCGGATCCCAATGTCACGGTTGTTGGGGTTCGCTTGCCCGCGAGCATGGCTCGCCGGATTGATGGGATCAGGCGCGTGCATCCCGAGCTTCCAACACGCTCAGCCGTTATTCGGGAGCTTGTGATTGAGGCTCTGGACCGGAGGAGCGCAGATGGATGATGTCATCGCATTTGCCCAATTTGGTGCTCTCCTGACTACGCTAATTGGTATTGGCACTTTCATTTTTATAGTTTCCAGAGGTTAGTTTTTTTCTCCCTGGCCTCTGGGACTTGGCGGTGCTGCCCACCTCAGCACCGCCATTTTTCTCCAGGATGATTCCATGCCGCGCAGTAGCGAAATCAATTCAATCCACATTCCGGTAGTTGCTGAGCTGCGCCGCTGGATCAAGCCAGAGTGGCGTTTCTTCCATTGCCCCAATGGTGAACTTAGATCGCCACATGTGGCTGCAAAACTCAAGGCCATGGGCGTGCTGCCAGGTATGCCTGATCTGGTCCTGATGGCTCCAGGATTGGGTATAACAAACGATTATTTCCTTGAATTCAAACTACCCGGGAAAACGTTGTCGGACGTGCAAGAAGACTTTCGCATGTGGGCTGTCCGTCGAGGTAGTCCGTATGTAGTTGCATACAGCCAGAGTGATGCATTTCGTGCATTCACCGAGTGGGATTGCTGGTTGGTCAGAGCCGATTGGTTCACATAGGAGCAAGACGGACATGCGTTTCAATGTTGCATCCAATGCAAATGACAGACGAAATGAAGACCACAACTTCTGGGAGAGACAAAAGGAGGCATGCGAAAAATTTGCAGAGGCACTTGAAGTAGCTGGCGCCAAACGCAGCATTGGCAAGCCATGCGAGCATGACAGGCCCAGGCTGATATCCGCTCGAACTGAAATTTCAGGATGCAGCTCGTCTGCCGGATGGGATGTAACGGAGGGATAATTTGCGCGGCCGCAACAGCGATTACATCGAAGCAGAGAAATACCTTGCGCTTTGCCGCATGGGAAAGATGCGGGCCGTTAAAGAGCATGATGGGTGGGGCGCTCGCATCATTTGCGTTTCCAATTCCGGCAAAACGTCGAAGGTTATCAAGTCTAAATATGCATACATGTTTGAGGCGTTTATGCTCGAGTATGGTAATCGCGACGGGCTATTTGAAGGATGCGATCAGACAGCAGAGGTGAAATGAGCGACGAAAAATTTACCATTCTCACTGCTGGCCTTCACTTGCTTACCGACGAACTCCAAAGCTGGGGCATCGAAAAGGGCCACACGACCCATCGAATGGTTGGAGCCGCCAGAAAACAGCTAGTCATGAAACTTCATGGAGAGGGTCTTTCACAGCGGCAAATTGCTGCGCTTGTTGGAGTGGGTCACAGAACAGTAGGGCGCGACATTAATGAAGCAAATGGGTCAGATGACCCAAATGACCCAGAAAATGACCCAGAAGCAGAACAGGAAGGAGACACTCATGATCTTGAGGAATGTGATGCTCCGTCGCGAACATCAGAACTAGAAGAAAGGTGGCGTTACAATCTTTCTTTGATGGCTGGATATTCAATCGATCTTCCCGAATACTGGGAAAAACATTTTAAAGGATGGCAAAATGTCAACTTAACATCAAATGATGTCGAACTAGTGAGAAAGGCAATAATGGCCTGGAAGATAATAGAAGAAAGGATGAAAGAATGGGTAAACTAAGACCACGTAGATTTTACTTTAACGACATCGCAACTTCATATGAATTGCTGTCGGCTGATCCTGCGACGAAAACGGTAGTCATAGAGCCCCCGTTTAAGGCTGGTAAGCCGGGAAGTAGTAGGGAATGTTTGGTTTCCAACGCGATAATGGATAATCCGCATGTGTTCCCGCATCCTGTTTATGGAGCCCAAACAATTAAATCTAGAACAGATATAGTAGATAAAAAGAAAAAAGGTGGCACTCCTTCTCATGTCGTTGTTTATCAGCATAATTGCGGAAAAAGAACGAATGCAAATGACGATGAAAATTTGACTCAAGAAGACCTTGAAACTCCAATCACGCTAAAACCGCTTAGGCAAAAACAAAAATACATTGTTGGTAGCGAAACTGGCGGCAGTTCAAGGGTGTTTTCCAAATTGTGCTTGAAAGGTACGCGTGCTCGGGCGCTCAGAGCCAAGCTTATTCCTGATGAAGAACTAACGCGCAGAGAACGAGAAATTCTGGGCAAATGATATTTGTCCGCGGAAATTCCAGGATTTTCCATGCTCATTTCCGCGGACATTTTCAGGCGTCTTTCTGTGCTGAAGCTGCAGCCAGAAGCTATGTCTACAGTATTGGAGATAATAGCCGATATTCAAACACATAACAACAACAGACGTGAAAAAGACAGAGACAGGAAAAGGAATGTCCGCGGACAATCCGCAGAAAAAGAAAGGTCCCCCCATACCCCCCTAAAGAAAAATATAAATAATATTATACCACGCAAGCGCGAACTGCCGGAGGGCTGGCAGCCAAACGAGAGCGATCTTGGTTATGGCAAAAAGCTCGGCCTCCTGAACGGCCAATTTGAAGGTCAGCTGGAGGCGATGAAGTTGTGGGCTAAAGCTAATCGAATTCTCAAGGTCGATTGGCACGCTACCTTGAAAGGCTTCCTTCGAAGAGAAGCAGAGAAATTTTCCCCGCGGTCCAGCAATGGTCCGGTTGGGACTAAATCGAACTGGCGAATAGGAGGCGATGGCAAATGGACCAAGGATGCGCCGTGAAGGGCCGCAATCGCAAGCATGGGCCGCGTTATCCGTCCGGCGATATCAAGCCAGACGAAAGCGATTATTCCCCGACTGCGGTCAGGCGGCTGGTTGATGCATCGATTGCCGGGGCCAGCCATCCCATGTGGGCAACACCATTCGGTCGTATGCACCTCGAAGGCAGGTTCACTTATGCTGAATATGCTGCTGGGAGGCGCTGGGATGGGCTACGGCGGCAGTATCTGATTGCTATCGATGGGCACAGGTTAAATCCAAGATCGGCCGCCACAGAGCTTGGTAGGGGCAATGAGCCTGACCCAGATAGCTATGCTGGCATACGAATGGCCAAGGATCATATAGCAGCGGTTAAGGAATTTAGTGCGGCATACAAGGCCTTGCGTAGCCAAGGCCCATTTGTGACATTTGTTGTGGAGTTTCTTTGTAAAAATGATGGCAGAAGAATAGTTAGACACGAAGAATTTTTGGCAGCCAAAAAGGGTTTACAAACTCTTGCACAGTTTTTTTTCAAATGAGGCTTGACTGCGTATCAAAAACTTGGGAAATGCAAGGTAGCAGTTTCTCTGTTTACATCCCATACAAATTTGGTGAGCATTAGTGCCAGGGTTCCAAAAAGGGCACCCTCGCGTAGGCGGTCGCCAGCTTGGTAGCCTGAATAAATCCACAGCTGACATCAAGGCGCTAGCGTTCCAGCATTGCCCGAAAGCCATCGCGTTTCTGGTCTCGGTTATTGAGGCAAAAACTGAACCTACCGTCACCAAGATCGCAGCTGCCAAGGAGTTGCTTGATCGCGGAATCGGCCGAGCTGCGCAACCGCAAACTGGTGCCGATGGCGATGGCCCGGTTGAGATCAAGCATATCATCAGTTGGCAGAAATGAGGTAGGTTTATGAGCATTCTCGGCATGTGGATTTTTGTGGCGGTTATGTGGATTTGTGTTTTGTGCTATGCGATGATTGTACTCCGGCCGCAGAGAATGCCATTGTGGGTTGCATGGTTGGCGGTTGTATTTGTTATTGGTTTTCCGTTGTTGGCGCTTGCGCAAAGCCCAACTGTTTCCAACCCGACTGGAGGCGTAAGCGTTCCCTATAGCATCACAGCTGGTGCAACGGTGAATTTCACAGGTTCTACACCTCCGCCGCCCCCGCCACCTCCTCCTCCACCGCCATCCGGCACATTCACGGTTAGCTCCTGCACACAGCAGATCCCCGACACTGCGACATTCTACACGGATAGCCCTTTGGCTCCTCTCGAGAGCGATGTTGCGGGAGCACCTCCATTCTGGATCCAGACGCAGAGCGGCAGCAAATATTGGCTGTTCCAGGGCCCATACAATGCGCCAACCGGCACTCCGCCAGGCTACAACGTGCTGGCCTTCAATGGCAGCACAACTTGGTTTTCAAACCCGAAGGCTGTGCCTGGCCTATTTTGGGTCATGGGCGTGTTCGAGGATCCGGCCAGCAAGCGGCTGATTGCAGTTCTACACACGGAGGAAGCAGACGGTGGCACCAACGATTTTAATGTCATGCGGCTCAGTCTGGCAACTGCCGCCTCTAACTCTGTGGCCAATCCAGTCGGAAGTGCTGGCAACCCATGGATCGTGCTGGGCAATATTGTCAAATTTACCGACGAATCAACCATGCAGGCCAATGGCTTCAACATCGGAGGCACCAACCCGATAGTCGGTCAAGACGGCTACCTCTACGTCATGTACACCGGCACCTACCTCGCTAGAGCCTCCATTAGCTCCGTACTGGCTGCTGCGGTGAATGGAACAGCTGCGCCGTGGATGACCTATTCGACTGATGGGACATTTGATTCGCTGTCGATAAACGGAACCGCCACTTGGGCGCATATCAGCGATCCAACGAACGAAATTGGCGCCTCTCACACTGCCGTGGCGTTTTCCATCTATGACAAGCACTTCTATACGACTGAGAACAATTATCTGTTTAATTCTACAGATCTCATCCATTGGACCAATGTGGGTCAGTTCTTGGGCGTGTGCGGAGTCTACAATGCGGCGACGGATGGGCCGTTCTATTACAGCATCTTCGACCCAAACACGCCGCTCTACAACCAAGCCACCCAAGTCGGGAAATCGTTCTTCGTAAATGCGGCGTGGTTCAAGAACGGCGCCAATGGCAACGGCTGGGTACAGACTGGCATCACCCTCAACTAGGAGCTTTAGTTCAATGCGCCCCTATCATCCAATTAGTTATGTCTACGCCTTGATATTTGGTATTATTGCAAGCTTTTCCCTAGTTGTCGGGCTGCTTGTTGCTAGCGGCGCGCATGCGCAATCACCTACGATCAGCAATCCTACGGCCACGATTACCAATTGCGTCGGCTCGCCAGTAACGTCATGTCAGGTCACCTGGCATGGCGGTATCACTCTTAACTGATTTACCTATGCCGGGGCTATCGGACTGACCGGTCATCGATTCGGGGTAAGGAATGGTAGTTGCGATGAAAGTTCGCAACCGGCACCACTCTCATAGGAGCTTTAGCTTATGCGATCAAATTCACGTCTAATTGGACAGGGAATAGCAATATTTGTTTTCGCGGTGCTAACAACACTTGGTGCATATAGGCTTGCCGATGCACAATCAGCCCCCACGATTAGCAATCCCACGGCGACGATCACCAATTGTGTGGGCTCGCCGGTTACGTCTTGCCAGGTCAATTGGAATGGCCTGCTCAATGTCAGCGGCGGCACTGGCACCGGCGGTTCTCCCCCGCCAGCTGGCGGATATGTGTTTGATAAAGCCGCTAACACTGCCAACCTTTTGTCTTTTCCTATTTCCACCTCTGGGCCGAATGAGCTCGTCTTTGTGTTTTCTGTTTTTCAAGGAGCTACAAGCTGTGCGATATCCGATACATCTGGCCTGACATGGACACCGGTCATTTCCAAGGTCGCCTCGAATGAGTGTGCTTGGGTGGCCAAAGCACCTACCGCGCTATCAGCCGATACGATTACGGTCACCGCTCCCGGCAACCTCTACAATTTCAACGCCTGGGCGGCCTTCAGTGGCGGCGCTCAGACCCATGATACCAACTCCAGCGTTCCGGCTTCGAGTTTTGGCAAGTCCGTGATGGTTTCGCCAAATGGCGCAACCGGTCTTGCCATTGGATTGGTCAATCCGTCCGTTGGCGGGGCAGCAAGCTTTGTTCCCGATACCGGTTTCACCAATGCTACAACGACTGGCCCGCTCAACCCGCTCAGCGTCGAATATCAGATATTCAGCACCAAACCGGCATCTCTGACAATCGGCGCCAATGGCGGGAATAGCGTTGGCGCAGTGATGGCTGACATTTGGGATTGATCATTCATGAACCCTCTGAGGTTGCTTCTTTTATGGCTGTGCCTAGTTGCAGCTCTCCTTATCGGCGCTTATTGGAATGGAGTTTTTGCCCAGCCCTTTGGCTGGGAGCCGGAGCTTGAACTTCGGACATGGCATCATCATCGCTGGTGGAAGCATCACGACTGGCATCATGATGCTTGGCGTGAACATCATCGTCGGAGCGATTGTTGCTGGAACACCCATAACCATGAACACGAATGGCGCTTTCTGCATCAACACGGCGATGAGCATAAGCATTGGCATCGCGGGGATGGTGAAAGGGATTGGCGATGAAACCGATTGATATTACTTACAAAACAGCTGCAGAGCTGGAGATAACCGAGGAAGAGCGGGAAAGCCTGACCGCGGTTATTGACAAGCTTCTTGGTCTTCCACTGCCTAAGTTTCAAATGAGGCATCGTTGTGAATGCATCGAGGGCCAAGCAGGCTTGTACGCTAATGGCTTAGTCCATAGCCCCCCTCTCAACAGGCTATTTTTCCCATTCGGTAGCCAAGGCGCAAGCGCTTGCTGGGATCACTGCAAACATCCATGGGATGCCACGCCAGCTGAAGCGGCCAAGGCCGTTGTGCGCTTTCTGCAGGGTGAATGATGGACCGGATAATGTCGGATTATCCTGGCCTATTCGGTTTGTCTGGCAATGTCGAAGATCGGCGCAATCCTTATGGCAGGGTTATGACGCCTCAGCTGGCACAAGTTCAGGCAGAAGTGCCGATGGTGCCGCAATACAATGAGCAGCTGAGCAGTTATGGCCAGGGGAGTATTCCCGTTGGGCGGGAAGCGGAGCCAGGTTATGGTCCAGTTATACCATCGGTCATGCCTCAGAACCAGCGGCCGCTGATGCAGGGGTTTCAGCCACCGCCGCAACCTCCGCCAATTCAGAACATGAATTTTCAGGGAACTGCTCTTGAAAAGCTTGGGGCGTCATGGCCCGGTAATCCTATCCCAATCAATCTTATCTCAGCACTGAGTGGTGGTTAATTAATGATGAGAAAGTGTGCAATAAATGTGGCCTAGCGGACTGTTTGGCATGGCTGGTAACCCCAATCAGCCTGGCGGCAATCTTTCGCCGGTTGCTAATGCTTTTCTCGGAATGGGATCGCCGCAAACTCAGTCAAACTCATTCATGCCTGCTCCGCAGCCTGGGATAGCCGGTCAGATGCAACCTGGCGCAATGCGGCTAGGGATGCCCACCCAGACGCCTCCAGCTGTTCAGGCTCCTGCCCCCCAGGCAATGGCTCAAGGCCTCTCCTCGCCTTCGCCAGCGGCTACGATTGGCCCTCCGGCTGCCCCAATGAGTACGGGGGATCATTCTTTTAGTACTGGATATCCGGCACCCAATGATGCTGCGACGATAGCGGCGACTATGGCTAGGTACGGCGGCGTCTTCAGGGGCGCCGCCTTGCCGGGAGGGGGAGGTTTCAGGCAACCATGATGATTTATTCTAGAGCTTTTTGGGAGGGGTTTATGGATGGTTTCAGCGGGATCTGGCTTCTCGTTCCCTTGTTTCTGCTAATCTATTTTATCCTTGAACGGACATCCCGCGGGCGAAGATATCACGCTAGATTACTAGCCGAGAGCCTCAAGCGGAATGATCCAAGAAATCCGCTCCGAGATCCCGTATAAGCCGAGGTCTTGGTTTGTACCATTTCACGATAGAACTCAGCGATTTGCTATTGGTGTTGCTCATCGCCGTTGCGGCAAGACTGTTGCTTGCGTCAATGACATGATCTACAGGGCGGCTATTAGCCCGCTCACTTTCTACAAGGCCGCTTATATTGCTCCCTATCTGAGGCAGGCCAAGGATGTCTCTTGGACGTATTTTAAGCACTACGGCGAACCGCTCATTGCCAGAGTCAACGAATCAGAGTTATGGATTGAGCTGTTTAATGGGGCACGCATCCGCATCTACGGGGCAGACAACGCCGATGCTCTCCGAGGCGGATATCTTGATGACGTTGTCCTCGACGAATATGCGGATATGGACCCCAGCGTCTGGGGCAGTGTCATTCGGCCGATGCTTGCCGATAGAGCCGGTACAGTAACCTTTATCGGCACGCCTAAGGGCCGCAACAACTTCTTTGAAATGTGGTGCCGCGCTAAGGAAGATCAGAAGTGGTTTAGCTTTCTTTGGCGCGCAAGCGAGACTGGTGTGCTACCGGAAAGCGAGCTGCAGCTGGCTCGCGGCGACATGACTCAGGAGCAATATGAACAAGAATTCGAATGCAGCTTCGAAGCCGCCATCCTTGGAGCCTACTACGGTCGGGAGATGGCTGAGTGCGAGAGATCAGGACGAATTAAGACAAATCTTGAGGCAATTGCGGGATCGCCTATCCATACTGCCTGGGACTTCGGTAATGGTTCAAATATGGCCGTCTGGGTTCTCCAAGTTGGAACAGATGAGCGATCTAGACCCATGTTGCTCATTCACGATTTTATCCAATCCGCAAACTGGTACTTTGACGACTATCTCGCTGAGGTGAACAAGCGTGGCTACAACGGCACTGATTATGTTCCTCATGACGCTCGTGTGCCTAGTTTTGAAACAGGCAGAACCAGAATTGAAACTATGGTTGCTGCTGGCCGCAAGCCCGTGCTGGTTCCTGATCATCACGTCGATGACGGGATAAATGCTGTCAAGCTGACCTTTCCACGGATGATCTTCAATGGAACTGCTTGCAAGATCGGTATTGAGGCTCTCAGACAGTATCGCGCAGACTGGGACGAAAAAGCCAGGGTTTTTAGGACGGTGCCGCGTCATGATTGGTCGTCTCATCCTGCGGATGCTATGCGCTATCTCGCGATGGCTTGGCGAGAGCTGATTGCTACGAAGGATGAGCCACCCGCGCCGCTGTTCAAATCTCTTGGTGATCTGACGTTTGACGAATTCTTCGAGGTTGAGGAAACACTTCCAACAGTGAGAATATGATGAATTTTAGAGACTTGCTTGGCATAGCATTAGGCGCCGTAATTGGCGTCTTTCTTTTTGGGCAGGATGCTTTCGCGACTGTCAACGCGCCAGCGCACTATCCATCGCCGCTGACCGTTAATCCTTCCCGAACCTTCTACGTCTCCCCTAATGGTTCTGACGTGGGCGGTTGTGGAGGCGGGCCAATCGGCGCAGGCAGCAATTGCGCGACGCCGTGGGGAGCCAACAACAACATTGCTCTGACTGGCGGTGATACCGTTATGGTTCAGGGCTCGGCGCCAACAGAAACGACACTTGGTTCGTCTGGGTGGATCAACTACAACATGGGTGGAGGGGTTACCTTCACGGATTCCGGAACGGCCAACACGCCAACTGGATACATCAACTATATCTGCACCGTAAACCATGGGTGCAAGTGGACTTGCAACAATGCTGCTTCGGATGGTTTTGCTTGCTTGAATCTGACCGGGAATTTCATTGCCTTCGACGGCATGGAAATCGATGGTGTAAACATCCAAGGCTACAACGGCTATAACAACAACAATACAAATACTTACAACGCTCCCGGTCAGCTGTTCCGCTCCAGCGGCCACCACCACATGCATCTGAACGGCATCTATCATGGCTCCGGGGGCGGGTTCGGTTCGAGTGTCGGAACCGACTACGAATATGTCTTTGCTACTGAGCTATATGATTTTGCTGGCGTTAACAGCTGTCACACTTCTGCATACGGGCCTGCTGCCATCAATGTGATCGGCGGCTATGTTGCTTCCGGCACGTGGGACAATCTGCCGAACCATTATCAGCTTATCGGCAATGTCATTCATGATAGCGGAGAAACGACTGCGGAGCCCGCGGTTTCCTGTGCAGGTCAGCCGACATATCACACAGACGGGAATTGCATCTCTATCGATCATTGGTCTCAGAATGGTTATCCATACGGCGCGCTTATCGCCTATAACCTGCTCTACAATTGCGGTGGTCGCGGGATAGAGGTCAATAGTCCTACCAATGTGACGATGATTAACAACACCGTCTGGAATGATTGCATTGATGCGACCTTTAATACTGGCACTCAGGGCGGGTGCGGGATGGCCGAAGTTGGCAGCAGTAATTTGTCTGGAACCACGGCTACCTGGAAGAATAACATTTTTTTCCGTACCGCATCTGCATCAGGAGATGCTTCGGGAAGCTATCAAACTGGCGGCTTTTCGATGCGGCTTGATGGTGGTACGGATGCCGGAATCACCAACAATGTCACGTTTGATCAAAAAGCGGGCGGTGCTTCGGTGGCATCTTTTTCCGCAGCAGACAATGCTGGCAACGTCTCGAGAATTATAGCCAATAATACCACGGGGACCGATCCGAGGCTCACCAATCCTCCGCATCAGACTTTGAGTGATTTCCAGCCTGTAGGTGGCGACACTATAGTCATTGGCAAGGGCGCCTCAACTTCGAGCATAACTCCTGTGATCGCATTTGTCACTCCTGACGGCAATCAGCCCTCCAATCCGCCAACCATTGGTGCCTTTGTTCAGGGTTCTACTCCACCTCCCGCGCTTGGCCCTCCAGTCAGCATCAACGCTGGCGGTCCGGCTGTTGGCAGCTTTATTGCAGACGCCGGGTCCACTGGCGGTCTCACGATTGCAAACAACCCCTCTGGAGCGGTTGATACGAGCCTAGTTGCCAATCCGGCGCCAACGCTAGTTTACCGGTCTGAGCGCTATGGCAATTTCAGCTATCAGGTAAACAATGCTGTTCCTGGGAAAACCTACGTTGTGAATGTTCACGAAACCGAAGACGTTGACAATGGCGCCAATATCCGTGTCATGGACATTTCCATTAACGGAACTATCGTGTTCCCTTCGTTTGATATCTTTGCTGCTACCGGAGCACTTCATAAGGCTATAGTCAAAACAGCCAACGCGGTTGCGGACACCAACGGAAACATCACTATTGCTTTTGCTCCGCATGCTGGCAGCACCGACACCAGCGCAAAAGTAGACGGCGTGGAGGTTCTCAATCCCATCCCGGCCCCGCCGTTGCCAGGCAATTTTAGCTACCAGACCGGCCGCTGGTATACGCTGGACCTGCATATTCCCTCCTCGGTTGCTCCGGTTGCTCATGCGGCCAACACGATCCGCTGCGCGCCTGCCGGTATGCGCAACACGGCGACAATCAACAATGTTTCAGCTCGGATCTACAACGCGGATGCAAGCGGTCATCTGGCTTTTGGCATCTACGGCAACGGGCCTGACAACCGTCCGGCAAATCTAGTGACCACTTCGGCCACGATGGCGACGACGCCGTCAGGGGCCGAGCCAATTGCAGCACTAGGTGCAAATGTTCAGGGAGGTCCTAGCGGCACTGGAGTGACTGACAAGTTCTGGGTCTGCTCCAACACAGATAGCGCTACGGCCTCCTTTGCCTCCGTCAGCCCAAGCGGAGGATTAACCTCCACTTTGCTAGGATCCACGACGCCAGCGAATATCCTGCAGACTAGCGGCACAAGTGCGGTCATCAGCCATCTTAGCTGCGCAGGCGCGGCGTGCAATGGCGGCACGAGCACTTTTGCCAGTGGTTTCCCGGCCAATCTTGCCGGTTCGACATGGACAGAGCAGACGACCGTGGATATGCCTATGATAGCGGTTCAATTCATATCGGTGCCATGATGAATGGCCTTCCGCCGTTTGTACTCTTAATTGTTTTTTATTTTGTAGGCGTTTTTGTGGGCTATCTCTGGGGGAGCAGAAATCCCATTAAATGACCTACGAAGCCAGCTCTACCGCAGATAACACTGATTCAGAAAGTGATCGCGGAGTAGAGTATTGGCTAACTGAGCTTGCTAAGGCACAGCGCGCTCCAGGGATGAAATCCTGGAATGAGCGGTGCAATTCCATTCATCGGCTCTATCGCGATGACCAGACAGCGCGGCGCCGCAAGCGCCGTTATGCTATGCTCTGGTCGAACATGGAGACCATGAAACCGGCAGCTTACACCAAGCCGCCAGTTGCAGTTGTCCAGCGGCGCTATAGAGACAGCGATCCGATTGGCCGGATGGCGGTAGAAGTGCTCGAGAGGGCAATTAATTTCACATTCGAGACGAATGACTTTGATAATCGCTTTAAGCAAGTACGTGATGATTTTCTGCTTTACGGCCGTGGCGTTGCCCGTGTCTCTTATGACCCTGTTCTTTCCACCGTGCCGGATTATGACGATGAATCCGGCCTCGATGTTACCAGTATGGTTGGTCCTGATCAGGAAGCAACTGAACGGAAAGAGCACGCCGAAGAAGAGCAAGACCCAGGCGAAGTGCTTCAATTCGAAAACGTCAAAATAAGGTTCGTACAGCGGCAAGATTTTGTGCATCAGGAGGCCCGAACCTGGGATGAGGTTGACTGGGTTGCTTTTCGCGGATTTCTTAACCGCGAGGGTCTTGTTGAGAGGTTTGGTGAGAAAATTGGAAACCAGATTTCCGTCAACGTCTCAGAAACCTATCGCAAGGACGACTATGATTTATCTTCAGTAAGCGACAAGGCGGAGATATGGGAAATCTGGGATCGCTGTCATGAGGAAGTGCTTTGGATATCGAAGGGCTTCAAAGAGGTTTTAGATCGTGGATCGCCCTATCTTAAGCTCGAAGATTTCTATCCCTGTCCGCGCCCGGCTTATGGTACGCTTACGAACGAGTCCTTGGACCCCATACCGGACTATGTCTACTATCAGGATCAGGCTGAGGAAATTGACCGTCTTACAGCCCGTATTGGAGCACTCACTGATGCCCTTAAGCTTGTTGGCTTCTATCCGGGAGGCCCGCAAGGCGACGGCGCGCCTGAAATCGAAAAGGCGCTAACCCCCGGTTATGAAAACCGCATGATTGCGGTGAAATCCTGGGATGCCTTTAAACAGGGCGGAGGAGGCCAAGGAGCGCCTATCGTCTGGTTGCCCATAGAACAAGTCGCAGAAATCCTGAAGGGCTGTGTGGAACTCCGCAAGCAGCTTGTGGACGACGTGAACCAGATCTATGGAATCAGTGACATCATGCGCGGCGACGGTCAGGCGCAGGAGACTGCGACAGCGCAGAGCATCAAAGCCCAGTACGGCTCTATTCGGATCAGAACACGTCAGCAGGAGCTAGCGCGCTTCTGCCGCGATATTTCCCGGATGACCGGCGAGATTATAGCGACACATTTCCAGCCTGAGACGCTGCTGAAAATGGTTAACATCAAGCTGCCAACTAGGCAGGATGTTATGATGCTGCAGCAAAAGCAGGCCTTAATGGCTGCTGCGCAAGCTGGACGTCAAGCTGGAATGATGGCTGCCCGCCAAGGGCTTTCAGCCAGTCCTGGCCAGGCACTTGGACAGGCTCCCCCTGCTGGTCCGCAGCTATCTATGGCGCCTGCAGGCGAGCAATCACAGCCTAGTGGTGGGTTTTCCTCGCAGGCGCCTTCTAATTCTGGTCCGACGATCGATGACGTAATGGAGCTGCTTAGGGACAATGTGCTAAGGCACTTCAGGATTGATATCGAAGCTGATTCAACCATTGTTGGCGATGAAAGCCAGGAAAGGCAGGATCGCAATGAGTTTATTGCAAGCATTACAAAATTCATGGAGGTCTGGGGGCCTATGGTCGCCGCGGAACCTGCTTTATCTCAGTTGGCTGGTGGTCTTCTCCAGTTTGGCGTGCGCGCTTATCGCGTTGGCCGTGAGTTAGAGGAACTGATCGAAGAGACTATTCAAAAGGCTCAGCAAATGCCTCCGCAACCGCGTGGCAAGGGTGACCAGTCCAAAGTGCAAGCTGAGATGATCAAGCTCGAGGGGACGAAGGTCAAGAGCCAGGCTGAGCTGCAAAACACTCAGATGGAGTCCCAGCAGCATGCATTCGAAGCCGGACTTAAGATGCAAACTGAGGCGATGAAACAGCGTGCCGATCAGGCCAAGATTGGAACAGAATACGCGAAGGTTGGCGCGGCGCACGCGAAAGCTGGTGCTGATCACGTAAAGGCGCAAGCTGATATCATAAAGGCCCTCCAGCCGCCTGCGCCTGCGAGACCACAACAAGGAAACAAGCAATGATCTGCTTTGAAGAATGGGGAGGTCTTACCTGATGGGATTACCTGTTGGACAAGACAGCTCGCCTCTGAACAGCATGCTCAATATCTCAGGCGCTACGGTTGCGAAGGTTGGCGGAGGGTTTGTCTACTCTCTTGCGGTAATTACCGGTCCATGCAGCATTTATGATTTTGCTGCAGCCTCTGGGCAGGGGGCGGCAAATTTGATTTGGACGTCCCCTACCGCGACGGGAATATATCAGCTCAATTTCCCGTTTAAACTGGGTTTGCTTGTAGTCCCCGCTGGCGGCACGGCTACAGTGAGTTTCCAATGAAACTGGCATGATGAAAGGAACGAACTATGCCATTCTACTATGACGTAACGCGGCAGGCTACCTCAAATGGCTCTGCGGGGACTGCCTCCACTCATCTCTGGGGGAAGACGATAGCCAATCAAGAAACTGTTGGCATCGGACTCATTTTGGTTGCTGGCCGGTTTGGAACCGCGGGCGGTGCACAGTTCCGTCTGAATACGAACACCGGAACAACGGCGTCTGGCGGCACGGCGAACACGCCAGGGGCAAAGAATATCCGCGGCGCTGTTGCTGCCCAAAGTGTATGGGCTGATGACACGTCGGCAATCACTGCTGGCACCACGCTCAAGCAGCGCTTGTCCATCGGCTGGGCGCAGACTGGCGGCACGGGCGGCTATCAGGCACTTGAGCCTACTGACAAGATTCAAATGATGCCCAATGCGACCAGCCCTGTTGATGTCGAATTCACTTCGGTTGCCTCCAGCGCCTCAGTGACCTTTGATCTGACGGTTGAGTTTGGCGAAGGCATCTAATCTTTGCCTCTTCCCTCAGATACCCGCCGCAACTGGGATAGCCAGCTAGATAACAATCTCCCTGATTCACGTGTGGCTTGGTGTCCAGATCACAAGCTGGTTTATGTTGGTGGAAGGCAGCGACAGCATGTCTATTGTGCGTCTTGCGGGGAAAAGGCCGGAGTGATCAGGCCGGAATGGTTTGCCCATGTATTCTATCTGTGTGAGCCATGCTGTGAAAAATATGGATTGATCGAAGGGACAATTGAGGTGCCTGAAGCCCTCGTCCGCTAGGGAGTAAGGCGTGTCAAATATCACGTTCATTGCGGATGGTGGCTATAACAGTGCAGCTGCGACCAGTGTCGCACTTACCAAGCCCGCTGGTGTAACTGCCGGTAATCTTTTAATAGCGTTTGTTGGTGCACAGGATAACAATGCCGGTGCGGGTTCAGTAACAGTTACTACGCTTGCTGGCTGGACGCGTATTATTGATAGTCCACGTACGGCAGCCTTAGGCGGTAATTTCAAGGCTATTCTTTCCACGTTTTGGAAGGTCGCAGGAACTGCCGAGCCAGCAACTTATACATGGTCATCTGCGCTTAATGGCGGAACCCTTTCGGGCATGGATGGGAACATTCGTGCCTATGCCGGTACGAATGGCGTAGCCCCGATAAATGGCACATGCTCCGGTGCATTGGCGGGGCTTGGTGGGCCGTGTCCTTGCGGTGCCAATAACGAGACGACCTTTGTTAAGGGTGAAAAGGCTGTCTATTGCTGCTTGGACGAAGGGAATGCAGCAAACACTACATGTTCTCCCAATTCCTTAAGTGATACCTTTACAGCCAATGGCGTATTTGAAGCGTATTCAATCGGTGATTTTGATCCGACTTCGACGCCAGCGGCGCAAAGCATTGGGCTTTCTTCCAATGGTGCTGCTACCTCAGTCGGCTTCACGATCCTTCCGGCGCCACCGCCTCTAACATCGTTTTCTGGTAGGTTTGGTCCGCGCTCTTTAGGGCGATTTGTTTTTCAGGGCTGGGATCAGTTAGTTCCCCAGTTAGATAGGGAAAACTTTCATTTCCAGCCTCGTTTCAGTCCAGCGGGTATTAGTGGGTTCAAATACAACAGCTGGGATAAACAGCCTCCTGTAATCGATCAGGAAAACCCACATTTTGTCTTTGACTTTAAGCAAGCTGGTATTAGCGGATTCAAATACAACAGTTGGGATTATTCAGCAACAGTTTTTGATCTTGAGAACCCACACTTTATAGGACGATTTAGCCAGCCTAAATTAGGTTCATTCAGATATACGAATACTGCTGATATACCTTTAGTTTTCATTGTTCCTGAAACCAACACTTCTTTCATTAGTCAGTTTCATCCTTCTGTTCTATCGTGGTTCAAATATAATAGCCTGGATGAAGCGTTACCGCCTATTTCGGAAACGAATGTCCATTTTGTCGGCCGGTATGGGCGCGCAGTTCTAAGGGCGTTCCAATACAACAACTGGGATCCAACGGGGCTCAATATCCCGCCGATCCTGCCACCTCCGCCACCGCCTCCAGCACTGTTGGCGACAGCAACGATTGCTGCCTATCACCGGCGGACGATACAGAAGAATTTCGACATTTCACGGGTTGTAATTGCCCCCAATGAGTTTGTCGAAGACATGGCCCTTGAGGCGCTGATCCAATTGGCCATCACTGGTGACATTATATCGATACGGGCGCTGGACAAACTTAGGGATGGGCAGGTCTCTACTTATGGAGGGTCGTTAGATTGGCGCACGCTGCAGGGACTGCAATGACCAATGGTGATGTTGTTTTGATGTTTCTGGCTGCCATAGGGGCGATGTTCTGGGAATGGTGACGTACGTCATGCGCAACGGGAAGCTGGTCATTAAACCATACCAGTCGGACAGTGCTCGCTCGCATCTTTCTGCACCAATGATTATCAAGGATAATGCTGACCCGTTTTTGTCCCATGCTGATGGCAAGGTCTACACGTCCAAGTCAGCTTATTATCGCACGCTTAAAGAGCGGGATCTTCGCATAGTTGAAGAGACGCTAGGGCCACCGCAGAATTACCAAGGCGCTCCTATTACTGAGGCCGAAATCGGGGAAGCCTATCAGAAAGTGCGTGATGGCTATAAGCCCGCGCCGCTTGAGAAGGAAGAGATAGCTTAGGCATGGTTGATGAAATTGAAACCGAAGGCGCTCCGGCGCCTGCGGCCGATGAAGATTTGTCGCTTACCGATGAAATAGCATCGGCTGTTGCAGGGCAGCGTGGCTCGGAACCAAAAGAAATCAAGCCGGAGCAAGCATCTCCCGAGAGCGGCGATGAGCGCCCACGTGATGAAAAGGGTAGGTTTGCCGCTAAAACTGACGATAAAGAGGAACCGGGAGCCCCAAAGGATAGGACAGACGCCTCCCGCGGGGAGCCCACAGAAGCCAAAGAAGGGGTTCCGGCTCCAAACGTAGCTCCAGATGCCCCAAAGCCGCCAGCGGGCTTCTCTGCAGCTGCCAAGGCTCAATGGGATAAGCTACCGGATATCGTCAAGGCCGATATTGCCAAGCGTGAGGCTGATGTTGACAGAGGGTTCAAGCGCTATGAAGGGCTTGGCCGATTTGCCGAGCTCTGTGAACGCAATGGCACAACGCTGCCAACCGCTGTTGCCCAGTATAACCAGCTCGAGAACATGTTTGTCCGTGATCCTGTTGCAGGCATCACAGCAATATGTCAGCGCCTCAATATAGACCCCAGAATTCTTACGTCTGCCATGCAAGCCCAGTATGGCGGGATGCTGGGAACTCAAGCACCAGCACAACCGGCGGCTCAAACGCCCGGTCAAAATGGGTATCAAGTGCCTCAATTCAATCATGAGGCATTGATTAACGAAGCGGTCAATCGGTTCAATCAAGCGCAGTCTGAGAGGGACACTCAATCTCAGATCAGTGCGTTCATGGCCGATCCCGCAAACAAATATTTCGAGAATGTGCGCCAGCAAATGGTAGCCGCGCTTCAAAGCGGCCAGGCGAGCACACTCAAGGAAGCATATGAAGCTGCTCTTTGGATGAACCCAGAGACGCGGGAAATTATGCTCAAAGAAAGAAACAAACCATCATCTCAAACGCGCTCTATCGCTGCTGTGACTCAAGCAAAAGCAGCTGCAAAAGCCGTTGGCGGCTCACCACGTCCAGGACTCAAGCCGGGCGGAGCCATAGATCCGAATTCATCGGTAACCGACACAATCATAGCGGCAATCAACGCACAGCGTGGAACCGTATAGGAGTTTAGCAAATGGCTTCCCCCTTAGTCACAACTATTGACTGGGGTGATGTTGTCACGACTACGCTTGAGAACAGGTCTCGAAAACTAGCAGATAACATCACCAACAATAACGCGTTGCTGACGTTTCTGAAAACTCGCGGCAAAACTGACACCTTCAATGGTGGTCGCGAGATTATGCAGGAACTCGAATACGCGATGAACCAAACGTTTCAATGGTATTCAGGCTATGAGAACCTGAACGTATCATTGAATGACACGATGACGGCTGCCCGCTTCCCGATTAAGCAGGCGTCAATCTCCATCACGATCAGCGGTCTCGAGGAACTCCAGAATGATTCTGAAGAGCGCATGATCGATCTGATCAGGGCCCGTATCAATGTCGCCGAGGCTACCTTCTGGAATCAGCTCTCAGCTGGTGTCTATTCAGATGGAACCGCTTTTGGCGGCAAACAGATGAATGGCCTCGCGCTTCTTGTTGCCAAGGTGCCGACGTCAGGCGTCGTTGGCGGCATTGACCGCGGCTCCCAGGTTTGGTGGCGCAATTTTGCCGTCAATGCGAATACGGACGCACGCGGTGTTGTGACCAGCTCTAATGTTCAGAGCTACATGAACAGCACGACCGTTAACCTTAAACGCAATACCGAAGGTGTAGACCTTATTGTTGCGGATAACAACTTCTACCTCAGCTATCTCGCCTCGCTGCAGACAATCCAGCGTATCACCTCCGAGAAAGGCGAGCATGGAATAGGCTTTACGGGTCTCAAGTACTACGGGGCCGGTAAGGAAATCGATGTTGTCCTCGATGGTGGCAAGAACGGTCAGATCAGCGCCAATACCATGTATTTCCTCAACACCGAATACTTTATGTATCGGCCGCATGCGCGCCGGAACTTCAAGGTAGTCGGTGGGGATCGCGCCAATGTTAACCAAGACGCGATTGTGAGAATCATGGCCTGGGCAGGGAACATGACTATCTCTAACTCTTTCCTGCAAGGAGTGCTCTGGCAATGACAATCGCAATTGAACAATTCTCCACTGTCGGCGCGAAGATATTTCAGCCGGACGGTCCGTTCAGCAATCAGACGCCAGGCTTGCTTGCTTTCAAGCTTGGGACTGTCATTGATGGCGATGCAGAGGCCGAATACACCTACCTGCAGCTGACCGTCACCGGCGCTCTTGTGCTGCAGCAGGGAACGATTATTGGCTGGGATAACAGCTATCAAGCTTATCTCCCAACCACAGCGACTGAAACCCAGCACGGGGGCAGCTCTATAGGCTCCTTCTTCCTGGGCGGCCGCGTAGGAGACCCGGGTGGTTTGCCAAGCTCAGCTAATTGGCCATACCTGTATACATTCCCATCTCCCGGCGTATATGGAATATGGGTGCAGCGCTCCGGCTCGGCTTTGCTGAACCTTGTGTCTGCGGCTGTTACTGCACCTGCCTTTGGCAACGTGGTGACAACTACGACAACCGCGGGCGCTGTTGATGCGCCTACAGCTTCGGTCGGCAAGCCTATCCAAGGGCTGTTCCTGGCTCCGTTTTCGGCTACCTTTACCTGTAACAACACAAACGGCTCGGCTGTCCTTACGGCGGTTTCTACCGCCAAAGGTGTTGAGTTGGGAATGGGCATTACCGGTACCGGTATTCCGGCCGGGTGCTTTGTTGCGGCAATCAACGGGAACACGATCACTCTTGGCAATATCACTGCGGCAGGGAGTGCTCTTTGCACCTCCACCAACACCGGTCTTACGGCTACGTGTTCCAGGTATCAGTTTACGGCAAACACCGTGAACGGATCGCCGATCCTGACCAATGTGTCTAATATCTCGGGTATCTATCCCGGGTCAGGACTGGGCGTTGCGGGCGCGGGTATCCCGATAGGTGCAACCGTTCTCTCAATCGGCGGCAACTCTGCCTCCGGTTTTGTAGTCACCATGTCGGCAAATGCCACGTCAACAACTACGTCAACGACGTTCAACTTCACTCCGGTCGTGTCCAACACGACTGTGGTGGAGGGCCTATTTCGCTGGCCGTATATGACTTAACGAGACGCACCCTCCATGCAGCTGCCGCGGGCTAAGTCTAGGCGCGGGTTTCCTAGACTGGGCATGGGGGGTGCACTTTTCACTTAGGAGTATGCAATGTTTGGTCCCTTTTATAATGGAGACAGTCCTAAGCCATTCATAACAAGGGCGCCATTTGTGGATGAGGAAAATGTCATGGGATCAATCACTGATCGATTCAACAATGTCAGTCAGCAAACCTTTCGTGCGGCTATTGCCTCGCCGGAAGCGCTGAAGGAACTTCGGGATGCAGTAAAGGCATTCATGGCTGAGATAGAAATGCGTCTACCGGCAGAGCCGGTTGCCGAGTCGGAATGGGTGCCCCCTTCGCTTCAACCAGTTGAAGGACTGGATCCTTCGCCACCTTCATTAAAGAGAGGCTGAAATGGCAACGACAGTTCCAGCATGTCTCGCACTTATTACCGGCGGGATACCGGGATGGGATAACACGCGTGCCGCTCCTATAACGACCGCGCAGCGGGTATCCGCTATTGCCTCAATCCTGGCTGGTACCGTGGCCACAAAGGCAGACGTGCTCGCTCTCATTGCAACTGCTGCGACGGCCGCGGGATGCAGTCAGAAGGCCGTTTATGATTATATGGTCTCGCCAACTGTTTCTGATCCGGTTGCAGTTTATCCTGTTGGGAATGCATTCTTTTCTAAGGAAGGGATGCCTATAACTGCAGCCGTTAATCCTTTCTATTCAGGTCCGAACCCAGGAAAGTGATATGGACGATTATTTGCCGAGTGCTGACCCATTCGCTACGATTGATAATTTCACTGTTAACTACGCCGATATGAACCGTGGAGTGACGCCTGTATTCATGTTGGCTACAGTTCCTCACGATGGTTTGAGCGAGGAAAGTGGCTATCCAAGATTTATCAACATAGAGTGTGTGCGCCTCTTGGTTGCTGGCGACACTCTGAATTCCGGCGTGTTCCCTGTAACCGAGGAATACAAGCGCCGCTTTGCCGATGCCTATGCAAGATGGAAGGCTGGCGCAAAAGAGCGCCATATCGAAGGCACGCCATTGGCTCAATGGCCCGCTATGAGCACGGTTCATATCAAGGAATTCGAGGCCTTGAACGTTTTTACTATCGAAGGTCTCGCAGACGTATCTGACGGAAATATCAACCGGCATGTCGAGGGCCGCAAGTGGCGTGATATGGCGAGGGCTTTTCTGGCTCAGGCAAAGGATAGCGCCTTGGCGCAGAAACTGGCTGCTGAGAACGGGCGTCTCATGGAAAAGATAGAAGAGATGCAGCGAGATCAGATTGTGCTCAGGGAAAAAGTTGAGGCCATGAGCGCCGAAGATGATACAAAGGACGCACCTAAGAGACGTGGGAGGCCACCAAAGGAAACCTGATGGCTCTCATAGACATCATCAAAAGAGCTGCAGTTCGCTGCAATATTCCAACTCCCAGCGCAGCTTTTTCGTCTACTGACCCTTTGATTATTCAAATGGTCAATTTTGCCAATGATGCTGCGCAAGATATGATCGAACGATGGGACTGGCGCAACCTCAAAATAGGGGCTCAGGTTATAGGTGATGGTACTACAACTCTTTTTAGTCTGCCTCCTGATTGGCTTCGTGTTGATCCTTCTGACAAGTCCCCCGTGGGCGCCTTTGTTTCTAATTTATTCCCTATTATTCCTTTGGCAGGTCCCGTAAATGACGAAGACCTGAACGCCTATAAGAACTTCCCGGCTATGCCAGTGCGTCCAATGTGGCGGCTGATTGGAGGTGCGCTGGAGATATGGCCAGCGCTGGCGCTGAATGAGACGGTGACGTTCAACTACTTTTCCAAGAATTTCGTCATCAAGTCAGATGGGTCCTCTAGACAGCCACAATGGACCGCAGACGATGACATTGGACTTGTTCCTGAAGACACGATCATGAAAGGAGTTGTCTGGCTCTGGAAGAATGCCAAGGGGCTCGATTATGCGGAAGAGATGCGTATGTATGAGTTATCTCTTACCCGCCAAGCAGGCCAGGAGAGCCAGGAGCGCTCTGTTGCTACGGCCTTCCCATCTTACTATCCAGGCATGGATTGGTGGCCTGGCGCGATTAATGACCAGTCAACACAGCAACCATAATGCCTATGCTGCAGGCGCTTAAAAACAAGAAACAGAACCGTAACGCCATTGTAGCAGCTGGCACACTTCAGGCGCCTATCAAGGGATGGTACACAGGGGCAAGTCTGGCGGATGCCCCTCCAGCAAGCGCTTTTGTCCTGGATAATGCTTTTGTACAGCTGGACTTTATTCGCTCCCGCCGCGGTTCGACCACTTGGGCCAGCGGCATGGGCCCAGTGTCTGTTAATACCCTTATGAACTGGACAGACGGGTCCAGGGTCAAAATATTTGCTGCGACCAGCGATGGATCTATTTACGACGTAAGCAACATAGGACCAGTTGGAGCTGCGCTGGTTTTCGGTCTCTCCAATTCTCATGGTCCGTTTGGCGGAGGCGGTTATTTCGAGTGGCTTCAGCACAAGGACGCTGGCGGCGGCACGTGGCTGGTCGCGGTCAATGGGATTGACCCTCCACAATTCTACAACGGTACGACATGGGTAACGGCACCGGCATGGACCGGAACCGGGTTCACCACACTATCGTCTGTCTGGACATTCAAGGGACGTCTTTTCGGCGTCCAGCCTGGCACCCGTAATGCTTGGTATCTGCCAGTAGGGCAGGTAGGGGGGACTGCAAGCCTTTTCTCGCTTGGCGAGTTCATGAAATGGGGCGGTGCCCTTTTAACTGGCGGAACATGGGCAGTTGAGTCAGTAAGTGGCAACTTCGAATTCCTTTGCTTTGTCACAACTGAAGGCGAGGTGCTTGTCTATGATGGGACAGACCCGACGGTTCTGACCCTGAGAGGCAGCTATAAGATATCGCGCCCGCTTGGCCCGCGTTGCCTCATGAAAGCAGGCGGCGATCTTGCGATCATGACCGAAGACGGCATTGTGCCAATGTCTCAAGTCGAGACGCTGGACCAAGTTGCTCTCCAGAATGTTGCCATAACGGTGCCGATTGCTCCCGATTGGCGGAAGGCGGTGCTTGCCCGGTCAGGAATTCCTGGCTGGCAAATAGTGATGTGGCCAATGGAATCCATGGCTATCATCAATCTGCCGAAGCAGAACGCTCTAGACCGGACGCAGTTTATTGCAAATGCCCGCACGGGCGCATGGAGTAGGTATATCGGATGGGATGCAAATTGCTTCGTTGTATCGGGACTAGGCCTGACCAATTCTCAGTTGTTCTATGGCACATCTGATGGCCGTACAATGCTTGCCGAAAGCGGCGGCCAGGATGACGGGCAGCCATACACAGTCACGATCTTTCCGAGGTTTGAACATCTTGGACAGCTGGAGACATCAATTGCACAGGCTACAACTTATTCATCGGTCATTAACAAGCAGCTTCGCATGGTTCGGGTCAATCTGTTCACCGATACTCCATTCACGCCCCAGCTCACTGCTCGCACCGATTACGACACAACAATACCTCCAAATCCTGGGACAACCTATGCCCCAATTACTGGAGGGGCGATGTGGGGAATTGCCCGATGGGGAATTGACCGCTGGCCCAATAAGGCATTCAAGCAATTGACCTGGGCGGCCTGCCCTGGGATCGGCGCGGTGCATACTCCGGTCATGCAGTGGACTATTTCGTCTCTTGCAGCTCCTGACATACGATTCACCGCGTTCGACTTGATGTGGGAAGGGGGGAACCTCCTTGGCTAAGACAATTCATATACTGTTCAGCTTTATGGTATTCCTGCTGATCGAGATGATATTTTTTCCCGTTCAGCTGGTCTATGTCATTTTGGCGGTTGGCCATTTTAAGGCGCTTATTTTTGACTAGAGATGTCGTTAACAACAATGACCTAGCTAAGAGGTTTATTGATGGCGTTCTTGGCTGCAAAATGAGTGAGCCATTTACCGGTCTTGTTGTGCTTGAGGATGGCCACGTGCTTGGCGCTGTGGTGCTGAACAATTACGAAAAGGGTCTTACGGTCGATTTGACGGTTGCGGGATATGGCGCCTTTGGAATTCGAGAGGTTCGCACGATTGCCCGCTACATTTTTGAGCAGCTTGGATGTCAACGGATTACAGCAGTGATACGGCCTGACAATTATAAAGTGCTTTATACGCTTGTCCAACTTGGTTTCAAGCAAGAAGGCCGTTTGCGCCGTCGCTACAAAGACTGCGATGGCCTCCTGTTTGGGATCACTCGTGAAGAGCAAAGGGCAATAAGGCTGAAAAATGGGTAGCTCGCCAACTCCTCCTGATCCCATGCAAACATCGATGATGCAGGGCATATTCAACCTTGAGGCAGCTAAAGAGCAGCAGGGCTTGAATATGACCAATCAGGTCACGCCATATGGGAACCTGACTTATTCAGCAACTCCGCATGGAAGCGGCTCGGGATTATTCGGGCCAATAGACCAGCCTGGATCATACACAGCGACGACTACTCTTTCTCCAGAGATGGAAAGGCTGTTTCAGCAGAATGTCACCAATGCGCAGCTGTCAGGGCAAATTGGAGAGCAGCTGGAAAGAAACGTATTCCCATCGGCTAGCAAGCCTCTGGACCTTGGATGGAGCGCAACCGAGGCAAATCTTGATGCGCTGAACAGGCAGCGGCTTGATCCGCTATGGCAGCAGAAAACCGAGGCTGAACAGCAATCTTTATACAATCAGGGATTGTCGCCTGATACGCCTGGCTATGCGACCCAGATGCAGCAATTCAATCAGGCCAAGAACGATGCTTATAATCAGATGTTCCTGCAGGGCCACTCGCAGGCGGTTAATGATCTTGTCCAACAGTATGAGATTCCAATTAACGCAGCGCAGGCATGGCGTTCCGGCGGGCAGATACAGCAATACCAGCCAAATCTGGGTCTTGTTCAGACGCCTCAAGCCTCAGTAGCAGCACCAAATTATCAGCAGGCGGTGCAATCCAATTATCAGCAGCAGTCAGCGAATTCCAATGCTCAAATGGGAGGGCTATTTGGATTAGGCGGGCAGCTGCTCGGGCTTGGTGGCTCACTGTTATCTGATCGCCAGGATAAGACCGATATCCAATCTCTTGGGCCTGATCCGCAGACCGGTATTCCAATCCATGCCTTTCGCTACAAGGGCGATCCGAAATCTTATCCTAAGACAGTTGGGCCAATGGCTCAGGATGTCGAGAAGGCGGCTCCTGATGCCGTTACAACAGTTGGCGATCATAAGGTCATCAGGACGGCTCGGACGCTAAGAGGCCAATCTCAAAATGGCAATTAGCGATTATCTCCCCACGCTTTTTAATGCTCCTGGCAATCCGACCGGTGACGCACATGCGCGTGATGCGATGATTGCAGCCCTGGCAAGGGCAGGCGGGCAAGGCGGTGACTATTCTCCTATCCAATCGAAGTGGCAGGGTGCTGCGCGCTTGGCCGAAGGGCTCAAGACCGGTCTTGCTAATTATGCCCAGGGGGCCGCGCAGAAGCAGGGAGCTACAGACTTTGCCAAGGTTCTGGCCCCAGCATTGCAGCAACCGGCTCCAGCCCAACAGGTCACGCCGGTATCCGCACCGCCTGTAGCGGCTTCTGGTGGCGGAGGAGGTGGTGGAGGCGGCCTAGGCGGCTTGATAGGCGCCTTGGGCGGCAGTTCCCCGATTGGCCCAGCAACAAGCGTTCCTCTGCAGGCACTTTCGCCGCGTGAGAATGCTACGATATCGGAACCTGGGATAGGACCGGTTCCGATGCAGCCGCCGCTTCCGGTTGCTCCCGCTCCAACTCCTGCCCCAGTGTCTCAGTATCCAAGTGGTGCT